>Ga0307517_10003086_pt1 | contig 26286 bp, 11 predicted proteins | sample 23_EM_MG_FD_194515 | JGI IMG/M metagenome (GOLD analysis project Ga0307517, IMG submission 194515) | Populus trichocarpa ectomycorrhiza microbial communities from riparian zone in the Pacific Northwest, United States - 23_EM | ecosystem: Host-associated > Plants > Roots > Unclassified | place... | reverse complement strand
TAAAATAGATATTCATAAAAAAAATAATGATTAAGATTTTAGTTGGAAAAAAAAAAAAACTTACTCAAAATTACCATCTCTTATTCATGTAATTTTTATTTTCCTAACAATAACATGTCATTTTATTAGTAGCATGATTAATTGAATAAAAGTTAGTGGTAATTAAAAAATATTCATCAAAACTCTAATGACTTGAATCCAAGAGCAATAAACTAATCTTTTTAATACAAAAAAAACCATTTTCTTGTTCAGACACCCAAACACACATGTTTTGACACATTCAAAAATATTTATTTATTGTGATTGTAAAATTAAGTTTTAATAAAAAGAAATGAAAATTATGAATTGATCATTTTCACACAGTTATATGAATAACTCTAAAAATAATAAATTTGATAAATTTATATAAAAATTTTCAATAATAAATAACAAAATAGATATTATATTCTTATTGAATACTAACGAGGGGGTATTTTAAAAAATTCTACAAATCAAGTTAGTATATAATTAGTACAAAATAATTGTGAAAATTACCATGAAAGACTCAAATGTTCTTGAAAGTTATGGCATATGGGATCATTATTTAAGTATAATTTTAATAAATTGATTTAAAGATAACTTTATTCTAAAAAATGCAAGACATAACAAATATGTTAGGTGCATTTGGGTCTAAAAGAAGGGTCTATTTGTTTAGCCTAAACTAATAAGCCAAGGTGAGCATGGAGGACTCGAACCACACTCTGGAATTTCTATTTATCTTAAACATCACAAGTGTCATAATCCAAAATTTGAGCCCCAATTCCAAAACAAGTTCCATCAATCCAAAAAACAAATTAAAAAAATGTATTTTCGATGTATTTCAGTCATTCTCTCATTCATTTTGTAATTTTCAACTATTTTTTTAATTGTTGGTGTCTTTTTGAAAAAAAATAAATTTAAAAAGATATGTTTTCAATGCACTCATGTTTATTTTGTAATTCTTGGTATCTTATCTAATTGACGTTGACATTGTTTTTCAAAAACAAATCAAAATCAAAAAAATCAAAAAGTCAAATTAGAAAGCAAAGTAGACAAGGGGTTAAAGTACAAAACAAGAAAATGAGAAACCAAAACATAATTAAATAACTTAGAACTAAGTAATATAGAGAAAATGACAGAAAGTTATACTATAGATAAAGAAAAAGGAGAAAAGAGGGATTATTCACCATTTCTTCCTCCACACTCTCTCAAAACCCTAACCAAAAGCCCTAAACACTATAGGAGAGAATCATCATAATTTTTTTGAGAGCAAAAAGAAAGAAAAAAATAGGACTATTCATCACCTTCATCCTCTACACTCTCCCAAAACCCTAACCAAAAACCCTAGCCATCATAGGGGAGAGCCATTATAAATTTGTTTTGAAAGAATATAAGTTGAAATTTAGAGAAATAAACCATAGAAGAAAACTATTCATCTTCTCCTACATTTCTTCTATAAAAAAAACCTTAGCCTCATCTTTCTCTCTTTAAAACCTAAATTTCTCTCTTTAATTTCTCTCACCTCCAACCTTCATTTCCGATGAGACCACCATCATTCTTTTTTTCTCAAAGCCTTCACAAACCTCTCTATCAATTGAATTCAACAACCTCTACATCGTCATCAACTGAGGAGAGAGAGAAAATAGCCTTTAAAACTTCTTTATTTAATTTCTCTCTCCTTTGACCTCTAAACAAGGTGAGACCATCACCATTCTTCTTCTCTTAATGAGATCTACACAACCATATAATTCATGTAACCTAATAACATTTTCATGGGCAAATCCAAAAGTTAGAAAACAAAGCAATTAAGAGAGAAAAAAACTATCAGACCTTCAACGCTTTTGATCTCTCTATATTGATGGCGGTGGACCAAAAATAAGAGAAAGACCATGGAGCAATAAACCATAAAGATTCATGTTAGTGTTGAGTAATTGGTTGTAGAAAAAATATCCTTTGTAGAATAAGAGACTCTACAATACTTAAGTCAAATATATGAGAGAAAATATGTAGAGTAATTGGTTGTAAAATAAATATTGATTTAGAGAACTTTTTGTTTACCTGGTGACCTAAGGTATCTATAAATCTTGGTCATGTCGGCTTACCTCGAACATGAAGAGGGATGTTACGATTGATTGGTAGCAATTTTGGTTCCCAACATTTGGTAGTATCTAACACTATTATTAATTAAAAGGCTAGTGAGTGTTGGTTATATGTTGGTGAGAAATAGTCATTGTTCGAGAAAAAGACGTATGAGTTGCATAGAAAATGATTCATGTTTGAACTGTTGATGATTGGCTAAAAAATATGATGTAGGCATAAAATTTTGTATTTACAAAGAATTTGTTAGGAAGTATATCATTTAATCATGAAAAATATTATGTGCATGGACGACGTGTAATGTCACATTCTAATTGCTTGAAACTCAAAAAAGTACATTGAAATTTGTTGAAGTAATAATAATAATAATTTATAGGGTGTAGTCCATTTGGGTCGAGCCTAAATGACATTGGTGTTGTTGTTTAAGCCATGACCTAAAAGGTGACAAGGCCACAATTGTTGTTGTTTGGGCTTGTTGTCTTAACAACAAAAACATTTAAATTTTTTATGTTTAGGTATATAGCCCAAATAACAACAATTTTTTTTTGTAAAATTTATGTACTACCACTTATTAGCTAAACATACTAAAACATTTCGGGTGCATTGCACCTGCTTTACTATTCATATAAACAACAAAGCAGGTGCTCTCTTTTATTCATTTTCATTTTTTTTCTTTTTAATTTCATCTTTATTTTTTTTAACAGTCATCCATGATACTTTTAGATCAGCCAAGATAATTGGATTACATTGGGTTAACTCTCGCAAGGTTTAATTTTAAATCTAGGTTAAATAAGAAGTTATGTTGAGAGGTTTTTTATTCTGTCAATTTCTTCATTTTCTTTCTCACTTTTGTCCTCAAAATATTTTTTGTCGGTCGGCCAAGTTACTTTTGGACTAGCCAAGTCGACTGGGTCGCTTTTAAAATACTCTCATTTGGTTTAATTTTAAACCCAAGTTAAATAAGAAGTTGAGTCGGGATGTTTTTTTTATCATTTTCATTATCTTTTCTTAATTTTATCCTCGAATTTTTTTTACCAATCAACCAGGTTGTTTTTGGAATGACCAAGTGGACTTGTCATATTGAGCTCTTACATGATTTAACTTAAAATCTATGTTAGGAAAAGAGTAACGTCTAGAAGTCTAAAAGGTTGATCCATTATTCGGATTTTAATAGGAATGTTAAATAATTTTTTATAACCTTGATATTTTTTGTTAAATATTTTCTAAAAATATTTAATCCAACCCATAAAATAATACTAATATGGGCTAAAAAGGTGATTAAATTAAGTTTGGATGCAGTGAAACCAACGAGGCTCGATTTCAAATGAATTTTTTGTGCAAACGACATATAATCCATCTCTCTCTCTACCTAGTATTAGTATTGGGTGGCCCGTGTGCATCTAACCCATACTTGCACAGCCATTCCATGCATGCCAATTTTTTTTTTTTTAGTAATTTGATTTTACATTTTTTTATTATTTGATTTTGTGCCGAGACTACGAAAATTTATTTGATATTTTTTTTTTGTAGTTCATACAACCTTATGAAACAAAAATATTTATGATAATTCTTCATGTTTTAGACTAAATATATACTTCAAATTATATTATTCTTATTATTAGAAAATTATTGATTTGATTTATAAATTTTTATAAATCTTTCCCATTCAATTAATTTTTCCCTATTTCCTTAGGAATTAATATTTCTCTATGTCTGGATTTTGAAATAAAGCTTTTTCAAACATGATTACTTTCTCTCTCTTTTTTTTTAAGAAAAAAAAAGAAATATATCAATACATTTTATATGATTAATAATTTAAAAAAATTATTTATTTTTAAAAAATTAATTAATAAGTGAAAGTAAGAAGGAATCATGGGTTAATGCCATATGAAAGATCTTTTGTACAAAACACAAGAGAATCATTTGTGGGCTACATCCAATAGTTTCTGTTGTTATTTATTATTAGGCCCATTGGTTGAGTGCTCGGTTATTTGGCCATGTGGGTTAATTCCACTGTAAAGCTGAAGTGGCATTACGTGATTGGAGGGAAGCACGTCATACCATGGGCCAGAGAGGGAGTCGTTTTATTGTAACTGTAGCAGGCAAATTGGAGAAGAAACAAAGAGGGAGCGAAAATCGATAGGATGTTCGTTGGCGTGCGCTTCTCTGTTGGAGCCCGTGTCGCTGTGGCATTGGCTTCAGTATTAATCTTCCTCTCCCTCTTCGCTGACTGCGCCAACAACAACGATTCTCAGGTAATTTAATTAGCTGATTATCTCTCGATCCTTTGTTTATGGACCAATATCGATGGGGTTTTTTGTATTGATTTGATGTGTTTTTACAGGAGAAATGCAGTAGAACCTGTGTTGCCCAGAACTGTAATTGTAAGTAGCTTTACAAAAAAAAAAAAACTATTGCTTCCCTATTGAATTAGAATAATTCTATTAATAATTTTGTTTTCTGAACAAAAGCGGTTGGAATTAGATACGGGAAGTATTGTGGAGTAGGGTGGACTGGGTGTCCTGGAGAGAAACCGTGTGATGATGTCGATGCCTGTTGTAAGATTCACGATGAGTGCGTCGAGAAGAAAGGTACCTTTAAATTTCTTTCCTTTTTTTTGTTTTTATAATTTGCTGTTTGCCTTTTGGAGGCCATTTTTGTTTTGGTAGATTAATAATTTAGTTAGTAGTTAAAAAGTTAACAAGGCCTTGAATTCACAGGATTTTTGTTTTCGGTCCACATTCATATGATGATGGTTATATCTATCTAAAAATGGGCTTGGTTCCCTCCTTTACAATAGGACGGAAAAAAAAAAAAGAAGGGCTGAGGTTTATAGACCGCGCACGGTAGGTATGCCAATGGAAAAGATCGTGAGGCGATTGGAATGGCACTCGAATCCTAGGTTTACCCATTCTGGTTCTTCTTTTCCTCATTTTAGAGTATTCTGAGAATTTAGAATAATCCCTTAACTAGAACAAGGTGAATTGACTTACCAGGAAACAGAAAATGAGAGGGGGCAAGAGGGTGAAGAAGAACTTGCGACATACGTGGTCTAATTTGGATTTTACTGGCTAAGCCACCAGCATATAAAGAAGGATTCCTATAGTGTGTTGACGAAAGAGATTATATTACTCCTGGAGGCTTAGCTTGGTTGTCAACTGCATTTCCTTCCACATCATTCAACATCTGAATCCTAGAGAGGCTAAAAGAAAAAAAGAAAAAATCTTGTGAATGCGCTAGGGGTATGGCCATGGGGGCCTTCTTCAGACCTGGTCGTGTGGGATTCAATTCTGGTGCGCTAAAAAACTAGCCCAAAGATACTGGGCTAGTTTATGACATGATGACTACCCATTATTATTGTGAAAAGAGTAAAAAATGATGCAATGTGCCCACGCTATAGTGAAATACTTTATCAGAGCGGAACAATGCATGCTTTTTTTTATGCCTCAACGTGAATCATGGTATTGGTAATGGTTTATCTTACAAATGCTGTTTTTTCAGGTTTGAATAATATCAAGTGCCACGAGAAGTTCAAATCTTGCATAAAGAAAGTCCATAAATCCGGAAAGGTTGGGTTTTCTCGGGATTGCACTTATGAAACAGCTGTTCCTACTATGGTGCAGGGAATGGATATGGCCATTTTACTTTCCCAGTTAGGCAGCTCAAAGATTGAACTATAAACTTTTCAAAAGTCGAAAAGAGCAATACCAAGCATTGTATTCTTTTTTTATCTTTTATCTTTTTTTCATTCAGCCAATTCGAGTCGTTAAGACTTCTTGAACGTGAAGTTTCCTTACCTGAATCCTGATCTTTAGCCAGGTCTTGGTCCTTCATCCTCCAATTTTCCTAGCGTGCCTCATTTTAGATATTATCATCTTAGGCTTTTATCATCTCCAGCAAATAGTCCCTAGATGAGATAGCAGGATCATCAACAAGGGGAAACCCGCAAGGCCAGAATGGAAAAAAAAATATCATATTGGGACACTCATTTGTATATCAGTAATGATTCCAGCCTCACGCTATATTTTTTGGGAATTAGACTTCAATTCTTACATAACCTTTTCCTTAGGATGATCAATGCAAAGTAGTGTGCTGAAACTACCGAAATTGAGTGGTAGCAGGAGTGCAGGGCTTGCTAGGATTTGTCCTGTCAACTTTATGTTCTGAAGTTGAGCTTGATTTCTGGCACAGTTTATGCTACCCCTTATTTTCTTTCTGAAAATATTTATTGTCATTGTTTAACAGGACTTGTTGATGATTGAATGCATTCTTAAAAAGTATTGAGTCTAGCTAGGTGTCTCGTGCTGTGTCTTGACTACCATGTGATATAGCATGGTTAACCCGACAGTAACATCATTCACAAATTAAAGTAACAGTGCATGACTGAATCAGCAGGGCAAAGCAATTCAAAGTAGTCTACATTTTATATCCATATAGAGTTTAGGCTACTGCTAATTGTTAACACAGGCACGAAAGTAGATTCAAAAAGAGACTGGAAATGTAGAGAAGTATTTCATTTTTCTCCGCAGCAGTCCTGCTCGAGCTTTAAAACACATATCCAGGCAATGCAGCAAAAGGTTCAAAACCTAGCGATCTTGTAGTGAAGAAACGATGGAAATGCGAGGAAGAGATCTGAAGATGTATCGCATGAAGTTGAGAAAGCATATGTGCACACAGTAAAAGCTTGGAGTGGAGTGGCAGTCAAATGAAAATGGCACATCTTCCTGTAAGTTGTTTTAATGCAAGCCCCCTTTTCTTCTCTTTTCTTGACATAAAATGGGATAAATGCGCGCATTAATGAAAAAAAAAGGAGCAAAAAGTATTCTTAGACTACAAACGACAGCAAGAAACGCAAAGAGCAGGCTTAAAGTACATATGTGAAGGCGACCAATAGGCCTAACATTTCATCGTTCGATCAATAAAAATTTCCGTATTAAGCAAGTCTGGCTAGGGCATCTCCTTTTTTAGTTTTCTAACAACCATTTATTTTTTTAAAAATATTATTTTTAAAAATTAAATTAAATTAAATTATTTTTTATTTTAAATTAATTATTTTTTTCTTATTTATTTTCATGTTATAATATAAAAAATAATATATATTTTTAATATTTTTTAAATAAAATATATTTTAAAAAACAATCAACTACGTAGTACCAAAAATATATAAATGATTGACCTACAATTAAAGTGTTGTACAAACATTTCCTTACCAAGATGGAGTGACACGTTGCCAAGAAATGTAGATATATATGAACACATAAATTTTGATCAGCAAAATGGATTGTAAACATGAAGCTGAAATTCATAATTTTATTTTATAGAAAATAATATTAATACACTATTTTTTTAAAGAGATTTACAAAATTTTAATTAGCAATAAAAAAAAATATAAAATATAAAAATACAAAGAAAATAATTATAAAATCCAAAACATTAATGCATAAAATCCAAAAAAACAAGGAAAATTACAAAATTAACCCAAACTAGGGCTTGAGGTGAAATTTTTTATATTTAAAGATCTGATAATTTGTGTAGTCCTATGAAGACTATTATAGAAAAACTAATATCCGAAAACTTATATAAAAATTTAAGTGTAATTCAACAGATTAGATCAAAAGTTATGTTATTTTTAGGGTATTATTATGATCTGGAGTGATCAAACCTCTTTTTAAGTTTAAATTTGTCTCACTGATTCATAAATATATTTATTAGATCATTTATATAATTTATTTGTGATATATTTTTATTTAATTATAACAAATTTATATATAATTATTTAGAATTACCTATTATCTCAATTTCACTAGACAGTAGTGGATGACAAGAAAAATAAAAGGAAGACACCTACGAAGGAAGGAATGATAAGCATTTTGAAAAGAGAATGGATACTGCAGCGGACAACACAAGTATAGCAACTTTTTTTTTTTTGCTATTTAAATAGTTGTAGGGGCATAACAGAAGGAAGCTCTCATTGAAGCAAGGCACCAAACCTGCCGGTGCGATGAAGACGTGCTTTTTATTATTATTATTATCTGGGAGGCTGAGGTGGTTTATCAGGTGGCTGAGGTGGTTTTTTAAACCATGTTTATGCAAATATCATAGTAGTAGTAGTAATGGCTTGTTAGAATCACAGGAGGAATGACAACTGGTGCATTGAGCGCCAGTAGCAGAAACAACGTTGTTACAAATCTAGAAGCCTCCTCCTAGGCTATTAAAAACACATCAGCTGCACGAGGCTTGTAGCCTAGTGTTTTCGCATGTTTCTGCCTATGTATCCTCGATTCAAGGTTTAGCGTGCACGCCTGTCATTCTTGTGATGCTTTACTTATCTACTAGGTAAATTATTGGAAAATAATAACAGAGAAATGATAACCATCTACTGGTAGCTCAATAATAAAAATTTGAAATTAAAAAGTTTGTTTTTTCTATAATCTCAGGTTTGAGCTTTATGGTTGTTCATAAGATGGCCACTAAAAGCTTATATGGTCGTTAATTTTAGAGTCCGTGGGATTAGTCGAGGTACATGAAAGCTGGCCCAGACACCCATGTTAAACTAAAAAAATAAAATAAAAAAATAATAAAAATAATAATAATAAAAAACACATCTGCTGCATATATTTTCATATTTTTGGATGACTAAAGAGTTATATAATTATTAATTTTTAAATTTTTAAAATTAATTAAAATACATATAAGCTGATTCGAGCATCCATATTAATTTTTTTAAAAAATACATCAGCTGCTTTGATAAAAAAAAAAAAAAAAGAACACATCAGCTGCAAAGAATAGTCCGAGAGCTCAAAGCCTTAAACATGGCTATTAGATGCATCTAGCAAGAGCTACACAAATCCAATGGCTCAAAACTGTAAAACCATGCTTGCATGTAAGACAAATGGTAAAACAACAAGCAAAAATGTTTTGTTTGGGACGATGATGCGAGACAAATCGATGAAAAATGCATTTTTAGCAAAAATACTGTGAAGTCAAACACTAATCAAGATATTATTTAATTATTTTTTATATCACACGGATTAATCAATTTGTTGTGATGCAGCGGGCTACGTTATAATTAATTATCAAGTGGAGGAAAAAGAATTTCAAGGAACGATTTCCACGCGTCTTACCATGGCAGATTGTAGTTAGACCCGGTTTCTTAAACCGACTGGAAGAAAGACTTTTCGACACGGAAGAAAATTTCCGCGAAACTTCACTCTTGTAAAATTCTCTTTCTTCTTCTTTTTCTTCCTCTTCAGGATCTGCGTGGTAAATAAATAATTATTAATACAGAGTAGATCTTCTTATATCTCCAAAATCAAACCCTAAAGAAATCTTTCTAGATTGCTCTGTTTGGCGCTGATTGAATATTCTAGTAAGTATGCTTCATCGGAGTTTCAAGCCTGCCAAATGGTAAGTTTTTCTCCTCTTTATCTCAATTTCATTTCTTGAGATATTAATTGGGGTTTTGAATTGCTTATATATATATATATAATTGAATTCATGTTTTTGTGTTAATTTTTTTATTGTTGCTGTTGAATGAAATTAGATAATTTGGATAATTTACAGTCTTCCATGGTTTAATCTTGATGCAGCAAAACATCGTTGAAGTTAGCGTCTTCGCGAATAAAGCTGTTGAAGAATAAGAGAGAAGCACAGGTGAAGCATCTCAAGAGAGAATTGGCTCAATTGCTGGACGCTGGCCAAGAACGGACTGCCAGAATCCGGGTAAGCTACCTATCAGATGATTTTTATTTTATTTTATTTTATTTTTCTTTATATATTTATTTGTGGTTTCAATTCTTTTTCTTTGGTTTTGATTTTTTTTTCTCTTTTTTCCTTCATAGGTTGAACATGTGGTTAGGGAAGAGAAGACTATGGCAGCATATGAACTTATCGAGATATATTGCGAGCTTATTGTGGCGCGTTTGCCCATCATTGAGTCGCAGAAGTATGCAATCCTTTCCCAAATCCAGAATAATTTTTATTTTTATTTTTCTTAATTCTAATCCTATGTAATGAAGGATCCTGTGTGTTGATGCTATCATCCATCAAACTTTTTCTCTTGCTGGTTCGTAGATGAAATGCAGTCTTACATGTCTATTGACTATTTTGGGATCTTTTTTTAGAGATGGAATATGACCTCTTTTGTGGTGTGGCATATAAGGATTGTTTGATCTAGATTTCTCTTGCCCCTGCCATCATCATACGATACCTGCTCTTGATTCTTTCTTCATGGATGATACTTTTTTAATATTTTATTCATTCAGCCAGACTAAAATGTTGTACCGGTAAATCTTGTTGGCTTATTATGATGACTGCTTACGTTTGTTGATCAATTTTGTATCATTTCAGAAACTGTCCCATTGACTTGAAGGAAGCGGTCTCAAGTGTAATTTTTGCCTCTCCAAGATGTGCTGATGTACCAGAATTGATGGACATTCGGAAGCATTTAACAGCAAAATATGGGAAAGAATTTGTATCTGCAGCAGTTGAATTACGTCCAGACTGTGGTGTTAGCCGCCTAGTAAGTTTTTTTTTTGAAAAATTATTATTGTGTTGATAAGTGGAACTCTGCAGCTCAGTTTTGTTGTTAAACTTTTTTGGTGTTATATTTGTAGTTGGTGGAAAAATTATCTTCCAAATCACCTGATGGCCCTACCAAAATTAAAATTTTGACTGCAATCGCTGAGGAACACAATATCAAGTGGGATCCTATGTCATTTGAAGAGAAAGACACCAAACCTCCTGAGGACATGCTGGTAAGATAAAATGTTACAAGTTATTCAACTTTTTCTTGGTAATGCCTTTTGTGGTGCAAAATGGATGCACAGAAATTCAAAATCTATTTCCTCAATATTTGCATTAACTGTAAATATGTTTGAGCAGAAGGGACCCGCTACATTTGAGCAGGCTAGTAGAGTCCATGTGGAACCTACTAATGCCCAAGCCTCACCGAATAGGGTTGATCAGGGATCTCATAATTTCCATGATCCGTCGCAACACTATGTAAAGCATGATGTTCCTGCAAACTCTCATGGCCCCGATTTACAATCTTCACCTCATTCCTATCCAGATCATAGGCCTTCAGGTTTGTCAACTATTTGCCTGGCTTGTTTGTTGTTAGATGAAATATGTGTAAAGCTGTCCTTTGCCTTGTTTTTTGCTTGTTAACCCTTGTACACATGCAGGGAACCATAGTGAGGTCTTATCTGGTCCACAGAATTGGAATATGGAATTCAAGGATGCCACAGCTGCTGCACAGGCAGCTGCTGAATCTGCTGAACGAGCAAGCATGGCTGCCAGAGCTGCTGCAGAACTTTCAAGTCAAGAAAGGATAACCAGGCAGCATTTAGCAGAATCACGGAAGGCTTTTGCTTTTGAATCAAGAGATGTAGGACCTCAAAACTATACTGGCTCAAAGCTGCAAGGTGAAGATGTTGACAAAGATCAAATGAGTAACAACGTGTACCAAAGACATCCAGGGTTACATCGTGAGGAGAGAGAAGGCAATGAGCAAGATGACCTGGCTGGATTGACTAAAAGGTTTTACAATCTCAAGAGCCCTAATAAACCTAGTCAGTCAGCTTCCTCAAAGTCCAGTAATTCTTTTGTGGATGATTATCCATTAATTGATGATCTCCCAATGCCTGATAGGCTTTCTCAAAAGAGGTCTTCCGAATTGGGTGAATCTAGTGTAAAGCTAGAGTCTAGGGAATCTGAGGTAAGCTTTGTGAGTAAACTGGAAGATGGAATGACATCAGAGAATGTCAGTCACTTTGAGGAAGCAAGAATCAGAAAACAGTCTAGCAGTGTTTCCTCACATTCGCATTCACAAACTTTCAGTGATGATTACAATGTGTTTTCCAATACCAACCAGCAGAGAATGGGAGATGAGACTGATAAGGAGCAAAGAGATGCAAAAGGAGCAAATTCTTATGACAATGCCATGGTTTTTGATGATTCTTCTTCAGACAAGGAAATTAAGTTCGATGTGGAGGATGAACATAATGACCAAGTCTATGATTCGGATTTTTCATCAGAAGGTAGAAAGTCATCTTCTCATTTGTTAGCAAATACAGATGCTTGGGGCCGTACGGAAAACATGGATGAGTTTCGAGGAAAGTCCAGTTCGCAGACACCGTTGACCTCGGCATTCTTTTCTCAAGATTTTACCACTGACCCTGTTCCTTCCCAACCACATGAGACACCGTTGACCTCGGCATTCTTTTCTCAAGATTTTACCACTGACCCTGTTCCTTCCCAACCACATGACTTGTTACCCATGACTTTTGATGATTCTGACAGCGTAAGTTCAGAGAGGGAAGTGGATCTGGATACCTATGAGGTGGTTGGTGGTTCAAGTACTGGCATTTTTGCTCATACAAAGAGTGTTAGCACCAGAAACTCTGACCCCATTCATAGCGGGAGTCCTCACTCAATAAGATTTTCACTTGCAGACAAGGAAAATTTGGGATCCAACCGTAAAACGCATTTACAGACAGCTTCACTTGATTCAGATGTCCAAGAAGTATTCTCTAAGAAAAATCAGAGAACTGGAGTTGATGTTGAAATGGATAATAAGTTTGCTTATGGTAAATTGGACACGAGTCAATCTTCTCCCATACCTGTGAAATCTTGCACAAGTTCTAATGACTTGAAGGACAACCTGCAAACTTCAGGGCATCCAGGAGTGAAAAATGTTCAAAATTATGAATTACCAATCACCACAAAGAATGCTGATCCTATTGAAGAATCCAATTTGGAAACTGGTACAGAGTTGAACTTGGGAATATTGACAGGTGGCTTTCGAAACAAGGGTTATAGGCATCCGCCATACCACAGGAATGTATCAAATAATTCCTCATCATCTGAACAAGCAATAGATAATATTCATTCAAGGACTGGTCGGACCTCTTCTCCTGTCAAGGTTGATATTGGTTCTGGAGCTCGTGATCAGGAGACAAACAATCAGAGACTGCACCCAAAAGTAGATGTAAAAGCAAGCTCAAGAACCCCAGCTACATATTATGATGACGATTCTGATGAGGAAGTTCCACAACAACATTTTAGCAATAGTCCAAAGTCATATGGCCGAAAATCAGTTATTGAAGGGAATGATAGGTCAAGCACAAAGACATCAGATAATCGTGATTCTGAGTTTTCTAAGCCGAATCCATCTAGCAAAACTCATTTAAGCACTAGGTTTTCTCGACGAACAAAGGCATCTCCTTCTGATAAAGATTATTCTTCGAAGCCTCCAGTGCTTTCCAAGTCTCCAGTGAGTGCAGACTCTTTTGTGGAAAGAACACCATCCTCAAGTAGCTCCTACACTGCTGACGCTGAATCAATCCCCCAGAGCAGAAGCTCGGGTTACCAGGGAAGTTCTGAGCAATGTAGGTCAACAGAAGAAGCAGCTTCTAAGCGAATTCAGCAGTCCAAGAGGTTCTCATATGAAGAATCATCCCCAAGGAGTTCAGATGCTATTTCTAGTCAGCAAAAACCACCATCTCAGTCAAAGAGTTCAGATTACTGGGCAAGTTCTAGGCAGCCACCTAGATCAGCAGAACAAGCAGCTTCTAAGCAAATTTCAGAATCCAAGAGGTCTTCGCGTGAGGAAACTCTTAAGTCATCAGCTCGGGAACAGCCATTTAGTTCTCCTCCTAAGCCAGTCGCAACAGACAGTGCTCAAAGTTCAAAGACTTCCAGTACCCATGGTGAGACGCCATCCAGGGAGAATTCCATTAATAAACCCAGCCATGTTCACCCAAAACTTCCTGACTATGACACCTTTGCAGCGCATCTACTGTCTCTCCGCCAGAATCAGCAATAATTTATTTTAAGAAGATGAGCGGCTTTACAATTATTATGGTTTGTTATTCTTTTAGATTCTGCATCATGAAAAGGACTGGAATGAGGTTGTTTACAGGGATTACAGATTCTTTTAGTTACATACATACTCTCCTCTGCTGTTATTCTTTAGGATTTAATATATTTTTTCCCATGCTTCTCAGCACTTGTGTTGTATCATATATTTCGAGATTATTGTCAAAAAAACGAGGAAACATGCACTCGTAAGTTGCTGTAATATGAAAAATGTTGGATTTATTTCTTTAATTTGGATGGAAATATGATAAACTGTTTTGAGATTTGATTTAAGAGTTGTTGGGGTAGTTTTGTTGCTTGTGTCCAGCTGTTCATTGATGTGGCATTGCAGAATGGGTACATAATCTGCAGTCTGCCCAGTACGGATGAGAGGGAATTCCAGAATGATGAATCCTGCAATTGCAAAGCTTTCAATGGTCAAAGCAGTCATAGTGGTAATACCTTGGAGCCGTGACGCAAGGTACTGCCTGGTTTCCTGCTGAACGTTCATTTTTGGTAGCTCGATTCAGTTAGGCGTTGCTAACTAGTAAGCATAGATTTTGCCTTGGATTCTTTTACTTGCTTGACATTTGTAGCGTAGGTCCTGCTTTGTTACACCTTTATTTACAATTTCTTGCGTGAATGTAATCCTCTGCATTATCGATAGTGTTCTTATCTTTGACGTTTTCCTTTGTTTTAGATAAAGGTGCTTCACTTCTAATTCTTGTTATGGCATGGCATGTCTGGTTTGATGTAATTAACAACATGTAATGTAATGTTTCATTACATTCCTTTTCCTACGTTTGGTTGTATAGCTTTCAAAATTCATTACACAATGAATGATTATGACTATAATCACTCATTACCTTACAATCATTACATGAAAGAAAAAAAAGATGCTATGTGAAGAGCAATCATGCAAGACCTAATTGCAAAAAGTTGGATAATTTCAAGTCTCTCTCTCGTTCTCGATCTCTCTCTCGTCCTCCCTAAAGAAAAGATTCTAGCTATCGGTGATGATTTTCTCACTAAAGAACTGATAACAACCTTCTCATTTTCTATCTCTTCATTCATTTTCATTGTAAAAATACATGCACAGTTCCTTATGGTTCAAGATCTAACTTTGGTTTTTGTTTGTCTTTTTCCACCAGTGCTCTGGTTTTCTCTTATTTCAATAAAGGTATGACAATTACACTTGATATTCTTTAACAATCATGAAAAGATAAGATCTCCCGTCATTAGAGCCTTGCAGGGAGGCTTATTACTCCATTGGTTTATAGTGACTGGACACCTTTCTATCCAGGTGAGAAGCAACGAGAGTCCAAGTTTAGGACACCGTAGATAGGGATGATGAGAAAGTTCAATTCAATGTCTAAACGAAGACTAGTAATGACTTGAACGATCATATTTCATTGTTCTTGTTAGTTATTTTGCTTAATATGTTTTCCTTTGAAAGATCAAGGAATCAAGATATTCCTTGATCGATGGTTGATTTCAAGTTTCCTTACTATCTTCTTTTGTTTAGAATAAATGAAGAAATTCTTACATGCCTTTTATGTTTAAATTGATTGATAAATCGATGATGGATGACATGGAAAATCAAGCATTATTTTCCTCGTATATCAAACATGTTCCTCTTTCTAACATGTCAGCCAACTAAAAAATTTCAAATGAATTGTTGCCTGGATTAGGCATGACGCTTAGAATTATAAGAACTATTGTATTGAGTCTCTAATAATTAATCAATTAATACCCAACTCTTCATCTTCTTCAACAGATTCATAATCTTCTGCAATAAATAAATAAAATTCAAAAAACCTAACCTTGGTCAATAAAAATGGCATATTCCACGAGATCTTCTCAACCAAAATCATCCCTTATCACCCATTTCTAAAATCATTATGATTGTGTTCTTAATATAAATTGGGAAATCATAAGTAATGCCTTAGAAACATCAATGGGGAATGTCTCGGTACTTACCATAAAGAAGTAGTCCTAGAAAGAGATAACCTCTTTTCACTTGACTTCCACTTCAAGGTGACCATGGTAATTTGAATATCTAGAAAAAATTGATTCCAACGTCACCTGACATTGACTTTGCTGACTATATCGATTGGCTTAATAGAATGCAAAAATACTTTTGGTGAGGAATGGAAATATCAAAAGTGTAAAACCCCAATTAAAATATTATGATAATAAAAAAATCCTAGAAGTTTTACCATTAAAAGAAATGAACAATAATATATAATATTGAAGATTTATAAAAAGAATTAAAGAGGAATTACGAGATTAAGCAAGGAAATTAAAGATTATCAAGGATTGTTTGGTTAAGGGGGCCGACTTTGAAGAAGAAGAGGGGGGGGGAGTAGCGAGTAGAAAACTTCTCTTCCTTGCTCGTGTCTCCTTAATTTAGTAAGTTTAAGAAGTAGGGAAACTTGATTAGTTATAATTTTGAATTATTAAGGAAAATTAGTGCATTTTACATATGAGAACATAGTTTTGAAACCCGGACCGGCCCGACGGGTCAACCTAGGACCCGGCCGACCTAGCCCCGGAACCGGTCCGGGTCTAAGTAAAAACCCGTCTGGGAGTTGGCCCGGAGAAACCCGGTCGACCTGGCGGGTCAACCCGAAACCCGGTCAACCCGGTTAAACCCGGTTGAGACCCAGCTCCCTTCCTGATAGAGAAAGGCAAAAACAGTCTTGTACGATCTAATCTTTGGAGGCAACCGTATTTTTGACAAGTACTCAACAAATGGCCTCTCCAAATCCTCATCTGAAATCTTCGTCTTCCCTTCCTCTTCATCATTACCATTCCCATTCTCATTCTCACGTTTAGCTTGAAAGGTGCATGCTAGACATGTTTCTGTTGGAATTGATGGAGCACTTTGGAATTGATGGAGCACTTTCTAGCTCAGCTGCAGCCTCATTAGAAGGTTTGTAATCGATTACCTCTTCTTCAAAACTCGTATTCCTAACAGTTGATCTGCGACATCTTCTCTCTCTTCTTATTCATGCTACTAGTAAAGAGAAGGTTTGAATGTCAGGATCTCATTACCAGAAGTACCCGCCCCTATTGTGGCAACTAAGTGCCTTTGCACCAGCTTGAAAAACCTAATCAATTGATTCTTTTCCATCAGTGAAAGATTTGATCTTTTGGGGTAAAAAAGAGGAAATTTCAAATCGGAGGGGAAGACAAATTTCACCTCATTAAGTCAATTTGACAATGAAGCCCACATGAGCTCCTCATCAACTGGTCCTTACCTGTGATTAATAATTTTTCCTTTTTTTATTAATTTTTTTGGGTTGACCCGGGTCAACCCATGTGACCCGTGACCAGATTATTAGACCGGGTCAATTACCGGGTTGGGTTTCAAAACTATGTATGAGAATGTTATATAAATTGTGTTTTCATGAACGAATGATTAAATGGATGTTTTTATGATAGAATGAAGTCGATAAGCATGAAAAAGTATTGAGTATTGCATGAATTGAAAACAAAAAAAAACTGAAACTGAAAACTAAAATGACATCTCATGAACTGTACAAACCGGTTGACCAATTAGGATTACCAAACAATCTGGTCGATCGGTTGATAGGAGGAATAATGAATTTTACTACTGTTTGAATCGATCGAGCAAACCAGTTGACAATTTATTCGACCGTTAGAAACCCTAGTAAAAGAAGTAATAACAAGGTGACCGATTGGTTATGCCAATGTGAACCAATATCTTTCTAACTGATAATGAACTATTATTATTCAATTTGAAACCTATAGTTTCATAACGCAATGTTTGACCAAGACGATGATAAGAGGGATCAAATTTGTTTGCTTAAATAGTTAAATGCATCATGTGGACTTATGTTGATGATTAATGAATAAGAAATACATTAATTCCAAAGAAATTTGAGTTAAAACCATGCATTCTTTTAAGGAAGAAAGTTGAAAACAAATTTGCTAGGATGAGAGGGTTAATTATAGATGAATCGAATTTAAATTGCACAAAATATAGATTAATAATTATGAAATCCCCTTAGATATGATATAAGATCGGAATTTATTAAAAATAAAAAAGAGAATTTTGAGATAAGGATTTTGAATTAAAAATAATTATGATTTTGATGATACATGAGAGACTATGGATGCTGCTTAGCCAACAGGGACAATCAGACGACAATAGATTTCAGGTAAGTACTTAATACCTCAATAGCTATTAATTCTTCTTTAAAAGTCAATAGTTACTATTATTTTGTCGATATCAATGAGTTTATGAAATTAGTAATGATTGACAATTATTATGTTGATGTAAGAAATTTTAAAAGAAAATGAAATAATTGGCATTCGAGTAAGATGCTGGATTGATTAGTATACAGTTGGGATTACTGGAATTAATAGCTTCCAAATGGAAATGCTAAGATAATTGGCATTCAAGTTAGATGCCAGATTGATTGGTATCCAGTTGGGATTACCAGAAATTGTTGGTTTTCAGATAGGAATGCTGAAATAAACGATAAATATGAGGATTGTTGTGTCTATGGGTAACCAAATAAGCATTACATAATCATTCAGTACTTGAAATGAATGACCAAACAAATCAACTATGAAATGAAATAGTCGATTTATAAAGCCATTCGAGTATGATAGATCGATAGAAAAGGAGAAACTAGTGCAATATTAAATTTAATTCATTGTTGAATTATTAGGACAAAAAGAAATGTAATAGGAATGAAGATGAATTCATAAAAAAAAGGAGATTAATTAAGATTGATTAAAATTGTAGTAACGTGTTGTAATGTTAATTTTTGTTTCAGGTTCTTTACAAGATCATCAACAATGCACTTTTGTTATTACCTTCTTGTTCTAGTTAATAAGAAATATATGCATGTAATTTTATAGTTATAGATAATGTAATGTGATACTTTAAGTACTTCTTTTTTTATGCGAACCTCGTGATCACGTGGTCATGCAACTCACACGCAAAGACACCAATTCCCGGAAAGCCAAGTAAATCAGGTTTGATAGGAGTGTGACACAAAGATAACTTATACCTAGGCACCAATGCTATTGAAAACGGAAACCCCCACCCAACGAATATTGATTCGCGAACGAGAAGTATAAGGATGACGCCACGAAGACAATTGTTCTTCGATAAGTCATTTTTTAGTTCATTAGAGAACCATGGAAGGGAGATTATCTCACCAACACACACACACACACACAAAGTGCGGCAAACAAGAAGTTTTATTAATCTGAATTGTCTTCTTACATGTCTGGTTATGCCTTTATTTATACTAACTCTAGACTTAAATAAACCCTAATGGACCCCTCTTAGGTGGACTTATATTAAGCCCACTTACAAGTGACCCAAATAAGTAATAATAACCCAAAGACTAAGAAGAAAATAATAAAAATAATAAAAATCCGAAAATTACCATCCGAAATATGCTAAAATCAGATTTGTCACCATTAAGAAGTCCCAAATAGACTAGAAAATCTGATCTGAAGGTAGAATTTATTCTTTCTTTTCTTTTTGTAGCTAGGATGAATAAGGAATTCTTGTAATAAAAGGATTCTGAACATTTATGAATCATTGCCACACATGAAAACTATGTTGCAGCTCATTAAAGATCTTTGGAGAATTAGGAGATTCCCAAAATAAGTTTTCACATCCTTTTAGGAAAAGAATCCTAGCCAAATAGAAAGTCCACAAGTCAAAATGAAGTAAATAACAAAATTTATACAGCCTCTGTTGACCCATGTTTCGATGCCTTTCCGAACTCCGATTGACCTGCAATTTTAAACCAAGGTAGGACAACATGTCAGGAGACTCCACGTAAACTTTCAGCTTGCTCCAACGGTCGGATTGAGAATTATGATTGTTTCCATAAAACTGGATAGGTGCACTTTTTACGTCAAAATCTGAATTTGACCTTGCCTGGATCGTATCATTTTTGGTATGTAAACTAGAGCCTATGAATTGTAATGTTTTGTTAGAAAAGAACTTGAAATTTAAAATAGTGACTACATTTTATTTTATATTCTTTCTTATTATTTAAATTCTATTATTGTTTTATTAGTATACTAAATTGATTAGACTAAAATTATAGGGTGAACTGTCACTAATTTTATTGCAGGTACATTACTGTTATATTCCCAATAAGTGTATGTATTGATTGATCATGGTACCACACATTTGTTTGTGGCAAGAAGATTTGAGAATATTTTAAGTGTACAATCTATTAGAGTAGAGAAAAGTTTTGTTATTAGCACATATTTAGGGGAAGTTATATGTGTGGGTTATATATATATAAGGGTGTTAAGGTCACCATTGGGGGTGAAGATATGAAAGTAGAGTTAATACCATTAAAATTTTGTACAACCTATTAGAGTAGAGAAAAGTTTTGTTATTAGCACATATTTAGGGGAAGTTATATGTGTGGGTTAAATATATAAAGGTGTTAAGGTCACCATTGGGGGTCAAGGTATGGAAGTAGAGTTAATACCATTAAAATTTTGTATAACCTATTAGAGTAGAGAAATTTTTTGTTATTAGCACATATTTAGGGGACGTTATATGTGTGGGTTATATATATAAGGGTGTTAAGATCACCATTGGGAGTCAAGATATGGAAGTAGAGTTAATACCGTTAAAATTACATGACTTTGACCTAATATTTAGAATGAATTAGTTAAGCCTATCTATTGTCTCTTTCTTCTTCCTAAGAATCCCATGACAACATACACCATTATTTCCCTTCCCCTCACCTATACAAATGATAGGTTCCCTGGACCTCCTTAGATGGGGAACACTACCATTTTCCAGAATTCACATTACCTCATCTTAAATAAACACCCATCCAGCCATCACCCTTATAAACCCTCTCTTCATATCCTTATCCCTTATTATTTATTTCTTAAGACAAATCACACCTAAACCAACCTTTAACCATAAATTGAGCAAATCCCAATAGATTCATATTATTTACCTCTAGTAGTGAGCTCTTCTTTCAAGAGTCCAAGCCCTATAAATTGCTTCACCTAAAACCTCAACCACCAAACACCCTTAACTTTTCTAATCCTCATCTTTGACAAACACAATATCAATAATGGACTAGATCTAAGTTTACAACACTCATCGAGTCAACATCTATCACATTTGAATTGAAATCCAATATGCATCATTTCTATAGCCTCTATCTCTATATAAAACCAAATCACCAGTCTTAGACCACCATAACAACGCAACCAAATACATCAACAACCCATAAACACAGTCCCTAATTTTCCTCTTGTTCAATCATCATGCTTAAAACCCATCATCTTTCTTCACAACAACCAAAAACACCCTTAGTCCTCCTCTCTTCTAGTCATAGTAGCATCTCTTAGTACAAACAACCTTCATATACTACCCCATTTCCACTACTAGATCACAACTCTAATTTCCTTTTAAAAACCTCTAAATTACTACCAAAGAAACACCAATATCATAACCTAGTTTTAGTTTGTTTAAAATCAAAGCCAAGACCTATAAGCCCTTAGATTTTCTCTCCACACATGAGAGAATTAGATTATTATTTTTTCAATCTTTCATGTTTTGTAGGTTTTGTTAGTTGGCATATGACAAACATGTATGCTTCATTTCAAAAAAGTTAATAGGCCAGCATGTGAACTACACAAGTGCCCCGTGACCTAATTAGATTTTTTAGCATCTTCTAAATTGTTTTTACCTTTGTCGCACGTGTGCGGCGTCGCGGGATCGTCCACCCTCAATCATTAGGTGTGGTATGTCTATCTATTCTGGAAAACATGGTGAGACAAGGAATTCGTTGTCTCTTAGCGGTGAAAAATGGAATGGGAGTCGCCACCTAGTATTTTGGTCACTAGGAACCCTAATTGGTCTCAGAGATTGGGTACGGAGACTGGTTGCGTAAAGGGAAGGTATTAGCATCCCAAATACGCCCTAACTAAGGGAAGCTGCATTGTTTTATTGTCTGATAAAAAATCTAAGGTCTTATCATGTTGTTTTATTGTCTGATAAAAAATCTAAGGTCTTATCATGTTGGTCTGTCTAGGGTTCAAGAAAAGCCCTCCTCAGTAAATAGGTTCTTATCTTATGGGGTAAAAACCTTACCGGCCTAATGTCTATAAAAGAACTACCTTTTTAATATCAGGAATATGTTTTACGTATAAATTCGTAATCCCAGACATAAAACAAAACAAAATATATTTTTTTGACTTTTTTGAAATATTGGCCAAGTTCTCATGACTTTAATAAACTGGTTATTAAAGCCAAAATGCATGCTAAAATGTATATATATATTTTTTAAAGTTTTCTTTGTTATAAAAAAAATACAATATGAGTTTTTTAGCTTTGAGAGACTTGGGCGTATGCATAAAGAGAAAAGTTTTTTTTTTTTGAAAACCGGGTATTTTTAATACCAGATTTATATTTTTATGATATAAAAATACAAACCAATCTTAGTCTAAATGACGTAGAAAAATCCGTGGAAAAATCACAAATCTTTAAAAAATATAGATATATAATAAAAAAAACACACAAAAAGAGAGAGAAAAAAAATAAATAAATAAAATAAAATGGACTGGGCTGGGCCTGTATTGGCCTAGCCACAAGGCTGGACTCAGCCCAGCCGCGTGGGCTGGGCTGATGTTCCAGCCTTTAGTTAACAGGGCTGGACTCAACCAAGCCACGTGGGTTGGGCTAATGTTTCAACCCGCCTAAAACAGGGCTGGGCTGATGTTCCAGCCCGAAAAAAAAAAGGGGTTGGGCTGGGCTGGGCTGATGTTCCAGCCCGCCGGAGAAGGAAAGAAACCTAGTTAATTAATTAGCCGGTTACTGTGCGCATGCACAGTAACCGGCTAATTACTTTCTTCTTGTATGCAGAACGTGCACAGTGCACGTTCTGCAGGCAAGAAGGTGAATTAGGACCGGCGGCTAGGGGAGAAGAAGAATTACCTGAGGCGGTGATCTCGGATGGCTGAGCTGATGGTGACAGTTCTCGGTGGCGTTGCGGCGGTAGACGGTGGTTCCAGGCGGCGCTGCTGTGATTTTTTCTTCTTCCTTATGCAGAGGCCACTGTTTTTTTTTGTCTCCCCATTATCTTCTCTTTCTCTCCTCTGTCTCTCCTCTTCTCTTCCCTTTTCTCTCTCAAAAACCCTTATGTTTCTCTCTTTCGGTCTCTCCTTTCTTCCTCAAAAACGGTCGGACTCTCTCTCTCGGTCTCCCTTTCTTTTTTCTGTCGTTCTTTTCTTTTTTCCCCCCCTTTCTCTTCTGCATTCGGGTGGTATTTATAGAGGCAGGGGGAGCGGGGTCAACCCTGCCCCATCCCATTGCCACCTATGCATGGGGTGCACGTCGCCTGCTCTGCCACGACGCCGACAGCGGTGGCCAATGGAGGCGTTGCTTGCGGGACACAGCTGCTCTGGCATCTCATCATGAGATGGGTGGCGTCTGACTTCAGCTCTAAGGCACGTGGGAGGAAGAGACAAGGGGAAGAAAACAAAACTTTTCTTCCCCTGCTGCACGTCTAGGGGAAGAAGAAGAAGAAACAGTGCCGCCTCAAAACGACACCGTTTCGTTCTTCTCTTTTTTTTTTTGAAAACCGCATGAAACGGCGTTGTTTTGCTTAAAACGCGTCGTTTCATTTAAATGAAAACTAGCGCCAAAGCACCAGACTACAAGTCAATCCTTCAATTTGCGCGCGTTTTGCATTTTGGTCCTTGGTCTCGAATTTCTTCAATTAAGTCCCTAATTGGCCATCAAACTTCAATATTTATGCAATTAAGCCCCTGATTTGACCAAATTAACTCTCACAAATTATAATTTGACCCCAGAACTTTAATTTCTTCCAATTAAAGCCCAAATTAACTCCAAAATCAATTTTTCTTACAATCAAACCCTCCATAAATTCAATTAAACCTTCAATATAATTTAATTGAGTCCACCAATATCTAATTTTGGACTTTTCTTCCTCAAATTGAATTTTCTTTGTCAACAAGGCTATCATCAATTAATAAAATATTGTCAAATTTTAATTTTTGTATTTTTAAACCTCCCCAACCAAATTTTGACTATTTTCTGAGCGTTCTGGCATCCTCTTTTCACTGTTATATTTTTTGATAATATTTTTGATTTATTATTAATTTTTTTTTACGAGGAAAAAAAAATGTGAATTGGGAATAACCCAAAAATGGGTTATGACAACCTTGAATAACGATTTTAGACCCCCAAATGAATACTTTTATTATTTAAGTGTTTGATTTTGTGTATGATACTTTTATATGTGAAGGCGATTAGTCGATGTTCTATGAGACCCAAATATTTTTAGTAACAACATTCTCATAAAAAAATTAAATAAACAAATCTTAAAATTAAAATAAATAAAAATTATTTATTATTGTAAATCAATTTTAACATTGTTTAAATAAAAAAAATCTTAAAGTTAAAATAAATAAAAATTATTCATTAGTGTAAATCAATTTTAACATTGTTTAATACATTTTGCGCTTACGATATAATAATTTGGGCTGAGTAAACATGACCCCATCAAGGCCCTTTGAGTAAGAGTGGCAGCCTTTAGGGCTATTTTGGAAACTAAACAAAATAAATTATCCAAAGCCCAATTCCATGTTTACCATCCATATGGGTCTAACACTCATTTATAAAATGGTCTAATCAATGTCTTTTTTTTTAAGTACCAGTGTTAGAATTTTTGTGAATGGCCTAATTGACAAGTCTTTTTTTTTTAAAGGGGACCGATGTCAGAATTTTCATGAATGATCTAATTGATAAGTTTCATTTTTAAAGGAACCGATGTCAAAACTTTCATGAAAGACAAGTTTTTTTAAAAAAAAGATCGACGTCAATTTTGTTTTTCTGTGTATAGTCATATCGATGAGTCTTCTATTTTCAAGGACTAACATTGAAGTTCTCATAAATAATTAGAAATGAATTAAAATATAAATTTTAAATGATCATAGAAAATAATTAGGATATTTAATGACAATTAAAAGATAAATTTGAGAGAAAATACGTAGTAAATATAACCATTTATTTGAAAGGATGCAATAAGGGTGACATCATTCTTTCCTTAAATATAACCAACCCGTTACGTAAATCTCTAAGACAAGTGCTTATTTTAGAATCCTTATTTTTCTTTAATTAATAGGTAGCAACTTTAATTTTACAGATATTTTTCCCTTTTTAGTTTGGAGAGTCCTATTTATGTCCGAATACGACAACATAATGCAACACTTATCCTTATTCTTCTTTGTTTTCAAGTATTAATCCCTAAAGTTACATCATTTTAACTCTATCTACTCTAAAAAATGCTCAAGATGAATCTTCATCTCCATCTTTAAGTGATTCTCTTAAATCATTCATTATCTATTGGTATAATCTTATATAGCCATTTATAATGTAACTATTACAATTAGATTACTCTAATGGAAATATTAATATTATCCTTATGAGTGTATCTTCTACTATAATTTATGAAAAACAAAGAAAGTTACTAAGGGATAAGTTGGAGAAACTAGGACCAATACTACTACTAAGAAAGAGATTAACAAAGCTAGCACCAATGCTATTATTCTCAAGGGATGAGGCATAAAGTGAGCCTCTTATTTTTTTCGTGGCATGGTATTACATGGAGGACACTCTTGAATTAAAGTAGCAGCTCACTAAAAGAAAGAAGTGTTAGCAACTAAAATCTTTACAAAAGTTGCAAGCACTTACTCTATAATGGTGTTCAAGTAGGAGTCAGTTGTGAGTTTGGTTTAACTAAGCATGGCTACTCCTACCTTTAGTCATAAGTTAGGCTCCCTTTTCTAATTTACTTCTCTTTTCTTTAGTTTTGAGTAATGATTTCCTCTAACAAAATTTTTTTCTTTTAAAAATACTATAACTTTAAATGAATTATTAGCCTTGTTGTTTCCTATAACAATATGTGAGGTCTAAAGTCTAGAAGCAGATTCTAAAGGAGAGAACCAACATAGAGAAGCTCTACTCTAGTAGTCAAGGAAGTCTTGATTTTATAGGACAAGGTGTGTTGTAATTTATGGCTTAAATTGAATAATGAGGTGGCTTTGAATTGATTGGTTGACTTAATTAAATAAAGTTAAAATGCATTACTCCAAACAAAAAAAAAACCTTCATATAATTAGAATAATTAGGACTTTAGCTTGGAACTTGTTTCCTAATTAGATAAGAATATATATATATATATATATATATATATATATATATATATATATATATATATATATATATGAGGATGTGACAGAGGTGGGTGG
>Ga0307517_10003085_pt1 | contig 26287 bp, 15 predicted proteins | sample 23_EM_MG_FD_194515 | JGI IMG/M metagenome (GOLD analysis project Ga0307517, IMG submission 194515) | Populus trichocarpa ectomycorrhiza microbial communities from riparian zone in the Pacific Northwest, United States - 23_EM | ecosystem: Host-associated > Plants > Roots > Unclassified | place... | reverse complement strand
AAAAAAGTCAACCCATGTTAACCTTTGAAAATCAATGACTATGGTCATAGGCCTAGAACTAACCCCATAGAAAGAAAACCATAAAAAATAACAAAGCAAAGCAAAAACAAAAAGGGTAAAAAAAAACATAAGCTTAAAAAAAAAAACCTAATAAACCCGAGCAAACCTCCTAAACTTGGTTGAATATCCAAAACACGTAATCTATGAAATCCTGGACTCGGGTTGAATCAAGAAACTTCATTCCTAACCAATTTAATTTTGAATGATGAAATCATGAAAAAAAAAATTAAAACTTGCGAAAGCGAAAAATATAATGATAAAAGAATGAGAATCAAATTTAATAGAAAAAAACTCATGGAAGATGGATTTGTTAAAAACAATCTAAAATATTATCTTAAACAAAACAAATAGCATTAAAAAGAATGAGGATCGAATTTGAAAGATTAAAAAAAAGAAAGGGGTGAAATTAAAAAATATTTTTAATTTTATAACGCAAGTGTTTTTTATTTTAAAAAAAACATGACTCAAAACATAGAACCGACAAAAACAAAGACTAATATATGGACAAATCAAATCCTTGTTTTTGAAAACCACCTAAAATGTATGAATAAAAAATCATATAGAAGTAAGAAAAAGAAAAAGAAAAAGAACAAAGCGTAATCACTAATGATATAAAAAGCTATGATAAAACTAAAAAAACAACATCATTAGAAAAGGGAAAAAAAACAAGAAAACCTAGGCAAAGGTTTCAAACTCGCAACTCATTAAATCTCAGACCCCGTTGAATCAATAAGTTAAATTCTCAACCAATTTAATATTGCTTAGCCAAAGTAAATTCAACAAAGAACAACAATTAAAAAGACCCGAAAAAACCTAGGTCATTTTCAAAATCAGTTAAAAAATCTTAGTGAAAACAAATAAATTAAAATAAATTCAAAAACTTATCTCAAATAATACAAATAGGAATAAAAAATAAGAACTAAATTCGAAAGAAAAAAAGGGCAAGAATAGAAAAATAATTCTAACATTATAAATTGTTTCAAAAAAAATCATTTCAAATATTGAAGGATTGAATCGGGAAAAAAATATCAATTTAAAGAATTAGCCAAAAAAACCCAACAAAGAATGATAAAAAAAAAAATATACTCGAGATAACTGGGTCATTTTCAATACCAACAAAAAAATTCATAGAAAGTTAGCTTAAAAAAACCGAACCCAGTCTCCAAAATTAACTAAATAATGAAGGATAAAACATGAAACAATTAACTTAGACAAAGGAAAACAAAACCAAGCAAACTCGAGAAAACATCCTAAATTTGGTCAAATCTTTAAAACTCGCAACCCTTGAAACTATGGATCTTAGTCAAATCAAGAAGTTTATTACAAACAAATTTAAAAATATCAATTTAGAAAACTTGCCAAAGGAAAACAATTGAAAATCAAAAGAATAAATATCAAATTTGATAAGAAAAACAACAAAGGATGGCGAAATCATAAAAACAAAAATCAATTGAAAAAACAATTTCAAACAAAACAAAAGGCAATTAAAAGAATGGGTACCAAATTTGAAAGATAAAAACAAATTAAAGGGGGATGAAATTGCAAAAGCATACCAATTTTATAAATTATTCAGATAAAAAAAAATATATAATAATAAGGAAAAGGACCAAATTTGAAGATTCGACAAATTAAAGGGTTGTTCTAAATTTTTAAGGCGTTGGTGCGAAAATCTAGATACGAAAAGAGAGAAGAAAAAGGAAAAAATGGTTACCTATGCCAAACCACAAGGAATCTTGGAACATGTGCCACCCCATCTCGTCGGGGATGTCAAGACCTTTTAAACTTTGCTTCGGAAGGCGGCTTTTGGTGGTCAAACAACCCCACCACGTCACCCAAACACTACTTGGTTTATTTTAATAATATTTAATATATGTCAATTGCAAAAATACCCATACCTAACATTCAAATCTACGATAAAACCAAAGTAAATGACAAAACAACATTTGTTAGAGAGTTCTGTTGATTTTTATCTTTAAAGGCACCAAAGTAATTACACAATTTTAAAAAATTATAAATACCAAAAGGCCCCTTAGTAATAGACATTATAATTTGTAAAAGATAATTGTGTCATGGTAAAAAGACAATCTTACCCCCAATACATGGTTTAAAGATTTTATTGAGAGAAGTGTAATTTTGTCTTTTCACTATTCCAATGAATGGTGAAATATCTCTTTGTTTACAATATCTTCTCCTTCTCTTTTAGTGTTTTTTAGCTAGATCATTAACTCGCGCTACATTACAAGTCAAATAAATATTTTTAACCTTAAGAAATATCTAGGTGTTGTTAATGTATTTTCTAGTAAAAAATATTTAAACAATATGAAAGTTGACCTGATATGACCCGGTCAACTTAGGGGGTCCAAAGTCACCTAGACAACCAATAAAAATATAGTTTGACAAAAAAAAATTTCAAGACAACATTTAAAAAAAAAAATATTGAGACAGAATCATATTGGATTGACTCAGGTCAACCTACGTTAACCTATCAAATATAGAACCCAGATCATGAGATCGAGATGATTATAATTATAATTATAATTATATTACAATAATTAACAAAAATTTAAATGGTGTGGTGATTTAGCATGCGATGGGAAACATTGCAGAATATGACAATGTTCTTTTTTTGGTCCTTCAATTTTTATTCTTTCAATCATTGATTATTATTTTTATTATTTTCATGCTTCCATGTTGCATTGACTTGAAATTAGGCTTTGTAATTCATTTTAATTTACATTTTATCTTATTTTCTCAGTGTAAAAAAATAACCCCGATATTGGCTTGATGCTCAATTTTACAAAATCAAAATTTGATTTTATTCGAGGATCAAAATTGTGATTAAGGCAACAAATAAAAGGTATTTTTATAAAAGGCATTGCAATGCAATGCCTTTTTAACATTTTTGCATCAAAAGTTTTGCAAAATCCCTTTTTGGTCCTTTTGTTTGAAACTTTTTTGGGTTTTTGGTCCTTTTAGGTTAACATTTTTTTTTTGTTTTAGCCCAATTTTTTTAATTTCTCAATCTTTGGAATTGAGAAAGGAAAGAGAATCTCGTTGAAAAATAATAAAGGAGAGAGAAAGTTGATGATATGCTAAATTTTAGAGACAAAACAAGCAGTTCTTGGTGCCTATGAATTCTATTTGACGAGGAATTTCATTGAAGTTTTTTGTACTATTTATCTTGCAAAAAAAAAAGATTAGGGTTAATGAAGATTTGTATCCTAACTTGATTTAGTATATTTGTTTTACTAGTTTTTTGGTGTTTTAAGTTGAGAAATTGATTTTTTTTAAGGTCATAAGGATGTTATTAGGTGTTTATAGGTTGAGAAATGTTGAAAATTAAATTTTTGGGACCGATTTTTCAACTCTAGCATAATTTTTCAACCATCTCTTCAATGGTCGGAAACTGTTAAAGAAGAGGGAGTCATTTTCAGGCAAATGAAAGAAGAAAATTGCCAGGAGCGTAGGCCTAACCTTGTAGGCTCACATGCATGGTGTTTTCTTTGAAATTTTCTTTTAATTAAATTAAATTAAATTTAAATAGATTAATTAAAGATATGTGCGAGATGTCCAACTCGACGGGTATTCAATTCTAATATTAGTAGACATTCTTTTTGTTGAACCCCATATAACTTGTTTTCCTTAAATTTCATTCAATTACTTTTTTATACCTATCTATTTTTATTATCGTTTAATTAAATAAATGATTAAATCCAAAAATCAATGTTATTAAACCCTATTGAATCCATGACACGTACGAGATCAAATATCTTAATCTATACCTATCTTTTAACCTTTTGACATAGGTTTTGGTTAGCATTAACAACTTTTTTTGGAATTTATTATTATTAATAATTCATTATTTATTTTATTAAATTTATGAATCAACTTTTCAATTCATAATTAAAAATACTTTGTTGTCATGTAAACAATTGCTAAACACTTGCATTTTAATGTTTTTACATTAAAAAAAATTTAATTTGACATGCAGTGAAGTGTGAGCTAACAGAATTGTAAAAAAAACTAAAAATGAGGTGAATTCACTATTCACCTCCTTCCAAAGCATTATTCAATTTGTTTTTTTAATTAGAATAATTTTTTGTCTCTTTTTTGTTAGGTATTTTTTTTTAATTTTATTCTTTGACATTGGATTGATTGAAAATTGACTTTTATAATTTATTTTATTTTTTATATATAAGGTTATTTTGGCCTTATGACCTAGATCTTGAGATTAATATGTTAACTTGAATTCACTCAGATTTGTTTTTTGATCCTTTTGTAATCGATTTTCTTTTTCAACATTAGATTGATATTGAAAATTGAGTTTCATAATTTATTTTATTTTTTTTGTATTGGGTTATCCAAGTCTCATGACCCAGGTCGCAGATTTGACAGGTTAACCCATGTCGTTTTTTTTTCCTTTTTAATTATTATTTTTAGATTTATCGTTCAACGTTGATATTAGAACTTGGACTTCATAATTTATTTTGATTTTCTTTCTATTTGTTTATCCCAATCTCATAACCTAAGTTGTGGGTTTGGCAAGCTACCCTGGGTTGACTCGAGTTGTTTTATCTATTTATTTTTCTTAATTAATTTTTTTAGTCTTATCTTTTAATGTTGGGTTAATTAGGAATTAGATTTTATAATTTGTTATGTTTTTTTTTCATAGAGTTATCATGATCTTATAACTTGAGTTGTGGATTTAACAGATAATACAAGTTAACTCAGCTTGATACAATATATTACTGTTTTAATTACTTTTTAAAAAATATTATGTTGATTTTTTAAAAAATATTCTAGGATTCAGATTTTGATGATAAGAGAACAAATTTATTTATCACTTGTGGTGGACAAATTTCTAATATTGATTTGTATTAATGTCATGTTTATAAATTAAATTCAAACCTCTTCAAAATTGTGAAAGGATTTTATAAAAATGTGAGAGTTATTTTCATTAATTATATAGATTAAGACGATGAAATTGTGTATATGAATTTTTATTTATGTTACTTTTTCGAAAACCTAAGTAATATAAGAAGTTTTCGAGTCATGCTCTCACTTCTCACTGCTTTAATTTGAAAATTAAATAAAAAAAATCCAAGCAATCATCCTACATTCCTACAACATATAAACTTAAAAGAAACATCCATAGATAATTTAACCACACCTGTGTAAGCTTAAATATTATATTTAAACCCACTAGATAATTTAGTGTAATTAATTTATCCTTCACTCAATCCCATCTTCTCCTAATTCCCAAGCAAAAGTCAATATTATTGAGTGTGTGTTTTTGAAATTCTATGCGAATCCTCGCAGAAAAAAGAAAAGTCCCATTCTCCAACAAAGCAACTTGCTAGCTTTGCCGGCTATCGATAAGATAACGATACCAATGCCAACACCAGGACACCCTTTGCTTACATTAAAGGAGCTTTACGTATATGTTTGCAACTTTATATCTGAAGTTGCTTTTTGTTCCGAGAAAAAAACAAGGTTTGTATTATGGAGGAGTGTTGGGTTTTTAAATATTATACATGTAATGAAAATAATAATAAAAAATTATTTAGAAATTTCTAAGTTCTTGATAGATAGATGTAGAGTTATTTAGAAATTTATTATTTAAAGATTTGATCTTTTTCAGTTTTGAATAATTCTTTAAAGGTTGGATTGTCTTAAACCACAAGTCATCCAATTGTCTGGCCTCCAATGATAATCCACACGAACCACCAATGAAAAATCTTTTAAGGATAATTTTAGAAATTTAATCAATCAAGTCTCTACTTGATTTTTTTAGGGGTAGAATTATAATCCCTGAATTAAATATATTCTAATGCTTAATTTCTAAAATTATTTTCAATCAAGTCACACTTTATTAATTATCCCAGTTTAATTTTTTACTAATAGTTCTTAATGTGTGTGACCCATTAAGTTCATAATATGTTGACCCAAATATAAATTATAATTCTAATAAAATAGAATTAAATAATTTAATTTATTATCAATTCAACAATTGATTAATTTATATTTGAAGATCAGGTGCATTGTCTAGTAACGTGTCATGATCCTCCAAATATTAGAAAAGTAATTAGTGGTTTGACTTAACATTTCAGTGACCGATTCCTTAGTGTAATTAATATTATTTCTTCAATAATGTTCTGATTTAATATTAAAGCATGAAGTATATCTTCCATGTTAAATCATGTTTTTTCTCTACATAATAGTCATTGATCATTTGAATAAGATTTGAAACTCTTTTTTATTCCACATTGACCAAGAATTTCTTAGTCAATATTATTTGAGAATAGATGAAATATTTTTTTCTATTTCATCTAGGGTGATGAATCTTCTTTTGATCACTCAAGTAACTTCATATAGTTCATGATATACATAATGTTTGCCCATTAGTCACCTCGATCAAAGCATAACATTCTCTATATAAGATAACTTAGTGATCTCAAGTCTAAGGATCACTTACACAACCGTCACGTGAGTTTTTTCATAGATATAGGTGATCTCTTTATATTGGATTCTCATGCGGGTCAATACAGTGTACATGTTTTATGACAAGCATCTAAATATTAATTTTAGGTATCTCTTATACCTCAACTTATGAGAACAACTGCTTCCTTTTAAAAAAAAAAGAACATGATATGTACCAATTTTTACGGCTTTAATAATTGTCCTGTATTTAAGAAAGCATCGATCATGAACATTTTAGGAACAATGCTTTAATGCAATAGGAATCTCATAATTATAACAACTTTAGAATTTTATTTGCAAAATATTTTTGTCCCATGAACTTTATCTTTACTTTAGATTCATAAATCAAATATTAGATTTATTAATCTAATATTATATGAGTACTAAAAATAAATTAAGCCTTTATTAATAATAAATATGAATTTATACGAATATAATAATAACATGTGTAACCAATCGATTGACTACATAACATATTAAACTAACAATCTCTCACTTATACTAAAATCAATTGCTCATGTATCTAATACCATATTGCTCAATATACCATTAATGCTTGTGCATGAATAATGACTTAGTAAAAGGATCTTCTAGATTCTTTTCGGTGAGTACTCACTCTATCTTTACATATTTTATTTCATGAATTTATCAAATCAAATAGAATTTTTTAAGTACTTATTTGGATCATCGATGATACTTTGGTTCCTTTGCTTATGCAATGGATCCATTGTTATTACAGTACACGGCAATTGGATCAACAATGTTAGGAACAAACCTAGTTCATTAATAAACTTCTTGATCCAAACAACCTTTTTGTTTCCTCAAACGTGGAAGTGTACTCTTATTCAATTGTAAAATTAGTTGTGCTCTCTTATTTGAAACTCTTCTAGCTCAAAGCACTACCATTTAAAATAAAATATATATTGAATGATATTCACTATTTTTCCAACATTTCATTGAAAAAAATCCTAATTCAAACAATTTTGAACTTCTAGTTTATCTTCTCCATTGATGAATCCTATAGCCAAGTATAGGATACCATTTCCATCGTATATCTCTCAATATGTGTCTTAGAATACATGTCTTTGGAGGGAGGTGTTCCATGTAAAAAAGATAAGAATCCAATCTTAGATTCTTCCTTGCTAAGCTATTTTAACATTTAGTCTATATGCATGGATTGTGACAATTTAAGCAACCTTCTATCTCTATTTCTATATAGCTTTAAATCCAATATATAGGTTGCTTCTCTTGATTTTTTTATGGATAAATTTTCAGATAGCCCAACTTTATTGATTAAAGTAAAGATATGTTGTTTGTTAACAATAATAAGTCATCTACATAAAATATTAGGAAAACAACACCACTCTCACTAACCTTTTATAAACACATGGTTTGTCCATATTTTTTATGAAATCAAATATGTTGATTATACCATCAAAATCGGATATTCCTACTCATTAAAGCTTGCATCGTACATTTGTACATTATCTTTCATGTTAGTTTTTCTCTTAAAGACCCATTTAGATCCATTGAGTTTTATCCCTTCAGGTAGATCAACCAAGTTCCAAACTTTGTTAGTACATGAAGTCCATAGCTTCAAATCATTTCTTGGAATAAATATCATATATTACTTCCAAGTAATTGGTAGACTCATCAATTATGAGTAACATGTCATTCACAGCTTCCATAAGAGGTCTTTATCTCATTGATGCATGATATAACTTATAATAGTTATATAGATTTTGTGTTTCTTAAGGTTCAGGCTAAGCATCCAATGTTTTAGTCTTGATAATATATTTCATCTGGATGTAGTGTCCTAAGAGGTGTAAAGAATCTCATTCTCTTTTAGATAATACTTGAGATATTTGGTCAAGTATTAACCACCTCAACCCAAACAAAGTTTTTTAAATACTTATTCCAATATATATTTTAATTTTACTGTAGTTTATATTGAACTTAGATATTTTAAATTTAGGTATATACAAACCATTTATATAATTACCAGATTTATAAAAATATCATTATTATAAAAGAACAACTTTTGTCCTCAATAATAAATTTAAATCCATTTAATACCAAATTAAAATGGAAACAATATCTTAAAATACTGGAACAAAATAACAATTATAAAGTTCTAGTATTGACTCATTAGAAAAAAAAAAAAAACTAGTTCCTACAACTAATGCAAAAATAGTTTTTACAGCTATTATAGTAATCCTTACTTCATTACTGAGTCATAGATCCACTTTGTCTTCAACTAATTTTCTACTTTTCTATAGTTCCTGCATGCAATTGCAAATATGAAAACCACATTTGGTATCCAATACCCAAGAAAGTATCAATCATGAATATTTTAGGAATAATGCTTTGATACAAAAGAAATCTCATAATTATATTAACTTTATAATTTTCTTTGTAAAATATTTTTGTCTCATGGACTTTATTTTTATTTTAAATTCATAAATTATTAAATTCATTAATCTAGTATTATATGAATATTAAAATTAAATTAATTTTTTATTAATAATAAATATGAATTTAGCATGTTTTATTTCCTCCGCTCAATTGTGCTTTTGCCTCCTTGTCCGTCTAATTACTTGCCAAAGAATGTAGCATCTTCCTTGTACACTTTTCTTTTCATTCCCCTTTCTCTCAAGAACTCCTTTCATGGTTTAATATATATATTTGGTCGTGAAAACAATTCATAGGAAGAAAAAATCGAAAAATTTATAAATTCTACACTTATGATGGATGCATTCAAATCTCCCAATGATTTGTTGGTCGATCCTAGTAATTATATGTAATACTAAATTCGAGATAAAAAAATTTTCGACCGAAAAGTTCTTTTTATAGAGCATGAGAAACTTTCAGACTAATTTGAATTCATGCCATGTCCAAATAAAAATGGTGGACCCTATCCATCAAAGCAGCTTTCAGAGATCCCTCTCAAGTAGTCGAAAAGATTGACGAATTTAGGAGCAGCTGTCGAAGACAGGTTTGAAAAATGGTCAGCACTGTTCGACATGGACCCAATCCATCAAAGCTTCGGCGAAAAACCTTTCATTTTCTTCCTTTCACTGTCGCTAAATTTTACTTTTTACAAGTGTGGAACAAGTCAATGAACAGAGTCATGGCTAGCTCGTACAATATACTCATTAAGATTTGATAAAAAGGCCCACTATGTCGTAGAAAAGCTTTCAAATGTGGTCTGCCGAGAGGGTTTTCCCACTCATCCAAATTACTCATGATTTCTTTCCTCTTTTCCTTTTCTCTTTTACAATTTTGCTGGTCTATAGATTTTCAACAGTAAATATCAAGCTCCATAAATAGAAACTTCCTTGTTTGTTTTGTAGGAGGAGGTTGAGAGATTGTTTGGAAACGCGTCTAACATGGAGAATTCTTGCATTTTACATTTTAGGAAACCTCAAATCATCATCCTATCTATAGAATGATTCTCAATTTAATTGTTAACAATTTTATTTTCTCAATTAAATTATCAAAGTTAGATAAAAAAAAAAAATGGTACAACCATGTTTGTTAATAGGCTATTGGTGCTAGTAGCTTTCTCACCAATTGCTATGTAAGTATGATGCATTAAAGGATAATTATTCTCTATGACTATACCCATTTGATATATCTACAACTTCAAGTCTCACGAGATGATTTTATGTTATCAATATGTTACCGTGTAACAACACATAAGTCCATACAAGACCACAAAACAACACAACACACACAACCATCACAATATATACTCTTCTGCATTTCTCGTTGTTATATATATATATATATATATATATATATATATATATATTTTATAATTTAATAACTTAAATATTAGAGGGTTTTTTATCATACTAAAAGACTTGTTTTTACATGAGAGTGCAAAATAGCTAAGGCCATACACCTCATTCTAGAAGCAACAATGGAAATTCACAAATTCAATCTAAAGTTTTACCACTTGTTATGACAAGGAAGAGTAACCAACTTTTTCACTATAGACACTCCAACTCTTTGAAGTCTCCAATAAATCTCTCATCAAATGAGAGTTTTCTTCGAGATTGTTTTAGTTATACAACAATAATTTTACATCTTTCTACTTCCTCAATGAATAATAAAACATCTAGCTTCACTGCATGCACCATTGAGTGTACATAAATAACTTTAGTTTCTTTAAGGAATATAGGATAACATAGGCAAGAAAAAACATGCATGTTTGACCGAGCAAGAACACCCCCAACAATAAAGAGCATAATCCCCTTTAACACCATCAATCTCCCAGCAGTTCCTGGGCATCCAAAAGGTTCACAAATTCCTCGACGAAGCCCCTTCATCAACTCTGTTAAAAAAACAAGTCATTAGAAATTGTTAGAACTGCAAACGATGGAGAAATTTCTCTTTTAGTCATGGATAATCGAGATTTACCCTAGGATTGATTTGGGACACATTTTCCCGGGCATAACAAGTAATTAGGGTTGGAAGGATTTTGTAAATTGTTATAAAGAGATGTCAGATGTAAGGACTTGCATTTAAGATTTTGTAAATCCTCAGTGTTTTGATCGAGATAATTGTTCTTTAGGGGCTAATTTAAATATTGTTTAATACACGAGGTGGGTGCTAATTTGAGGGTATCTTTATTTTAAGCCAATTTGGCTTCCTTAAAAAATTGTTTAAATAATTTGGAGGTGAATTTGATTGTTACTAGAATATATTCGAGGACGTTGGGTCAATACGAAGATTTACCGAATCCGAAAAATAAAATAAAATAAAATAAAATAAAATAAATAAAATCCTCTCTAGTCTCTAGTTTCTCGTTTTCCTTGGTCTCGAATCCATTTAACAAATTATTGATAAATAATCTGAGTTGTCTCTTTAGAGGCATCCAATAAAATCGGAATCGTAAAATTAAAAGGATAAACGTGTGTAAATCTCATTGGAATGGAAAGTAAAATATTTCTTGGAAGAGTACGACTATTGCCTATTGTTCTTTAGTCCAAGATTTAGCATGAGTTTGATATTTTTTTCTAATAAAAAATTAAACTTGTAGACTTTTTCTACATAAAAAAATATTAAATATAAATAAAACAATTTATGTACACATCTAATTAAATAAATGAATAACTATTTATGTTAATAAATAAATAAAAAGTTATTAACGATAACTAAATACATATCTGGAAAAGTTGAGAAACATATATAGATCTATATATTTGATCTCGCAATACAAGTCATTTATCTGACTGTGTTTAATAATTGTGTTTATTAAAATTAATTTTTTTTATTTAATCAAATGATAGTAGAAATAAATATAGATAAAATCAAAGGAAAAAAATATCTTATAAGGTTGCATTTATTAGGAATATTATCCAAAAATAAATAGTTTTATTTTTAAAAATAAATTTCAATTATATAAAACATAAAAAAGATTATAGATGAATTAGAATAATCTATTTGAAAATCAAATGCTTAAAAAATAATATATATATATATATATATATATATAAAAAGACTAAATACCAATATTAATTTCAATATATATTAAAAAATATTAAGAAAAACACAAAAAAAAATCATGATTTCTTTTTTTTTTAAATTACAAAATAAGGTCTGGCATCGCTGAGCATAGCAAGCTAGGCCAACGCCTAACCCATTTAGAAAAGGCTAGCATATGGACATAATTGTTTTTAAAATGCAATCGGGAAGGGGCGACATGTTGTCCACCCTAATATTTTTTGGAAAAAAAATTCAAGCGATGTGTCATCTTGTTTTCCCTATATTCCGGTCATTGTGATGACAAAAAAAAATGAGGTTTATATTTTTTGGATTCAAAAATCTATTTTGACCCAAAACAAAAAGCCTAGACATGTTGACAAACTCATAAATAGCCTTAAAAAAACACATAATAACCAAAATCAACTTGAAATCAAAAATATTTTTGAGCTTAGATCTAGTTTTTTAGATGATCTCAAGGTGAAAAAACACCTAATGGCAACTCCTCGCACCAAATAGAACCTGTTGACTCCACTATCAACTATTTTAGTTGTCAAAATTGTGTGAACATAGATTTTCTCTCTCTAATATCGAAACTCAATGATCACTCTCTTTTCCTTTTCAAACCAGGAACTATAAATAAAATAAAAAACTGAAATTTATGCCAAAATTGAATCACAAAAATATTGGGGACCGAACAGGTATAATTTATAAAGTTTAAGGACTAAAGTAAATTTTTTGTGAGAACTTTGAAACCATCACCTATTTATGGCATTTTTCTATTTTGGTCCTTCGTATTTCAATTTTATCTTTAGTGAAAAAATTTGATTCAAATATCCTTTAATTTAGCTAAAAAAATGATGCAATCACATAAAAAATAGTTTGAGGACCAAAATATTAAAAACAAAATTCTGAACAGTGAGTTTACAGCGAAATGTGTGAGCATGAATAAGGTTTTGTGTGCACAATGATTTCGCCACAATATTTAGAGTTTTGCACTAGTATTTTGGCTCCCGCTCTATTACAGGCCTCGTTAAGAAAGATTTTCATCTTAATATTAGGAAAAAAAATTAATTTTAAAATAAAAAATTAATGCATATATTTAATAAAATTAATTGAGAATTGTATATTCTAATAAAAAATTTGATGTCCAAACTAAAAAAAATTAATCTAATCCAAAATCAATCGTAAGAAGAGTAACCATAATTTATAATTTATAGTCAAAGGACAACGAGTTTTTTAAGGTTTCTCTGTAATTGTAATTGCAATGAACCAACATGATTAGTCACTATAATAGCTTTATATTCTTTCAAATGTTAAATATTGCAATATTAAATTAAAAATGATAACATAAAGTTAATTAGTATTATCAATAGTATATAATTAATTATTCGATATTATAATTGATGTATTATAATTATTATTATTAAGTGATTTATTATTTTATTTATTTGATGTAGTTATTGATGTATTCTAATTATTATTAAATAAAAATAATGTTTTATTATATATTAAAGATATTTAATTTAGATTAGTCTATATGTTAAGTGAAATCAGGTATTTTTCTACTACATATAAAGGAACAAGTTTCTTTTTAAATAGATTTTTTAAAAACTAACTTTAATATTCAGATTAAAAAAAAAATGATATCAAATTATTATTGACAATTAAATAACTAATTATTTATGTAATCCAAGTCAATTTACCTCACATGATCCAACCATATTATTTGATAGTTTTACCTATATTTACCTAGTATTTTGCCCATGTTTTATATATAAAATATATTGATATTCTTTATTTTATGTTTTGAAGGTACTTTTGGATGTAAGATTCAAAAAGGAATAATTTGGAGATAAAATTCATATCATGTTCCAACTCATGTCAATATTGACATATTTGACCTTTGATTGATATTTTACGCAGAACTTGACCTTTAAAAGTTAAAATGAAGTGATTTTAGTGGCATTAGAAAGCTAACATCCATGTTTTTTTATACCTTTATGGCAAGAAAAACAAAAGAAAGAGCATGGAAATCGCAGCCTTCCAAGACAAGTCTCGTATTCTGTCAGTTTTAACCTTTGGCCATTCCGACTTAAATATATTAAGTTAGAGAAGTTCATTTGATACAAACTCAATTTTTTTAGATTCCTTACTCAAAGAACTATCAACCTACCAAATTTCAGAAGAAAAGGAGCTCATCTGAGAGAGATAGGAGTTTTTTAAGACAACCTATAAATTATGTCAATAAACAGGTTTTGTGAAGAAACAAGTTCAACTTACTTCCCAAACATCCAAACTGATATGACAATTATTTCTTCATATATTAAAGATCTTTATTTGGGCAAATTAACTTCACTAAGTTCAAAGTCAAAACTTGAAGATTTTATGCAAGATTATTTTTCCTTCTTTATAGGAAAAAGTTATTGTACTACTTAAATATAGATTGTCTACTTTGAAAAGGACACTTATATTTTTTTTTTAAGGATATAAATGAATTAGTAGGAATGGGGGGAGTAGGGTTTTTTATCGGATAAAAGGAAAGAGGGTGGCGGCCAGAAAAAAGAAAGAAACTCCCACCTTTTTTCCTATACCCAAAATTATGTTTTTATCTTTTATCTTTCTTAGTTTTTCGATAGTCATATAAGGCTAAGTTATTTTTCTTGATTGAAAGGATATATAAGTTTTTAGATTTCAAAAACTATGAGATCTATTTTATTTTTTCTTTTCAGTTTTTATGATGAATATGAATGTTTTCCTATTCTTATTTCTTATGATTGTGTAGTTTGATTATTAAAGTGGACTCTAAGTTATTATTCTAACCAATCTATTGCTAATTTTACTATTAAAACTAGAGTGTGATATTTAACTTATGAAGCGAATAAATTTAATAATTATGACGGATCAATATTATTAATTTTAGAGAAAACATTCAATTAAATCGAACATAGACTACAAACAATTATGTTATTTAGATTTGTCAACCTATCTAGTTCTTAAGACTGCAATTGAATTAAATTACTAGTGTGAACGTTGTGGTTGTTTAATGGTTATGGTTAATTATAATGTGAATCGGTTAACTAACTAATATTAAGAAAAAATAAATATTTAAAATACAAATTGACATGTCGCTTCAATGATCATTTTGATTTTTGTCAGTGAATGTTTACTTGAGATCAAGGTTTTTCTCTTAATAAGTTTCGGTTTATTTAATTTGATTGCTTTATTTTGTTTACCTTAGCATAGTTTAGATAATTTCAAACCCCTTCAATTTTGAATCATTTAGTATAAAGACCTGAATTAGATCTTTTTCGTATGATTAACTTTTTATTTGCTTTATACTATCTTATTTGGTTAAGTTAGAATAATTAATTTATGTGATGGTGATATTATAATATTTTAGTAGACCCAATATTGATCTTCAATTACATAATAGAAATATCAATCCACATCAAAACCCATTTTTTTTTAACTTCAATCTAATTAACCATTTGAATGTTTGAAGCTAAAAAGACGATGGAGTAGAGATCTTAGATCTATTTCAGGTTATGTTAGCTCCATATTAGCTAATTAAGTCTGGCGTAAGAGAAAATTGACAAATGTCTTTCATGAATAATATACTGAATTGTTATCCAATTGGAGTATGAATTTATTTTTTATCAATTTTATTTTATCCCCTTTTAACTATTATATTTTAATATACATTCTCAAATAAAAAAAATTTAAACTTAAAATTTATATAAATTCACCCTAAAAATCTCGTATTATTAATTAATTTTAATTAAAAATAAAAATAATAATGTTCAAACACGATGATTTAAGTAATAATACTCTAAAATATGAAAATATTTCCTCTATTACATCAGGAGTTGTAAGGTGATTTGGGTATTTAGTCAACATCAATCGATTAAAACCCTAAAGTAACTTACCTTTTTTTCTCAACTATTGGATTTGTTCTCCTGAAGTTGCCGAGAGCCGAGTATTAATGAAATTTGATGAGAGAATGGACAAACAAGGGTATCAATCTTCTCCCTTTGCATTTGCATATGCTTTCCTCGACTCTATTTAGTGCTTCATATCTAAGTTTGTGGAGCTATTTGATCACTTCTCCCCGAAATGATTTTAATTTCACCACTAATTAGGAAGAGAAGGAATATTATGTTCCTCATTTCCATAGCAAAATCTTTGTACAAAAACACGAGAAAGAACGATATGAAATAAATAGAATAAGAACATACACTCACGGCCATAACACAGTCGCTACAACCCATGAGCTTCAAAAAGAGAATCCAAGAAGAAAAAATGAAAAGGGTCGAGGATCGTGGCCAAACTAATGAAAATATATCCTACTCGAATAACATTTATAGTAGGTGGTTTAGTAGTAAGAATTTAGAATTAAAAGATTGACCCGTTGGATTGGTTAAGGTACGCGCAAGTTGACTCAAACATTTATATTAATAATAAAAAAAATTCAAAAAAAAAAAAGATTGAGAATCCTTGCCGAACTCATGAAAATATATCCTACTCGAAAAATATTTATATCTTAATATATTAACATAATATACATATATTTTCGATTTAGTAATATTAATATTATATTTATTATTTATGGAATGACATATATATATTACTCATACAAATCAACTCGAATCTATACCGTCTTCATTCTCCTAAGTAAAATGCCTTTTTTTTTTCTATAAGCTGTACACTTTTGGACTGTCCATTTGGTCCATTGAAGATTGAGCCAGATGCCAACTCAACAAGTTACATCAAATAATTATTATATTTATAATACACCCCAGGCCATGATCTCTCTCATTCTCATATCCAAACAGAACTCATTACAAAAGGGGGAAAAAACAAAGAGAAAAAAAGAAAAAAAAGCACACCTGTGCTTGTGCTTTGGGGACTGGACTGCAAGCGCAAGCTTGGTCTCGCAACTCTCAAAGCAAAGTAAAAAGAATTCCTCAATTCTGTTTATTACCACCACCTACTCCAAAACCCCAAAGCCACGTACTTTGCCGTTCTCATCATCACAATCACCCTCACTACCAGTTCAAGAACCATCTTCTTCTTCTTCTTCTTCTTCTTCTCTTCTAGTTAGCTCATACTTTGTTTGGTCTGTTTTGGACAACTTCAGTCTTTTCTGCACATTCAAAAGACTTGATCTTTAGTTTTGGGTGATTCAAAAAGTAACCAAAGATGATTTCTTTACTAGATTTCTACCATGTAATGACTGCAATGGTGCCACTTTATGTGGCCATGATCTTAGCCTACGGCTCGGTGAAATGGTGGAAGATCTTCACTCCTGATCAGTGCTCAGGCATAAACCGTTTTGTGGCTCTTTTTGCAGTCCCTCTCCTCTCTTTCCACTTCATATCTACCAATGATCCTTATAATATGAACCTTCGTTTCATAACTGCTGATTCTCTACAAAAGATCATAGTTTTGGTAGTATTAGCACTTTGGACTAAGTTGAGTAAAAGGGGTTGCTTGGAATGGACCATTACATTGTTCTCGCTTTCAACCCTGCCGAACACTCTTGTTATGGGCATTCCTTTGCTCAAAGGAATGTATGGTGATTATTCTGGTAGTTTAATGGTGCAAGTGGTTGTCCTTCAATGTATCATTTGGTACACTTTGATGCTGTTTATGTTCGAATATAGGGGTGCTAAACTGCTCATCTCTGAGCAATTCCCAGACACTGCTGGTTCCATTGTGTCAATCCATGTTGATTCTGATATCATGTCACTTGATGGTAGACAGCCTCTAGAAACCGAAGCAGCGATCAAAGAAGATGGAAAGCTACATGTCACTGTTAGGAAATCCAATGCTTCAAGATCAGATATCTTCTCAAGAAGGTCTCAAGGTCTGTCATCAACAACACCAAGGCCATCAAATCTCACAAATGCAGAGATTTACTCTTTACAATCATCAAGAAACCCAACTCCAAGAGGGTCTAGCTTCAACCATACAGATTTCTACTCGATGATGGCTGCTGGAAGAAACTCAAATTTTGGTGCTTCAGATGTTTATGGACTATCAGCGTCGAGGGGACCGACACCACGGCCATCAAATTTTGAAGAAGAACATGGTGGAAGTAACAAACCAAGGTTCCACCATTACCACGCGCCAGGTGGTGCAACTCATTATCCAGCACCGAACCCTGGCATGTTCTCTCCAACAACTGCTGCATCTAAAGGTGTTTCTGCCAATGCAAATAATACTGCTGCTGCTGCTGCGAAGAAGCCTAATGGCCAGGCCCAACAGAAAGCTGAAGATGGTAGGGACCTTCATATGTTTGTTTGGAGTTCAAGCGCTTCTCCTGTTTCAGATGTTTTTGGTGGTCATGATTATGGCGCCCATGACCTGAAAGATGTTAGAGTTGCTGTATCCCCTGGAAAAGGTATTTAGTTTTTTCAGTTTAGTTAATTTCTTAGTTTGTAAATATCATCAATCTAGATTTTAGATTGTTTTCTTCTTGTTGTACTTTTGTTTAACTGTTTTTATTTATTTATTATCATTATTATGTGGTTTTTTATTGCTTTGCTTGTCGGCTTTGGAGTTTCAGTAGAGGGACAGAGAGAAAACCAGGAGGACTATAATTTGGAGAGAGATGATTTTAGCTTTGGAAATAGAGGGTTGGACAGAGAAAGGAATAGCCATGAAGGTGAGAAAGTCGGTTTTGATGGGAAACCAAAACCAATGCCTCCAACAAGTGTCATGACAAGGCTTATACTAATCATGGTCTGGAGAAAACTTATCAGAAACCCCAACACTTACTCCAGCTTAATTGGTCTCATTTGGTCTTTAGTTTCTTTCAGGTACAGTGCTACTAAATCCATTATGATCTTGAGTATTTTGGTTTTTCGATTACTGGGATATTGATTGTTTTTGAATTTCTGGTTTTACAGGTGGAATGTAAAGATGCCACTCATTATAGCAAAGTCCATTTCCATTCTGTCAGATGCAGGGCTTGGCATGGCAATGTTCAGTCTTGGTCAGTATCACACTGCTGTTGTCTCTCCTTTTACTTTCGTTAAAACTTACGATCCATTCATTCTTTACCATTTTGTTAGCTAAAAGATCTTTTGATTCTCTCTTGCTGCTTTTTCATTAGTAATGCTCCAAGAAAGCAAGCAAACTAGCAAAGTAAAGTGTGCCAAACAGTGTAGTGATGATAATGCTGTTGGGGGTTTTGTTTTTTTTTTCTTTCACTATTTTACCTAGCTAGCTAATTTGTGTTGATGAGGATTGAGTGGTAATGGAAGTGATGATGAAAGGTCGCTCTGTAAAAAAAAAATGGTGGATGAGCGTGAGCGTGCTCTTATTGCCTGCTGCTGCCTTTTGATGTCTTGACAGGTCTGTTCATGGCTTTGCAACCAAGGATCATAGCATGTGGAAATTCCATTGCAGCTTTTTCTATGGCTGTGAGATTCCTTACAGGTCCAGCTATCATGGCAGCTGCTTCTATTGCTGTTGGTATTAGAGGCACGCTCTTACACATCGCCATTGTTCAGGTCACTTTAACACCCCTTTTGCTCTTTCTCTTGCCTCCTTCTGACACAACCAATCCTACTTAACTACAGAAGCTCCAAAAGATTTCAAGTACTCCTTCCTCAAACAATATTGTTGTTATCTCCAGATAAGGTTTTTTATTAATGGTTTTTGTCAGAAGAAATTATTTTATACATGATGCCAATTGAAGTGTCCCCCATATGGGTCTTGGACTCTTTAGTGCAAAAAACATTGAATCCTTGAAAGGGTAGCAGAACTGGATGTGGAAGGAGCCATATTGCCAAATGAATAAAACAAGAACATTAGTATAATTTTTTCAGATTTTATTTATTTATTTCCAAAACCCAATATATATTTATATTTATGCTTACACGGTGTCAGTCAGTACTCGTATTGTAGTTGATGAAAAAGACTTGAGTACTTTGGTGGTAGCTAAAACTGATCTGGAAAAAGCATTAATGACAGTGAGCGTAATAATTAATCAAAATAAGGACTCGTTTGGGGTTATTGATGAACAACAAACGTCTGTACAACATTGCTAACATGTCTTCTTGCATTTATTGTGCTTGGATTTCCAAACAAAAAACACAGGCAGCTCTACCACAAGGAATAGTCCCCTTTGTCTTTGCCAAGGAGTACAACGTGCATCCTGAAATTCTCAGCACAGGGTGAGTATATTTTCAAGAAAAGCATCATAAGCTTGCACAGCAATTTTTTTTCCCCTTTTGCGTTCCTTTCTCTTATTCTCATCACTTGCTTTTGATTTTCCATTTGCAGTGTCATATTTGGGATGCTGATTGCATTGCCCATAACTCTTGTGTACTACATTTTGTTGGGGCTATGAAGCGGAAAGAAAAACACCTATGATATTGGAAGCCATGCAGACCCTAATTAGGCTACTAGCTAGCGCATGGAAAAGTTGGAAATCAAAATTTAAAAGGACAGAGAGAAAAGCAGCAGCCATGGTGAATCTTTCTAGTGAAATGTCTTCTTTTGCCTAGCGAAGTTGTAAAATCGATGTTTGTAGTCAAATTATCAAAGGAAAAAAAATGTTTCCCTAGTTAACTAGCTTTCCTTTCAATTATATTCCCAGATGTTTTATGCTACAAAGTGCAACACAAATTACAGATGAAGAGAAGGGAATTGGTAGTGTTTGTTTTGATATTACCTTACATTTTCATTTCCTCTTCTTACTTTCATACTTGTGGCCATCTTTTTCAAAAACTAGAAAAGGAAAAACATTAAAATGCAGTAATTTACAAGTGTGAAAAGAAACAAAAATGTTCATCCCCATTTGCTCTCGAGTTCCTGTTCAATTAAACTTATGGTTTACTAGATAATTAGGAGGTAATTAAGAGTAATTGCTGTAAGGAGGGATTATAGAGAGATTTGCTCTTGACATAAAATTGAGATGATGCTTTTGCAGAGGTATCCTTGCTGGGAAGATACTTTTGAGAGCCATGCTTTTGGAATGGATGAACAAGATAGTGCAATTAGGGACCCTCCATTACAAGATGGGGTTTTGATTTGATGCAGACCTCTTTGGAATATTGGGAGACAAAAGTCACATCCAAAGTTTCTCCTCTCCTTTTCTTCTATCTCGTAATTGTTTAGTTACACTCACCACCTTTTCTTGACACCTTTCCCTTTCATCCATGGTGCTATGATTTTGAATAAGCATTCTATGTTTAAAAATACAATAAAACAACAGGCTACAACAGGAACTCACTCCAAAGCTACCTTGTTATCTTCCTTCAAATCTTCACAACTAGTTACTCGAGTACGAAATGCCCAAACCCAAGAACTCCCTGCAGAGAAATTGCATCAATGAAATCCCCTAAAAAAGAGAACACGTTAGAGACAAGTTTTCCTCCAATATGAAAAGTAAAGCTAATCTGCTTCAAGAAATGTATATTGATTTTTAGGGTGGTGTCATGCATGATCGTGCTTGTGAAATCAAATAAATAAATAATTTTTTATTTTTAGATTAACGTGGTGTCCGGATCAGCTTGCGTGTACCTCAATTAATTCCACATGTCTTGAAGTTAATGACCATGTAAGCTTCTAGTGACCCTGAGGTTTATAGAACTTGAATTAATGATCTTTAAAAAGCAAACTTAAAATACAACCAGTTGAAGTAAACTCTCATAATTATAAAAAATTTAAATAGATTAGTTGGCAAAGTTGCCTTGTAAAGAACTTGTCATTAAATTTACTTGCACAAAAAAAGAAAAAATGAAAAGTGAGTGAGCATTCACTCGATGAAAAATGAAATCATTTACTGTGTGTCTGCACGAGTGAAACTTTTATTTTTTTAATTAATAGGAAAAGGGATAAAGGTAAATCACTATTCTTTTTCTTGGAATGATTTGATTGTCACTTAAAGCTTTCATTTTCTCAGTTGACCCTCGAGATTTCATATGATAAATGCTTCAAATTTAGGTATTTGTAATCCATCTATGTATTTCTTCATTAAAGTGGGATGGTGAAAATCAAATGTAGTGTTCCCACTCACCAACTTCATAAGTGGGTGTGAACATTAATTTTATTCATACCAATATGGAGTTCAGAATTATTTTATAAAGTTCAAAAAGATAGGGTAAATGACTAAAGCTCACTTGCGCAAAAATAACTGTGCAGCATTCTTCTGTAGTTTTGTTTTAAATGGCCTTTGTAGCTGTTCTTACAAGATCCATGACTGTCTTGCAAGAATCTTTTCAACTTTTTGTAAAAGTGAAATTAAATATGATCATCATTCGTTTCCAAACAGACCCTTTAACGAAGATCTCTCTGACCTAGGTTTAAATTTTGGATAGTGTGATGGTGCTAGAGGATCAGTTAGCTAGCTTTGAGTGCATGATTGAATACAAGATGGATGGAAACTTCAATGGGATTTTGCTCGCATGGCTGCCAAAAGTATGCGTTCGGCTTAAAGAAAGACATTGGCACCACAGCAAGATGTCACCATTTGCATCATGCATTTGTCAGTAAATTATTGAGCAGTTGGCTTGAAACACTCCTAGCTCTCATCTATGGACTGCATGGAAATATGTACTTGCAGATTCTACTCGATGAGGTCAAGATGCCTCTCCATTGCTGTTTTTCACCAACTTTTTCTTTCTGCTTTGGCTGGCTCCCAGAAAGTGACTGTTGCTTCACCATTTTGGATATTTCCTGCTTTCTTTATATCTTCTATGGAGATTCTGGTACACATTCATTTACATGACCTTAAATGTTCACCACCTAGCAAAACTTTCTCCCCGAAGAATTAGTTATTTCCTAATCGTCACAATTAATACATCAACAATGACAGTATAAATATATTAGTTTACTAAATTTAAATGCTTAGCTTGAATTCTTTGAAACAAAAAAAAATGAGTTACAACAAAAAGTAAGTAGGTTTATTTACTTAATATGACGAATCTTAAAAAAACTTAAACCAAAATAGGAATACTGAGAGATTGAGTGTTGGGGTGGCCGAATTTGTGATGATGAGAACTTTATTTGTGACAAAATGAGGGGGGGTGTTGTTTTCTGTAGAAAAGAAAAGGAAGAAGAAGAAGAAATGGGGGAGGGGGGACAGCTGACATGTTATAACTTAAATATTTCCGACGAATTCACCGACAAATATTAGCGGCGGTTAGTTTTTATCGGTAATTTTATCTGTAATATTGACACGTCATATTTTCCGATGAAAATAACAAGGGAATACCCGTCCAATTTTCCTTTCCATTCCTCGATTTGCACCTATAATTCTCTCCATATTCACCGATGGAAACAATGACGTTATGTTCTGTCGGTAAATGTCACTGAAATTTACCGATGCTATTTTTTATGTCTGGTATTTGATAATTTCTAGCAATGAAAAAATAACAGGAAAAAAAATTATGATACCAAAATATACCTTAATGACTTACAATAGTATTATAAGTTGTAATGCAATTAAGTTTCAGATTCTCAAAACTATCCTCTATAATATACCATATTCTTTTCATACCTTATCTTTTATTTTCTCTCTATTCTTTATTTTATTTTCTTATTCATGTCTTTTTTTTTCTCTGTATATTATTTCTTACTTTCTCAACTTAATATTTTTCTCTCTGCTATTCTTGCAAATTTTCTATTTTTAAATTTTTTGTCATTCTTCTATTGTGTCTTTATAGCTTTTTAAGTATTATTTTGAGTAGATATATATGGTGACTAATTATATTGCTTAGATATTGTGATAATTATGTTGTTGTTGTTATTGATTTTTTTATATTTTAATTATTACTTTAAAAAGATGTATGTGTGTGTTTCGGAAGATTATTATGTTTTTGGATGTTAAGATTATTATTTTGTTTTTGTTATTGATTTTTTTATAATTTTTTTATTATTGTTAGGATGTGTAAGATTATGTGTGATGAGGAAAAAGATTTGTGATAAAGTATCTTTTTTGTTGGGTTTGTTAAATTTTTTAAAATCGATAGCCAAAATATTATAATTTCATCAATAAAAATATGGAAAAATACATTCTTTGGATTGTAATTTTTAATTTGATTAATTTCTTTTTTAATTTTCATTACCAATGGAATATTTTTGGAATTTAATTTTATTTATCTTATTTACTAATATCATTAATTATTGAAATTTAATTATTATTTTTTAATTTCAAAGGAAAAATAATTCCTGATAGAATATTTCGTGAGCAATAATTTAGAGATTAAAATTTTCATTAGTTAACAATTATAGATGAGTAATTTAAAATATTATCCATAAATTAATTATTGATAGAATATTTTATTATTAACAATAATTTTTTAGTGATAATATTTTTACCAATAGCAACAACAATTTTGGTGGTAGAGAAAGTTAAACAAAATTATATATATATATATGAACCTGAATCAGAAAACAATTAATAACTAGAGACATATGAAAACAAAATAATGTCATCAACAATCACACTAACTCAAAAAGATTTTGCATGGTTTGATAACTTTGGCTTATATCCACAAATGAATGCTATCATAAAAGTACATTATATGAAACTGGAGATTGTAAGGAGTCATTTAAATTTTCTTCTCACCTAAAGTCTAAAATCTACATAGCTTCCAGCATGATATATGAAATAACAAAGAAAATCCCATTCTTTTCTCTTTACAAAGAAACCTCAAATGTATAAAAGAAAAGACTTATTAACTTTCTGGCCACCAAGATGTATAGTATAAGTTTTCATATTAGTTTTATCTTAAAATATTACAATCTTAAGCTTTTATATGATCAAGTTTATTATCTTCTCTTAAAAGCTATTTTAGTTATAAGATAAGTTTACAAGCACATAGATATAGTTTTCTTACTTTGTCACACAATTTAAGAAAAACTCAACACTAATAGATATAATTTTGTAATATTTGAAATAAGCTTATCAAGATATGGTTTCATTGGTATATCTTATGTCATATGCATGATATACAAATAATGTCTAAAGTAAAGCTTCATCATCAATGGACATGTACAAGAATTCAAACTTTCTTTGGTTCAATAATTACTTTGTATAAAACTCCATCTAATAAATAGAGTTGGATCACCGTCAAACCTTTCTATTTTATATTTTTTTTCATTTTTCATATGTAATTGCAATTGGTTTTTTTTCCTTACACTATAAAATTTTCTTTGACCCTTTTTAGGAAAGAACCACTCTCATCTTGACATTTCATAAGCTAAAACTATTGATTATATTAAGTCTATCAAATTTGTTTATATTAAGTGTAAGCCAAAAATAATTATAGATTTTTGTTTAGTTTATCATAACAAAATAATACATGTGAAACCACACACACACACATGCATAATAAGTATAAATCAACTTGTAATTGATATAAAAAAAAAATCTTAGTATTCATACTAATTAAATAATAGATCTATGTTGAAATTAAAATAAAAAAATATACTTACTTGTTGAAACATTTTGAATAGTGAAGCTTTTGTTGTTGTCAATGATGAATCACTCATTCTTTAAGACTTTATTGCTCATCTCTTGGTACAAAAGTTATTTGCAATAAGCATCTCAATATACCAACAACACAACCTTAGTTTATACACACTTCTAAATAAGGTATTTCAGTTTAAGCTCTAGATTTGAGAGGAATATAGAAGCTTGAAAATAAGGAGAAAAACATTAAAATTTAAGGTAAGGAAAAGTATGTAAAACTATGATAAAAAATTATGTTGAACTCTTCCTTCAATCCCCTTTCTTATAGTTAATTTTGGAAGCGAAAAAGTTGAAGAATTAATTATGGTATTGACTAGAATTAATTTTTATATATCAACGTTTGATTAACTACCATAAATTCATAATAAAACCTGAACATTATAGTCATAAAATAAATGTCTTTTGAGTTAAGAAAACTTGTTTAGGTTCTATTGAAAAAAATACTAGAAAAAGTTATCAGATTCTTTCTTTCATAGGTTAGACAAAACAGTGGGTTAGGCAGGAAGAAATAATTCTCCATGGACCAAATCTGAACCTAAATTTAAGTTGATCAAAAATAATATTTTATAACCTAAAACTTATTTTACAATGAACCCAAACCAAAACCCAAGCTCAAGCTTAAAGCTCGAAAATGAGTCGAGTCAAGCAAACACGCACACGTGTATGTGTTTAAGCCCAAAGCCCATTTTGCCTAGGACTCCTTTCCTCTAAAAGTTTGGAAGCCTTTTAGGCCCAATATTAACTTTTAAAGTTTTCATTTTATAA
>Ga0307517_10003084_pt1 | contig 26303 bp, 28 predicted proteins | sample 23_EM_MG_FD_194515 | JGI IMG/M metagenome (GOLD analysis project Ga0307517, IMG submission 194515) | Populus trichocarpa ectomycorrhiza microbial communities from riparian zone in the Pacific Northwest, United States - 23_EM | ecosystem: Host-associated > Plants > Roots > Unclassified | place... | reverse complement strand
TCTCCCTACCGATTTCGCTGGTCGTCCCAAGAAACGTAACGATCATTCGCTCCTAAACCCTGGAATCCTCAAGTCCAGTGGGTGGTCCGTTGGCGCTTCTGCTGATGAAGACGACTTCGGAGTGATACCCCCTTCTCCTACCCTTTAAACCTATTCTTCTGTCTACCACACGCTCTGCGGGATAATAAACCTGGCCACGGCACTATATATCACCCCGGTTGCCCTCCCCGAGGACAGCTCTCGCTCCGATTCCTGACAACCTCGAATGCAACGACAACGCCACTCTCAACGTGACCACTCACATCAGATCCGCTATCGGCACTCAATTGCCCCACACCAACTCATATAAACCCTTTGACACTGTTGACTGGACAAGCGGAAGCAGAAGCAAAAGAAGGCCGGGAAGGAGGTTAGGTCGACGCCAAAGGGACACCAGAACAGGAGGGAGGCGACGACGATAACAACCAAACGGAACTCGATCTCACTCAAGACGAACACATCGACCCCAAGAGCCTCGGAGTCCTCGAAGCCGTGGGCGGACTCTTCCCTGCCCCGCCATAGCTGATATCACCTCTTGCATCCGATCAGCCATCATATGTAAAGGACGAGAGTTGCGAGGGATCGCGCGGCTGGCTTCAAGATTATCGATACCATCAAGGCCGAACACGTTCCCAAGACCGTCTATGTTAAAACCTTGCACACCAACTTCAAGTCCGATTCTACGGTGTCTTTCCTTGCGGCCCGGGACGGTAACCCCTTCATCCAGATCCCACCTCTGCTTCAGGCAAACCCCCGCCACGATCGTGTCCGATGAAGACGGGGTATGCTCCCCTGCACTTTTTCCCTCATCGAAGCTGCCCCCTGTACTGGAACTGGCTTCGCGACTTCTCACACCTCCCAAAAGAAAGTCCCAGGAAGAGGGACCAGGTCGATCCTCTCCTTCTTCAGCCACTGGTTTCTTTTCGGTCCGGGAGTTGTCCAAGCGTGGGCGTGCGTGGGGGAGAAGTTAAAATCCGTCAACTTTCCCGGTGCGGCGTCTGTGGCATCGAGCGTGGGTTGGCTACGGAAAACTACGACGAGGAGCTGGAGGGAGGCGGGCAGATTATGCGAGCGCTCGCCGCTCGCTATCCCACCACCCCGGCGCAGGTCATAGCCATCACACCACTGCGCCATCCCCTGCTAGAGCCGAATCCGTACGGGAACGAGATCCATGAAAGGGCTCGCTTTCCTCCCGAGCCACAAAACAGAGGCCGGCTCCCAGAGTAGCATGTTCGAACGAATGTAAGTAGCTAGACACTAACGCTACCGCAGCAAGATGAGAATCCGAACACAGAGTGCACATTTTCCACCCTTTTGTGACGGAAAGAATCCTCCAACTCCTATCGTGATCCTGACCGGATTTAGTCGTGGTATGATTTTACAACGAAATCAGAGTAATGGGCTAGTCCGAAATACGTAGTAGTCCCTGGAGGACAACTCTAGTAATGTAGCCTCTAGCCAAGACAGGTCCTCTGCGGATCGTACATCACCGACGGTTCGAAGAGAAAATCACCAAATCCCCTTTTCGCTCCTTCCTCTGCCACAGCCTCCTCCAATACCTGTACCGGGTACTCCCCCACAAAACCCGAAGTACTTGCGCACAACACTAGCCCAAAGCTCCGTACCTTCTGCGCCTCGCGGAATAACTTGAAATGACTACGGTAAAATAGAGCTTCCTTCTTTCTCTCGGCCCGCGACATCTCACGTAAGTGAGGCCATTTTGACCAGGGTTCTACACCCCTAAAGTGATGGTCCTCATATATAGCGATGATCTCGGAGAAAGCGCTGGACGTAATGGTCGAGAGTATATGCTTGAGGAAACTTGAGGTGGTGTCTGGTGGGTCATCGAGGTTGACAGATAGCGCCCTGAGCTTAAGTGTCCGAAGCGACTTGTTCCGCGATAGATCGAGGTCCCAGAGGGAGGATCCAGCTGCAAAATCGTTGGCTAGAACCCACACCCCAGATGGCGTTGCTTACCACGAGCCTCGATTGGACGCAATATCAAGGTTTCCAACGTTTTCGCACAAGCGTCTAGCAGGAGCTGGACCTCTTGCACTGCGGAAAGATCCACCCCACGAAATTGAATTCCCCCGAACAAGCCAATCATCACCTTCAAAAGCTCCACCTCCGTGAAACATTGCACCTTTAGCCATCCTCGCAGCGGAGGGGTAAAAGGCGGAACAAGAGTTAGGTCGCCTGGCTGATCCTGCCGAGGACCGGCCGGATCACAGATAAGTTCGAGGTCTTCCAGGTGCTGAAATAGTCCGATGAAGTAAACGATCTGCCGATAGGACCCTTTCGGTGTTTTCAGGGTGAGAGATTCTACCGTTGGGAAAAAGTGTCCAAAGTATTGCTGAACTCTTGCCATGAAGCTGGGGATGTCCAGGTAGTCCAGTCGAAGATTCCGGACGTTGGTTAGTGCGAGGAAATAGCGTAGTATACTGCGGTCGAATCGTTCTGCAGATAACCCATGATAAAGGTGCTCCTCCACGTGGATCCGGAGGTCCTTGAACAAGGGAAGCAACCCAAGAACGTGCATGGATCGGAGGAAGTAGAGGGGCCAAAGATTTAGACACCAGGGGACAAAAATAATGGCAAAGGTGTGATGTAAGTGAGGAACAGCAGCGATATACCAGGAATAGCATGTCAGTGTGCACGCGCGAAGACTGTATGAGTCGTAGATAAGATAGGCGATGATCATTTCGATGATCTCCTGGGGAAGCCTGGAGGCAGCAGACGGGCGTGTCGTGGAGGTTTTTGGAGGAGCATCCCCTGAACACAGTCTCCAGATTATGGCCAGAGTTCGGTACCAAATTATATTGATGAACAGTTCAATCGCTGTAGTGGCAATCACGGTTAAAGAGAGTGACGGAATTGGGTAGCGCAACTACCTGATAACGAGGATGTGGGGGTCTTCGTCGGGGACATCGTGATGTTGCTTTAGGAGGTCGAGTTCAAGATGATGCCACCGTGGGAAAACTCTCGCCCCGTTTGTTTTGAGCTCGGTGTCGTAGGTCGCGGGGTTGGAGACCACCACTCGCCAGTCCATCAAATGACAGGGAATACGTTCCCAGAGACGCATCAGGGTTGCTTCGTTTACCTCTCGGGAATGTCGGACAGCCTGACGCCGCAAGACTTCGTTCTGAGCTGTATATTCAGAAAGATTGTTTATCGAGATGGGTCGCCATCATGCAAGCCGGCTCTCAACCCGCGAATGGCTTCCTGTCGTGTTTGCTATCGAACTATCTAGTAGGTGAACTGGCTTTGGGTGCTTTAATACCCGTATTTAGCTGTTTCCAAGCCTTGGAATCAGCTAAATGCCCCGGTGTTGCTGGAGTGAAACTCCCACTCCAGCAACACCGGGGCGTACGCGTTCGGCGACGGCGTTTCAACATCAGAAAGCGCGTGAGTTCTTTGGGCCACGGAGATCACACTGGACCTCCTAGCAGTTCGGATGCACTCATTCAGACTAGTTTGCCTTCGGAGGAAACGCGTGGCTAAAGACAAGAGGACGTAAATCATGTGCACCCGTGTTGCAGTTCTAAGTAGGATATAGAGTCGCAATTGCATAATATACGTACAAAGGAAGGTAGTTCGGAGTGAAGAAGATACATTCAGATAAGAGGAAAGACAGGGAGTGGCAGGGTATGGTAGGGATTGTCGTGAATGAAGGCGGTGTTAGGGTGTTGTATAGGGTGTTATATATCTGGCGAGGGAGTTTGGTGCGGAGGGGTAAGGGGTTGCGGTTGGAACTCAATGATGATGGGTTCCGGATGGACACCGTTCAAAAGGACTAGAAAATCCCCAATCCACTGCATGTCCCACGGGACCAGCACCCTCCAGCTAGGGGGTAACCACAAGAGCCTCCTGTGTCTGGAATCCGCAACCCACCGCGACCCACATCCGATATGGTATTCGCCAGAGGAATAGCTGTCAGCCCATGACCACGGGTCGGTGTCCTTAAAAATGGGCCAGTCATCTGCCAGGTCCAGTTCCAGAAAATTGGAGGTGGAGTATACGTTCCTACTAATGGTCAAGAGTAGTCGGCGGTCATCAGGGGAGAACCGGATATTAAGTGTATTATTATGTCCGGTGGAGTAACTGCCGAGGATGTTGCCAGCGTTTATGTCGTACACGGTAGCCACCCAGGGGCGGCCAAAGGTGATCTTGGAGCAATCGTTGGACAATGCGCTAGACAGGGGCAGAAGGCTGTTCAAGGCCTCATTTACAGCCCCCTTCTCGGCATCGAGAACACCGCGTGCAAACCCTCCTGGTTCAAGATGCCAGCTAGCAAGTCGGCATCCGTCCGTCACAAAGATGGCACTGCCAACAACCTTGATGTCCTGAATTACCATTCCCGTCTCGATGGATTGTTGCGAGCAACCCGAATGGAGGTCGAGGACCGTAATGACAGCTTCCCCCCTCCGTACGGTTGCGATGTGTGTCCTGTCTGCACAATGTGCCACTAAATGATCTCCGGACCCATTATGAAACTTTTTGGGGGACGCAGTGTCACGAGCTTCTGGGTGCAACAGTTGGATCTTCCCCGGACCCCAAGTCAAGATTGAGAGTGTGGTTGGTGAGAACGAAAGCCCAAGGAATTGTAATCGGAATGTGACAGTACTCCAATGCACGTAACCAGTGGACGTGTTCTTCCAAACAAAAATATCTCGCCCCCGTGTTCCGCATGCAAAGAGGTGCCCATCAGGGGAGAAATACCCTCGTGGTTTGTAGAATGGTTGATGTACTTTATTGTGGAGTAGGGTTTCCGACTTCCGAACGTCGAGTATGACAACCTCCTTTTCGGTGACAAGTGATGCATGGAAGGAAACTGGGGAGAAGGAGAATACCCCGTCATGAGGTGGAACAGGGAATGACTCGATCACAGGAACCAGGCGATTTGAGGTTGGCTGGAACTCCCGAATGGTGACAACACGTTTTCCGTCCCCCTTGAAGCTAGTGGCGAACCGGAGACAACCCTCGTGGATCCAGTGGTCGTTAAGCTGGCCGTTGGCTGGCTGTGAGTGTCGTTCGCGGCGCAGCAGTGTTCCCTTGAGTGCATCGTATATGTAGATCTCTATCCAGCGATTGGAGCGATTGGTGTAAAGACCGACTATACATCGGTTGCCAGAGAATGCGATCTCTTTGGGACCCCAATCCGTTCCAAACTCACTGAGGACCACACCTGTCCGGAAATCCCAAACGAGAACCGAATTATAACACCTCTTCCTGAGTATGTGGGTGAGTGTGAATACGGATGTAATAAAATTCAATTGATCGGGTTCCTCACCGGAAGGCGTAGCTGCAGGCCAACAGGCGTCCATCAGGAGAAAAGCAAAGCGAACAGGGAGTGGCTTCTACATCGCTAAGAGGGGCCTTGAGGGTGGACAATATCTCCAGGGTGTTTGGGTCCCGGACTTCTATGCCAACCTCAAAACAGACCGCGACAAATTGGCCACACGGTGACCAAACAGCAAGACCAACTTCAGATGCAACACTAGCACTCGCTGTACATGAATCCCATGACATAGGGATGCCAGTCACGACCCTTGGCATGGGTGGGTGGATCTGTTGGCTATACAGTTTCCGAATAATTGATGAACGAGGGACCAGCCGAAGTGCGGAGTGATAGATGTGGGGCGCTGACTGGCTGATAACCTCAAAGAATTCAGTCACAAAACGGAGGCAATCTGTGGCAGTGTCGAGAAGAGTGTCGACATCTTCCAGGACCTGAATCCGAGTTTGAGTTACTGTCAAGAGTTGCAAATCCTAGGGCCACCGATCTGGACACACCTCGTTCAACCATTTTAAAGTTATGGTCAGCGCACGCGCAGAGTCACCGACAACACCAAGAAGACTCAACGCCTCCAACCAGAAGACAAATCTCGCCTCCAGGAAATCACGTAAGGCCAAGGCTACATCCGAGGTCCGGTGCTTCGTCACGGCGAGGTGTTTATACCACGATCTACACGCATACTCCAGCGCACCGCGGATCCTACTGTCTTCAATCCTCTTGGGTAAATCCTCCACCTCGGAATTGAGGACGTAATCAGGTATCGAACACATGTTCTTCCCCAACCTCCCCATGAGTTCGAGACAGTGCAGGACGAGTTCGGTGTGATAGTTAGGAGATATATAGAACCGTGGGTCGGTGCATCGGGTTGAGTCTGTGATGAAGTCAGGGAAGGATTTGTGAAACGGTTGAACGGGGTGGTGGGGGTTTTCAGAGAGAGCCAGTAACGACTGGACTGACTCGAGGAGGCGTTGGACCTGGTCGCGTTCGGAATGCACCAGCGTAGCGATCATGGATGGTGAGAGGGGATTGGCGGCTAGGATTACAGCACTGAGGATGGAACGGACCATGGCGTCGTCATCGGCATCGTTCCCAAGAAAAGCTGCCTGGAGGATCGAAGTGTAGAGAGAATCAAGGCTGGTGTACACCTTTAACTTGGCCTTCCCTTCGTAGGTTGTACTCTCCGGAGACTTTATGACGGTATCGAGCCGGCTAGAGGGATCCCGAAACCCGTGGTCGAGGAAATTGATGGTTGCTACAGCGTATACGAAGAAACCGGCCGCCCTTCGACACAGCGAATCGAGCTGTTCACTTGTCGGCCAATCTTTGATACCGCCGCACCGTTGGGCGAGCTTCGAAAGCTCGTGCTTGAAAAAGCGACGGATATCGTTGTTGATGGTGGAGGGTTCGACATTGTGGAGGATGAAGATGTCTGTTGACTCCTTCAGCAACGGACCACGGAATCCCGACATGATGTGTTTTTCTGGCCGGCTGGTGATGAAGAACTTGACTCCGGGAATCACTGAAACCCACTGTCCCAACACGAAAAGGATGGCAGATTCCGGCTCTTCGTCTCTGCACTCATCGAGGGCGTCTATCACGATAACAGTCGAAATGTCTGTGGACTGGAGCGGCTCGACGAGGAATTTTTGCATTTGGTCTTGAAGTGATTCATGGACAACATCCGGATTAGATTGGAGGAGAGGGATAATCGAGGATCGGAATTCGGGATACTGCTGCGCAAGTTGGAATGCCAGTGTTGGGAAGATAAGCTGGAGGTTGCTGCGATCCTCGAAAGTCCTCGAGCAGAAGAAAGAGGCTCCTAAACGGCCGTCGGCGAACAACCGTTCTGCGATTGTTTGCGCGATTGTGGACTTTCCCGTCCCGGCGAGTCCGTTGAGCCAGAAGATCGGAGACTTTTCGAAGTCCTCGGTCCAGTACTCGATCTCGTTCAACACGCTCTCTCTCGTTCCCTTCAGACAGCCGTCTCGATTCCCGTGTTGATATCCTGCTCCGTGCGCCCGATGGCAACCATTCAGAACAGACATGTCGGCTTTCAGATACGCAGATTAGTCGAATTCAATTTTCGTTCGAACGCAGCCCAACCTCGATCCTGTTGAGCCGTCAGATATGTTTACGGGCAAAAGCCAAAGTGACTCACGATTAGTTTGAGATTCAGATTATAAATGGTCTGTTGCTGTGTTGTCTAGACCCATTGCCTCAACAGCAGACCATAGCAACGGTCTGAGAAGTGCACTGACCTGGTAATTGATGACGGCATCTCGAATATCATCCGCGAGTGCAGACACGATCTGGACGTCCTCGTCGTTTTCTACATAATCCTCGGTATGGATGCGGTCCGACACCGTTCGAAGTTTGTTCTTGATCTGATTGAGGGCACTGGAAGCGAATCAGTACAGAACCAGACAGGTGGATCCAGAGATAACTGACATGAGCAGGTCCGCACGCCACATGGATTCCTGTGGATCGATTACATCGTCATCCACCTCCGAATTCACTAAGCCTAGCCGATCCAGTCGTGTAAAAACGGTTTCGATCTTCTCCTTCGTTATTGGTGATTTCTACCAGTACGTCAGGCGGATATTTCAACACCCTCACAGTATCGCACCTCGTGTAATTTCAGAAGTACGTCGAAGGAAGACTTGTGTAACCAGCGAGCACTTTGTCAGCTTGAAATTTAAGACCCGGGTAGACAGCCTTACAGCCAATTGTCCAATCTGATTGTATATTGACTGTTGCTGTGAGATCTGTTCCATTCATGTCAACTCGGCCAGTTTGGCCCGCGTGGCTTCCGCTCACTTGATAGTACACGATCGCGTTCCGCAGTTCCTCGACGAGCTCAACCACTTCCCGGCAATCTCTCGCCTTGTCCAGCAACCCCGCGGTCTTTTTCTTCTCCGATATGGCCTTTGATCGCTTTTCGATTCTCTCCAAGGAGCTAAACACGAGATTAGAGCGGGTGACGGGGCGAGAGCGACGGGGTTCACCTGGAGAGTTCCGCGCGCCACTGCTCCTCCTCAAGATCAACGTTACCTGTGGCTGTCGCGAGGTTATCTTTCAGTTTCTTTAACCACGGAGCGAGCTGTTCCGCCTTTTCCTTGACATCCTTGTATTGCTAGGGTACCGTCAGCGGGGGATGGAAATATCGTGGGACGACCTGACTTCGTAATGTTTGATGAGTGTACAGACACCACCCAGAGCCGACTTGAGGGGAGGGAACCAGTCGGATGACTCCTTCGCGATGTCCAAAAGCACCTTGGCGCAGTCAACTGTCCTCTGCACCCTCTCTGTCGAACATCAGAACCACTGAAACCAGAGTACGATCGGGAGTGCTCACTCGAGCTTGAAGTTCCTCGGAAGAAGTTGGGCATAAATTTCTGCTGACTGGTGGGCGCGATTTCGAGGAGGAATGCAAGAGGTTGACTGCAAGAGAGGTGAACCGGAGCCACGACGCGATTGTTTGTACCACTCCCGTGACAGCGTCAAAGCGAGCGCCAATCCGAATCATTGTGAATTGCCGTGGTCGCGAGACGGTCTGTGGCAAACGAGTACACAGTGGGATTCAATTCATATCCGCAAGGTCTTTGGAGACAGTGGGATTGATGGGGAAAGAGAGTTTTTTGCCCGGAGCGTTCGATGTAGCCTGCGTTCGGGTCGGGTCTGTACCTCATCCCAGTTGCACGCGAGGGAAGGCCTGACTCAGACGAACGGGCATCGTCATGGCATGGTGCGGAAGGAGCGGTAGCAAGCCAAATCCCAGACCGTTGGTGGCGGCTCACGCCTTTGATCACGCATACACCCCGACTCAGAATCCCCCTCACGATTCAAATCGATGGTGCGTACCTGTGTCAACAGGCCCAGGGGAGCGACTCGGCGCGTGAACTGTACCACCGCTGCATCTCGAGAAACATTGCGACGCGTCTCGGGAATGGTCCCGGCCGACAAGGAATGCGATTCGGCATGCAGGCCCCTCTGCTCAGACAATAATCTTCCCGTCGTTCCCCTCCACTTTCGTGCAACATGGGGAAGATTCAGTGCTGTTCTGACACCATGTACACATGTGCGAGAGGTATCCACTGAACCCATCCCCTGAGACCTCCAGCGTCCTAGCGGTGGTTCACCAAACATCACCACACAGAACAACGACAACCAATACTGTCGTCCCAAGAGATCGGGTGTTGTCCCCGACGAACCCAGTCGCGAGGGTAACGCCGGCAGCTCCTCTCAACCCTGTGAAGAATAACACCATCCAAGAGGGGGGAAACGGTACGCGTGAATGTGACAGCTGCCGTTGTTACAATGATGAAAAAGATATATATCCATGGAGTACAGTACTGGCACAAGATTACAACAAAAAAGGTACAGATACTAAAGTAATGCGAAGTGGATTGAAGGAAAAGAAACAACAACAGTGAGGCCGGACAATCGCGCGCATAATGTAGTTAGCGGTACGTCGTGTCGAATGTTATGAAAAGAGGATCACGGTTGAAACTCAATGATGATGGGTTTCTGGCGACGGCTACCCACGAAGGCCAGAAGGTTCCCGTCCCACCTCACATCCAACCCACGCACAGTCCTCCAACTGGGGGGTAACCACAAGAGCTTACCCCCTCCTGAATTCTCCACCCACTCAGATCCACTCCCAATGCAATATTCTTGGGATCGCAAAAGGCGATCAGTTGAACACCCATCTCCCAGACGTCCTCCCGGTGCGTCGTCCGCAAAACGCCCATCCTTTGTCATCTCTAATTCCACAACATTGTAGGTGTCCCCGAGGGTGTCAACGTGTAGTATTGCACCACACATGACAAGTTGGAGCCCGTGCCGGTTAGGGGAGAGCCGCATATCAATGACCCCCTCGCCCACCGTATACTCGCTGATAACTTCACGGGCTTGCACGTCGTAGAGGAAAAGTGACTTCCCACTGATGAAGGCGATCTGAGAACAATCATGGGATATCACCAGATGTTTCGCATGAGCACCAATGGCCACAGTCTCATCGACAATCGTCCTCCTGGCATTATAGGCATCCCCCCCAGCGTCAAGGTCCCACCCAATAAGCTTGTGCCCGTCCGCCACAAATACGGTATTGCCAACGATCCTGATGTCCTGGATTTGCATATTTGTGTCGATAGATTGCCGTGGGGTACCCGAAAGAGGGTCAAGGATTGTGACAATCCTATTTTCTCGCCGCGCCGTCGCGATGTGCCCATCTGCAGAATACGCGACCAAATGACCTCCCTGTTGATGATTAGACTTGACGTTGTTGGGGGTCGGAGGGCTAAGACGATTGTCCGGGTTCGATAGTTGGATCCCTCCTGAGCCCCAACTCAGGACTGAGTTTGAAGTGGGCGAAAACGAGAGCCCTGTGAATGGCAATCGGGGTTGGAGGTTGCTCCAGGGGATATAGCCAGTGGATGTGTTCTTCCAAACACGAACTCCGTTCCCAAACGTTCTGCATGCGAAGAAACGCCCGTCAGGAGAGAAGCGTCCCGGTGGAGTGTAGAGCGATTGAGCCGCTTCGGTCCGGAATAGGACCCTCGAATCTCGAACATCGAGTATGATAACCTCCATCCCAGCGACGAACGATGCGTGAAAGGAAACTGGGGAGAAAAAGATGTTATTGTTGTGGGGTGGCGCAGGGAATGACTCGACCAGAGAAAGCGGGGAATTTGAGGTTACCCGGAGGTCCCAGATGTCGATTGCATGGTTTCCATCGTTTACGGAACCTGTGACAAGCCAGAGCGACCCCTCACGGGTCCAATGGGAGACTAACCCCCCGTTGAATGAAGGCGGCAGTGCACCGCCGCACAGTCGAGTACCCTTGAGCCCGTCGTACATTGAGAAAGTGTGTCCTCCGATGACGGCGATCGTCCCTTGGTTCCCGCAGAACGCAACCTGGCCGGGGTGCTCGGTGAAATTGTCCATGGTGATAACACCTGTCTGGATATCCCAAACAACAAGTGCATTTCGCAAGCCGCTCATCCTGGGTTAATATGAGGACGGATATGAACACGGAGAGAATAACCAACAGAATGGATTTCTCACCCGCGGTAGGAGCATGCAAACAGGCGCCCATCGGGCGAAAAGCCTAGCGATTCGGGAACGTGCTCTGTAAGATCATTAGAAGGTTTGAGGATTGATACAATCTCCAAGGTGATTGGATCCCGGACGTCCATCCTGCCTACCAAGCCAACCGCAACGAGTTGACCACACGGTGACCAAACAGCATGATGGGCCTTGGTCGTTGTCCCAGCACTCGCTGTACACGAGTCCCATGAAGCGGGGGTGCCGGTCACAACCCTTAATGTGGGGGAGGAGATGTATTGGCCACACAACCCCCGAACCAACGACGAGTGGGGGGAAAGCTGAAGTGCGGAATGATAGATGTGGGGCCCAGACTGGCTGATGACCTCGAAAAATTCGGTTACAAATCGGAGGCAGTCACCGGAAGTCTCGAGAAGAGGCCGAACATCGACGGAGATCTGAATCTGGCCTTTTGTGAGCATCACGAGATTTAGTGATTACGCTGTCACTCTGAACACACCTCATCTAGCCATTTTGTGGTCGCAATCAATGCGCGTGCGGCGTCGCCCATGGAACCAAGAATGCTCAACACTTCCAACCAGAAGACGAATTTTCTCTCCAGGAAATTGCGTAGGGCTGAAAACACATCCGCATCCCGATATTTCGTCACGGTGAGGTGCTTGTACCATGATCTACACGCATATTCCAGCGCGCCGCGGATACCGCTCTCCTCAATCCTCTTCGGTAAATCCTCCACCTCGGAATTGAGGACGTAGTCTGGTATCGAGCACATGTCCCTCTCCAGCAACTCGTCCATAATCCGGAGGCAGCGCAGGACAAGTTCGGTGTGGCAGTTGGGGGATATGTAGAAACGTGGGTCAGCGCAACGAGCTGGGTCCGTGATGAAATCAGGAAATGACTTGTGAAACGGTTGGACGGGGTTGGGGACTTCGGGTACTACCAGCAGTGATTGGATCGATTCGAGGAGCCAGAGGACTGCGTTATGATGGAAACCCATCAGCTGAGCAATTGCAGATGGAGAGAGGGGATTCGCGGCGAGCACAACAGCGCTGAGGGCAGAACGGACCATTTCGTCGTCCTTGGGTTTGTTCTTCCGAAAGGATTGCTGAAGTATTGTCAAGTATAGGGAGTCGAGGCTTGTGTACACCCCCAACTCCGCCTCGCCTTCGTAGGTCGTGCTCTCCGGAGATTCCATGATCATGGCAAGCTGATCAGAGGGGTGCTGGAACTCATGATCGAGGAAGTTGACGGTTGCGACAGCATAAACGAAGAAACCGGCTGCCCTCCGGCACAGCGAGTCGAGTTGTTCACCCGTAGACCAATCTTCGATACCCCCACGCCGTCGTGCGAGTCTTGACACCTCGTGCTCGAAAAAATGACGGATGTCAGTGTTGACAGTGCAAGGTTCAACTTCATGGAGAATGAAGACGTCCGTTAAACCCTGTAGTAAAGGGCCACGAAACCCGGTCATAATGGGCATATCCGGTCGGCTGGTGATGAAGAACTTGACTCCAGAAATCTTGGAAATAGACTGTCCTAACACGAGGAGGATGGCGGATTCCGGCTCTTCGTCCCTGCATTCATCGAGGGCGTCGATCACAATCACGGTTGAAATACCTGCGGACCAGAGCGGTTCGACGAGAAACTTCTCCATTTGATCTCGAAGGGACTCGTGGACAACTTCGGGATTGGATTGGAGGAGGGGGATAAGCGAGGATCGGATTTCAGGATATTGTTGTGCGAGTTGGAATGCCAGTGTGGGGAAGATGAGCTGGAGGTTGCTGCGATCCTCGAAAGCTCTCGAGCAGAAGAATGAAGCTCCCAGTCGACCGTCGGCGAACAACCGTTCTGCGACCGTCTGCGCAATCGTGGACTTTCCCGTCCCAGCGAGTCCGTTGAGCCAGAAAATTGGAGACTTTTCGAAATCCTCGGTCCAGCTCTCGATCTCGTCCAGCACGCTCTCTCTCGTTCCCTTCAGACAGCCTTTTCGATTCCCGTGTCGATATCCTGCCCCATGTGCCCGATGGCAACTGTTCAGAACAGAGATGTCGGCTTTGGAACATGCAGGTAAGCCCAATTCATTTTCGCTCGCGTGAGACTAACCTCGATCCTATTGGGCCGTCAGTCGTGTTTAAGCCCACTAGTTTTAGCGACTCACGATCAGCTTGAGATTCTGATCATATATGGCTTGTTGGTGAGCCGTCTAAACCAGCTGCCTGAATGAGGAACCTATGGAAACGGTTTGGGATCACCACTGACCCTATAATCAAGGATAGTGTCTTGAACATCGTCCATAAGTTCGGACACAATCTGGACATCCTCGTTATTTTCCGTGTAACCTACAGTCTCCACGCGATTCGATACGCCTCGAAGCTTGTGCTTGATTTGATTGAGGTTGCTAGAAAGGAGTCAATACAAAACCGATTCAAGAGGAGCCAAAGTAACAAACGCGAACAGGTCCAGCCGTCTTATTGAGCTCCGTGCATCGGCCGCATCCTTGTCATCTTCTCCCGACCCCAACCTATCCAACCGTGCAAAAGCGGTCTCGATCTTCCCCTTTGTCATCGGCGATTTCTTCCCGCGCATCAGACGAGTATTTTGACAGACGGACACAATCGTACCTCGTGTAGTTTCAGGAGTGTATCAAAAGAGGACTTGCGAGATCGGGTATTTCGTCAACATTTGGTTCGAAGGCATGACAGATGGGAGGCCTCACCGTCAGTCTTCTTATCTGGATGTAAATCGACTGCTGTTGTGAGAGCTATCGGTGCACGTTAACCCTGGACTACACCATGCGGTTTCCGCTCACCTGATAGCACACGATTGCAGCCCTGAGTTCATCGACAAGGCTGATCACCTCTTGAGAATCTCTCTCCTTATCGAAGAACCTTGCAGTCTTTTTCTTCTCTAACAGGACGCCCGATCGCTCTTCAATTTTCTCCAATGAGCTAAATGCGGGATTAGAGCGGGTTGCGAAGAGAGTGGCAGAGCCGACTTTGAGAGTTCTGTAAGCCGCTTCTCCTCCTCAGGGTCGACGTCGGTCTCGAAAATTGCGAGGTTAACCTTCAGCTTGCCTACCCACAAGACGAGCTGTTCAGCTTTCTCTTTGACATTCTTGTATTGCTAGGAGACTGTCAATAGTGGATGGAACCGGCATCGGGGCACCCCACCTCATAATGTTTGATGAGTGCGCTAACACCGCTCAGAGCCGACTTGAGGGGAGGAAACCAGTCGGACGACTCCTTCGCGATGTCCAAAAGCACTCTAGCGCAGTCCACCGTCCTCTGGACCCTCGCTGTTGAACGTCAGAACATTCAGAACCGGCAGGGTGTGGTCGGGGGTGCTTACTCGAGCTCGGAGTTCCTCGGGAAAGGTTGGGCATGGGTTTCCTGCTGGCTTCTGGGGGGAATCTCAAGGGACAGAGGCTGTCCGCAAGATGTGACAAGGAGGCTATTTGTACCATCTTGTGACGGCGGCGCCGCAAGCGTTAATCTGAATCAATACATATCGTTGTGACCGTGAGGCGGCTTTGGCTAAGTGAGTACACAGCAGAGGGATCTCATGTCTGCAAGATTTTAGACGATAATTGAGGGAGTGCTCTTGTCGCGACGCGTTAGTCGGAGCGTCTGTCGCCTTCGATCCGGGATGCAGCATCGGCAGAAGGGTTTCTTCGGTCAACGGCGGTTCGTTAGGAAATAGCGCCGACTTTTATCTCCACCCAGGAACCGCACTTTTATTCACCGGGAATCAAGGTACCTTCAAACGATCCTGTGGCCCACCCTCGACAAGCAGCGCAAATATGACGGATCGGAGTCCGGAGATTTCTGAACGCGACTGTTGGTGAACAGAGCGAGACTCCAAGCCCAAAATGGTTCCAGGGGCGACGGAGACGCTAAAGTGTCGTGGAGTTGCGGCCGTCCGTGGGAGTGCTCGCCACTTGCCGTTCCGTCAGCGTCTGGAGGTGCGATGCGGCGGATCTTCCCGCTCCCTCTTCACATTTGGGACTACTCCCCATGTCCATGGCCGACCCGCCCAGACGAAGCTACTACGAACTGCTCCAGGTTCCTCGAACCGCATCCCCAACCGAGATCAAGGCATCGTATCATCGAATTCTTCTCTCACACCATCCCGACAAATCCGACGCATACAAACACAACTCGACCCCAATCGATATCGGTCTACTCAAATGGGCATTCACCACCCTATTTTCCCCAGAATCTCGGCTGAAATATGATTTGGAACTCTCCTCTCGTCCCAATTTCTCGTTGTTGCGGGGACGACCGGCTCACATCGTATCGCTTGAAGACTTGGAGGATCTCGGCCGGGCCTGGGCATACAACTGTCGGTGTGGTGGGAGGTATGCCATCGAAGAGGAAGACATGGAAAGAGACGTGCACTTAGTAGACTGTTCAAGTTGTTCTGAGGTTATATGGGTCGGGTACGAAGTCTGTCCCTCCCAGGACGATGGCACTATCCCCGATGGGCCATGAACTTTGGTTAGGCCGACGATGTTCTCAGTGCAACAAATCACTAACGACTCTAATCCAGCTTTCCGTCCAAAAGCTTGTCATCCGGCTGTAACGCGTACGGTCCCGCGTCTGTGGCTTCCCCAAAGGTTGGCCGTGTGCAAGACCCTACAAATTCCGTGCCTTGGTGGCGCTCGGTGTGATTGGGAGGTGGGCAGTCGTTAAAGGCAAGTGTTCCTGTTTCTGGCTGGCAACGTAATGCTAGATCTGACACCGAAGTACACCGTGCAGTCGCGCCATACAACCTCATAAGGCACTTCGATGGCCTCCCAATTGTCTCTTTCTCAAATTCGGCCTCTTTCAGCAACCTTTAGCTGTAGTTGAGGGGGGCTGTGGTAGTTGGGAACACAGGCATGCGTCATGTGCATCGAATCCGATGTGCACGAAAATCGAATGGAGAGGTGGGCGAAAGAAGAAACTTGAAACCCGCCTGCACGCCCGCGAGCTACCAGAGGAAGAGTGAAATGGGGTTGAGTCAGGGGAGCTGGTGAGAATGGTCGTCGTTAGTTGACACATACCGGTGGACTTGCTCTGCAGGCGTAGGTAGATGTATTACTCTGATCCGTGGGTCCCAGGAATGCAGTCATCCGATTTGCCTCCGTGCTCTCCTTGTTTCCTCCTGCTCCCACGACCATGATCAATCCAACCCCTCCCACCGATGTCAGGAGTCCAGCACCCTCAGGCCACTATTCCATGTTCAATGAAGAGGATTCATTCCCAATATCGAGCAGTACATTTCATTTGCAAGATAGCATGGCCGTCGACGAAGCCGTCACCCCCCAATGTTCTTTGTCCCCTCCACCGACTGCGACCATCGATTGGTCGGCGTTTTCGGCGTTTTCGGTTCCCCTTGATACGGAGCTCTGGTCAGAAGAACCCGTTGCTGCACAAGACGACCCGCATCAGAGAGGGCTGGATTTCCTCTCCCATCCCCTACACCTCCTTAGAGACAACACCCTCCCTTCCTTCGATTTTGGGGCTGGATTCCCTCTACTGGGGGCGGGACAGCGAGGTTCATTATGACCAACAAGGGGGATACTCGCATGATATATCCAACGCGTTGCCTTCGCCAGAGGTACCCCCTCCTCCCCGCACTTCCTTAGACACGACACCCTTCCTTCCTCCGACTATGTTGAGGCTGGATTCAAGCCTACCTTTGACCCCCCCGCAGAGCCAGCAAAGACGACTCCCCCATCAACTACCGCTCCCACGAACCGACCTCCCCCCACCGTCAGCCCACCTTTCCTCCGTTACCCTCCACGCCAGCCCAGGACCAGCGGTCGTTCAATGACCCACAGAACACACCCCGGAAGAGGAAGAGGTTATTGGACGATCTTGATACGCACCTGGCGGACGCATTCCCCCGGGCGACCCGGACTGTCAGCGAGCACGGTGGACGAAAGGCCAGTAAGAATGATTTGGCGGTCAACCATAGTCATTCGTCCGTCGTGACGGAGAAGAGGACAAGTCAAGATGATATCGGAATCAGCTATAGCTATACCCCAGTGAGGAATCACTCTTCGAGTGATGTATGTCCATTTCCTGCTGCCTATCTCCCTTGCCCTGGTGTGTTTATGTTTCGCCCAGATCCTTAACCCAACTTTTATCCCGAGCCCACCGGGTCCCCGCTCTCCCGGTGCATTCGCCATCCCAGATCTCTCCACGGGCAACCATTCCAATGACCTCTTGGGTATGCTCCTCGAGGGACCTTCGGACCCTCAAGACTCCGGTAGCTTGTTGACTTTTTCTTGCTGTGATTGATGACCTTGATACCCGGTTTGTCTAGTTTTGGCCTTACCTTCCAAAAGACGTATGCGTGAACCAACAGAGACCTTGCCGCTCCCATCACGGAAGCCAAGCACCGCCTGCGATCCCTGCAGGTTCGCAGTTCTCCCCTTGTTTCCTACCCAACTCACCACCATCCAACTTCCAGGAGACGCAAGATCAGGTGTAGTCGAATCCCCGGCGAAGGTAAAGTTCGTTGGCAAGTCTCCGCACATTCCGCGCCTTGGTTGTTGGTGTACGCCCCGGTAAGATTGGAAGGTGGGTAGTGTCGGATCTGATCTATGCACCTTGCTCTCACCCAGTGGACGTGGATGGTGCAAAGAGACGCGTATGCACCGCCTAGCCAAGGCACCTCAATAGCTTCTGACTTACCTATTCCTCATTTCACAGAGTTGCGGGGCTTCTCACCTCCAAACTTGGGACTCTTTCGGCGGCATCTAATTGTTGTTGGGGATTATTGGGGAGAGCTACGTGAGTGAAAGTGCGTACGCCACGTGCGCACCGAATCTGATATTTAATCCTCCTCACAAGGATATTATTGTTCTCATACCCTTCCTGCTTCAACATCCTCTCGGAGCCCCAGAGCAACTCACCTGGACTCTCACCAGTGACCTTGTTGGCACCTTTGATGCGTGTAATGACCTCTATGCCGAGCCACTGTACCCTTTACAACGTCCGGCTGTGAGCTGACCGGGGCGGTCATGTAGAAGATAGGGACAAACCACGTTGTGGCTTACCTCACCTGATGCTGGGAGCCTATTGGGATCAACGGCTATCCACCTGCAAGATGTTGGTAAAGCCCCGCGTTTTACATCAGCCATCGGAGGGGCTCATTGTGCATGCCTGGTTGTTTCGATTGTTAGGGTTCGGGCCGTCGACCAAATCAATGATCTGACCTCTTCATTACCATTGCCATTCTTTTCGAATGGTGTATACGTGACCGTGCGCACGAGTTGTGTTGCTTCGTACTACAGAGTGTAGATCATCTGGCTCAGGAGGAACAATGACACCGAGAGAATGTTACATACCCCCAGACGAGTAAATTTGCGGCGACCCGGAACATGTAAGCCAGCGGGGGTACTGTTGAGGAACCACCCTAATGTAGCAATCAGAACGAAACACGACAGAAACCTTCGGGAGCTTGAATGAGTCAGTAACCTTGAGGGCGGCAAAGACTCTGACTGGTACGCGCCATGGTGACGATCATGGCACCCGCTCACCGCAGGACGCCACTGAACGTCCGTCGTTCAATCCTACTGTTGGGCATAATGCCAGGACTTGCGAGCATGGAATCTCCCCGTGTGCTGTTGCGATAATTCCCGGGACTGAAAGTCCTGGGTCTTGTAGCTTTTTGACTTGCTTCCGTCCTGCAAAAATCGTAAAGTTTGTTGCAGTCATGTGTTGTTGTGGGTCCAGGGCTTCCTCCCCGCTCTTAATCTAAGTCTTCCATGTCCACAGTGACTTATCGAAAGCAAGCCATGCTCGCCGGTCTCATCAACACTACTACTGTCTCCACGGTAGTTTGACCAGCAACTCCTACATCAACGATCGCCCTCTCCGTGGTTTACCGACTTTGGTCACCTACTTGACCCCATATCCGATCATTTTGGACATTTAACCTGCGATACTCTGTTATTCACCCCGGCCAATAACAGCTCCTACACATTCAAACTTGGATGCCCTTACACCTTGGGTAAGGGTGACACTGTTCTTGGAGTCCGATCGAATGCCCGCATGCGGCGCCGTAACGTGCAACGGTGGTTTCGAGCTGGCAGATCCGTCACATCCCACCGCTATGTCGCTGCCACCTGGCTACTATGCCGAAATGAAGGTGAGATTGTGGTCTCCCCTGACGTGGCCACTCGTTGACACTCTACAGATGTTTTCCCCTGACGCCGACCTTGCCTTAGCTAAACTGGATGGCTTGATTAGTGAATACTGTGATTCTGTCATGGACATTTCCAGACACTTCCGCCCTTTTCACTGCTCGTAGTGTGGACGTTGAACGGCGATGGGCGAATCTAATACCATCTCCCAGTATTTGGTCAATTCATATTCTTGAATGTAGCTGTGTCTATTATGTCTATTTAACTACCAAGTCACCCCGAGACCCGACGCCTCAGGCCTCAGTCCCGGGCTCTGCCGCTAGTCGGCCCGGGCCTATGTCTTATCACTATTGATTCATGCTAGCGCGCGTTATGGCGCTAGCATGGGGGTGACGTGAGCAAACACGTCATCACGCGTCACGGCTTCTGTACCCCCATCTTGTGAGCGACATCCGCTCTCTCTTGAGATCACACCCCACAACCAACAGGAAACGCATGTCATACTCTGCTAAAAGCGATCCAGGTTCGGGTGAGCACATTCGATTATACCCGGGTTCTAAACAGCCTGACAATCAACACAGTGAGGAGGGGAACGGGTATGGTGAAGGAGTCGTCCGGCCTGTCCCTTTCTCTCAAGTTGGCTCTGGACGGTGTCAACGCACTCATCAACCATTACGAAGTGAGGTTTTTCCATGTCGCTTCTATTCGCCGTTAACAGTCCCCTAGCAAGACAAGGATGTCAAAGGGAAGGGGGAACGGCTCATTGCGTGGCTAAAGGCCCTAAAAGATAACCTCGTGACTGACGAGCATGGTGGCGTTGATCTTGAGGAAGAGCGGCGACGCGCAGAACTCACTGGGTGAACTCCACCGTACCCCTCCCCCCCGCCACCCGCTCTAACCTCCCAGTTAGTTCCTTGGAGAAAATCGAGATACGATCACAAGCCATACTAGAGAAGAATAGTTTCGGGGAGGCTCTCAGCGGGGCGAAAGGCCCTCAAGAAGTGATCAGCCTCTTCCAGGAACTCCGGACCGCAATCGTGTGCTATCAGGTGAGCGGAAACAACGTTGTATAAACCAGAGTTAACACGCGTGGTACAGCTCTCGCAGCAACAGTCGATATACAATCAGCTAAGAAAAATGACTGTGAGACTTCTCATCATTCACGTCTTCGAACTCGGCCCGTGAGACGTCCGCTTACATATCGATAGGACGCATCGGAGATAAATGTGGTGATAGAGTCCACTCTTGCGCGGTTGGGTAGGCTCAAAGTGATGGAGAACACTGTTGAGGGTAAAAATGAATCCGGGCAACAAATGGTCCTGTTTAAGTGGGTACCGCTCACTGAGGGCAGGTTTTCGTAATGTTGATCTTGTCTCAGAGATCTTGAAAAAGTCGAGGGCGAGTTACAACTTCTATTCGAGCGCTCAGGCACGGCTGGCCATCGGAAATATAACACAGACAGACACGCTGTGCACGAACTCGCGGGAAGAATTAGCGACACTATCATCGAGTATCAGGTCAGTGGTGATCTCAAACCGTTTCTGCCTGCGGACTCCTCATTTAGGTAACTGGTCTAGATGAGGCAGCAACGGGCCATATATGATCAGAATCTCAAGCTGATTGTGAGTCGCTAAAACTAATGGGCGTAAACATGACTGACGGCTCAATAGGATCGAGGTCAGATCCTGCGCGAGCGAAAATGAATTGGGCTTACCTACATGTTCCAAAGCCAACATCTCTGTTCTGAACAGCTGCCATCGGGCGCGTGGGGCGGGATATCGATACGGGAACCGCAATAACTGTCTGAAGGGAACAAGAGAGAGCGTGCTGGACGAGATCGAGGGTTGGGCCGGGGACTTCGACAGGTCTCCGATTTTCTGGCTTAATGGGCTCGCTGGGACGGGAAAGTCCACGATCGCGCAAACGATCGCAGAACGGTTGTTCGCCGACGGTCGTCTGGGGGCTTCGTTTTTCTGTTCGAGAGCTGTCGAAGATCGTGGCAACCTCCAGCTCATCTTCCCCACGCTAGCATTCCAACTTGCACAACAATATCCTGAATTCCGATCCTCGCTTATCCCTCTCCTCCAATCCAATCCAGACGTTGTCCACGAGTCCCTTCGAGATCAGATGGAGACGTTTCTCGTCGAACCGCTCCGGTCCGCGGGTATTTCAACCGTGATTGTGATCGATGCCCTCGATGAATGTAGGGACGAAGAGCCGGAATCTGCCATCCTCCTCGTGTTAGAACAGTCTATTTCCAAGATTCCCAGAGTCAAGTTCTTCATCACCAGCCGACCGAAAACACTCGTTGTGAACGGGTTCCATCGTCCACTTCTGAAGGGTTGGACGGATATTTTTGTTCTTCACGAAGTTGCACCTCGTACCGTTGACGACGATGTCCGTCGGTTCTTCAAATACGAGTTGTCCATAATTGCACAGCAGCACAATACGGATGAAGCTTGGCCGACGGATGAGCAGCTCGACTTGCTGTGTCGAAGGGCCGCTGGTTTCTTCGCTTATGCTGTTGCAACGGTCAACTTCCTCAAGCACAGGTTCAAGCGTCCCTCGGACCGACTCGACACGATCATGAAATCTCCGGAGAGCACAGCCCACGAAGGGAAGGTGGAACTGAAGGTGTACTCCAGCCTTGACTCTCTCTACATGTCAATCCTCTGGGAGGCATTCCACGGGAATAGCGGCGAAGAATATGCGATGGTTCGTTCGGTCCTGAGCGCTGTGGTCCTCGCCACGGATCCCCTCTCACCACTCGCGATCGCCACGCTGATGCATTTTGGGTGCGATGAAGTCATGTTGCTCATCGAGTCAATCCATTCGTTGCTAGCGCTACACGATGACGGCCACCCAATCCAACCATTCCACAAGTCCTTTCCCGATTTCATCACGGACCCAGCTCGCTGCACCGACCCACGATTCTATATATCCCTCGATTATCACACTGAACTCTTCTTACGCTGCCTCGAGCTCATGGGCGGGTCGCTGAAGAAGAACATCTGTTCGATCCCTGGATTTGTCCTCAATTCTGAAGTGGAGGATCTACAAAAGAGGATCGAAGAGAGTGGGATCCGCGGGGCTCTGGAGTATGCGTGTAGATCATGGTACAAACACCTCATCGTGACGAAGCACCTCACTTCGAATGTGGTTTCAGCCCTACGTGATTTCCTGGAGGGAAAGTTCCTCCTCTGGCTGGAGGTGTTGAGCCTTCTTGGGACCGTGAATGACGCTGCACGCGCGTTGAACACGACTGTGAAATGGCTGAATGAGGTGCGTTCAGATTAACAGCTTTCTCATTCGAGCCCTGGTGTTAACTCGAGGCCAGATTCAAGTATCCGTTGACATCAAGCCTCTCCTCGACATTGCCGCTGACTGCCTCCGGTTTGTGACCGAATTCTTCGAGGTCATAAGTCAGTCTGCACCCCGCATTTACTACGCACTTCTACTCTCTCCCCAATCGTCGGTGGTTCGGAAACTGTACGGACAATACATCCGCTCCACCGAGTCGATGGCTGTGACCGGCATCCCTACCTTACAGGATTTGCGCGCAGCGGGTGCTAGAGCTAAAATTGAAGTCAACCGTGCCGTCTGGTCACCGTCTGGTCAACTCATTGCGGTCGGTTGGGTGGATAGAGTAGAACTCCGAAACTTGAATACCCTCGAGTGTTTATATGTCCTCGAACCTCCCAGCAGTTCTCACAGGATTGCGGTCACCCCCTATTCACTTGCCTTTTCACCTGATGGACACACGCTGGCCTGTACCTACTATAGGTAAGGGAACCCATTCTGTCATTCCTTTTCCGTACTCATATCCATACAGTGTTACACAGGGGTGGGGACAATCTATATCAACCCCCGGTACCATGCGCCTTTGGGACACCCGGACAGGTACTGTCATTAACGATATTGACATTGATGACTTAGGCGAAATTGCGTTCTCTGGGACCCAACGGACGATCGTATTTGTCATGGGAAGGGGCTTCTGCACGTACAATGGATGGACCAGGATGCGGCTATGTGAGGGGAAATTCCCACCACCGTACAACCATCAGCTTGGCGCCCAGTGGGCCCATTACGAATCTCTCCAGTTCGCCAGAAGTTCCAGATTTGATGGGAAACCCGTGGTTGGTATCTTTGAGCTCCAGCAAACTTCAAATCCCTTGTTAACCATGATCGCGTCATTCCCTGTGTCACCTCATGACGGAGAGTTTTCCTTCTCCCCGGCCTCCTCCCACGCATCATTTGTCACCAAGACAGAGGTTGTTATACTCAACGTTCAGGACTCAGAAATCCTATTCCAGAGCAGAACACCCCATCCATTATACACACCTCCGGGACACTTCTCTCTTGATGGTTGCTTCTTTGCATGTGGAACATTGGAGAATAACATTTGTGTTTGGAAGTACACATCAACTGGTTACGTACCCTGGAGCAACCTCACGCCCCAATCACCATTCACGGGGTTCGCTTTCTCACCCGTTGCAACCACAATCCTGAGTTGGGGTTCAGAGGGGTTTGAGCTGCTACACCCGGACGGTTCCGCAGGTGGGACACACGCTACGACTGTACCCCAGGAAGACAGTGTTGTCTCTAGGAGGACGATTATTGATCCAGGTCAGACTTATTTCTACTCTTGATTGATACACACTCATGGACCAACAGTTGAGTTATTGGTCCCGGGCATATCTCCGCGCATTCGAAAGGCTATATACCAACGTGGTGATCGACGAGGCTGCCTCCGGGGCACGCGGGGGATAATCTTGGAAGCGATTGAGTCGTGGTTAAAAGATCCCAGTATGTCACCTATATTCTGGCTGGGTGGACTCGCCGGGACAGGGAAGTCCGCAATCGCACAGACAGTCGTAGGATTGTGTGATGCGCACGATAAACTGGGATCATCTTTCTTTTGTTCACGCGACGACGCCGACCACGACAGCCTCTGCCTGATCTTCCCCACCCTCGCTATTCAACTCGCACAGCAGCACCCCAAAGTTCGGTCGATCCTTCTTCCTCTCCTCCAATTCAATCCGGACATCGTGTATGAGTCTACCTCCAGACAGGTGGAGAAGTTAATCGTCGAGCCCCTAATGTCAGCGGACGTGCCAGCTATCATTGTCATCGACGCGTTGGATGAGTGGTTAGATGGCGAATCACAATCCGACCTTCTCTCCGCCGTGGAAAACTGGGCTAGGAAGATACCGAAGGTCAAATTCCTCATCACCAGTCGACCCGAACCCCATATTCTGGCCTATTTCCGTCTTCCGCCCCCCAGTGGTCTAGCCAATGCTCTCGCCCTTCACGATGTCGCGCCGGATCTTATCAACAACGACATCCGAATTTTCCTCGAGCACGAACTATCTGGGCTCGCTACTCAGAGTGGGCTGGACGACTGGCCGACGGCTGCGCAGCTGGATTTGTTGTGTGGCAGGGCGGCCGGTCTCTTCGTGTACGCCGTTGCAACTGTCAAGTTCTTGGGCCAAAAACATGCATCACCCGACAAACAATACGCCATTGTCGCGCATTCTCCAGACGATACGGTCCACGAGGGAACAGTGGAGGGAGTCCATGGGGGAATGAGTCTCGATTCCCTGTGCATCTCTACTCTTCGTGCATCATTCAAGAACAACGATGCTCGAGATGATGCCGTCGTGCGCTCAGTGCTCGCTGCTGTGGTCCTAGTGACCCACCCTCTCCCTCCATCTGCAATCGCCGATCTCATCTGTTTACCGGCCAGTGCAGTCGTGTCCATCCTCATGGCGATCCAATCACTCCTGAGACTCCACGAAGACTCAGACAAGCCTGTCTGTCCATTTCACAAACTGTTTTCTGACCTACTCACCTCCGCAACCCGTTGCGTGGACAAGAGGTTCTACATCGCCCCCTGGAAGTCCCACTCCGAGATTGCTCTTAACTGTCTCAGGCTAATGAACGAGGGCTTGAGGGACAGTGTCTCTCTCCAAGATGATGCTATCAATTCCAAGGTCGCGCTCAAGTATGCTTGTGGATCCTGGCACGTGCACCTCACAGAGATTAGGGAAGATGTCACCGCTGTTATTCCCGCTTTACGCCTCTTTGTGGAAGAAAGGTTCACTGTGTGGCTGGAAGTGTTCGGTGCCGCAGATGCCGCAGTGGACCCTGTGCTCGCGTTGAAAAAAACCATTTATTGGCTGCGAGAGGTACATTCGGGTTCACTCTGGAAGAGCTGTCAATGCTTACACCAAATTAGGTAGCTAAAGATGAGCAGCTCCTCAGCACTGCTGAACAATCTCTGCTCTCGCTAGAGCCGCCGCCGTGATCGCACATTGTCCTAGGGATTTTTTGGAGGGTAAATGCAGATGTAAACGACCGGAATGTGAAGAATTATCGCGACGGGGGTTATTGAAAGGTTTATAGTGGTTTTCTGTGTTGATACTAGGGACGCAAGTTAAAATAATTGTAATAACAGCATCTTCTCTGTACTCGTAGTGGGTTTGGTGACCGGAAAAGATCGGATGCGATCGAGGCCTGCAGTTGTAATCTTGGGATTACGACGACGAACAGGCCGACATACGGAAGCCGCAACATACGACAGCACATTTTAAGGACACATGACCATCACATGTCAAGATGGACTTGGAGCCTTCGAAGTGGACCGACAGCCAAACCTATATAAGACAGGCATATCACATGGTAGCTAGATTAGTTTTCCTTTTTCCCGAAATCTCCAAAACGTTGCTGTCTTTTGTGAGTGTCGCTACCGTGCGGTAGCTTCCA
>Ga0307517_10003083_pt1 | contig 26309 bp, 35 predicted proteins | sample 23_EM_MG_FD_194515 | JGI IMG/M metagenome (GOLD analysis project Ga0307517, IMG submission 194515) | Populus trichocarpa ectomycorrhiza microbial communities from riparian zone in the Pacific Northwest, United States - 23_EM | ecosystem: Host-associated > Plants > Roots > Unclassified | place... | reverse complement strand
TTAATATAAATGCATAAAACGTTAGTTCCCCCCCCCCCCCTCCCTTCTCACAACTAACAAAGCTAAAAAAAAAACACCCAATAATCTAGTGTGGGACACCCGCAAACTCAAAACGCCCATAACCACGCGGGCAAACTTCCCAACCCCAACCCCTACACCCATTATATTCTCCCCAACCAACAGCACCACCCTCCTAACTGGCGACACTAACAGCACCCTCCACATCCTCTCCTCGGCGACCCTAACCTCCGAGCAAACCCATTCCCTATCCCCCCCAACAACATCCCCCGAGCAAACCCACCCCACCACCACCACCCCATCCCCATTAACTAGCATAACCTGGCACCCCCAGATAAACCAAATCCTAACAGGCTCCGGAAACGGGAACCTGCACATCCTCTACTCCCCCACCATCTCGCGCAAGGGCGCAACAACCCTCCTCTCGCGCGCCCCACGCAAACGCCACATTGACGACTACGACAACTCCAACATCACGACAACAGACATGACCACCATCTCGGGCGACGCGGTGATCCTTCCCAACGCCCTGCTCGGGAAGAAGGGCGGCGTCGTGGCGGATAAGCGTAGACCGGCGATGCCAGCGCAGACGCCGTGGGGGAAGAGTCAACCGGATCAGGCGCATATTGAGAGGAGCATTGGGTTGAGTAGTATGCGGGATGAGGATCCCAGAGAGGCGTTGCTGAAGTATGCCGATGTGGCGGAGAGGGAGCCGGTGTTTACGGCCGCGTGGAGGGAGACGCAGCCGAAGACTATCTACGCCGAGGTTGAGGAGGAGGAGGATGAGGAAGGTGATGGGGGGGGGATTGGGGGTAGGGGAAAGATTGGGGCGGGGGCTAATAAAAGGATGAGGCGATAGAGCATTTCTTGAGGGGACATGGAGGATCACTCGGGGGCATGTTTTGTCACTCGGTGATATACTTAATGTCTTTTAAAAAAGGAGAGCATAGGGCAGAAGTATAACAATACGCCCTTTTTTCCTTCTTTTTTTCACTCTCATGTAGGTAGATTCTGCTTGTACCGTAATCTATAGAGTATATTCCCACACCCTCGAAGCAAAACCCCAGCCCATCCCTAGCACAATACTAAAATCAAATTTCTCCCCAACAAAATATATTGTACCGATACCCCTCTCCCCGTTCGTTGTCAATTTCGTCAACGTAGAAAGAAAGAAAAAACTGCAACGCAATCCAGTTCAAAATCACAGGATATCCAAACTAAACATTCCCCCCATACCAGTATCAGTATGTCAAAGGATCCCTGATCAAAGCAACCGCGGCGATCTGCCGTCATATCGCGGAAAATCCAAACACCTAGCAACGTAGACAAGGGAAGGAAGAAAGTGGCAACGGGGAAAGCAAAATTATGCACAGGAATCCATCCATCCTGGTACTCCCAGGAGGTAAAAAGGTAGAAGCAAGCAAATTCACCCAGAAGAAAACGCCAACTCCGTAACAGATGTAAGAGGGAAAATCAAAAGGCCATCAAACTGAGGTATAAAAAAAAGGCCCCATTACCACTTTCAATAGAAGAAAAGCTAAGAAAAGGAAGAAAACTCAAAAAACACCACGACCAGCAACAACCTCCAGCACGTCGTCTACTACAGCTTCAAGTTCACCCACACGAGCCCTGAGCATACGATTCTCCTGACGGACAATTTCCGTGTCACTCCCTCCCCAGACGCCAGTCTGTCTATTCCCTCTGAGAGCAGCGGCAAAGCCCCATTTCGATGTTGGGTTATTGCCACCGTTACTGGTATTGCTAGAAGGAGACCAAGCCTGGCTGAGCGGCGTAGGGTTTCTCATGCTTGCAATGGAAGACGCGGAGGAAGAGACAGGGTGGAGAGGTTTAGCGCAAGAGTCGCATTTCAATGGCGCGGCAGAGGCAGTGGAGGTTGTGATTGTTAAAGTGGAGGTTGCGGAGGAGGTTTCGTCAATACCGGCATCCAGGAATGAGCCTACAGGACTAGTCATGCGGTCCCTCTCGCGAATGGAGAACAGACTATCTGCATCACTCTCAAAGCCAGAGTCGCTGGCTGCACTTGCGCGCTTCTTTCGGTTGGCCATCACAGCCCGCTGTTCAAAGTCCTGCACCTTGGCCTTTTCACGATATAGCTCATCTTCTAGATCTCTTATCCGCTTTTCGTATGCTGAGAGCCGTAACTGCTGCTCCTCCCTTGCCGCTCTCTCCTCCGTAGCGAGCCGTTCCAGCTGCAGCTTGTACTCTGCCGTCTTTGTCCTTGACTCCTCTAGCAGATCCTGGTCCTCGGCCTGTTGATCCATCACTTCCGAAAGCGCGTTCGTCCGAGCCTTGTACGCCTCGTAAACCCTTTCCAGCAAGTCTCCAGCAGTTTCGGAAAGCTCGCCCAAACGTCCCTCGGGGGTTCGCTTCAGCGCTTCCTCCAAAGTCTCGGGTGTCCCCACAGGCTCAACGGTGTACGACTGCAGCAACGCACGGAAGGAAATGCCGGCAAACTCATCAACCAGACAGGTATCACGATCCGGCGAAAGAGCCCGAACGGATGAGCGAGAGGAGGGCGGGGAATTTGGTTGATTCGAACCTCCAAACGCAAAGTTGAAGAACCCCTTGTTACCAGACTTTGGGGTTCCCATTGCTGTAGCTAGAGCAGAGGCGGATGACGCAACAGCCCGCAACGACGAAGGTGGAGGATCCTGTCCTTCTGGAGAACTTTGTCTCGTCGATGGTGTGAATATGGAGGAGAATAATCCAGAAGCGTTCCGCTGTTGCTGTTGGTGTTGGTGCTTTCCTCGATTATCCCCGGTGAGTCCCATTGGAGTTGAATGAGAGCGAATGTGCCTCGCCGAAGTCACCCGTGACAATTGTGATCCGGCAAGCGCTGAGATTGTCGAGAGACGACTTGGTGAAGATTCTCTGGCAGGAGTGAGGGAGGTCTGGCCGACACTGCCGGGTGGGAGACGTCGAGTATTGCTTTGAGCGGAGGCACGAGGGGGAGTGATGGGGATGCTTGTGAATCTCGCACCGCTACCAGGATGGGACGTTTCAAGATCCCAAGAATTTCCTTGATGGGGCGCTAAGGGAGATGAGACAGGTGGATCCGTCGCTGGAGGCCGAGTGAATGAGACAGCTGGTGCGAGACTTGCGGAGGAAATCCTTGCTATAGGTTTCTCCGGGGTGACCTGGATGGTAGGAGAAGGTGAGTCTACGGAAGGGGAAATGGAGGTGGGAGCAACAGAAGCAGTTGTGGCGGTTGCGGGCGTATCATCGGGAGGCGGAGCCAGCATAGTACTGTTGGGTAACATGGTAGCATTGGTATGGTGGAGATCTCTGATTGGAAGGTGACGAGTAGCCATGATGAAATTGGGCGGTAGACTTCGACGTGCACGACGTCGTCTCTGTTGAGCCTGTGAGAACTTCCCACTGGCTATAAAAAGTATAGGGTGCAAGTCTAGGTTTTATTCTCCCAACTTTAACAACTGCCAGGACCTATCTCCTGAGCAGTTGTTCCGAACCGTAGTGCGTGGGCAAACTACGAGCTGCCGCACACACACACTCTCTCTTTCCACGGGAGGACAGCAAACGAATAGCAGATTTACTATCGAAATCGCAAGTACGCCGAACGCACCTAAAAGGCGTCAATGATTAACAAGGACATTTAACAAACAAAAAAAAGAGTTTGCGTATCAAGGACGGTTGTTACCTACGAGGTGTCCTTGGGTTACCAGGTCAAAGACCAAATAGCTCAGGGAACCTTTGAGAAAACGGCAGTCGTCCGATGGTTTGGAAGATTGGTAAAGGAAGGAATCCTGAGGCAAAAAAAGTAGGGAGATGGATTATCCAGGGGTCTACAGAAAAAACTGGATGGCGGGGGGGGGGGGGGGGGGGGGGTAGGGGGGGTTGGGGTGAAGGTGGGCTGGCTTATCAGGGGGATTAAGGACAGGGGGGGTTGATGGTTGTAGGATAAACGAATTAAGGGAGAATAGGTTGGAAAGGAGAGGGAGGTTGGGTTCAGAGAGCTACGGAACGATTGGAAACAGACTTAGCGAGCGTGTGTGAGAGCGAGAGGGAGCGAGAGGGAGAGATAGAGAGAGAGATGGATCCACCGGCTGCGGGTAGGTAAACCCTCAGTTCACGACAGACAGCACGCTTCCTAAAGCGGTTCACCTACAGCCAACCAGTAGTGTTGTAGTAATACCGTAGGCTCAGCCAGCCAGCTGTCCCCTGGCGGTAGGATAATCCATTCGTTGTTTACCTTTGGCTACGATAGGAAGGGCCAAGCAAGCACCGCATCGGTTCACCAAACTGTGAAATTTCCTCCCTTTCCCATTCAAAGCCCCAGCAGAACCAATACAGACAGGATAGATAGAAATTTCATTGTCGTCTCGCCTCGCACCGTGATACTCGGATGAACCGGACCTGGACATCATCGCCATCATCATCACTCTGCTCTCCCCTCTCCCCCGCGAGTACGGTACTCGAGTACAGGTGCTCCTCACGCTTCCCGCCCACAATATCAAGCATGCACGCGAAAGTGTCCCATCTCACATCCCCTCGCAGGAACGAGTGCCTCGGATATCATAATTAGGATTTTAGCTAGAGGAGACCCGGTTCCTTTTTTCCGCTTTCATTGGTTAGCGATGGTATTTCCCGTATCGCACTCGCCACTGCACCAGTACCAAGTACCATACCGGTACTGCTACATGAGGGATCACCACGTGAGTGCGTAGAGCGACTTTACTCGAGTGGTGATCCTCGTGGAAAGGAAGACAGATAGCGTGACGAAAGATTAGGCCAAGGCGATCATCAGCATTTTCCAGCCCCCGAGATTATTTTATGGAATGAAGGTTGGTGAAACTCGGGGATGGAGAACTGGCTAGAAGGCTTCTTTCTCCCATTCTGCGGTATTACCGGATCAAGAGGAAGAATTATTACAGTATGATACTACTGTAGTACCACACAGATAAACTACGGCGCCGGTACGGTACCAGCACAGTTGCACCTCGTTATAAGGAAGGCCAGGAGTTTGGGATATTTGGGGAAATTCCTTGCAGAGAAGGTCCATTTGTATGGGAGCAGGGATGTAAATTCCCAAAAGGTCCATTCGCAATAGCGAGGTTCCCGTGTAAAGGATTCCATTGTACTCGTAACGAGGTGTGACTGTACCGTACCGGTATCAAGTGCACCGCAGAACCCGGTACCGATACTGTAGGCGCCGCTTGCAAAATCCCTGTTCCCCCAGAATCCGGGAGGGGTTGGATGATCAACTCTCCGATCTGATAAGATAATCCCCGCTCCTGGCCACTTCACCAAACTCGATTCACCCTCCTCTTTCCCTCAACCTGAACAAATTTCTTCGAGAATGTCAGCCCCAGTACCAACCCCACCCCCATTCCCCCACCCCGCAGAACCCTCGGGGGTGCCGGCCCCCATCCCGACCCCACTTCCATTCCGCCTCCCCACACACCTCCCACCCCTCGAAACCCTCTATTTCCCCTCCCCGAGCCCTAACTCCGCCCAACCCTACATTCTCTTTTTTCCTGGAAACCCCGGCCTGGTGCAATACTATGTGGCTTACCTTTCGACTCTCAGCGCCCTCACAAAGCTGCCCATCCTCGCGGTCTCGCATAGTGGCTTCTACCCGGGGCAGACATGTGCGAGAGATACGCCTCCGGGCTATTGGGGGCTGCCGGATCAGGTTAGGCATAAGATTGAAATTATCCGATGGTTGGCGGAGGAGAAAGGCTGGGATAGGGTTTTGCTGATGGGGCACTCTGTGGGTGCATATGTGTTGATGGAGGTTATTCGGGAATTTAAAGGAAAGGACGAGAAGGCCAAGGTTGTTGGGGGAGTGGGATTGTTTCCTACCCTTGTCGATATTGGGAAGAGCTCTGGTGGACGGGCGCTGACCGTAAGTAATACCGCACCGCGAAGGGGATGGACACTTCTATAATACTGCCATTATTACCTTCACCTCTCACTATCGTTCCGAAAACTAATGGTCCCCATCTTAGTTTATCCAATCCATCGTCCCACCTCTCCCCTCTATCGCTGCAGGAGCTACTCGGGTTCTTTCCTTCCTCCCGACTCCTGTCCTTAATCCCATCCTGAAATTGGCCACCTTCCAACCGTCCTCCGCTGCCAGCGTCACAAACACATTTGTCACTACCCGTGGCATGGTTTTCCAAGCCCTAGAGCTAGCACGGGAAGAAATGGAAACCATCACCGAGGACGCATGGGGCGAGGAGATATGGGAGTGCAACGATACACCTCTTGTGTTTTATTTCGGAAGAAACGTATCATAACCCCGCGTCGGCTTTTTGGTGAGGATCCGGACGCTGATTCGATGTAGGATCGCTGGGTTGCCGAAGAGACGCGAGAGAAACTGCTTGAGGCCAGAGGTACTGGCGCGAAGGTGAAGATGATTGTTTGCGATGACGGGATACCCCACGGCTTTTGCGTTTGTGAGTATCTTTGAGGTCTAGCTGTGATACAAAGTGCTCCACTGACATGGTTTTTATGATAGCGCATGGGGAAGTTATGGCGGAGAAAGCTGCTCCCTGGGTTGATGAGATGGTCGCAGATGATGAGATGCAGAGATTTCTTAGGACTGGAGTCACATTCGGCAAGTCTACTGCATAATATAGATGGTTGGCGTTTGGTATCTGTTCGTATATGATTTCTTCTCCTCTCAAATATGGTTTCTTTCTCTTCTCGAATGCTTCTTTCGGCTCTCTATATTTTCCATACTCGTTACTGGCTGAAGCCTAATGTGCATTCTTTCATTGTTCCTTTTGTTCCTCTCAGGTCACTTCTTTGATAGTCTTTGATTTTCTTTGTGGAGGGATCGCAGTGGTAATGGCTGGACTCAACCACTGCACTATATAGCCGAGCTATGTCTTTCCCATTACTCAATTGACAAGCGTTGTCGCAATAAGATATCTCGACTACTTCTATTATCACTTCTTCGTCCAAAGTTCCGATCGCATATTGTAACAGCATCTGGTATGATAGTGCGAGTGAGATTATATGATTTCAAGAGGTACAGCACTTTTTAGATTGGGATGACAAGTTGGAGGCTTTCAAGACGGCATCGTATGGATATTTCAAATGTTGACACAAGAGCTGTTATATCTAAAGCACGACGATTTTTTCTCTGTCAAGTTAATAGCTACAGGAAAAGCCTGGTATGCGCCCTGAGGTATCGCCTGCTAAAGCACGACGGCTCACCACCGCAATAATAATAATGTCATAACTGTACCTCTTGACGCGCACCCCTACGAACTCACAACCACCATTCTTTAGCTTTCCCCTGTGGAGGTCCCGGCCGAGCGCTTGGGGAAGCAGCTGGTCGGATTACTCTTGGCCCCGGTCCACAAGTGCTTGTGCTCCAGTACTTTCTCCCCGGTGTTTGAGAGGGCACCTTCTCCCTGCCTCCCAAAAAATATTCACGTATAATAGACTATTCCTTATATTCCCTCTGTGTGTGATATATGCCCTCTCTGAACGAGCAATCATAGGCAGATCCTCTTAGGGACCAGAGTTACGCTGCACCTCAGTTGCCCAATTCCTCCCCCACAAAGTCTTGGCGGCAGACAACGTCATAAGTGGAGCCTCGGTTCAACAGCTTGTTTTTTCTTGGTATTTACCTTTTATTGCTGGCATGTGACAGACTTCCGAGGCCATTAGCTCATGATAGCTTAGGACCCTGACTGATCACGAGCCTCGGGCTGACAATAATATCTTGTTCCTCTCGTCCGTTCCTTTTGTTTTTTTCTTTCCTCCGGACTTTAGGGCGCAACTCGTTTGGATTGCGGTAATATAGTATTAAAGCTTCGTTGGGGTCCTTCTCTCCCTTTTTTTTTGTTTCTCCTTGTTTCCTGCGTAAATCTTTGGTTGCGCTCACCTCTGCCACCACAGCTATGGTTCCTCCACCTCCTGCGTAAGAGATTTATTTCCTCACTTCTATCCGCCGTGCAAAGCTAACACTTCCGTAGTCCCAAGCCAGTCGATAAAAACACCCTAACCGTAACCGATAATCGAACCGGCAAGACAATCACCATCCCTATAACACACAACTCCATCCCCGCAACCGCCTTCAAAGCCCTCAAGGGCGAGATACCAAAGACAAAGGATGGCATAGACACCGACGATACGGCCAACGGGATTCGTGTCTTTGATCCAGCCTTTCTCAACACTGCCGCCATAAGCTCCGAGATCACCTTTATCGATGGAGATAAGGGATTCCTCATGCACAGGGGGTACCCTATCGAACAGCTCGCTGAGAAGTCAGACTTTCTGGAAACGGCCTACTTGCTTATCTACGGCGAGTTGCCGAGTAAGAGCCAGAGCGAGATATGGAAGTTTGAGGTGATGCACCATACCGAGATTGCGGATGATCTTGCAAAGGTTATTGGGAGTATGAGATATGGTCGGCGGCCCCTCCTTCCTTCCCACTACCCGAGATGGTTAGTTTTAATATAGCAGGGTAGACTCCCACCCCATGTCAGTTTTTGTCTCTGCCTTTGCAGCAATGGGCGCCTTCGCCCCGGAGGCAAACCCAGCCCTGCAGGGCCGGAACCTGTACATCCACGACAAAGCCATAATGAACAAAAACATCATCCGCATAATCGGAAAATCGGCTACCGTGGCCGCGGCGAGCATGCGCGTGCGCATGAACCGACCCTTCATCGCTCCGCGCGCGGACATGGGCTTCGCCGAGAACATGCTGTACATGATGGACGCGACATCCGACGCTGAGAACTATAGGCCGGACGCGCGGCTAGCCAAAGCGCTGGAGACACTGTTCATCTTGCACGCGGACCACGAGATGAACTGCTCGACCGCTACAATGACACACGTGGGCTCCTCCTTGGTTGATCCCTACTCGGCCGTCTCGGCTGCCGCCGCAGCGCTTTACGGCCCGCTACACGGCGGTGCGAACGAGGCCGTCATCCGCATGATCGAGAAGATTGGAAAGGTGGAGAACATCCCTGCCTTCATATCCGCCGTCAAGGCCAAGAAGGAGCTCCTCTTTGGCTTCGGCCACAGAGTCTACCGCAACACCGACCCGCGCAGCAAGATCATCCGCGAGGTCGCGGAGACGGTATTCGCCGCCTGCGGCAACGAACCACTCATTGAAGTCGCCACCGCACTCAAAGACGCTGCCCTCGCGGACCCCTGGTTTGTGGAAAAGAAGTTGTACCCGAACGTGGATTACTGGTCCGGCTTGATTTACCGCAGTCTGGGATTCCCACTGGATTTTTTCCCAGTGCTGTTCGCAGTGCCCAGGGTTGCGGGCTGGCTCGCGCACTGGAAACAGGCTATTGAAGCGAATAATCCGAAGATTTGGAGACCTAGGCAGGTTTACGTCGGCCCGCGAGTTAGGGATTACGTGCCTATTGAGGACAGGGAGGAGAGGGAGGTTCAGGGCGGGAAGGAGGGGATTATGGGGTTGCCGGTATGCATCCTTGGTCTTCTCAAAGTGTGGTTGAATGGGGACGTGCTAATGACGATATTGGGGGTGATAGCACTACCAGTCGAGAAGAAGATTAGGCGCAAAGTTGTAAGTTAGGTTAGGATCTGTGCCGGGGTGGGGTGTGTTTTCCCCTCACTCTTTTTGTTGTTCTCGTTTTCTCTGGCTAGGGGTGTATGTGTGCGTTATATTGTAGTCCATTTCATGCCCTCCTTTTACGGCACCCGGTGCTTTTCTCCACCGAGTGATTACTTGTGAACGCACAATTCGCATTCACGAAGATAGTGGAAAGAAAAACCCTAGGCACTGTGCTGTAAGACACACAAATGCCTGTGGGTGCATTGCGGGTAATTGTGTTGACGGGTTTAGTGGCGCGGTCAATAGGTCTATCATGTATTTATGAGCCCCTCTACCATAAAAGCCAGAAAGAAAGAAAGAAAGAGAGAGCACTCCCCTCAACACCTTGCCAGGGTGATTTCTCGTAGCACTATCATACTACAATATGCTGTGCTAATGCATGTGCTCGCATCCTCCCCTCCCAGCAATACCACACCCCCAGCTCGTACGATGCATGCATGATTCACAACACCAAACAAGACAAACCAACCAACCATATTCCAGAACCCAGCGCAGCAAGCAAAATCACCCATATTAATCACATCCACACTCACCCACTATCCATCCCCTGCGGCGCCAACAGTGCCGAATTTTTCCCTACATTCAAACTCCCTTGCAAACTTTTCTACACTTTAGGTCACAGATCTTTTCTCGCGAGCATTTATTTATTTTCCGTCAACGGGAGGAGGACTAAAACCTGATGTGAAGAGCGATGTTGCTGATGGCCGGCAATCTGGAGTCGTGCATCATAATTGTAATGGCGTTTGCTACGCCTGTTTGGGGTTAGATCTGTACAGTAGACCCTAATTTTACTAGACTAGTGTCTCTTAGCATGGTGGGAAGTACAGTAGGGAAATTCGGTACTGTTAATACTGTAGGGGATAACACCTGGCTAACACATCTATCTATTATATCTATACTATCATCTAACTTGATAAGAAAAAGCCATCACCGGACCCACACTAGTAATTTGATTGATACAAATGGCGTCTTCTGCGCTAACATAATATACAGGGCCGTCCAGAAACCCTTCCGTCCGTTAACCGGCAAGCTAACAGTCAGTCAGCCGAGACAGACAGGGCATATATCATACCGTCCGTACTCGAGCAACAGTACTGCATCATGCGAGAACCCAATCACGCAAGCAAATGGACCTCCTCCTCCCACTTCCATAGCCAGGGAAGAAATATACTACTTATGCAGTTCCAGTAAAAGAAATCACCAGACATTAAACATAAAAAAAAAAAACTCCCATAAGTGCGGAATTTGTAATTTTGGAAGGACTTTGCGGATGTATGATACTAGTATTATACAAATGAGGGCAAACTATTAATCAGTGGCTCTACCGGTTTATCATAATATTATTATCATAACCTTCCAGTTTTTTTTATTTAAGCCTAGGCCAGAGGCAAAAGTGGGAAGGAAGGAAAGGGAGGAAGGGGAAATCCAGCACGTAGTCAGTCAGATATATATATACCTGCTGAGCTTTTGAAAGAAAGGGAAGAAAAAGGATACCATACGGGAAAATCCACCTCTAGAATAGAGGATGCGCATAATACCTACCATCTGTTAGAAGAAGTTTACCATAGTCCTAGCTCTTTTTCTACCCAAGCGATGGTAATACCGTAAATTCTGGGTAAACTCGACCCGCCGCCATGCTTCTTAAGGCAGCCACTATTCCTCTCAAAGACTAACCCCGTGGCGAATTCGCTCTTCCGGGGATAGTAACTGCCATACCGGGAATGGTGGCGGGTCGAGTTTACCCAGAATCTACGGTAATAATAATGCGGGTATGGTAGCTCCCATATCATCCGTGCCACTTCCAAAGAGTAAAACCATCCCACACCCCCTGTTTCCGCACGATACATGACATACCCCGCCCGCGCCAAGTTAATCTATAATAATAATAGGCAGAAAACGCCTGAAAATAGAGATCAAAGATACGTCCCATGACGTTTCGGGCCTTATATGGGGGCATGGCTATTATATTATAATATTATTATTATATAATACCGACAACCCAAGAGGAGGAAAAAACAGGAACTCTTGGTGCTACGGTAGTTAGCCTCCGGCAAAAAAACATTGGAGGAGGGGCGTTGAAAAAGAGCTTCTGGGGGTTTCGATTGGTGGGTTTGGTTGTGCTCGGGCCGGTTGAGCGATCGTTGTTTTGGATATGTTCGTTTGTGTATTTTTCAATTTTTTTCAATTTTTTTCATACCGGGGAGTATGATGGTGAAGTGCGACTGGAGATACCGGTAACGTACGAGTACTGTAAGGCCCAAGGTTTGCCACGCGCATTGTGACCAGTGTCGGCGTGGAAGACGCAGGGTTTTTCCATGTCATGTGCTATGGTGGGTCAGAGTACCGTACCGGTGCTTGTGTCACGTTCCGTCATGGATGAGAGTGCTACGATAGGAGATTTGTACTATGATACTACTACTATCGTACAGTAGAGTATCATACAAGACACCACAGCTCCACACTCTGACAAAAGCTTGTTTCCCAGAACCCAACTAAGGTCAATTAAACGTCTCTACCAAATTCGTCAAACCTTTCGTCACAATCAAAACCATAACCACCCATACAAGCACATACTCATACCTTACAAAATAGTGGCGGGAAAAAAAAAACATTGAGGGATCTACAAGACCAAAACGCCGGCCAATATAAACAAAGAGGGTAATAATAGTAATAAAAAGCAGAGGGGAAAAAAGAAAAAAAAAGGCAGCTACCCGCCACAATTAATCCACACAAGACATCTTGTAATAATAATAAAAACATTTGAATTGAAGAATTTTCCTTCTGGGGAGTGGAGAGATAAATAAAATGAGACTTGAGAGACGCTGAAAAAAGAAATTAAAAAACCATGCCTACCAATAGTGAAATAAAGATGAGACGGAGGAAAGGGTGAAGAGGTGGTAGTGAGGGGGGAAACCGCTGTACCGTGCAAATGCTAGGCTAATTATTTTTCCCAAGTGATTGGAGATTCACCAACTCGTAGTACCTTCCACGCTTGGCCATGAGCTCTGAGTGGTTTCCACTCTCGGCGACCCGCCCGCCGTCAAAGACATAGATGCAATCTGCATTCTTGATGGTGGATAGACGATGCGCAACACTCACGGTCGTTCGTCCTTTGGCGGCGGCATCAAGTGCCTGCTGCACCACTTTCTCAGACTCGGAATCCAAAGCGGATGTAGCTTCGTCCAAGAGTAGAATCTTCGGGTTTCTGATGAGAGCTCTGGCGATGGCGATCCGTTGCTTCTGCCCGCCAGAGAGGAGAGTGCCTTTGGAACCGCAAAGAGTTTGGAGACCTTCAGGAAGGGATTGGATGAAGTCATAGATATTTGCAGACTTGCAAGCAGCGGTGATCTCGTCATCGGTAATGTCGTCGCGGTCGCCGCCGAGCAGGATGTTCTCGCGAATGGTACCTTGGTAGAGAGTTGGTTCTTGGCTAACGAGGGCGAGGTGATTGCGGTATTGGTTAAGGTTCAATGTAGAGATTTCACGACCGTCAACATACACACCGCCGGCAAGTGTGTTATAAAAGCGCTCGATCAAGCCTGTGCTTGTTAGTTGGGGTATGCCCGCTCATGGGGCGAAGGTTTCAACTTACTAATGGTAGTACTCTTCCCACATCCGGAAGGCCCAACAAGTGCAACATACTGTCCGGGCTTCACAACTAAGTCCAATCCACGAAGTACGGGCTGCTCAGGGCGAGTGGGGTAACGGAAGTGAACGTCACGAAACTCGATAGTACCTTCCATCTCTAGAACAGGTGCTCCATCCTGGCTCCAGGTATCAATCTCCGGCTCGCGATCAAACAAAGCCTTGAGCTCGGAAGCGGCATGTCTGGCTTTACCCATATCTGGGGCAAACGAGAAGATGGTTCCTGCAGATTGAGAACCGAAGACGATACTTGCAAACACCAAAAAGAATTTCATCATGTCGTACTATAAAAGTTAGCATCGGACGTTGCGAGTGATACTTAATGATGAGTTACCTCTCCAGTCTTGATCAGAGTACCTCCATACCAGAACCCAAGAGCAATACACAAGAGAGTCAAGGATTGGGAACTAGCGTAAAGAGTGGAACTCTTGAGCACGCTAATCAAGCTCTTCTTTGTCTGATTCTTGAGCTCCGAGTGGTAATAGCTCCAAACATCGTTCTCGCGGGTCAAGCTGGCAACAGTGCGGATAGCCGCAGTGGCTTCACAAGCATAGCTGGCAGACTTCTGATAGGCTTTCTTACTTCTACGCTGAAATTTGGCCAACATCCAGAAGCGGAAGTAGCCACATCCCAACAGGATCGGGATGGTCGATGTGCAGACTAAGGCGAGCTTCCATCCAATCGCGCAACTCACAGAGATGGCCGCAACAAGGGTGGTGGTAACAATGAGGAGCGTTCCCAATGTGACACCGCTCATACCACTAAGATGAGTAACTTCGGTTGACAAAAAGCTAGTAAGGGCACCAGTAGAGTTCTCCTCACGATCGAAATAGGAAATATCCTGTCTCATGATGGTCCTGAATGCACGATTCCTCGCTCTGTGAACAAGTCTCTCGGAGCAGTAAGCGAAAGCAAGGCCCTGGGAAAGGTAGGCGATAAGTTGAACAATGGCGAGCATGAGATACATAGAGGACCAGAAATTTGCATCTTTGCGGAGTTGGCCATATTCGGATGGAGGACGAGAAAGCGCAACAATGGACTTCGCAAAGAACACGGCTTGAGTAGGGTAGCCACCTCCAGCGATGATAGAAAAGAAGAGACCGACAAACATGTGAAACTTTTCACTCGAGTTAAAAGAAGCGGTGAGCTTGATGAGTTCCCACAGTCCATATTGGGGCTTAGTTTCCGGTGCCCTATTCTCCAATGCGATATGGGACTTCGACTTGCTTGTGGTAGTTCTATTGAGTTTATCCGCAATAATCGCATCCTCCGGGTCCGCGGCACTGGCGTTCTTGGTTCTGGAACGTGAAAGTGTTAACTTGAGCCTTTCATCGTCGTCGACGTGAGAGATATCATCGGCCTCGGTAGATTTTTCCTGATTTTCAGCCGAGATCCGCTGGGCCTCGACAAGGTTGTAATATACCCCTCTTCTCTCCAAAAGCTCGTCATGGGTGCCGGATTCGACAATGGTACCGTTGGACATGACGACGATGTTATCCGCAGTTTTAATGGTTGACAGACGATGAGCAATCACAATAGTGGTTCGCCCCACACTCGCTTTGTCCAAAGCAGCTTGCACAACACCCTCGCTTCTAGTATCAAGTGCACTGGTAGCCTCATCCAGCAACAATATCTTGGGGTCGCTGACAATAGCCCTAGCAATCGCAATTCTCTGCTTCTGCCCACCACTCATCAGGAATCCGCGTTCGCCGACGTTTGTTTCATATCCTTCCGGCAAGCTTCTAATAAAAGTGTCCGCATTGCTCATGATACAAGCATTGGTGACAAGTTCCCGCTTTTCTTCCTCGGAGGAATTTTCCCACTCTGTTCCGATCAGTCCGTGGCAGACATTTTTGAAGATAGTCGTTCCAAATAAGACAGGTTCCTGAGAAACCAAAGAGATGTTCTCCCGAAGCCACTTCAAGTTCAATTGGCTGATATCGTGTCCGTCAAGATATATATTACCAGCAACGGGTTCGTAAAACCTCTCTACCAAACCAATAATAGTTGACTTTCCAGAGCCGGAAGCACCAACAAGCGCAGTGACTTTTCCAGCAGGGACGATGAGGCTCATATCATGAATCACGGGAACCTCCGGCCGAGACGGGTAGATGTGCTTAACGTTCCTGAGCTCGATAGTGCCCTCAACATGCTTCAGCTTTTCACCCCCATCAGCTTCAGGGTTGAGCGGCGACACACGGTCGATAGTGCTGAAAATCTTTGCAGCGGCGGCAACACTGGTCGTGAAAGCCTGAATGTTTGGTGCGACGTGCCCAAGTGAGAATGCTGTAACAGGCAATTAGCTACTACAGCTCGGAACAGCAAGCAGATGTCATAACTTACCTCCAATCATGACAGCCAACAATACAGTCAGAATAGCACTCAAGTTTGTGTCACCCGAAACCAAAAACCTACTCCCTTGCCAGAAAGCAAGACCATAATTTAAATATATGATACACATCATGAAACCTAACATGAGTGCCAAGGCAAACTTTTGCTTCAGACCCCATTTTTCCGCGGTATGGAGATGACTATCGTATTGCCTCGCGAGTTTGTCCTGAGTATTGAAGGCAGTAGTATTCCTGATCGATGAAATGACCTCTTCGACCACGGTGCCACCTTCTGCATATGAATTGAGTGACTGTTTGTTGTATTTGACAATGAAGCTCGAACCACCACCCATGATAAGAGTAATAGCCACAACGGTGGACAGAAGGATAAAAGTAAGCTTCCACGATTTGATGAACCCGATAATGAAGGCGGTGAAAAAGGTAGACAGAGAGGCAAGGGTAAGACCAATCTTCTCAGAGATACCATCCTGGATTAGATTAGTGTCGGCCGTGATTCTTGTCGTAATCTCTCCCGCGCCAAGCTTGTCGAAGAACGCGATATTTTGACGGAGGACTGCCTTGAGATATTCCTTACGAATCTTTTGCGAGATATGTTCCCCGCTGTAAATGAATCCTACGGTAGAGATATATACCATCACAAATTCACCAATACCGAGGTACACAAAATACCTAAGGCCAAGATTAATCAAAGACCGGAATAAACAAGATGAAGGGAAAAACATACAGAGTAAACCTGTTCAGCTCAGACTGCAGCTTGGCAGCAGTGATAGCGCCCAACGCAAATTTCTGGAAAGTACCTGCGAGCTGCCCAAAAATGATTGTCATGAGCGGCATAGCTGCTCCCCCGATAACTGCTGTAATAGCAGAGATCACAATGATAATAATATCATTCCTAGAGGCGAAGCGGAAGAGACTGAAGTAGTTGAGATCAACCTCGGGTATATCAAGTTGCTTTCGAATGATTTCGGCCTCTTCGGGAGGCAAGTGTCCTAGGGGGTCATCTTTGCTATCCTCATTCACATGAATAATGTGCGAGTCGAGCTTGTCCAAGCCATCCTGGGAGCCACCCCCACTACTCTTACTAGGAGCGGAAACCTTCTCATCACCGATGATAACTTGGTGCGCGACATCCGCAGCAGATATATGCTCGCTTTGGTTGTTGGCTGATGCGAGTTGACCTAGGGCGGACTTCTCGGGGTCGGAATCGGCGGCCATTATGAAGGATTGGTATTAAAAAATAAAAAAATAAAAAAATAAAAAAGAGCGGATGAGCAATTCCCGACAATGCTAAGGAAAGGTTGCTCGAGGGAAGACTACGAAGGGAAGTCTTTGTTATAAGGACCTTTGTCCAGGCAAGCAATTGTCGTCCCTAAGGCTCGGAAATGTTTCGTCAAAACCTATGTCCCAAAAAAGAAAATAATGTTAGAACTATCACTTATATGTCATGGCTAGGCACCAGAACAAAGTCGGGTAGTAAATATTTAATAGGAAAGGCTTTGGATCTCGGAAAGAAAAGCGGCCGACAACCGACAATGTGGGGGGGGTTCTAAAACATGCCAATTCTAGTTACTAAATTGTCCAACCTAAGATATTCGTACAGAAGGTATCTCTCCCACTCTCTCTGGGAAATAATAGGGGAGAAAAAAGGGCGGATAAGGAGAAACACCAAAAGCTCGTGTATATATCCTTTTGGGCTGGGAGCCAGGACGATGGATGGGGACTTTATGGCAGAATTGGGGCGGCCCCGACGAAGACTTTAAAAGCCCTGTTCAAATCTTCTACTAGTAAATCTCGGAACCATGAAGTTCCGAGTTCTATGTCACACGAGAGACACGCCCATTCCCATAGCCAATTAACTTTTTCTGATCCAAAGCTCGAGTTCCCCACCAGGCCTAGTCATCCCAAATACTGGCAAAGCCCCCAACCACTTTTATCCTCGGCTGCACCGCAACACTATCGGTATAATATGAGCAATCACGACACGATCATTCCCTCGTATACAGCAAAGGAAAAGCCATATGATATATGCAACAGACTTCCCAATTAGTCCTCCCCCGACGAGATCCCACCGCCCGCAACAGGTACTTTATCAGGGATGAGAGGCTTTTCTGAACTGCTTTACTCGAGTGCCCGCACTCAAGCATATTGCTGAGATATCTGTAGGGTTGCTTTCCCTCGAAAAACAAATACTGGGCTCAAGCATTCGATACTCGTCCAAGGTTGTATTGTATCTATGCAGCAGCGGTGGTAACATTTCCCCGACAATGAGTCAAGCTCTTGGGCAGGGAAATCACAGACCACCCAGTCGTTAAGGGGGGGACCAGATTCAAATAAGACGGTTTGGGGGGTAGTGCTGGAAATTCATCAACTAGGGGGATGGGGATCCATAACACAAGCCTGCGTATTCGTCCGACCCTTCAGCCAGCCAGCAAATCTCCCAATTACAGTAATGATACCTGTACCATTCATTAGGGTGGCTCTAGGCAACCCCGATACCGTATTTAGACATGGGCCTCAATTGACAACCTGACCCTTGGGGTCTTGTTGGTTTACGGCTGACCCAAATGGCAGAAACTAAGATCTGGAAGAAGGTACCGGTGCCGGCAGAGGGAGGAGATGTGTACTCGAGTAGATCTAAGAAGGACGATGCCAATGCTGAAGAAGCCCCCCCGCCCCACCAACCTTGTATTCGTACAGCCAGGACAGATACTCGAGGACATGATATTAAATGCACTCGTGTGCACAGCCGAAAGGGTCCCGGGCTGGCGAGAAGAAGAGAAAGGGCATAAAAAACCCCCCATCAGCGCCTGACAAGATGATGCGGCGACCAATGAAACCTCAAAAAGGCCACGTTCCCAAGAAATGACCTCATGGGCACTCACTCCAAAACCAGCCGAATCACCAACAAAAAAAAGCCCTTCTTCACCCACCGGCATACCGTTAGCAGGCTCAACCCAGGGAACCATCATGACAACTTTCTCAAACCCCAAAAAGTGCAAAAAGAAACATATGCAATACTGGCATCGGACCAGGCCACAAAGATAGGCACCAGCCTCCACAACGCAGCCCGACACGCCGGCTGAGTCCAGGCAATGACTCGGGGAAGACGACAGCAAGCTTTGGGTACGGTAACGGACGGTGCAGGGCACTTCAACGGTTTTGTTTCACGGTCAAATATTTTCCGACCGGCCACCCCGCTAGCTCGCTCGCCCAGTGTTTCCGTTTCCGGCACCATCTCGCGATAGTGCCAATCAACCTAGTCCAATCCCACTTGGAGCTCATGATTCGATAAAATTATTCCCCCCTCCTATCCTACGGTACCCCTCATATCATATGTTCGTAATTGCTTGGCCTTTGTGAAACGGACTGCTATTGCATAACACCAAATTCTGAGGCTCTAGCCAATCTTTGGCCTGCACTCGTAATTTCCTAACATTTGCAAAACCGACTGCTATTGCATATTATTAGCAAAAATTGCCCGAAGCCTCAAGATTTTGCCCCCTAAGTTATGCAGTGCAGTCGTTTTTACAAACGTCAGGAAATTACAAGTATGATATACTATCAGCACGTTTTGCAACCGTCAGGCAAAACCGAGGATCCATCCATGCATCCGCCCAGCGACAGATGATTGATCTTTTTCTTTAACCGGTACCAGTACCAGAGTCTACCCAATTTATTTATTTTATTTGATTACACACATCCATTCATTTTCTGGATTTGGCTTCGGAGAATCGGCTGTATGAGACATTATTATTATGTCATTCCTGTTGGATATCATAGTTGGGTCCCCCTGTTGTATGATATACCCCTCTGCCGAACTCGCTTGCCCCCAGCCCCCCCATAGCCATCCTATCATAGATCGCGACGATCCCTCCTCCAATATTGCTACCGCTACCGTAACCGATATTTTGCGGGAGTCCTCACCAAAAATTCGGCAAGGCGTGTGGGTATCGCCAGAAGCGATCGGGAGGGGAAGTGTATGATACGAATAAACATAACCCCCCCCCCCGGGCCACAGAGTGGCTTGCGTCCAAAGATCGAACCCGTTGTCTAAACTTCAAAATAGCTGACTCTCTTCTGCTAAGTAAAAAAAAAAAATCCGAGTGGGGGGTCACACGCTTTCCCTCTTCGGCTTCCGGCACCGAACCGGTGCTCGAGTAAGGTCTCAAATAATTGAATCGTGTGCTACCGAAATATGTCATTAGAGTTGCCTCCTGTGGTAAGGTCCAGTACCGGTATTCTTTTATCTTATCTTTCTGACGGTTGCACAACTCAATCCCAACTTCCCAAGCGCGGGTAACCAGAAGTTGAATAAAATTCAATAAATATATAAATCATGGTAAATAATTATTATTATTATTACAGCAACCCCCTCAACCTCAGCTCAAGCGTATTTTTATTTTTTTGACTCATGGTTCTATGGTTTTGAATGGCAGCACAAAAGGCTTAGACAATGACTATCCGGCCAAGGCGTCAGTACCCGAATACGATATTGTGATAAAGGCAAAAAAGGCAAGCCAATATCCCACAGGTGTGACTCTGTCGACAACTGTACTCGTATACAGTGACATCTGATATATTACTTTCTTCATTTCCTTCCTTTTTTTCTTCTTCTTCTTTCTTTCTTTTTTTTCCTCACAATGTTGACATGGGGGCTGTTGGACGGGTCGATGTTGTTCCGTGGTGGGGTGGATGGGCGAAAAGCTTGTTTCCTTCCTCCACATGGATTCCGATGAATCAGTGGCACTTGCGCAAATAAACTACGAGTAGATGGGAAGGAGCAGTTTAACTTACTTGTCGGCCGAAGGTCATAGGTGCGCCCTACCGCACCGCACCGTACTTTACAGCACTGGCACTGGACGCGTATCCACTCTGCTCGGAGCAGGAGAAAAAGTGCCCAAAGACGGGGGGGATTGGCAATAAAAAATGGGCAAAAGATCCCCAGATATCCCTGCACCCCACACAAATCCATGGGCCCTCCTCCTCCCTCAGGCACTTGTACCTCTTACCTCCAACGAGCGCGACAGCTGGGATATACCAGCCAATAAATAAATGAAAATTTAAATAATTTAAATAATTTAACAAAGTAATTTAAGCCCCTCCCAATCGAGTGACGCTTGACCGAACACCACCGGTAAGTTACCGGGTATTCGCTTGCGAGAAACCCAACCTGCAACCGACACCGCGTCCTGCAGTGCCAAAGCAACTCAGCTCCAGGTTGAAAGGGCTCTTTTTCTTTCTTTTTTCGAGTGCCAAGTCTCGAGTCCCAACCTGTCGGTGTTGTGCGAAAAAGGCATCACACACGTCAAAGTTTTTCGAGTACCGTACAAGTAGAAAAAAACTTGCACAAACGTTTTCCCAATCCTGGGGGCTGAATACTTTTGAATAAGGTAAAACACAGGAATGTATTCTAATCGGCCATTTAGTCATTCATTCATTCATTCATTCAACTAAATACCAGTCTTCTTGGAGAAGCATTGCGCGAACACAAAGCGACAAGCCATCCTCCAAGAAAGTGGGGGACAGGTGCCATACCGCACAGGCTGGGTGGTGACTCTCGGAAGCTAGAGCTTCCGGGGAGGAGTCTGATACCACGAGCGATGCATGCAAAGGGGAGGGCCTGGTGGGAATCTTTTAGGAAAGAGGAGGTGTGCGCTCGCATGCCTTCGCTGTAAGGGGGGGAGGTAGGCAGACACCTGGCTGCTCGTAATCGAACGTCGTTTGTGAACACTAAATACGGCTTCTATTGCATACATACCGCAAAAGCCCAGTTTCCTTGCTTGGGTCTCAGTGTCATGCGGTGATGGTCATGTTCACAAACGTCGTATCGCGAGTGGTGCTTGAAATTAGGTTTTGGGATCCTTTTGTATGGTATGATAGATTTAGTTTGGATGTTTGGAATATTGGATGCTGGGTTGGATGAGTGGGGGTAGGGAGACAGTCGTGGGGGGTTTCCGGCAGGGGCGTCTAATGGGGAGATTGGAGGGTCTTAGGTTTGCGGTGTGGTACAAGTACGGTACTCAGTCCTTCCCCGACTACCGGTAAGGCCGTCGATATACAGTATTATGTATAGAGGAGAGGGTGAGTCGAAGAGTTCTTTCTTGAACGAAACTTAATTCTCCAGTATCATGCCCGGCTAACTATCTGTCTGCCCCCCTCGGAATCTGGGAACTCAACCAAATGCCTAAACGCAAGCACGTTACATCACTCGAAATATCTTGACCCTACAACACCTCTGCTTCTCCCACACTAAGATCCACAACCGATATCAACGATCCGTCACTCCAGCCCCTTCCGTGCCGTTACTCGAGTACAGAGGCAGCGGGTGTTGCGTACGCGGTAGGGGAGCTCGTGGCTTCTACTGGGGTATTCTCAACCACCGGGGTGATCGTGCCGTAAGTGCTTGAATGCAGCGAAATGTGTAGGGACACTGTACGGGAGTTGCCTATTCTCATAATAGTTTTTTCTTCTTTTCTTTCTTTGCCTTAATTGAGGGCTGAGGTTGGAGTGATTGCCCCCCCCTCCCCACGTCCCAGAGGAGGACTCCAACAATCTCGCACATTTCTCGTGCTATACCGTAAAAACCCGTTAAGTCCACTATCTCCGTTAGTTAGGGATAGGTTAAGTTTGACAAGTTGACAGAATTGCGATACTATGATAGTTAATGAGATTCAAGAAGCCCTGAAGCCAATCTTATACTCACTCCGTCAGGAAAACACTGTTCCTCCTCACGAGCTTCCATCTCGGAATCTGGGGATAACAAGGCTAGCGGAGATAGTAGATTTCCCGAGTTTTTACGGCGTATCATACAAGCACTAAGCACTTCCTCCCGGTAGGCTCTGGCCTTGTTTGTTTACCTCCTTTTTTTTTTTTAGCCGGGGGGGAGGAGGTTTGTTTGGTGTTCAGCTATGATTGGTTTTCGGATCTTCGCGGCCCGGACGGGACTTCTGTCTTTCCCGATCCATATACTCTTGCTTGATCTATGCTCTTACTTCACTCGTTCATCACCGCTGTTTGGAGAGCTATCACCCCCCTTCAGAGTTCAGGATTGGTGTATCCTCATATTATCCTCCTGCCTCTAGCTTTTTTCAATACCGGCCTAACAATGATGCTTACAGGGCATCGGTATCTTTGAGACGGTTGTATTTCATCCGTTGACGAATAAGAGAAAGCCCGGTTAGGGAATTTGCGATCCCCACTTTCAGTTTAATAGTCTATCGCCGCATGGTACCTAGGGCCCCATGCTAGCATCAGCTGAAGAGCCTTTAGTATCATAGGCAGAGAAACTACGGTTCGGTCGAGATTTTCCTTGTTATGTGAGGGATAGGGCTAACTTAGCACAGCAGTCTCGGTTTTACGTGGACACTCCTTCAAGTGACCTTGATGACATTACCATCTCCCTTTCACCCTAAGGGGCGATCGTGCTCAGCTACTGCTGTGTTGTCTTGGTCGAATCAAGTCTCTGGAGCCACTAATTATGATAAAGGGGCCTAGTGTTTTTCTAACTATCCTTGCATGGCCCGCCCATCCATTGGGACCACCAGCACTTGTACGATAGCCAGACCTATCATCTCACTTTGGAAACCTTTATTTAGAAAACGAATGGAAAAATATTCTCTCCTCCTCTACTTGAGCTATAACTTCCCACCATAGTCCAATCGAGCTTCGAAATTGGAATAACTCTCTGGCTTTCTGATTACGTGATCTCGACAGATATTGGTGTCGAGGTATTTGTATTGCGGAGGCAAGAATTGAGCAGGGCCATATAAGCCGGAAAAGCATGGCCGGCAATTGCAACCATCAGCGTCTCCCAGAACGAGAACTTTCCTTGCCTAGATTGTTTGGAACCCTTAACGTCCTCTATGAGTAGGAGCACTTGACCACCTTTTTGACTTAGCTTCTTTAGCTTTCGGAAAGTGCAGAACACCAATCTCCCCCCGATCACCGCCCCCAAAGTTTCGTGCCCGATGTCCATTATCAGCACAGGAAGTATCATAGCAAGTCTGATGATGTATGGGAGCTGTGGGGCATGAGCCCTGCGCGCGGCCCTGACTGAGCGATGAGAATGCTGTCCGCTGGTACGGGATGCTACCCTCAAGGCCATTGGGGTTATATAGGGTTTGCGTGAACCACGAGCACTATTCGGTATCATATCATAATATCATATCATACTCATGTATTTCCGTTGAGCTAGCCCGAGTCCTAATTGGGAAACACATCATAATTCTACCTACTCCCAGGCTTGTGTGGGGGCCTGGTCTGAACGTATTGCACAATTTCACCTGCTTACTTAATCGAACAGTCGATCCTATTCCTGTTGACCCCTGACGTTCCTACCAACTGATGAAGTGCTGTGGATGATAGTTAACTGATATCTGGCGCAAGGCGGCTCATTGCATCATCGGTGGACTGCTGAATAAGATCTCTCCACCAGATGGCCCGTAATAGTCTTCGGAACGCACATAAATTACTATTCATGATACAGTAAAGAAAGAGAGAGAGAAAGAATGTGTAGGAGGAGGACGGAAAGGTAGAGCATCTTGAATATGATATTTGCCTTCAAACCTCGTAGCAAACAACTACCACGTCTCATACGCATACTGGAAAGGTATTCCATTATGGCATCCGCCTCTCCACTGTCACTTATCAGCCCTTTTGACTATAATATGGCCGGCGGACCAAGGCCTTGGCTCATGATAAACCGTCGAGTCGTGAGCAATGCGGCGGAAACCGTATTTGTGCTCTCCTAACCACCAACCATTACCGCATTGCCTCGTTTTATTCGCCTGCCGCTAGTACGTTGGGCCAAAGCAAAACATTCAATACAGTCAGGAAGAGTCCAAAATAAGCCTGGTTTTGGTGGTAAAGGGGTTAAGTGGAGGCGTTTTATTGCAAATTTGAGACAGATTACAAAAGGAGTGCTCCTATTTCAACGTACCAGCGGTAGGCAAAGAAAACTAGGTATCATAATGCGGTATCGTCACGAGTGACGCGCTGTGACTGCTCGACAATCACTCACCTGCGCATCCCCTGTAGTGTTAATAGTGCCGAATTTCCCTACGCCGTTTCGTTCTAAAGGGACACTAGTGAAATCAGCGTATTTCTTTAATTGGTAGATTCAATCTCAAAGGGGTGTAATGCCATCGCATGGCTCCGGATGTTTATTCGCAAATACCGACAATTGCATTATCTCATATAGCTATTATACCAGCAACATCACTCTCATATTATCAGGTTTAGTGCTCCCGTTGATGGAATAAAGGCCCGCATCATAACTTGACCTGAAATGCTTTTTTTGATACCACTCCATTCTATTCTCCATCGACATTTCTAGAAGAGTGAGAAGCTAACTTTTTCGTTTACATTTTAGCGTGATGAAGGGAAATTTCGGCACTATCAACACTGCGGGGGATAGGACTATCTCCAGTCATCACTTCCCCCCCTCCTATTCTCTCCTTTCGCCAACTCTCCTGACGGCAAAGGCTTGAATCTTAACCCAATGTCCGTTCGCCCAGTCTCCACTCCGGTGGCACTTCTCAGTACTGTGCTGGATCAACGAGTGTTTGTATATGCTTCACACCAAAGCATAATGGCATGTACTAACACCTTGGCGGGAACCCCCCCCCCCCGCAACCGCAGGACTAGCGTCTCGGTGGGGATCAAGAAACAGATTCCGGTAACTCTGAGAGGGTATGATAAACTAGAGATCTTTCCTACCGTCATCGGAGATCACTCACTAGCATCAGCTTGTGAAGTCGGAATTCGGGGAGGCCCCTTCGTGCCTGGTTCACATAGTGGATTCGAAAGTATGGGCCTTGTCCTGGGAGATCACGGTTTCGGTTACTAGCCAGTTGTCCCCCCCCCCCACCGTTCCTATCATTTCATAACCCTACCCATGCCCTCGACGGAATATCAGAAAATTATATAGGACACAGGGGGGGGGCATTTGGTATTTGCAGCCGAGTGATGACCAAGAAGTGCTCCAGGGCTGAATCAAGAGGGAAACATATTCTTCCAGGACGCCGATATCGGGATGCAGCACCACCCCTCCCTTAACCGATCCAATTTCAGCAATGACAATTCCGGGTACAATATTTAGTAACCCCAATAACGTCACTGCCCATCCCCCATTACACCCATAGTCCTTCAACACAGGCACGGGTGAGAACACCTCAGGCCCTTTGTCGAAGGACATTATGGCATCCATCTGTATTAGCTAGTATTATACACAGACAAGATAGATACCCTACATCGTTTTAAGGATTTACTTGTGATAAAGTAACCCGTCCCCAATCGTGCATTTTTCCCTTTTTGTTCCCGCTTCCGAGCACAGGATCGACAGGGGCATCCGGGCTTGACTTTCTGGTTGGTAGGTTGGCTGGCAGGTAACACCGCATCCGCCGCCTCTGTAATACACAGATCCTCCCTACGGATCGGGCTTGTTCCCGGGTTATGGGTCTAATATATTTGGGTTCGCTACTTATCCCGGGATCCCGCACCCCCGGGGTGCTCGGCGTTTGTTTCGTGGACACTGGCTTCGGAAAATATAAGATACGGTGCAGGGGTGTTAGAATATCCTCTGCGAGCTATATATATATAGAGATTTTAGGGATGATGTCGGAAATGGGACGTTCTGCTAAACTACTGATTGAGGCATAATCCTTGATATAGCACGATATATTGGGGGGGGGGGGGGGGGGGGGGGG
>Ga0307517_10003082_pt1 | contig 26309 bp, 19 predicted proteins | sample 23_EM_MG_FD_194515 | JGI IMG/M metagenome (GOLD analysis project Ga0307517, IMG submission 194515) | Populus trichocarpa ectomycorrhiza microbial communities from riparian zone in the Pacific Northwest, United States - 23_EM | ecosystem: Host-associated > Plants > Roots > Unclassified | place... | reverse complement strand
ATATTATTTTAATATATTTTTAAATAAAAAATATTTTAAAAAACAATCATAATAATACTTTTAAATTGTAATTTAAATTAAAAAAAAAAACTCAGCAATTCAAAACTTACAGTATCGCCAAAGGTGATTGAAAAGTTTCAACTTTTTTTTTTTTTTTTGACACTGCAATGATATCATGATAGACCTAAAATACCTTTTGCACATTTTTTCAGCTTTGTAATTTCACATCAGCACTCTATCAAGTTAGGCCTTACCTCTCCACATTTTCCTTTTCTCTCATATTTGGTCAAATCTTTCTAGGGGAAAAAGTGAGAGAGACAGTGAGGTCTGAACTTGATTGTTAACATGAAAATAGAACATTTAATATGATGTTGATATTTTTAAAAAAATATATTAAAATATTTGTTTATATTAATATACCAAAATCATTGAATTACCATTAAAAAATATATAAATTTAATGTTTTTTAATAGATAATCATACTTTTAAAATTATAAAAAAATAGAAATTACCACACCTTCAAATAAATGCTCACAATGTTATAAAAAAGAAAAACAAGGATAATTACATTATATTTAAAATATTTTCAGCTCTTCAAGAATCATGCCATCCCAAAACTAAATCTATGACAATTTACCCTTTTAACACTTATCCAAATCATTAAAGTTATGAAAATCATATTAAATCTACTTAATAACTTTTGTTTAATCATGACTCAAAATAAGAAATTATTTTCACAAATCATGTCTAAGAGAGATCTAGATCTTAAGTTTATGGAAATTTATCCTTTGCCACCATACCCAAATCCATAAATTTATGAAAGCAACCTTTTTCCCACCATGCATTGCCCCATAAATGGAGGAACAAATCTATTTGGCTAATTACTGTATCAAGATTAGTATTAAAATACATCCTCTAAACATTAGTCAATATTAATTAATTAAAATGAATGTGGGGCTACTCTACTCTACTCTTGAATGCATCAACATAAGTATCAAAACCCATAACACAACGACAGTTGCAGTCTCACACAGTAGAGAACCGAGAGAGAGAGATTTTATGCAGCTTTCATTCACTCATCACTGCTCATTGTCATTTCTCGTGAAAAAGCCTTACGTGAGTGAAGAGAACAATTCCTCTTCTCTTTTTCAGATTCGGACCTTAAAGCTCTCTCTCTCTCTCTCTCTCTCTCTTCCCTGTCTAAACCCACCTGTACTAAAAATTAAATACAAAACAAGAAACATAGTACTGTGTACTTTCTTTTCTTGCTTCCCTCAACTTCACACTTTCCTTTCACTTACATAGGCCTTGAACCATTTTCTTCTTGTTTTGTTCTTTGATGTATATTGATAAATATGAGTACATTTACAGCCCATGCTCTATAATGCATTAATCCTTTGTCGTCCTTCTTTGGTCTGTTCTCTCTTGTTCTTTCCTCTTCCTTTGATGTGGGTCTTTTTGTTTCCAAATCACATTTCTTTGATCACTTCAGACTGTGCATTGCTTTGATTCCAATGAAATCTCAAATGGGGTTTTCTTGAATTGTTAAATGGTCATTTGGGGTTTGCATTTCTTGGTCGTTGCTTGATGAAACACCTCTCTAAGTCCCCATCGAAGTGTTCTTGCTGAAAAGTTTGATTCTTTGATCAAAAGATCAAAACTTTATTGTCGAAGATAAGTGGGGTTTTAGGACATGGTAATGTTCTTGAGTTGGGGCGTGAAGAAATTTTGAGTTCTTGCACTGAACAAGTGTTAACCCAGGAATAAAAGACCAACTCAATAATGGCATTTTCATGCTTGGTGTATCTTTTTCTTGGGTTTTTATCAAAGTCTTTGTTAGTGACTGCTCAGTTGGATGATCAAGCTATACTGTTAGCCATTAACAGAGAGCTTGGAGTCCCTGGGTGGGGTGCCAACAACACAAATTACTGCAAGTGGGCTGGCATTAGCTGTGGCTTGAATCATTCAATGGTTGAAGGGCTTGACCTTTCAAGGCTTGGCCTTCGAGGTAACGTGACTCTAATCTCTGAGCTCAAAGCACTGAAGCAGCTTGATCTTTCTAGCAATAGTTTTCATGGTGAAATTCCTTCAGCTATTGGGAACTTGTCTCAGCTTGAATTTCTTGATTTGTCTTTGAATAAGTTTGGAGGCGTGATTCCTATGGAGTTGGGTAGTCTTAAAAACCTCAAGTCATTGAACCTTTCTAATAACATGCTTGTAGGACAGATACCTGATGAGTTTCAAGGTCTAGAAAAGCTGGAGGATTTTCAAATTTCTAGTAATAAGCTGAATGGTTCTATTCCATCTTGGGTGGGTAATTTGACAAACTTGAGGGTTTTTACTGCCTATGAGAATGACTTAGGTGGTGCAATTCCTGATAATCTAGGTTCAGTTTCTGAGTTAAAGGTGTTGAACCTTCATTCCAACATGCTTGAAGGGCCAATACCAAAGAGCATTTTTTCTATGGGGAAGTTGGAAGTCTTGATTCTTACGCTGAATCGGTTGAAAGGTGAGCTTCCTGAATCAGTTGGCAACTGCAGAGGCCTCTCCAATATCCGAATTGGAAACAATGATCTTGTAGGAGTCATCCCTAAGGCTATTGGGAATGTTAGCAGCCTCACATATTTTGAAGTGGCCAATAATCATATGTCTGGTGAGATTGTGTCTGAGTTTGCTCAATGCTCTAATCTAATCCTCTTAAATCTGGCCTCAAATGGATTTACTGGAGTTATTCCTGCTGAGCTTGGACAGCTTGTAAATCTGCAGGAATTGATTCTTTCGGGTAATAGTTTGATTGGAGATATCCCGATATCAATTATTGGATGCAAGAGCCTTAACAAGCTTGACCTTAGCAATAATAGATTCAATGGCACTGTTCCTAATGGTATTTGCAACATGTCAAGATTGCAGTACTTACTTCTGGGTCAGAATTCAATCAAAGGTGAGATACCTCACGAGATTGGAAACTGCTTGAAACTTCTTGAATTGCAAATGGGTAGCAACTACTTGACTGGAAATATCCCTCCGGAGATTGGTCACATCAGGAATTTACAGATAGCCTTGAATTTGAGCTTCAATCATCTCCACGGACCTCTGCCCCCTGAATTAGGGAAACTCGACAAGCTGGTTTCATTGGATGTCTCCAACAATCAACTTTCCGGCACTATCCCTCCTTTATTCAAGGGAATGTTAAGTTTGATAGAGATTAATTTCTCCAACAATCTGCTCAGTGGCCCTGTACCCACCTTTGTACCATTTCAAAAGAGTCCAAATTCAAGCTTTTTTGGGAACCAAGGACTCTGTGGAGAGCCGTTGAGCTTGTCATGTGGAAATTCTTATCCTTCTGGTCGGGAGAATTACCATCATAAGGTCTCTTACAGGATTATACTAGCTGTTATTGGCTCTGGTTTGGCGGTATTTGTCTCTGTAACTATAGTTGTTCTACTGTTTATGATGAGGGAGAGACAGGAAAAGGCAGCCAAGACTGCAGGGATTGCTGATGAAAAAACCAATGACCAACCAGCAATTATAGCTGGCAATGTCTTTGTTGAAAATCTCAAGCAAGCAATAGATCTTGATGCTGTTGTTAAAGCAACTTTGAAAGATTCAAATAAGCTCAGCATCGGAACTTTCAGCACAGTATACAAGGCAGTTATGCCTTCTGGGATGGTCTTGATGGCGAGGAGACTAAAATCCATGGACAGAACCATAATTCATCACCAGAACAAGATGATAAGGGAACTTGAAAGACTGAGCAAGCTCTGTCATGATAATCTAGTGCGACCCGTTGGATTTGTAATTTATGAAGACGTCGTTCTTTTGCTGCATCATTATTTACCCAATGGGACATTAGCTCAACTTCTTCATGAATCAAGCAAGAAGTCCGAGTATGAACCTGATTGGCCTATGAGGCTATCCATTGCCATAGGGGTGGCAGAAGGATTGGCTTTTCTTCATCACGTGGCCACAATCCACCTTGATATTTCTTCTTTTAATGTTCTTCTAGATGCTGACTTCCAGCCCTTGGTTGGGGAGGTGGAGATATCGAAGCTCTTGGATCCATCCAGAGGCACAGCAAGCATCAGTGCAGTTGCAGGGTCATTTGGTTATATTCCCCCGGGTATGCATATTTAAACCGTATCATTCTAGACTTGGTAGCTGCTTCTTTGTTTCTCACTGTCATTCTACTTTTCCTTTGCTATGCAGAGTATGCATACACAATGCAAGTTACAGCTCCAGGAAATGTTTATAGCTATGGGGTAGTACTGCTCGAAATCCTAACAACTCGGCTACCAGTCGACGAGGACTTTGGTGAAGGGTTAGATTTGGTGAAGTGGGTTCATGGTGCTCCAGCTAGGGGAGAGACTCCTGAGCAGATACTTGATGCAAGACTTAGCACCGTTTCCTTCGGTTGGAGGAGAGAGATGCTGGCAGCTCTTAAGGTAGCGTTACTCTGCACCGACAGCACACCAGCCAAGCGGCCAAAAATGAAGAAGGTAGTTGAAATGCTTCAAGAAATAAAGCAAAGCTGATGGAGCCGCCTGTGAAGCTATTTGATTCTGCACGGCCTATATTTATTAAGACTATGGATAGTGGGCTGTACACAACATGAGAAGCTTGTTTCTGAATACATGATTCGTTTCTGATATGCCTACTTGGAGGAGTAAGACTCACTTTGTATATTTCATTTCGACCTTGGATTCTGTCCATTTGCTTTGTACCAAATTCAGTTCCAGCAATGGCAACTTGTAAAGTACTATTTGAGTCAGGAAAAAAAAGAAAGCAGTTGAAGGGTGGATGGACGGAAGAGGGTGCTTCATTAACAAGATCACTCTTGGGTTTTTATTGCATGTTAAGCCTAAAATTTCTATCCTGAAGTTCTGGTCTTGAAATGTTGGAAATATATGTGAACAGTCGAGTATAATTTTTCTTATGAAATTCCAGATTAGAGTTCAAAGTTTTTAAATATGTTAAGATTATATGCACACTACAAGTTCTCGCTCTCCACAACTAATTTCGCCCAGTCTATCGATGCATATCTCTCACCAACCCCCCGCGAAACCCTTCATGTCAGAATGGAGAATTTTTAGATTTCTTTTTTTTTTTTTCATTTTCAAGGGGAGGATGTTAGGACTACCTGTCTTTCTTCTTGAAAATGTTCATGCTCTTATTATGATTAATCGGCTGACACTTTTACGTGGAGGCTTCTTTTTCACAAGAAGATGAATCCAATCTGAACACTATTACAAATGACAAATATTCATCCAGAAGTAATACAATGGCTTCAAGAAAGTATCCCAGAAAGCAGACACAAATAGGAAAGAAAATAAAAACATACAGAAAACAGGGCAGACACATGCAGCCTCAAGACAATACCTGGAAGGAACCAAGTGTAATGCAACCAGAAGAGCACTCACAGCAGAAACAGAAAACATAGACCAACAATGCCAGGGTAAATTCTGACTGGCTAGTGAACTGAACAGTAGAATAGGTATTTCATGCTTCTTAACAAATAAATAAATGAAGCTCTAACATTCGAAAATATGCAATTTTCGAAGGCTTTTTAAGACCTTGCACATCTTGTGGCACGAAAGATTTTCACAAATCCCAAATGTATAAAATCTGAAGAGACTCCAAGCACCCAATCCCACCTTCTGGCAAAAGCTTCTGCTCAGTACACATAGCCATAACAATGGTAGGCTGATCATGTACCTCGCCTATCTTTAGCCAACTCATCCAATCCATAGTAACCCAGAATCAGAGTTTGAAAAATTTGTATATTGAAAATAGATTTGATCAGTCTTTCCATTTTCGTATTCCCCAATAAATTTAGATATCTCAAATGCATCTTCTGTGGTGGCACCTCCAATTAAAAACCCACCATTTTTATTCCTCGCAAATGCTTAAATTTTGAAAAAATAATTTCGCAATGCCTGTTTCAAAACTTGGCCCCTCTAGAATATCTTGAAAGAGAAGTGTTCTTGCACGATCCAATCTCTGGGAGTGTAGGAAGAGCTTGGAAAAAAGAAATGAGGGTCAAGAAACGTCAAGTGCCAGGTAGTTTTGGAAATCTGCAGGTTGTTAGAGCTTATGATTGAGCATTCAATTCGAGCCGATGATAATGCAAGATCGTGCATTAAATCATGCATTTTAAACTGCATGAAAAGCATTTTGTCCTCAACATCTTGAAAAAAAAAAAAAGAACGATAAAGAAATTGCACCCAAAAGATATCATTGAATTTGTAATCTTTTGGAAAAATTGAACGATAGATATAGCTACAGAGTAATAACAACTCGGCTCCAGATATAGTTGTTTGACACCCTCATACCATTGCATGAGCAATTCAACAAAACATTAGTTTATGCCACTTGCAAGAATATTAACGTTTTTTTTTCTTTTTTTACCAGAGGAAAATAAAAACGACAATCACAATAAATAGGATTTCAGTGGAATTACATTGTTCACCAATCTATACCCAATTCTCTGGAGAGGAAGAGTTTGTCAACATACATTATGACTGGCGCAGATGCAGCAACATAACTCTGCATTTGAATTATTGCCGAGCTTTCTGCAAAAACAAATGAAGAAATCAATACGAGTGATTCTAAAACACATAAGAGTGCCTGCAGAACAGACACGTTTTAGTTTGAAATAACCACGGGCATAATTATGGTGCACCAAGTCAGATAGAAAGTGGATTGGAAAACAGGTTTTAATCCTCCCAGCATAATTGTTTGCACACCTTTCAAGAACATATGAGATATTGAATTCAGAAACAAGTGTTTGAAATGGTCCAAGCACTCACCATCTTCATTTAGCTTCTTTAAAAGTTGTGCTTTAGTAGGAAGGGCGTACATCCCTGCAGCAACAGCTTTTCTAATTGCCCACCCATGATGGGGAGCAAATACCTGTGCATAAGCCTTCGAAGCAGGGCCCTTCAAAGAATTTCCCCTGGCACAGGAATAACAGGAATTGTTAACCATCTTTTCAGCCATAAACAAAGACCATTAATCCAGAATCAAGGCCAGTCTGTATAAATCTACAACTATAATTTGCTTATTGTGGTCAGGAACTTGAATGTGTATTAATTAAGGTGAAACACAAGCATCACCGTCTACACACTGGATGTTTATTGAGGCATGCAGCTTATAAATCAACCAATCTATTGCTTCACACATCAAAAAGAACGGTACCAAGTCAACACCAAAACCTTTAAGAAGATGGCTTTTAACCAGAGGGGGGGATCCGCTCCTTCCCGCATGAGGTACACTGACTATTCTCACCTTGGCACAATATGAGTATAATTGGAAGTAGGTACACAGCAAAGAAATGGGGGTTAAATACCCAGTGATCCACAAGTGATTCAGGACAGAGACATTTGGCAAAACTAGCATTAATAAATCACTCAACCTTTACACAGTAACTAAAAAAACATGTTAATTTGAACCTAGGTTCAGAAATAAGTAGACTTGATTTGAAGACATGTGATGTATATCAGTTTCATCCTTAAGGAAAACAAAATCACGAGCTGAAATGGCAAAATGAGTGTTAAGTTGAAATTATACAATTGACCATTCCATATCGCTATTATGTATGATCTATTACAACGGCATTGGCAGGACATATCAGCTATTATGGAACGTCCCATTATGTCGGCTAGAAAGGCACTGGAATTGTAAGGTAGCTGAAAAAAACAAAATTTCCATCTAATGCAGGGAACTGAAACAAACAGATGCCCATACATAACACCGTCCACTGTGAGCACTAACCCAGGCAAAAAACACAATTTTATGAGCACATGAAACTAAAGCCCTGGACCATAACAACCTCCAGTTAAGCGAGCTCATCATCACAAATATAAAACTTCAGACCCCTATCCCATTGTGTAGTGCCTAATCCTTTAGCCCCCAAAATCAGTTTCCCCAATTCACCATGAACAAATAAGATCAAAAAAGAGTTAACATGAAAAGAATCTAAAACACAACCACCATTTGCCTCCAATTTCTCCAGTTTATATATCAATTAATCAGTGAAGCAAATGCCACAACTGTTGTCTATATTCCTCTGCAATTGAGGACCAAATATGACTTTAAACCTTCACAAGATCCTGTCAATTGGAACATCCTGCTATATTCTTTGTACAAATTTTAGCAGTACCCACCTTGATGAAAATTCAGTTGATTTTAAGACCAAATACTTGTAATAAACTCGCATATGATTTTAGAATTAATCACTTCACACAAACTAAAGGAAACGTAACAAAACAGGAAACTAGACATGCATACATACATTAGTAGGTTGAATTCTTGAAACTACAGCTCCGAACAGCTAAGACAGGCACATCAAAGTCAACAATGATCAAAACTTATAGAAACAAAACAACCCAAATCGAGTATGATCATCATCAACATTGAGCAGAAACCTAATACAACACCTCACAAGAAATCAGGCATCAATTCATATAACTTAGTAACCCCCAGTCTAACCACTAATATCCTTTAATCAAGACTTAATCATGGAACTATTCCTTTATTATACATGAAAAAGTGAAGCAACTCACAAACACAATTTCATCAAGTACTTGAAAAATTATTAAAACCCTGTTCATGTAACAATAACTATCTTCCATAACGAAAGGCAAAAGAGAAAGTAATAGACACATACTCTGTAACCATAATCTGCTCAAACAACACCCTGACCATATCAAGACCACGCTTTACTCTCAAAAGATTTCTTGAATGACTCCCACCTTTTCTCACAGAATTCCTTTCTACATCCTTATCTAACACACTTTGCAATGTACCAATCGATTTTGATGCCTCTGCAAGATCATGCACCTGTTTGTTTGATTTTATCATCAAAAACACGAATTTAAACAAAAAAAAAACATGGGTTTTTGGATATTGATAAAAATGAATGATTTACCTTGGCGACATAATCCATTTCGGCGAATTTAAAAGCGATGCCTAAGCAACCGAAGAGAGGAGAAACGAGAGAACAAGCATGAGAAAATGGTGCCACTTCAACTTCTTGGGTTTGAGATTTTATTGTTGCTTCTAGTTCTTTAAAGGCTTCTGCGATCTTCTTCAGTGGCTTTTCAGTCTCCAGATCGCCCATTTTCTCAACCCTTTTCGTCAAAATCTAAATCTCTCTCCCTCGATTCTGGATTTGTTGATGATGGTGATGAGTTGTTTGTAAATTCTTGGTAATGCGGAGTTTTTATAGAGAATGAGGATTAAATGATATCTCAGCACTTATGCAGAATAAACTTAACCCATTTTTGCACTAAAAAGAAAAGAATATTCCATTTTCATCCTTGTAGTTTACAAGTTCCCAATACCAGTCCTCTAAGTTCCGACGAGCCTATGTTTTTCATCCGCATGTTTAGAAATCTCTAAGAGGGAAATCTTATATTTAAAATCATTTAAGAATTAAATTTTAAATGAAATTTAATCTTTAAATATGATGTAAATTAGATATCAACTCTTTACAATTACAAAATTTTAAAAAAATTAATATTAAAACTTTCTCAAAATATCTATCTAGTTATTTTTTTTTTAGAAAACCTTTGAAAAAATATGATGAAGTTAATAGGTGTAATATATAAAATAAAATAAAATAAAATAAATTTTATCTCTTTTAAACATGTAAATTCAATTTATTTATCAATTAAATTTAAATCAAACACTATAATTGAATTCAATTACAGTAAAAAATTAGTTTCAAAATTGTTTTCAGTAAATAAAATGTGAGATCATGAACTATTTCACATATCATAGAAGAAAATATTCTATTTACAGCATTTAGAGAGAGAAAATTATGATTATTCCTTCTCACATTTTAAGTTCCTCCCACTTCAAAAAAAAAAAAATCAATTTTATCATGGTAAAAAAGCTACAATAAAAAGTGTTAACATGAGACTTGTAGTTTAGAATGCATGCAAGGAGATACAAGATGCGCACTTGCCATCAAATCCCCCTTCCTCTTTATGCAAGTTGGACATTGTGTGGATCATCGTACTCCACAGCCGAAAGGGAACAAGAATCTCAGCATAAATGACAGATTATATCTTTAATTGATGCTATTTTTTTATTTAATTTTTAATACTTTAAAATATTTTTTATTTAAAAATATATTAAAATAATATTTTTTTAAAAAATTATTTTTAATATTAATACAACATCAACAAGAAGGATAAAACTTTTGTTCAGATTTTTTTCGCATAAAGCGAACCCAATCCCAGACAATAAGTTTCTTCTTCCTTGTAAAAGTTTCACATAATTTTATTTATTATTATTCTTTGTAGAGTAAGAACTAAGAATGGTATAACATTTCCTTTACCACCAATTAAAATATATCTATAAGACAATGTTTGACAATGCGGTGCACTGTAGATGGCACCACGGCCGAAACATTATTTTTTGTGTTTTTACCTGTGAAACGTTGCCAAACAGGCCCTAAGCTAAGGCATGCAGGCCAAACTTAACAGTAACCAGAAACAACCACAAAAGAAGGTGAGGCGGGGCGGCAGAGATATTTCCCTCAAGTGCACGATCATGAATCTCAAGGCACGCACTATCTTTGATAATTGCCCCAGTCACCTTCCTGGAATCACATACAAACCAAGAAAGGAATAGAAATGATGAAATTCTCTGAATTCTGTCACTTGACTTTTATTTAGATTTAACCATGACAGCATTGCTGACCAATCCCATATCCAGAAAACAAATAAAAACAAAAGGGCACAAGGGCCATTGCCATCAAAGCTAAAAGTGGCTGTGTCCAAGCATTCGAACCTCACTAAACATTATCGATGACAAAAATAACACACCAGCGAACTGAAACTGACATATCACAAGCTAAAATTGGATTCAAGAATCTTGGGACTTGACAATGAAATTCTGGCGAGTGATTGGATTCATCACCACTGGTGGCCCTCCGGTACGAGGCCATGCTTGAAATTTCTTGTCAGTCTCCTCCCACCATTCCTTGTTTGAGACTGTTCTGGGTGTGGTGCCTGGATTCAAAAAAAGTGACCTTAAACCATGGCAACAGAAAATAACTAAATCTTCAGGCCAGCTAAAATTTACCTCCAAATATCTTCTTGTCAGAAACAACATAGTCACAAACATATGCTATTGCAAATGATCCCACGAGAGCAGATACTATGTACTTGGTTGACATGTTCAAACTGTAAAGGAAAAAAAAAACATTCACATGAGAGGGAAGTATTAGCACCTAAACAGATACTTCACATTCCATTACTTCAGTTATGAGAGCCTGGGACATATTTTTTTAAAAGAATTCAGGTAATTCAGAAATGTGAGTTTATAAAGAAGTATCCCGGCTGCTCCAAGAATGGAAGACTTTCTACAAAGCAGAAACTGCACAAATGAACTAGTAAAGATATTAATATCAGAGGTTTTTATTCATAATGTGCTTCTATAGTGAGAATAACCATAAAAGATTGCCAAGCTAAAATTGGGGAATTAGAATAGAAGCAGAATTTGCAAGCAGAGGCAGAGCCTCATTTGAATAGAAGCAGAATTTTCTAGTAAGATATATTTTTGTGAATTTTTTCATGAAGTCGAAAATTTTGCAAGTTTGTGTCCTTGATAAATTTTGACATCTTTTGTTTTTTCAGTTAAGTTTTAATATCCTTGATAAAATGTCAACACGCATAAGCATCCCAAGAAAATATTTGCTAGTAAACAAAGTTGGTCCTGTAGAACAAGCCTGTCCAGTCCATGATTTTGTAAACAGAAGAAGCATGTAGCCATAAAAAATAAACAAAAAAACATGGGTGCGAATTGGCAATTAAGAGCTTGCTTCAAAAAAACTAGACTCATAGTTTTCAGCGCACAAAGATCTGATTAATAACACAAAAGTGTAACACATGGTAGCATAAAAAAGAAATGCATCTCCAAATCAGATTGTGCCAAACACAGCTCTAACTGGAAAACAAAACTACGACTAATCCATATCACTACAGGTAATCTTGACGATCAAAAGGATCTATGAGGAGCATCACTCATCCAGATGACCATCTATAAATAGGTCAAACATATCATGGGAATAAGACCTACATTCCTCTGTTCCCATGAATAGCTGTAGCCAACCTATCTTAGAGACTTTTTTTGGGAAAAAATATCCAAAAGACATGTTGCAATTATGCACAAAAGAAAGTCAGATCAAACAAAGAAAGAAGCTTAACATGCCACCAAACCTATACAACAACAACAACAACAACAACAACAAAAAAAAACCGAAGGAAAAAAAAACCTCTCTAAAAGAAAGGATAATGTAGCAGTAATGTCAAGGAAACGAAGCCTAGGACACAGACCACATGAGGTCCACATAAAAATATTGCAGCAGTCTGTAACAGCATCCCATGGGTTCATGTTATGCCAAGGGAATAAAATAAAAATACATCATATAAAATAGCATCATCACATGAACAAAAATACCTATCATCCACATTTACCAGATTCTTAGCTATAAATTGGTCAAAACACCATGAAGAACTCCCATATGAACTAGAATGATATGCACACCGCATCTGATAAATGGAAAAGCATCCTAATACTTCAAATTGAGTGATAAAATGGTAGAAGGTTGAGTTAGGTTTTTGTTTGAACATACAGATTATTGGGAAGGAGGGAAAAAAAAGAAGGAAAAAGCACACCACACAGGACATGATAACATTAATCAATTAAAAACCTGACAGAAATGAATCCAAAAGCATTAGCTAGTTTTATAATTCCTCATTTTCAATCTAGTTTCCTGAAATAAGAGACAACCAATCCCCTGTATGTCCACAACAGAAAAACACCATTATTATAAACAATCTCCTACAACACACTAAAGCTTGAACGGCATAGACTTCCTATTTCCACTGCCACAGTAATATCAACAAAAAACATTATCCTACCATTTTGCAAACTATAAATCCTCTCTTATTCCCTTACAGCATTTACATACCAAAACATTCACCAGTCAACACGCCCACGCCATTCATTAATCTTTTCAAAGCAGAAAACAACATGAACATGAACAGATTCGTACATAGCAAACCTTCTATCTCCTAGTAAAACCCCACAAACCCGTATCCTTCTAAATCATTATTTTTATACATTTCTCATAAACCCAGAACCCAAATCAATAAAAAAAAACGACCCAATTCAAGATTCCATACAGTAATTCCTCTCTGTTTTGCACCAATTAGATTCAAATTTTAGATGCGACCCACTTCGTGCAATCTATTTAAAATCAAATTCAACAAAACGAAACCCTAATGAACCAAAAATCAAACGTTAAAAGATTATCCAAAGTCTCTGATACACTGTCTTTGGTTACCAAACAGATTGAGGAGCTCACCGATGGTGACGAATCAGCTAAGGCGATCTGGGTCCTCCTGCGGTCTGCTTGAAGCTTCTTACAAGGCAGAAAAAGAGGTTGCCTGTTTTTGTTTGTTTTTATCCCTTTTCGTGTTGGGCTGAACTTGTTTGGTCCAGATTTTCTGTTTCTTTGCTTATTGGGCTAAGACGATGCAAGGGTTTTCTATATCTCTAATTAAATTCATTTTCTCATCAAATAAAAAATAATCACAAGACTATAAAATTTATTAAAAAATTAATTTTTTTATAAGAATGCTTGAAAGTTGATAGTTCAAGTTTGAAACTTTATGAAAAAAATTTCTTAACACATGCTTATAGAATGCATAATTATTTTAAATCTCATAGTTTAAAATTAACCAATACGATGAACATAAGAAATAATAATGTTCTTTTTTCCTACTCTTACTAGATGACAAATTATTAGATATTTTCAATGCATTATTTTCTCACTCACATGAAAATAGAATCTGCACTTGACTTAAGATTTGACCTAATTTAAGGCACAGATTACCGGATCTGATTTTGAATAAAAATTAAAACAATTTTGTTTTAGATAAAAAAAAATTAAAAACCTTCTTAAATTGATTTGGTTAATTAAATTATGAATTAACATGTTAGACCATCTAAATTTAATTGTTTCAATATCCAAAATAATTTAAAACAATATATATCTCGGATAAGTACAGAACAAATGGAGTTTACTGAATCAATCCAACAAGTAATTAGATTTAATAACTGATTTTACATGAGAAATGGAGCCCTCCTACAACTCTGAAAATACTTTCAATTTCTCATCATGTTTGATATTAGTTTTCAGAAGTGAGAAACCAGAAGTGCAAAGAGAATAAAATTAAAAGAAACTAAAAGGCTTCTACTTTTATTGTACATTTATTACTGTACACATAAATTCATTTTCCCAGTAGTGAATTGGAATAGTTAAATTATAATTTTTTTTTATTGTTTTTGTTACCCTTTTTTTTTTTCACCCGATTATCAAATTTATTTTACTTTTTTAAAAATATAACCATAAAAAAAAAAATCCAATCCATAGCATGATGCGAGCCGACCTGGTTGAAACCAAGTAAGATTTTGGTTTGGTTTTCAGTAGTGTCACTTGTGCAGCAACAGAAGCCAACTATGCATGGCTAACCATGCTAGAGGGATTGGACTAGGAGACAATGCGTAGTTTTCGGTATCTCTTACTATGAATACATGGAGGAAGAACAAGTGAGGTTGATTTCATTAAATAGGCTTGATATCTCAAAATAGCACACATGATCAAGCAGAGAATTTACATACACATTCATCATCATTCAACGATGGACATTTAAAACATATTACATTCTTTAAAACTCCAAGCGGAATCCAAGCACTCTTGCAGGACCACTGGGCAAGAAGTAAATGGTAAGGCACCTTCCTCTTGCAGTCACTGCCAAAAATATTGAGATAATAGAAACAAGAAAGGTAAAGAATGAAAGAATTGAATGTGACGAAAGTAACCAACATCAACCAATCTTGTTCACATCACTGACTTCTTGTAACACTAATAGAATATGAGATATATACGTTGTGACCAACATCAACCAATAAATTCTTGTAGCTGTATGGCCTTTGAGCTTTGAGCTGATTGATCACTTGATTCTTGACTAACCAGAAGAATGTGCTTCTCTTACTTCTTTACGATCAACAGCCAGCAGCTTTTAGGAAGTTATCAAAGGGGCTTGATGCTGGTAGCCTGAAGAAGTTAGGCTGATGTTGATACACTGTCGCGCACTGCATTTGAACAGTGCCAATTGGCGGTATTTGTGGGCTTGCAATAAGATTTTGGTCGAGGAAAGGATTGGTAGCCTGCATATTTTTCAGTTAGCAAAGGTGAGGGATTTTCTCATGCTGATTAATTCAGCATGCCAACGCATTGAAAACTGTCAAGGCTAAGCTTCATAGAATGTAATGAAATGTAATGTAGTATAATCATAAAATCACATGCACATGGATGATAAGTGAAAATAAATGCATAACTAGTATGTCATGCGAGTATGTCCAGGTTGAAATTTCATGAAGAAAACACAACCATCTGAACCCAAAATCAGCATAAGAATAAGATATTACCTTCCTCGCCTTGTCATCATATTTCTGAAAGGGGACATTCATCAAACTCTCCTGTCTCAATTGGACACTCATCACATGAGACATCTTCTGTTGCTTTCCCATCTGAAGTGTTTCGCAATGGTGAGCCATTTCCTTATAAGACACATCAGGTGCAGTTACAGACAATCGTCCAACTTGGTGTGTCGTCTCTAAGACCTGCACACATAAATCATCTATCTGTGATTGTGCTTTTTACTATTTTTTCCTTTTTCCGCATAATTGCAAGATTTCAATGTGTTAGCTCGAAGACGAGTCCCAAGCCCAAACCATTAGGGCCATGAAAAGTAAGGCCTCAAGAGCAGAGAAGACTGAACAATATAAATAACTTGCCCAAACCATTAGGGCCATGAAAAGTAAGGCCTCAAGAGCAGAGAAGACTGAACAATATAAATAACTTGTAATGAGAAACCAACCCGCATTGTGAATTTTTAGTTATAGCATCAACAAAAGCCTGCGTTGCACTTCTAAAAGCAAATAGCTCTTAACTAGAGAGCATGATATAGGTAACATACTGATTCTAGAAGTTGATTGACGCTCAACAGGTTGGTGGCTTGGAAGACAATTTCTGTGGTCTGAGTGGTTTGACCTTCCAATGAATCTAGAAAAACATCATCTACTGTAAAAAGTGGAGTGCCCTGCGAAACAAAAACAAGATGATGCAAGCACCAATTTTATTTTTTTTCTGAGAATTCAAGTCCCAAGTATTAATAGAAAAGAAAAATAGTGAAAGGCATTTACCTCCACAAGAGAGTTATCTTTGGAATCAACTTGATCTATTTGATTTGGAGTATCCATAAACAACTGGGCTCCCAAAGGACACACATCATCAGGTAAGAATTCGTCGAGGAGCTTCTCCCGTTTAGCAGATACTTCAGACTGTAGAGAACAAGTCACTGTTTAATGCATAGCGATCACACAGTGATAAATTTACAGTAAAAGCACTAAATGACAGCCAAAAATACTTGAATAAATCAGATAAATGCTTTACATTTGCCAAATTTGCCAAGCTCTTAGCAATCTCAGCAGCAAAGAATTCCCTGCTTTGGTTCCCAGTAACATCTATCTCTGAAAGGGATTTTAAAGCTGAACTATCATCGTCCTTAGATCCATAAACAATTGCGGGGTGGCCAGAATCTGTAGCCACAGCCTCTAACTTGCGGTCTTCAACTAAGCGCAAATATGGATCAACCTGATACAAGCATGAGACTGCGTCAAAAACATAAAGTTCATGGTTATATGTCACAAAGCACGTGAAAGCAACCAGAAAAAGTCATTTGTTTGTGACAGTAGAAAGCATAATCCACATTTAAATATAAAAGCTTCAAGCAGATGCTGAACGGATGTGTTCAAGGTGAACCAATGCAAGTGCAACTTAATCAGCAATGACACACATACCATTTTTTCTGTAAGCACCACCTTGGTACAATAAATAAGCGGAATAATATTGAAAGCTTTTGATGAAAAAAGAATCATCGAAGTTGCCAGAGTAAAGAGGGACCTGCGGCGTGATGGTGAGAGTGACTCTGCAATAACAGCAAGATTGTGGCTTCAATTAAAGAGATGATGCCCAATGAACACAAATTTTTAACATGTTCATGCTACTTGACATGCTTATTAGCATGAAAATGGTTGGAAAATAGCAGGAAAAACTGAACAAGATTGAATTCAATTGAACCCCAACCACTTATTCAAGAGGACTGTATTCTAATTACACAATTTTAAAACTGAAGCTGCGGCATTTACTTTCAGCAAAACATCATGGGACTCAGTATTCACCCTGTATGCACTGATAAAATTCATCCACCTCCGCAGTAATCAAATCTGTAAGTTAAGAAACAACTCAATTTTTCTTTTAATTATATGGATGGAATACATAGGCTAAAGATTTTCCTGAATGACCTACCAAAAATATTTGTGAAAAACAATTCAGATTCGTGAAAGCTCCATCCATGCTCCTAAGAACCTATCAACCTTTGTTGTGCTTAGTCCATCACAATTATTTCCACAAATACCCTTCATCATTAAAATACTACAAAAACTAAAAATGCTTTACCATGTCATCATCTCAACCACAAGCCAATCATATTATCTAGGAGATTCATTTTTAAATTCAAAAGTTTAATCTTAGTCTACTTATTTTCACTTCACTCATCTGATATATGCAACTTTGTTGATCTTGGATATAGATAATACACAAAGTATGTCATCTTCTAGTTTTGATAGAAACTCAACTAGGTTCAATAACACAAAACAACATTCCACAAAACAATGACTCTGGGAACTTACCTTCTTGCTTAAGAGCAATGTTTCTCAAGGAAAATGCAAGCTGAAAACTTCTAATCAAAGCCTCATCACTAGAATTCTGTGGAACAAGATAAAATGTAATAGAACTAAGAAACTAACCACAAAAAAAAGAGGGGTAAAAGAGAAGATAGAGCCTTTGTAGAGATAAACAACAGAAATATTCTGCACAACCATTCATGATCAGTGTGACACATAATTGGTGAAAACAATTTAAGTCTTAGGAAACCTAAATTTGCATCACTTCACTTCTCACAAAGCCTATCAATGATTAAATTTTGTGGATGCTGTATCTTCTAAATTAATGTCCATGAGAAAATTGTGGTATGCAGTAGTAGTTAGAGTTTATCTCAAGGACAGTAAAATACTTTGCAATAAAAATAAACCTGCTTTAATAATTTTTTTTCATATGCGGTTAGAGAAATGACAAGCTTAAACATCGCTGGTAGACACAAATAGAGATATCAAACTACAATAGGCAATTGCTATAGCTTGAAACTGTTATTATCACTGGTGCAAATTCAAATGCTACTATCAATACATTAAGAAATTACCTTGGTTCGAGAAAATAGCAATACCAGGCTATATGTATGAGCAATTGCTTCATAGTTTTGGGGTGTATTTGCAGGAGAAATGGACTGTGTCCAAATCGATGAAAGCAAGAGAGAGATCTGGCGGCTACTCAACCTTAGAGAACCAACCTCCTGAGTTTCAACCAACACAGAAGATTCAGATACAAATTAATGATGGACTAAACTAAGACAATTTTAATAACCAATTGAAGAGTTGATTATTTTTGGTATCAAAGCTAGTGATTATACATTGAGTAGGGACAGCAATTCCTACATCTGAAAACCACTTTTTGTATCGGCCATAATATACATGTATAAAGCTAAGGCCAGCTCTTGCACAAGATGCATCTCATGATTAAGTCCCTGCCTGTCCAGAATACAGTATTTTAAGTATCTCCAAGCAAACTCTTGTGCTCCTTTCTAAAGCCATATTGATGAATTGAACACTAGGTTATTTTAGAAGAAAAATACATAATTGGATGTCTTCTGCATAAGCAGTGAGGATCATGCTGAATTCTTTGTGCATAGTTTGGATCACATTATGAGGATCATCCTATAATGCGTAGGTAAGGAAGAAAATTGTAACAGATGCAACCCACTGAATTTAAGTGGTTACACTTGAAATTTGACCCAAATGGACGACTACAATTTATAAAATACTAAGTTGACATTGTCAAAACTTACAGTTTCCTTATTTAAGATGTTCACGGGATTCTCATCTGATGTTGAGGGTACATTAGAATTTTTCATGCTGTGTACTCGACTTGTAGATGACTTCAATCTAGCAAGGATCCCATTATTGATTTGTTCACCTTCAAGGACATTATTTTTGTTGTCTTGACAGGCATTTTCCCTGGTGGAAGTTTTATCCCTTCTTAGCTTGTCAAAAAGAGCAGCCGAAGAAGAAAAGACAGAGACAGTTCTTGATAGAGTCCGTGAAAGATCAGAGCCTTTATTTGACCCAGGATTAGTTGAGGATGGACGAGGCGAAACTGAAGATGGCACAAGAACAACAGAAAAGATGCGGTGAGCTCCAACTCGTGTTTCATGGTCAGGATGGACCATAGCTGGAAGTAACTGATGAAATAAAGTTTCAGGGAATGACTGAAAGAAAGAAGCGAAGTATATTAGATAAGATACAGAAATGAAGGTACTCAAATAATCTAAAATATTCAAATAGACCATGACTTTGGCTTTGCCTTGTTTTGATATGACAAATTTGGTAATGAGGCAACAATTTGAGCTGTACGATAAACAGTGGAAATCGTAGTTCTAGCTATAACAGTAACATTCGAGATGTTCTCCAACATCACAGCCATAATGTCAAGGATCGGGCCTGCATCTCCAACCTGTTCACCAGTAGTATCCAGTTTTTTTCTATTAGAAAATTCCGAAGTAATCGATAACTGTATAAAAACATTTACAGCACACATAAAATGAAATTTTATATTACTTCAAATAGAAACACATTTTTAAAAGTCAAAGAAGCATCACACCAAGTTAAGTAAAAGCTAATGGAGATGAGTGTCACCTTATATGCTAACTCAGTAAGGCATTTATCTACCACTTCTCTAAAGTTTTTGTTCCAGTTTTTTATTTCAGCTCCCAGATTGGCATCATCAAGTGAGCAGTGTATGCTTTTCCGCAAATGACGCATGACATCACTTACTGCACCAATTATTGCCAGAGAAGGGTCAACCTTGGCATGTTCAGCAAGGGCAGTGGTAACCTCAACAATATCGAGCTGCATGCTGGGTTCTTTAAGGACATTTTTGTGATCGAGATGCTTAATCAATATGGACAGCAAAACATGTGTATTTTGCCCTAGAACATATTAAAAAAAATCGAAAGAGCATGATTAGTCTTCCATCAAACCACAATTAAAATTGGAAGAGCACATAAATAGCATGCTTCATAAAATTAAATGAAAGGGAACAAAATACTGTTTTAGGAATACCAATTGAACAGTTAAAAGATTGCTTAAATACCAGAATTATCCATTAAAAACTGCATATCCTTTAAGACTGGGAAGGCAAGACCATTTTCAGGAGACCATAAATTTCCATTATCGAAGTATCGGAACAAAGATTCGAGAACACGCCGAATTGTTGTAGCCTCCTTCCCTAACTTCGCCATGTTATGCAAGCAAACCCTGGACCAAAAGCAGGGGTTACGGGCCTCTTCTCTGCCAAACCAGAAGAATGATGAATAACTATTAGTTGATGACTAAAATACAATAAACTATGTCTTCACCAAGAAAATATTGTGTCAAGAGATTACGCTGTCATATTTACTTCGCCTCTTTCATTCACAATTGTCCTCCAAGAAGGAACCCTTGTAATGACCTCTGGCAAAGGAGTAGCAAGCCCCTCATTTTTCAGCACTTCTTGCACCCACCGATTCTGAGGACCTGGTTTGTCAGTATCGAGGTTCTCTGAAATCCTCTTAGGACCTCCATAATTTTCCAAGACAACTGAAACTATCTGTTTAATCATATGAATAGTATTAAAAAAAAAGTCAGGAGTACACTAAACAATGGTTTATATTTGTACTCAAAAAGAAAAGAAAAATGAATGAGCTGAAACGTAGGTCATATTATTTAAATTGTAAGGAAAAAAAGAGAAATAAAAAGGAGAAATAATAAATATGCAGATCAACGAGTTTGTGTTAAAATGCTCAACTGCAGGGACTTCCTTGAATAGCTTCTACAGTAAACTCTGTGCACATGAATATGCTTATCGGTGTTATTGCATTGTGCAAATGGTAAAGATCTTGTTCTTCTAAGCACAAGCATGCGTGTTCAAGTCTTGAGGGCAGTCACTTCAAGTTAAGATGTCAAAGACAGACCTCTCTCAGTGAAATAGGAAAGTTCATGTGCAGATTTGAGCTGCCTCAGTTACCACACTTCTTCTTTTTTATTTCTTTTATGCATGTATGTCCATATATAAGACTTATCTAACTAAACAAACATCAGCCAAATTAGCAAAGTAACAGCCAACAGACTGACTAAAGACTTGGTCATGTTGGAAAACTATGGACAAGTTGCAAAGCACATTTGGATATAATTAATTATTTTTCAATTCTCAGGGAGAAATATGGAGAGCATAATAAGAGGTATCAAAATTTGTCATGTGTAGGTAAACTAGCAATGAATCCAAGACAGTCCCAAAATCTGCTTACATTGTCGAACTCCACTGAAATATGAGAGTGTTGACCCATAAACCAAATCTACAAACACAAAAGTCAAAAAATTGTCCACTTAGCATAAGAATGATTGAAATGAAATGTATTAGTACTAGAGAGTGTGTACTTATATTAGTTATATATAACAGACAAAGAAATCTTTCCCCTGAGACCACTGGCTCTCAGAACAATTTTGAAACCAGAAAGACTCTCAAAATGGTCATTGGTCAGTCAAGGTGCATCTAGAATTAAGGAATAATCACATTTGACAAACTTGCTGGCTACAGTAAGATTCAAGATATGCCTCTTTTATCAGGATCTCCCATTGTTCAATGTAAGCGAAGTGTCACTGATTTTGGAAGGATCATAGTTCCACATTTTGAAGAAAATAAGTATTAAAATTGGGTAAAAAGGGTACCATAGAAGAAAGGGCTTGCAGCCCAGCTGCACATAGACTTTTTTCCCTTTCATCCTTTCCCTCTTCTTGAGTAAACTGACAGAGTTTTGGAATAAATCCTTCTAAGTTAAACATGAAAGTTCCGTCATTCTGCAAAATTCAGCTATAAGAGATAAGTTTGAAGGTTCCTCTGCACAGAAAACTGAAAGCTCAACCACAAATTACCCCTGAACATGATGTTGAGTTGCTAAGTAACCAATAGCACCTACCTGGTTATTTACAAAATCAAACAGAGTCTCGCATCCTATAACTTGAATGTCATCCTGCCGTGTTTGATCCAACAGAGTACTAATGATGCTCAGTAAGCTACTTGCAAACAGAGGCCTGTGAAATGGTCCCCGATCATGAACACGCCCACATAGTAGAGGTGAGAACAAGGAAAGCCAATACAGATGCTACAATATTTACTCAAGGTCGGATGAAATAGTGAGTGGAAAGAAAAGAACATTGTCCTAGCTCTTAATCATACAGCTAGGGTTAAAAATACTTGAATTCTCAATAAGGACTGTTGTCCCTTTTTTCTACAAGTGTGATTTAAGAAAGCTTAAACGGGTAATAGTAGTGGTTTATATAGTGCAAAAGAAAATGTGAAAGAACCCATATAAACAACGAAAACAACAATAGATTTTAGAAATGCAAATATTGCACAACCCACAAAAGAAAGCATAACGGAGGGAGATAAACTCACATTTGCTCCTTGCAAGTGATCAACAATTTCCTGTAAATGCACATCACAATTTTTGCAGATTGAAAGTTCTCGATTCTCAGTTCCTTGTAACACCTTTGCTCAAGAGAGCTCGTGATCTGATCACAAAATTTGCAGCCTCCATTAATCACAAAACAACCATAACAGAAGGGAAAGAGTGAGAAAGAAAAAGAATTGATATGATTTTTCATGCAATAAAATAGTCTGACGTGAGCAACATTAAAAACACAATCTCATTCCAGCAAAATAAGAGGGGAATGGAGATGAAAGAGGTAAGATAAGAAGAAACCGGCAAAAAAAATCCTATGATATCAATTTAGACGTGCCTCCAGTGTACTGATGGGAAATACAATGATTTATGTGTGCATCTGGTTCAGCACGTTTTATGTCTCTTGACAAAGAATAACTTAATCAAACAACTAACAAGAGAAGGGTACATGAAGAGACACAAACTCTCACAAACACTAGTTCCATACTAAACAAACAAATGAAACTTGGCTGATGCATGTTATCTGACTTCCTGATTTCCAAGAGAAGTAACACTTTTTTTAGCAGATACTATTTTTCAATCATACAGAAAGAATTATGGCCAATATCAGCCAAAATCCCACCTTCTTTTAAGAAATAAAGATATCCATGATCATCAGGAGTTTCCAAAATATTAGGCCTGTATCACACAACTATTGCATTAATTTGAGGTTTATATGAGACAAAACTATACCTTCGGGATACGGAGAGGATTTTTAGCAGCATATTCACATAGTTTTCCAATCTTCCGATCATTAGGTCCTTCCTCCTGTCATTAAATGTAGCGTTAACAAACAAATGACATTAAACATCGAATCACCCCACTGTTGAACAAATGAAAAATTTCATATGCATTATGCTTGCTTGATGAAACCATATTTTCAAAGAAGAGCCAGAAACTGTAGCGGCTTAAGATTCATCATCTTTATGCAGGAAGTGCTTGACTGGGGAAGTAAATCAAAAGGGACAGCAAAAAAAATTCAGTTTCAATTTACTAGAAAGAAAGATGACTGATGGTGTGGAATAAAAAAAATTCAACAACAGAAAAAAAGAAGAACGAGGTTTTCTAAAAGGGATTTGTGGTGGCAGAGGAAAAGAAAACAAGATGTTGAGTCTTAAATGGTTACCTTCAAAGCCATTAGGGGATTCAATATCGCCCCAAGTCACAAAATTGCTCCAGGATCATTGGTACAAGATCTTAATGAAATCTGTTTGTGAATGCTTAAAAGTACTAGTTTCTAATACCTAAAGAAAACACAGACCGTCTAGGAGTTGGATGGTAAAATCTTACTTGCATATTCCAAGTTCTTGTACATCTTATTGTTATGTTAAGATTTTATCAAAAATGATACATTATTTGCAACCAGTGACATGATGCAAGGCTGATGCTTGTCTTTTAAACCTTCTTTTTTTCATATTAAGCGACCATGTGCTGGCAGCTGCGACATTGACATGGTATGATTCCAATCAATGCAATACTAACTACAGAAAGATGAACATTTTCTGTCACTGGGAGACAATCAGCTAAAAGAGGGGAAAAAGAAAATGCACACTCCAAATTGGAATGCCACATTATAAAGTATAACTAGCTTATTTTCTGAAATTGCTATGCTTTAAACCTGTCTTCATATAGATTATCCAACAAATGCAATGATAGGTCAGAAACAATAAATTATCACCAGCAACTTGTTATTATGAATAAACATACCAAATGTGAAACAAACATGTTAAAAGAAAACAATGTAAAGAATGCTAACCTGGTTTCGAGGAAAAATATCTGCAATCAGCTTCTTATATCTCTTGACAGGTTGTCTGGACCTTGCCCTCATCGCAGGGCAAAAGAAACAAAGGCTGCCACATGCAGGCATTACTTGCCTTGAAATTACACCCGAAATCGCGCTCATTTTGGATTCCAAAAATTTCCCTCAAAATTTTGCTTTCTTTCCCCTCTAAACCGTGCAGATACTCAAGATTTTGGCAACAAGAAGGGAAAGAAAGACTCGAAACTCAACTGGGTACCCTTCAAATTCAATGGCCAACCTGTGTTGGAAAAATTACAAATTCAACAGAAGGGGTTCTAAAAAATGACTCAAAACTCAACAACCATGCAGAACAAATTCGGATTCCGCTAGGAAAACAATGTGGATTCAAATTCAGGAAAATGGATTACAACAACAGCAAAACATGGATCAAAATCATTAACCAATAACAAAATTATGATGAACTATCAACATTCTTAAAGATAAATAAAACTAACCAAAGGGGTTGTGAGAAATGAAAATTCAAAAATATATCAATAATCAAACCATGAAAATAAACTATACCTCGGAGCCAAGAAACAGCTTAACAGAAGCTGGAAATCTCTCTAAAGTCTAAGCCATGTAAAAAAGGCACCGAATTTCCAGCATTGTCCAAGCCACTCAATTTAATGTCTGTCCTCTCTTTCTTTCTCTCTCTAAAAACTAAACTAAAGAAAAAAGAAAAAAAAAATCTTTGTACCATGAGCCGGCGCCATGTCAAATAAAAAATAAAAAAATGATTGAAAAGTTCCACACGTTCATAAACGGCATTCCATGCGGAGCCGACGTGCCAGTGAATTATACCAGCAAAGTATAACTTGGTCCTTAATATTGATAAATTTTTAAATTAATCTTTGTTGTTCAAGAACTTATATGTTAACCCTGGATCAACTTTGATCAAAACCGTAAAATAGATCTACCTTTTATAATTTCTAGTCTCAAAATGTCTCAAAAAAATCAAAGGTTTTGTTTTTTATCTTGGTATTAATCTCTTATCTCCGATGATTTTTTGTAACTTGATCTCTTATTTTCAGAAACGTCGATAATTAAAGTCAGTATATGCAATACTAGTTAACCACTCGATTAGCATGAACTCATTCAAGCCACCCAACATCGCTTTGTCTTCTTCAAATCTACATAATAGTAGATGAATTGCGATCTTGAACCAACCTTTGATCAATTCTCAAATCTTTTTTTTCTCACAAATCAATTTTTTTCAAGTTATTGTTAACTCTATACTTGAAGAGTGTTATTGTACTCGCTATATGTAACGAGTATTATTGACAAGGCTAGGATAAGGAATCATTTGAGGAGCAAAAATACTATGGCTGAAAAATAAACATGCAAGCCATTATAGTTAAGAAGCCTCGTTGCTATGCTCTTGATAGCCCATTATATTCTTTGTTAATTATTTCACTTCATCAAAAAAATATACATCTTTTAAATTTAATAACAAATCTAATATTATTAAATATTTTGATTAAGTTTTGAATAGTTGCTTGATATGTGTATAACCAATGGAAGGACTAAGTCGTAAATCTAGAAACATAAAAATTAAATACACAGTGTTTTTTACAAGAGGGACTAATTAGTTATCTTTTAAAAACCATAAGGACCAAGTTAGTATTTCACCTCTGTCTCTGTTTCTTGTTTTAACGAACTACTAAAAAACGTGCTGTCATGACAGTTAAAAAATTTGTATGGTTTTTTTTTTTTAT
>Ga0307517_10003081_pt1 | contig 26311 bp, 12 predicted proteins | sample 23_EM_MG_FD_194515 | JGI IMG/M metagenome (GOLD analysis project Ga0307517, IMG submission 194515) | Populus trichocarpa ectomycorrhiza microbial communities from riparian zone in the Pacific Northwest, United States - 23_EM | ecosystem: Host-associated > Plants > Roots > Unclassified | place... | reverse complement strand
GCACTCGATAGATGGGAATCATATGGGATGAGCTTAATAGCATCCTCAAAAGCTTTACGAAAGTGGGAATTTTCAATGCTAGGAGACAAGCATAATCTGAAAATTTGTTCACTTAGAGACTTGCATAAAGTGTTAGGCTTCTCAATGACTAGGTTGTTCAGTTCATTACAGACCATCGTGGGTGGCTAGAGAAAAACTCTTAACAAACTGGAAGTTCAAGATTTCTAGAGGCATAGATGTCGGCAATCCAATGGCACTGACCACTACAGTCTATGGAAGAGCCAATTACAGAGCCATCATTTTGCCGCCCTCAATTTTTTTCATTTCTCCTTTCTTCACACTCACAGTACTAATACCAATTCTCTTAAATTCTTTGGCACACTATCAGCCGAAACAAATCTAGGCCCTAGAGAGGGCAAGGAGTTTAATTTCCCATACCATTTGTGGCGCCATTACCTGCAGGGCCATTGCTGGCACATGCGTATTACTTTTCAAACAACTAGGAAAGGATAATCAATCACTACCATTTCAAGGAAACGTTGTAGTTAGGCAAGAAAATAGAAATCTTGTCCTCATAAAGACAGAGACTCAATTGGTAGCTTACCATATCAGTTCGGCCTTTGGAGGGAAAAGTCTGTCCAATCCTATCTCCTAACGAAAGAAAAGGTAATATCCTAGCTTACCACATTTTTGTCTTCTTTTTTACTAGAACTATCAAAAAAAACTTATAAAACACATAAACAAACGGTAATTTATATATAACCAAAGATATGCAGCAAGTTGGAATAGATCCAGCTCATTCCACCACATGTGCCAACACATGTCGTGTCAACTCATTTCACCTTACTACAACTCAGCTCTTGATGGTCATTATTTTTTTCACTTGCAGCTGAACAATAAGTAAAATAGGAGCCATCGTTTCTTCCACATCTAGCTAGCTAGATAAGAAGTGGGTGGGGTGTGCCTTTAGCTCTCCATTAATCAACACTACCAAGATATTTGACCATATTTGCTTTGGTCCATAGTGCTGTCGGTCAAGTGAGCAAAGCACATGTCCTAGCAACGCCTAATTTTTCATTTTCCATTTTTTTGTGTGGCAAATCGATTTATTTCAAACTTGGTCCATCAACATCAAGATCGATACAATGTTGGTACATGGATATGGACCCCAATCCATAATTGCTTTCATGTAAGAAATGGACTTGACAACTTCTTTGAAAAGTCTCTCCATTAATATTGATGATGCTCAACGCTGTTGCAGTTTCTGGATGTTCTTAGAGCAGTTCAATTCAATCCCTTAATGTCTAAAAAAACTCAAATTAGTTTCTTTATGACTTCGGCACTGTTTAGAGTGCAGTTGGAGAATATTTTTTAAAATTTTTAATTTTTTTAAAAGTTTTAAATTAATATTTTTAATGTTTTTTAATTGTTTTGATATATTAATATCAAAAATAAAAAATATTATTTGAAAATTTATTATGGAAATGCAAGAATAAATGAATATGCACACATATAGTGATTTCAATTTCAAATTGCTAATATATTGGGTTGGATGGACAATATTTTGGTCAAAATGGATTCAATTGATGGGAAATAAAATACGTACAAGGCGTAAATTGAATTTCAACACAAATTTATGGCCACTTAAAGTGGAGGTTTTTCCAAGTAATAAAAACAAATATAAAAAGGAACATCAAAATTACTGAAAAACTATAAGAGACATAACGATTATCATAAACTTTATTTGTCTTCAATTTATTTCATAGCAGTACATCTTATTTTCATTTGATTAATTAGCCATAACTTGGCATAACAACTCAGGTTATTTAAAAACCTAGCAAGTGAGGTTATTCTCAGGAGCAACGCCGAGTTGACTGCAATAATCTCTATAATATCTAACACGAGCCTGAACAGTACCTGGGTTTCCACCATTGCATTCCATACTATTAATGGCTCGAATAGTTGCTCCAAAACCTTGGCTTACAACAGGACGAACAATGTTCATCCAAAACCATAAGGCTGTCTTAAATGACACAACAGCATCGCTTGCTACAATGTCAGGATTGTTCAATCCATCAAAGTTGTTGCTCCTTCCGGCTGGCCCATAGTTGTAGTTCCATGATAGTTGGAGTGGTCCGCGGCCATAGTATTTCTTGCCTGGAACACATGGGTATTCCCTGTTGTTTTTATCACAGTAGTCTTGACCGGAAGCACCATTTATCTCTTCTTTATAGCAGAAGTCTGCAAAATAAGACATTTTCTCTTGTCAGTTTACACACGAGGAGCTGAAACACGCTTATTAGACAGTTCACTTTGTTGGCAAAATCCATATGCGGACAAATGTATTTGTGGAAAAGATAGATAGACAGACAGACTACTGTTGGCTATCATGCTTGCTATTCAAATGCTGCGAGAAATGTTGTTAGGGATGGAAGAAGAACTTACGTCCAGTCTCATGAGTAACATGAGCGAAGAAAGCTGCAATCTCACGCTTAGAAGCTTCAACTGAACCAAGTTTACCAAATTGAGGATATGAATTGACAGCACTGAGAAATGCATCTCTTGTATAGAAATTCTTCCCAGCACAGCCTGCAGGAGCTTGGCTGATTATACCATTGAAGAAACCAGGCGTAACAATATCAGCAACAGAACCACTCCCACTGGGAGTAGTAGGCGTAGGCGATGAAGAACAGGGCCCTTGCTTACATCCCTGACCACAATAGTCATTGCCAGTGCCACAGTAGCCATATTGACTGCAACAAAGGTTTGCAGCACAGCCACAATTTTGAGCCTCTACCACATTCTTGGGCAGGGCTCCTGCAAGAGCTATGGCTAAGATAATGGTAAGTAGAATATTGCTTCTCATTTTCGCTACTCCTGAAGGGAGTTTTGATATTGATATGCAAAGAGAGAAAGGAATTTCTTGTGGTGTGTGGAGATAAGGTCGAGGTTAAGCTATTTATAGAGGCACAAAGTGGACGAGTTCTATAATTTTACGTGTAAAATATCTAGGAGTTGATTATATTTTAGTCTATAAAATTTAGCAAAATAAATAAAGTTCGGCAAAAATTTCTAGGATCATGACATTAAAGTCTTCACGTGACATGTTGTTGAAGTGGTCTGACAGTTACATACCATAGAAGGTAGAAACTTTATTATTACATCAGACACAACCCTATTTAGTCCTATGTGTCTATTTCTACATCAGACAATCTTATTTGGCTTTGTAATTACTGATTATCACCTCATAACTTTTTTCCAACCCAACATTTTCCTCTCATTAATTAAGAGCTTAATTTGCGTTTGATGAATGACCTAACTAAAGAAACTTAAAAACCGGTAGCCAATGGGATCGAAAGCAAGTACGGCAACTCAATCGAGTTATTTATTGAGAAAACTAGCATATCATTCAGGCTATAATAAACTGGAAGCTAGTTATAGATAAAAACATAAAAGGAAGTTACAAAGAAGATGCTACTAACAAACTCCTATAAACAAGAACTCATCACTTATTAGACCCTCTTAAAATGCCTTTGAGACCTTTAATCAAAGTGCAAGTCGACGATGGAGTATGAGTTGAAACAATGTATTCCAATCAAGCTTCTTATCTTTGAAGATCAGCTTGTTTCTTACGGTGCAAATTAAATACCCCCACAAAATTCCATATGATAGCATCGTGAAGGCATTTCGCTAGAACTTACCTTTCCATGAAATTAGTCTTGTGCGGATGCTATTTATCACAAGCTTCCAAGTGGAGAGTCTTTTCAGGTTTGCTCCCAAAAAGAAGGCCTAAGTATTGGGCAACTAGTGTGTCCCATTTGCAATATATCACATTTGTTATTTCTACTGTAAATTCATCATCTAGGTTGATGTCAACTAGTGAACTTCTATGAAAATTAACCTCTAGATATAAAGTAAATTCAAACCACTTCAAAATCTTTTTAGCATTAGTTATCAAAGTGAAATGATTAGGAATAAACACTAAAGTATCATATGCATATTACAAATAACTCATATACATCCCATTTCCCCAATGGATTTTTAAATTATCCAGAAGTTGAAGCTTTTTTAAATAGAACTGAGAACCCCTTCATATCTATGTCAAAAAGAAAAGGCGATAGTGATTCTCGCCTTGACATGGTCACGTTCTACTCTAAACTCCGTGCTTGGTGAACCTTTAATACACTACCATAATCTTTATATTTATTGATGAAATTTTTTATCGGTATTTGTATTATCATTCCATTGGTAATTAATTTATTGACGGAAATGCTCCGTCTGTAAATCTTTTGTTTGTAATTTTTTGTCCGTCGGTAAGTCTGTTGGTAATAAAAAATATTATTACTGATGGATTTACTAACGGAAAAAGAGCGAAAAAAATTATCTGCTTCATTTCATTGGTATTTTCCTCGAAAAAATATCATATATAATTCCGTCGGTGATTATTTAAAAATATTTTAAAAAAATCTATTTTACAAAACTATAAAATAATTAAATTAATATAAATCAACACTCTATAATACTCAAAACTGAGTTGCTTGGAAAAACAAAACAAGAAAATCAAATCAAATAAATTTGCAACAAATAAATAACACAAAAAAATAAATTCAACTAAAACAATTCATATGAAAAAAATGAAGTTGCTATTGCTAAAAATAAAACAACTAAAAATTGATCTCATATGAAAAAAAAATCCTACAATAACATTCATACAATTATTAAGAACAAAAAAATTTAAAAATAAAATAAAAAAACAAATATAGTGAAAAAAAACTTGACAAATTAAAGAAGAGAAAAGAAAAATCTTACTGTAGTCGCAACTGAAGCCGAGAAGAGAAAAAAAATTGTTAAGTATATTAATAAAAAAAGAACTGAGAAGAGAAAAGAAGAAAGGAGAAGAAGACATATCTGAGCATGGAAAAGAAGAGAAGGAGTTGAGGAGATAAGAAAAGAGAAGAAAAATAAAAGAATATTGATTTTTTTATATATGGAGAAGAAGAATTTGATGCTGTTGCATACGAAGATGTTAAACAACGAAGACTCCCTTGTCTGATTCCAGAGTCCAGTGAGCCTTGGGATTCCACCTCACATTCATCTTCAATATGCTGTAGACTTCCACTTGAAGAGAGAAGCTTAGCCTTGTGCTTCATGCGTCTGAGAAACATTGGATGCGACGTCGTGGAATTGTTGCTAACACATCCTGAAATTGTAATTGCATTTCATTTGAAAGACGGGGGCCTAAATGAAGTGCTGAACAGTTGTCGTCATAATGGCCCATCGTTTTTGGGCCTTCATTTGGACTATAAAACGATGGGCTTGAGATATGTGGGCTTCGTGTTGGAAGCAGATTGGATGATAAATTCAGTAGATAAACTCAAATACTCTCAAATAGTAATATTTAATTTGAAGAAAAAAAAATAATTTTTTTAGAAAGTGTATGAAACTTTTGTGTATGATCGTACAAAACATGTTTTTGCCTGTTTACGTTCTCTCTTGTCTCATAGAAATAAGATTTTATTTTAGAAATCTGGGAGAACGTACAAAATAAGAGAGAACGTAAAAAAGACTATATAAATTTTGTGTATGAAACTTTATATATATATATATATATATATATATATATATATATATATATATTTATATATATTATTTAAATCTCTTATAATATTTAATGACACATTAAGGATCTATGTAGTGATTACTTGGTTGCTTTTAGTTATATTTGTTGCTGTGAGTACTATTAGCTGCGGTTAAAAGATGTTTATCTAGCAATATAACAAAAAAAAAAAGATAAAGCTAAAACAAAAGGTGAAAATACTATGGCATAGAAATATTTTACTATTTATTGCTATAGTATAATTATTTATTTACCCTTCTCAAAAAAACCAATGGCTTTTACATTGGGGATTTTTTTTCTTTTCAGATGACTTATTATTAATTATTATATTGATCGATTGTCTTTTTTATTTTTTTTAAGAACAATGGAATTATTAATTTACTCTTCAAAGCAAAATTATTGAAACTAAGTTTTAAGGACTTTCACATCAATTCACTATTTTAAGAACAATAAAAAGACTTGCAAAATTTCTAAAGCCTGCATATAGGAGCTTTTATGTTTTTTCACTATGTTTTTTCTTTTTTTTGTTATTATCATATTGGTTGATGGTAATTTAATCTTTTAATAAAAATAAAATAATATTAAAATAGAAAAGTTGATGATATATACAACTCAAGCTCCAACGTGTGGGAGGCGCCCATAAATTTTGTCAGCATGCACAACGCATCACAGTGGTTAAAAAGCTCTTTTGTTATGTTATTGAAATCTTTGCAGCTTATTATTTTTGGTGGGGTTGCACGTGGTGATCTTGGTATGATGAATTGTTGTCGGTGAGACTTTCTTTTTTTTTCCTCTTTTCTCTCTCTTATCCTCTCGAAAATCGTACTAGACATTTAGAATTTCAATGTTGTCCTCTTAGTTATTGATACTTCAAATTTGATTCTTATTCTTTTGATTTCTAATTTTTATTCTTAGCCCTTCACCATTGCCATTTTAATTACATTCTTACTATACATGCATATGCGAATTATAATTTACGTATGCTTGTTGCATTTTAGTGACCAAGCCTGGGCTAGCTGGATCAAGCCCAGCCCGTACGACAAACCTAGATCCGACCAGAAAAAAATAAAAAAATTGTTTCTTTCTTTTTTTAGATTTAAAATTTGCGGACTTATTCACTGACATCATTGTCAGGAATACCGCACTTTGTGGATTGCGCAATATTTACCAATGCTAGAGTTGTAAATATTTATAGGTGAATATTTATTGACGTCAGAGTTGAGAATATTATAGGATGACCTTAAAAATGGAACAAAGACAAACTCTTAGCAATTTAAGACAAAACCAGCAATGCAGCTTGCTTCAAGTAAGACGCTTAAGGGGTGGTAATATCTTCCATTTCGCGTAACTAGTCCCGTACCATAGAATCTCTGTTGATTAGTTAGGGTTGGTAGTGATTGTAATACTAGGTGGTGACTCCTTAAACTAGACCTTTCCCTCAAAGAACAAGATGTTAGATATCTTTTTTTTCTTAGATTATTTTTAATTGGTTGTCGCGATGTCCGGGTGTGATATCTGAGGCTGACATTAAAGTTTTCTTAGGGATGAGATTGCATAAAATTAAAAGTTTGAAGTCAATCAAGGGTGTAATTGAGACAAATCAGAAATCAAATGAATAAAGTGAACGTTACCAAAACGATGCCGTTTTGGTTATTTTTCATCATCTTCTTCAATTTTCTCTGAAATGATAGCTCAGGAAAACTACTTTATAAGTGCATTTAATGCCTCTAACCTTTATCAAATTTGACAAAACTTGCATGCAAATGATCACCTGACATCCCTTTACACCTCGGTATGGTCCGTTTAGACTGATTGACACCACAGAAGCCGCGATGCCAACCTAAAAAGGCCAGCTCAAGCAGCCTTTAACTGTCAAATTTCACAGTTCATGGTGCCTACTTTGAGCCAACGGTTGGGATCCTTCCCATTCGAATCAAGGGCTGAAAATTTTTCTCAGTGAAGAAAATATTACCCTCCTCCAAACCCTATAAATAGGGGAGATTTCATGGCCTGAGCATGAGAAAAATCAGGTCAAAAAATCAGCTCGTCCCCCTGTTTTTACTGCCACTATGAACTGTCTCTTCATTCTCTCTTCACCGTGGCCTTTGGCCACCCCTACTCCCTCCACCGTCTTGTTCATCACCATCTCCACCACAAGCAGCCACCCAACCACCTCACGTGGTGGTTGCACCATCTCTCCCTCTCTCTCCCTACAGTTTCCTCCCTCTACTTCTTCTTCTTCCTGCCTCCAGCTCTGCAACGAGCCACCAGCCGTTCCATCGTCCTCAACCAGACCAGTAACGACATCCATGACCCTTTAGCGAGGTGAGCCCCCTTTCCTCCTCTTCTTCTTCCCTCTCTGTTCATGCATAAACAATGGGCGTGTCCTACTATTCATGCAATGGATTTTGGGCTAAGCCTAATGGCTGGAACGGGTCCGACCCAAACTAAAAAAAATTGTGTTGGGCCGAGATTAGCCCAATATTTCTTGGACAAAGTTCGGCTCAGCCAATATTTATTTAATATCTATTTTTTTATAATATAATATATATTATAAAAAAAGAAAAAAAATCAAAAATCCTTTTAAAAAGATTGTGTTTTCTCAAATATTTTCTATCAATTTTGTATAATATCAGGTTGTATATTTATATTGTAAGATACAAATCTGGTATTAAAATACCTGGTTTTCTCTAAAATATTTCTAAAAACCATTTTTAAAAATAAAAAATTCATAACTTTTAAATTAATTTCCCTTTTCAAAAAAACAAAAAAGAAAAAAATATTTTGTTTTCATGCATACGGCCAAATCCTAAAAAGTTTTCCAAGCATATTTAAAAAGAAAAAACAAAAACAAAAACAAAAACAATTACATCTTTTTCATGTTTTAAAAAGCAAAAAGAATGGATATCGTACCTAATTTATGATTGTCCATTAGGATTTGACTAAATTGTCAAAAACCCTTTACAAATCATTTTTCTAGGGTGTAGATGTAGACTTTAACATTTATGAGGTGTAAAACTATACAGTAGAGTACACCCTCAGATATTAAAGACACAAAGTGTAAAATAAATACATTGCTAAAATTTGATATTTAGAATGGTTATAATTAAACCGATGAGGTAGAGACTCTCTCACGAAGAGAGATCTATTTTGAACCTTACTAACGAATAGAAACTCGACTTAGAAAAACAACCAAGCAACAATGCAACTTACCTTAGGTAGGGTGCACTAGGGTGATGCGTCATCCCCTCGTACAACCAGTCCCTTACCGGGACTCTCGCAAACCATAGGTTTCTATTAACCATAATACTAGGTAGCGACTCCTGATCCTTAATTATAATCTTATGATTAAACCCAAACATATTTCCTTTCCCAACAACAATACCTCCTCAAGAGGCATGAAAAGCTCGTCATCACCCCTGATGTCGTGCCCCCGTGTGACAAAGATAATATACTTTGGGATTTTAGCTGCTGATTAATTGCCTTTTCCAACTCCTCTATTATTTTGGAGTGATCAAATGGATATGAAAGATAGCAAAGTGACCTTTTTCCTTGCATAGATTCTTTCATTAATGCTATTTTTCATGCGAGGATTGCAGGATGAAACAAATCAAAATTCTATTTTACTACAAACCAAGTACAAAATCTTGGTGATTTTGAATCTTTATATATAGCATCGTAAGAAACAGCTAGTTTGGTTTTATCATATTCATGACAATACATAAAAGTGATGGGTTTATTATTTTTTATTATCCTAGCAAGGTTCTGGTAGGGGTCAAAGCCTGTTATACAAGTGGTTCTGTAATTTGCACTACTCATAATGTTTAATAGAAAGACTATATATATGTATATATATAGTTTCAGTGCTAATATTACATCCTAGTTGAAGAAGTTGATTGGTATAAGTCTAATTTTTCAGTTAAGATTGAAAGAACAGAACCCGAAAAATGAAAGAGCTGGACTGTCGAAAAAAATATTTCACATGAATTTCATCTTGGAAAGGAAAGATGAAGCTTGCTTACAAGACCTATTAGTGTGAAATTATATTATTTGTATCTAAATAGTCAATAATGATGCTAATTTCTTTAATGTATTCATATGAAACTCTATATATTTTCTTTTTTACTTACTGGCCACAACTGGTTTTTGGATCTTTCTTTTATCCCATTAATTAGTTGTTTTTTCTCATGATTTACTGATCCTTGCAACTATTTTGTGTGCAAATATTTGTTGGGATTGAAGCTTTACAGCTTTGAAAACTAAACTATTGGAGCACAGTTTGTGCTTCGGACACTTTAATGACAATATAGCCTATATAAACTGGATCTTTGTTTTGGTAGGACCCAGTGTTTCGGGTTCTTTTATGCCTACCTCAATTCAATTTAAAGGATTTTGAATTTCAAAGTTAAATATTAAATTTAATGCCACCCTCAATTCAATTTAAAGGATTTTGAATTTCAAAGTTAAATATTAAATTTAATGCCACCCTCAATTCAATTTAATGTTAAACTAAATAAATTTTACACTTTTCTTACAACTCCGAACTTATAGTTATAGACTTGTAATGATGTATTAAAATTTTTATGATCTTTTAATATGCAAAAATAATAATAATAATAATTAAAACTTGTAGAGTAATCAAATAATCTAAATGTAAAAGATAACTTAACAACTCATGATTAAAAAACATATATTCATTGGATGATCATTCAATTTATTACAAATTAACATGCACTAAATTTTTTTTAGCATTTAAGGGTAGTTTTAATGTTTTTTTTATAGAAAAAATAAAAATATAATAAAAATTAAAAAAATTATTTAGGATATTTCAAGGGTAGTTCAAATGTTTTTTTTATACAAAATATAAAAAATATAAAAAATTAATTAGTATTTCTGTTGAGAATACTTCAAAGGTAGTTTAAATGTTTTTTTTATAACAAATAGAAAATATTTATATAAAACTATTTAAGATACTTCAAGAGTAGTTTTAATATTTTTTATAGAAAAAATAAAAAAAAAATTATAAAAAAGTAATTAGCATTTCTGTTTAGGATACTTCAAGGGTAGTTTAAATAATTATTTTTTAAAAAATAGAAAACATTTATACAAAAAAATATATAGGATACTTCAAGGGTAGTTCAAATGTTTTTTTTAATAAAAATTAAAAAAAAATAAAAAAAACTAATTAGCATTTTTGTTTAGGATACTTCAAGGGTAGTTTAAATGTTTTTTTTATAAAAAATTGAAAAATTTTTAAAAAATCATTCAGAACACTTCAAGGGTAATTTTAATGTTTTTTTATAGAAAAAATAAAAAACAATTAAAAAAATTAACTATAATTTTTGTTTATGATACTTCAAGAGTATTTTAATTTTTTTTTATATAAAAATAATAGAAAAAATTTATAAAAAATTTATTTAGATCAATATTTTAAGGATAGTTAAAATATTTTATATACTTTTCATATTTTTTTAATATTAAAAAAAAAAACATTATTGACATGCTGCATTATGCTGGCCAACATGCTAATATATATATATATGCAATACATGTGGTATATATGTAAAATAATATCAACCCTTTTGTTTTCAAGTCGTATCTCAAATATAGGAAAAACTGAGGAAGCCAAAGCTATTCATAATTGGAGGAGAGTTCACCCATATTTCTCACTCATGGTGGATTTTTTGTCTAATACTTAAAATTCTCAAATCATTTCAAGGCTTTTGGATATCTTAACATTAGTTTTTTTTTTAATCAACATGAAGTTTTAACTTTGTATTGTGCTGTTACAGCACACGATAGATGGTAATCATATGGGAGATGAGCTTAATAGGATCCTCAAAAGCTTTACGAAAGTGGAAATTTTCAATGCCAGGAGACAAGCATAGTCTGGAAATTAATTTTCTTTTCTTCACACTCACAGTGATACAATTTCTTTTAAATTCTTTAGCACACTATTATCTGAAACAAATATAGGCCCGAGGGAGGGCATGGAGTATGATTTCCCGTACCAATTGTTTGTGGCATTGCTGGCAGATGCGTATTACTTTTCAAACAACTAGGAAAGGATAATCAACCACTACCATTTCAAGCAAAAGTTGAAAGAAGTTAGGCAAGAAAATAGAAATCCTGTCCACATAAAGACACAGATTCAATTGGTAGTTTACCATGCTAGTTCTGACTTTGGAGGAAAAAGCCTGTCCAACCCTATCTCCTAACGAAAGAAAACGTAATATCCTATTACTTTAAACAGTCTGGAGTAGCTTCTACGAAGTTACTGGCACCCAATGGCATAGAATGGGCATGGCCGTCGTTGACGAGCTAATTACCCAAAATCTACGTCGCCTTCCTATATATTTTTAAGATAGAGAAGACAACCTTTCACCATAAATGAAAGGTTAGAAAAAAATAAAATTGAACCCGTCTTCTAGTGCTCCTTTCTTTTCTAGTTTTTGTAGCTAACTGTTAGGATAAAAATGGATGTCCAGAATCGACGCATGTGGTTGAATAATTTGCCTACAATATCTGTTTTATTAATTAGAGATGCCATTCATATTACAAGGAGGAGGAGATACACTCTCTCAACTCTAACTTAATTTCTAACATCTCAATCTAATAGTTTAATATTAAAAAATAATATAAATTATATTTTAAAACATCATCTAATAGTTTAAATTATTAAATTAAGATGTTTTTTTAACATAATATTAGAGCCTTAATGATCAAGCGGTCATGGGTTCAAATCTTATCATTCCTATTTATTTGTTAAAAATTAAGCACAAAGTAATATAAATATGTACAAGCTAAAGAACTTTCACTTTTAAAGGTGTGTTAGAAAATAATATAAATCATATCTTGGAACCTAATCTAATAACTTAAATTATTGGGTTGAATTGGTTATTTAACACGCAACACTTTCTCTTTCTCTTGGTGATTAGCTCATTAGAAATGTAGTAGTAGTTATTTTTTAAAGTATTTTTTTGCTTGGAAATGCATCAAAATAATAATTTTTTATTTTTTAAAATTTATTTTTCATATCGGCAGATAAAAATGATCTTAAAACACTAAAAAAAAATTAATTTGAAATAAAAAAAATTAAAATTTTCAAATAAAACTTATAGAACACATAAACAAATGGGATTTTATAACCAAAGATATGCATCAAGTTGGAATAGATCCACAGCTCATTCCAACACATGCCAATACATGTCATGTCAACTCATTCCACCTTACTACAACTCAGCTCTTGCAGCTGAAAGTAAAATAGGCCCCAACGTTTCTTCCACATCTAGCTAGCTGGATAAGAAATGGGTGGGGAGTGCCTTTAGCTCTCCATTAATCAACACTACCAAGATATTTGACCACACTGTGGCCATATCGTATATATTGGAAAAGATCATATTTACTTTGGTCAATATATAGTGCTGTCGGTCAAGTGAGCCAAGCACATGGCCTAGCAACGCCAAACAATATGATAATTGGGAAGCAAAAGGAAATCACAGCATGTTGCCTAATTTTTCATTTTTTTGTCTGGCAAATCGATTTTTTGCCACTGTATTTCAAACTTGTTTCATTAACATCAAGATCAATGCGATGTTGTGTATGGACATGGACCCCAATCCACAATTGCTATCATGTAAGAAATGGACTTGACAACTTCTTTGAAAAGTCTCGCCATTAATATTGATGATGTTCAACGTCGGCTCAACATGATTTTGAACCAACAAATAATCTCAATAGTGATTTGATGGCGAAGATCCTAGGTGTTGCAGTTTCTGGATGTTCTTAGAACAGTTCAATTCAATCCCTTAATATCTAAAAAAACACAATTTAGTTTCTTTCGGCCCTATTTAGAGTGTGGTTGGATTATATTTTTTAAAATTTTTAATTTTTTTAAGTTTTAAATTAATATTTTTAGTTTTTTTTAATCATGATATAAAAAATAAAAAATATTATCTTGATATAATTTTAAATAAAAAAACACTTTCCACCGTAATATCAAACATTTACAATTCATGGCAATTATAGATGAGTACAATGACTAACACATCTGTTAATTTTGGTATCAATCAACCAAATTTAAAATGTTAATTTTGGTATCAATCAACCAAATTTGAAAAATGAAAAGTAAGCTTATCATGCATTATAAACATAACAGTCAAGGCAACACAACCTTTCATTTTCAAAAACATAAAACGAAAAAATGTCATATTCATGAAATTTTTAATTTCCAAACTAAGTGATTTTCAAGTTTTTTTGAAGAATAATTTTTTTTATTTATATTATAAAAAATTTAAAACTAAAACAACAACTTGTATAGAGTTTGGCACTGTTTAGAGTGCGGTTGGACCACATTTTTTTTAAAATTTAAATTAATACTTTTTAGTTTTTTTTATCATTTTGATATACTAATATCAAGAATAAAAAATATAAAAAATATTATTTTGATATATTTTTAAATAAAAAATACTTTAAATCACAATCTTAAACATACTGTTTACAATTCATGGCAATTATTGATGGTCATGGTGACCAACACTTGTGTTAATTTCGGTATCAATCAACCAAATTTAAAAGATGAAAAGGAATTATATATAAACATAACAGGCAATACAACCTTTCATTTAAAAAAAAAATAAAACGAAAACATGTCATATTCATGAAATTTTTAATTTCCAAACTAAGTGATTTTCAAATTTTTTGAAGAATTTTTTTTTATTTATATTTTAAAAAAATTTAAAACTAAAACAACAATTTCTATAGAGTTCAAATTATTGAGATCATTATAACAATATGCTTGTATAATTGGGAGGAAAAAAAGTCATAGCTTCTCGTCTCTATCTAGTCTCTAGCATAAGCAATATGTAAAAATCAAGATTTATTAAAATGAGGACAAATTCCTTGGAAAAAAAAGTTATTTAAAAATACTTTTTTTTTTCCTTTGGTTCTTGTTTTACTCAAGAAATAATTAATTAGAGTAGATCCTACTACGGATATTAACATAAATTTGAAAATTTATTATGGAAACGGAAGAATAAATGAATATGCACACATATAGTGATTTCAATTTCAAATTGCTAATATATTGGGTTCGATGGATCCAATCTTTTGGTCAAAATGGATTCAATTGATGGAAAATAAAATACAAGGCGTAAATTGAATTTAAGCACAAATTTATGGCCACGTAAAGTGGAGGTTTTTCCAAGTAATAAAAATAAATATAAAAAGGGACATCAAAATTACTGAAAAACTATAAGAGACATAACGATAATTATAAACTTTATTTCTCTTCAATTTGTTTCATAGCAGTACATCTTATTTTCATTTGATTAGCCATAACTTGGCATAACAACTCAGGTTATTTAAAAACCTAGCAAGCGAGGTTATTCTCAGTAGAAACGCCGAGTTGACTGCAATAATCTCTATAATATCTAACACGAGCCTGAACAGCACCTGAGTTTCCACCATTGCATTCATTACCATTAATGGCTCGAATAGTTGCTCCAAAACCTTGGCCTACAACAGGACGAACACTTTTCATCCAAAACCATAAGGCTGTCTTAAATGACACAACAGCATCCCTTGCTACAATGTCAGGATTGTTCAATCCATCAAAGTTGTTGCTGCTTCCGGCTGGCCCATAGTTGTAGTTCCATGATAGTTGGATTGGTCCGCGGCCATGGTATTTCTTACCTGGAACACATGGGTATTGCCTGTTGTTTTCATCACAGTAGTCACGGGAAGCACCATTTATCTCTTCTGTATAGCAGAAGTCTGCAAAATAAGACATTTTCTCTTGTCAGTTTACACACTAGGAGCTGAAACACGCTTATTAGACAGTTCACTTTGTTGACAAAATCCATATGCGGACAAATGTATTTGTGGAAAAGATAGATAGACAGACAGAATACTGTTGGCTATCATGCTTGCTATTCAAATGCTGCGAGAAATGTTATTAGGGATAGAAGAGGAACTTACGTCCAGTCTCATGAGTAACATGAGCGAAGAAAGCTGCAATCTCACGCTTAGAAGCTTCAGCTGAACCAAGTTTACCAAATTGAGGATATGAATTGACAGCACTGAGAAATGCATTTCTTGTATAGAAATTCTTCCCAGCACAGCCTGCACCAGCTTGGCTGATTATACCATTGAAGAAACCAGGCGTAACAATATCAGCAACAGAACCACTCCCACTAGGGGTAGTAGGCGTAGGCGATGAATAACAGGGCCCTTGTTTACATCCCTGACCACAATAGGCATTGCTAGTGCCACAGTAGCCATATTGACTGCAACAAAGGTTTGCAGCACAGCCACAATTCTGAGCCTCTACCACATTCTTGGGCAGGGCTCCTGCAAGAACTATGGCTAAGATAATGGTAAGGAGAATATTGCTTCTCATTTTCGCTACTCCTGAAGGGAGTTTTGATAGTGATATGCAAAGAGAGAAAGGAATTTCTTGTGATGTGTGGAGATAAGGTCGAGGTTAAGCTATTTATAGAGGAACAAAGTGGACGAGGTCTATAATTTTACGTGTAAAATATCTAGGAGTTGATTATAATTTAGTCTATAAAGTTTAGCAAAATAAATAAAGTTTAGCAAAAATATCTAGGATAATGACATTAATGTCCTTACGTGACATGTTGTTGAAGTGGTCAGACAGTTATATACCATAAAAGGTAGAAACTTTATTACTACATCAGACACAATCCTATTTTTAGTCCTCTGTATCTATTTCTAGATCAGACAATCTTACTTGGCTTGGTATGTACTGATTATCACTTCCTACCTAACTTTTTTCCAACCCTACATTTTCCTCTCATTGAGAGCTTAATTTACGTTTGATGAATGACCTAACTAAAGAAACTTAAAAACAGGAAGTTATTAATTTATTGATAAAACCAGTATACCATTAATGGTATGATAAACAGGAAGTTAAATAGATGAGAACATAAAAGGACGTTACATAGGAGATGCTGCTAACAAGCTCCTACAAACAAGAACTCATAACTTATTAGACCATGTCAAAATACCTTAAGGATCTTTAATCAAACCATTCTTTGTATATGAAAAATTATTATTCCAGACATTTAACTATAGTGCAAGACGATGGAGTATGAGTTGAAACAATGTATTCCAATTAAGCTTCTTATATATCTTTGAAGATCAGCTTGTTTTTTGCAGTCCAAATACCCCCATAAAATTCTATACGATAGCATTGTGAAAACATTTTGCTAGAACTTACCTTTGACCATGTCGCTCCATTGCCAGATGACTTGATCTATTGTATTTAACATACACTTAAGTATCAAACCAACTCAAAAATCATTTCCATAATCTCCACATGTGGTAGCAATGAAGGAAAAGATGAGGAGCATGCTCTTTTTCATGTTCACAAAAGGGATATATAACTTGACTGGGATGTAGTAAATGGCGGTGTGCTAGAAAGGCTCTTGTATATACTCTGTTTTGGAGCAATATCCATATGAACATTTCTACCTTTGGTGGGGCAGATCCTTTCGACAAAAGGGAAGTGAATACGAAGTTTCCTAGAAATAGAATGTTATCAATTAAATCATTGTCATACTTGATATATAGCCCCGCTTGTGTCTCCTCCTACCCATATTTTTTTATCACCTCTGCATGACTGCGGTTAGAAAATAATATAAATTATATTCTGGGATCTCACTTAATAGTTTAAGCTATTGGGTTGAGATGATTCGTTGACATGGTATCAGAGCCTTGATGACCAAGCGGTCACGAGTTCGAATTTCACCATCCCTATTTATTTGATAAAAATTAAGCACAAAGTAAAGTGGATCTGTGCAAGTTTCAAGCCCAAAGGGCTTTTACTTGAGGGAGTGTGTTAGAAAATAATATAAATCATATCCTGGGATCTCACCTGATAGTTTAAATTATTGAATTGAGATGGTTCTTTGACAACTGCAATGTTACCCCTGCTAACAGCTGATTCATGTTATTTAATAGCTCCTCTTCTAATGTCCGCAAGCATCTTTTCAGTGAAGTCTTCATTGCCACAAAGTTGTAGCATTGTCCCCTATATCTAACAAGTAGGGAGAAGGTGTTGTGATAAAGGAGAAAAGGTGTGGATAAAGATCTTTTAACAGCCCACCAGCTAGCCACTTGCCTATTTAGAAGTGAATATTGCGCTCATTGCCAATCTAAAACCAGCAGTTGCTCTTCAAAGCCACTTCTATTTTAGAGTCTGTGCTGATAACAACATAGATAGACTATCATGTTTCAGAAAGAGGTGATTTAAGAAGTGAGAGGCCATGAATAATAGAAGCCTGATATCTTTTGTTGATATGCTCTTGCCAACCTCTGAGATTGTTTTCCCCTTCCACCTGAAACAATTTTGAATTTTTCAAGAAAAAATATAAAAAATATATATATAAATTTATTTATTTTTTAATTTTTCATTGACAATGTAGATCGCCTTTCAAATGACTAGTTTCTCAATCTCAGGTCATCTGTCAATCTACTGTTTTCAAAGTTTTAAAGACCCTAAACAAATACAAAAGTTCTTTTTAAATCTACTTTTCTTTATAAATTTACTACGCAAAGCCAAAAGAAAATTAAATTTTCCAATTTATTTGCATCATAAATATTATAAAGAAGGGGCAATTATATTAATCTAATTTTTAACTCCTTTAATTTATTTTCTATATAAAAATAATAGAAAAAGAAAAAAAATCATAAAATAAGTGATTATAAAAAAATGAAAAAATGAATGAAATGAAAAAAGAAAAAGAACAATGAATGAATTGAAAAAAACGATATGAATGAAGAATAAATTGAAATTTGGGTCAAGATAATATAAATTGGAAGATTGGGGACTTAATTAAACTTTGGATTAGTTTAATTAATCAAATCAAGAGCATAATTGTAGATTTGATAAATTTGGGGACTTAATTGAACTTGTAATTAAGGAATTCAGGGGCTTAATTGAAGAATTATCAAAGTTAAGCTGGAGCTGATTTGGGTAAGATTGCAAAAAATTAAAATACAAGGACCCTTTTATAAATTATGCCGAAATAAAAGGGTCCAATTATATTTGATTCAGGGGCACAATTGCAAATAACCATTTTAGTCAAGAAAACAGCGCTATTTAAAAAAAAAATTATTCATCACCTTCTTCCTCAAGAACCATTTCAGCAGTACTATTCATCACCTTATTCCTCAAGAACCGTTTCAACAATAAAGGCAATGTAGCTGTTTCAGCAGTAAAGATCAAGATTGTTAAAATCACGACTCAACTCGTAAAATTATATGATTTTACTGGTTAATATATGCTTAATGTAAAAAATCACCTTAAAAACTCGAAAATTTATAAAATCAGGTTGAAATCGAATGAAATCGATAAAATCACGATTTTGTTACCCATTTTACGATTTCAACAAAAACATATATTGCACTGCAATAATGCAATATATGTTTCCTTCAGACCAATAGCGGCATGCCATTTGTCCACACAAAAGACATTCCTCGAAGGGGATGACATGGCAGACTTCCTTGTCAGGCTCGATTCCCAGTATATCCCCTCTTGCCTTCACTTCAACTGCACAATTAACCTCTATTGATTAACTCCTCCTTAATTACTTATTAACTTAACTTTTTTAATATCTCACCTACCAATAGTGTCTCTCATCACAAATGTTATAAACAAAAGCTATTTCTAGCCTGGACAGGTTAGGGGTGATTATTTTCAGTTCAGTTCGGTTCGATTCGGTTCGCTTTTTATTAAAAAAAAAAGTAACCAAATCAAAAAAATTTAAAAAAACCAAACCGAAACCGGTTGAAACCGACTGGTTTCGTTTCGGTTTTTTTGGACAACAACCGGTTCAAACCAGTTTGGCTCGGTTTTTTCAGTTTGGCTTAGTTTTGGCTCGGTTTTTTGCCGATTTGGCTCGGGTTTTTTTCGGTTTGGGTTCGGTTTGGTTCGGGTTTCTCGGTTTTAGGCTTTTAAAACCGAAACTGAACCGGCTGGTTTTTTCAAAATTTTAATCGGTTTTTTCAATTATTTTTTTCTCGGTTTTCTTGGTTTTTTTGCTCACCCCTAGGTCAGGTAGTGTTTGTCATGTTTTTAAAGTATTTTTTAATTTTTTTAAGTTATAAATTAATTTTTTATTTATATTTTTAAATCGTTTTGATGTATTAATATTAAAAATATATATATTATTTGTAACACATGTATTATGGTACCTGTTTTTAACAAAAATTTAATTAGAATCATATTGTGTTTGGTTTGATTACAAAGTTGATTTAAGTTGATTCTTGAATTGTTGAACTTATGGCATCTAAAAAAAATTCTTCTGGTAATAGACTCGATGTGGGATGGGAACATGTTATAGATATTGAATTGTTGAACCATGTATTTTAAGATGTTTAAACTATATATGAATTTTTATTTGAATCATTTATTTTAAGGTGCTTGAACTATGTATGAGTTTTTATTTGAACCATGTATTTTAAGGTGTTTGAACTAAATATAAAAAAAAAATTCCTTATAATTTTATGATTTTATAATCCAAGTTTATTTTGTATTTTTCATGCCGTGTTAAAAATATGTTTTTGACAAATAAAGATAATATGCATGCCGTTACCAACGCATCCAGGGGGATGAAGAAAAAATGAAGACTGGGAACTAACACAGAAAAAAAAGACGAAAAAAAGAGAGGCAGAAATAACACAAAAAAACCGGAGGAGGGACGAGAGAATACCAGGAAAAAAACAGAACAGAGCAAAGACAGTAGAAAGGAGGACCGGAGAACTGGAGGGAGAATCCGGGGGAACTGAGGACGAACTGAGAGGATAGAACCCGAGGGAACGAACTGGGGAAGCGAGGAACCAGATAACAGAGAAAAAATAAAAACCCACGGACGAAGAACAAAGAAAAAAACGGAAACACAGAAAGAACCCAGGACAGAAACCAGGGGACATAAATGAAAAGGATAGAACCCAGAGGACGAACTAAGGAGGAACTGGAGGGAAGAGAGGAAAAAAAAAAACAGAGGAACGAGGAGAGCAGAGAGACAAAAAAACAGAGAAGAACAAAAACACAGGGACAAGGACAGAATACCAAAGACAGAAGAAAAGAACACGGGAAGACGAAGAGGAAAACAAAACACAGAGGATAAAGCATATGATCAATCAGCACACCAGTGCATTCGGCTTCGTCTCCAGGTAGGTTCTTCTTTCCTTTGCCCCGCTTTTGCAATTTTCAGTTTTTGCAGTGAAGTGCACGCGTGAATTAGCTAATGCGTCCCTACCACACGGCCGGGTCACTGGCTTGGGCTAATGATCGGGCTGGGTCAGCTGAGTCTAGCTTAATTATAGAGGCTAGACCAAATCCTTTAAAAAAAAAAAACGGGCCTCAGGCCCTGCTGGCCTCATCCCTTTTATTTTAGTTTTTTTTTTATTTTGATATTTGAGCAAAGAGTCCCTTTTTAATATAAAAAAATTCCAAAAAAATTTGTGGACCCTTTATAATTTATTTGTAGTTCCTCGTATTGTTTTAGGGTATTTCATAATATATTTGATCGATAAATTTTTACTGTGAAATACAAATATGATATTTGATATATTTTATTTTTTTTCTTAAAAAAAAGAGATAAAACAATATGCATGTTTTGTTTCAAATTCATTTTATTGGTTTATTCACTGGCACCAAAGCAATGAATATCATATTTTTTTAGCTACGTAATGTTTACCAACGCCGGAATTAGAAGTATCTGTAATCGAATATTCACTAACGTTAGGGTCAGGAATATTATAGGAAAACATCAAAGATATCTTCTCTTTTGTGTAACCAGTTTCCTACCGTATAATCTCTACTGACCAGTTAGGGTTTCTAGTGACCATAATATTAGGTGACGACTCCTTAAATAAGGTTGTTTCCATTAAAGAACAAGATACCAAAAATATATTCTTTTCTTTGAAAAACAAATTTAGGCTGTCGGGTACGATAATTGTTATTATTGATTTTGTTTTTGTTCAATTGTTATGTATTTCTTCCTTCAGCTTTGGTTTATATAGGATAAGTCATGGATAACTTCTTGTTATTATTTTTTTTTGATAATGATCGAGGATTTAATTAAACGGTCATCAAGACTGAAAAGTATAAATTAAAGGATAAGTAAAAGTACAACAAAGGAAAGTGAAGTCTCCTCTTAATTACTCCTATATAAACACGAAAATAATATTAGCAAAGCCTTAAGATGCAGCATATATAACATGGGATCCCCACAATCTCAAACCATGGATGACCCACAAATAGAGGCAACAACAACCCCAAAAAATCACCACCTCTACAGTCAAATACCAAGAAATTAATGAATCAGAAGCTACGGAGCCTTCCCCCTTCCATTGTTAGTCCAAAGAAAAATACCCTCAGCATTATGAACGAAGTCAAGCCCCGTGTAATGAAATTCTTTATTCTTTGATCGCAACCACAAAACCAATCGATGTAAAATGAGATAAAAAATCTTATCCCAGATACGAGCTCGACCATTAAACACAAAGTCATTTCTCGCTAGCCATATACCCCAAGCTATACCATAAGAGAGATTGATCCAAACTTCCTTTGGAATTTTCCTTTGGCAAGAGAAGGCCATTGAAAAATTAACTGATAGCGACTGCGACATAATCCATTTGACACCCTATCAAGATAGGAAACGAGACCAAATTTTCCAAGTATAAACACATCAGACCAGAAAATGATATGAAGATTCTAGGTGGATTTTGATGGATAACTTCTTGTTAACCACCCACTTTCTCCATTGCTCCTCATTTTAAGGATGAACAACTAAAACTGCCCATCTATATTATCTCATGTGTTTTAATTAGTTTCTTTTACAAGTGTAGATCTTTCCTATAGCATGTCTTATCTTTCTTCTAATCCAAACTTCATAACTCTTATAAAACTTATTAGGTCCAAACTTATTTTAATATGGAAACATTTAATAAGTTCAGTCTACTATTTCAACTTTTTTTTTTTATCTTTTGACTTAAATTATTTCTCAAACTAATTTATTGTGTAACTCCTAAGCTTTCCACTGCATGCTTCATTTTCTTTTTTCTTTTTTTTTTTGGTATAAAAGTCCAGACCTTTTAATCCACTCCAAGACTTTAAATAGTTATTTTTATTTTTATGTTTTAAGGTTTTTATTTTTATTTTTTTGCATTCGTATATAAGAGCTCTTTGATTCTTTACGCGTCCTAGCAAATTCAATCGCTTCTTTGTTAAGCCACCGCTATATATAGTTTATCATGTTTCCTTCGTAATGTGAAACCTTCTTTTCCTATCATTCTAGGGTTTTTATTTTTTGTTTGTTTTTGCAATTGCGAACTACATAATTGACAGATTTGTCCATTCCCGTGACGAAGCATAGACAATGCCTCTAGTACAATCTTGTAGAGTAAAAACACAATATAATTGCGTGTTTGGGTACTTTTAGAAAGGAAGTCCTTGGAGTTGGAAGCTTGTTTAGAGAAGAAGGCTTCAGGTTTGGCAGGAAGAACTTGGGGCAAAGATGCTTGATTTTTCCAACTCATCGGAGAATATTGATTTCCAACCATATTCTTTCTTGGAAAATAATTTTCTTAGCGGAATCATACAGCGGTATTGCCACACAATAATATGTACCTTAATACTTTTAATAATTAAAAAAAAACTTGTGAAAATAGGTTTAAATAATAAAATAGGAATGAAAAAGAAGTTTATAACCTTAGAATGCTACTAGAAATGGGTGGAATAGAGGTGGCTTATAAGCTTTTTAATCTCTTTCCACTTGTTGCTGCTAACGATGATTCACACCTTCGCTAACAGGGTTTTTGGAACTGTCATGTTCATTTTTCTTTACAACTTCTTCTCTCTCTCTCTTTCTCTCTCTCTCTCTCTTTATATGTAGTAGGATAATCTATATGGGTTGTCATGATGAAGAAGGAGGTTGTTTTAACAAGTGGAGTTGTGTTCGTTATGGGGTTAGTGTTTGGAGGCTAAACGAGGAATAAGCAAAAGCATATCAATCCATTGGGTTTATTTCAGAGTAGATCGGGTCTGATGATGATCACTAATGGTGGATTTAGAGGGAAGAAAAGGATGGTCATCAATGGGTTGGTATGGGTTGTGGTGGTTGATTTGTCAACCAGGAGTAGTGTGATGGTTATGTGACGTTGTTTCCTTGACTCTTTCTACTTTTAAGGCAGAATATGTGTGGTGTGGTGTGGTGTTAGAAGACAATAATATAAATTATATTTTGAGATTTTATTTAATAGTTTAATATTTTTGATTGAATTTGTTTTTTTAATATAGTATTAAAGTTTTGATAACTAATCAGTTACAAATTTAAATTTCACTATTCTTATTTATTTGATAAAAAAATAAAATACAAGGTAATGTGAGTTTATGCATGTTTTAAGTTTAAAATGCTTTCACTTGAGAGAATGTATTAGAGAATAATATAAATCATATATTAAGACCTCACATAATAATTTAAGATTTTGGATTGATTTTTTGACATGTGACAATGATTTTTTTACATTTGTGTGTAGTTAAAGAGAATTTTCGAGATAATGCACATGTGTCGAGACAAAAGCATAAAGATTTTTGTTGATAATAACTCTACAATTATTTTAGGAAAAAAAACCCAATTTTTTTATAAGAGAAATGAGCATGCAAACAGCAGATATCCCTCTATTAGAGAGTGCATAAGAAAAAAAGAGGTGTGACTGGGTTATGTTAAATTCATTAATCAAGTTGCATATATTCTTACAAGGGTTTTGAAATGAGAAGATTTTTGCAAATTAAAAGCTTTGCTAAGACTTATCTAGAGATAGGTTTAAGGAAGGACGTCGAGGGTAAATTTATACTATAATAATGTTTTATCTATATATACAATTTAGTTCAAGCTGTAGCGGTTTTAACAACAAACAAACCGTTATTGTTTCTTAACTACCTAAGATTTGGAGCCATATCTGTGCCAAGCACCAAGCTCATTTCAACGGAACCGCGCATGCTCATTTCAGATGACATCTCCATGGCCAGACATTCCTTTAGCTCTCCCAAAATATCACTCATGTCCGGCCTTTGTGTTGAAGTCGGGGGCACGCAGGATAGTGCTATCTCCAGAGCTTTCCAAGCACAATTAGTGTTGAATTCACCTTGCAGCCTTGGATCGATAATGCTTTGGATATCCCCTATTTCAATTAGAGGACTCACCCATTGAAGTATGTGAGTGTGGCCCTGATGGCCCCTTATTAAAGGCGGTTGACCAGTTATTAGCTCACATAGAAGAATACCGAAACTGTAAACATCACTTTTCTTATTTAAGTTTCCTGATGCTCGAAATCTGCATACAGAATATAATAATAATTATTCTAGGAGAACGAACATTGTGCGAGAAGATTAACATTAAGTGTGAATACGTACTCAGGATCAATGTATCCGGGCGTGCCTGCAGGTACAGTTATGACATGCGAGTCTCCTTCGGTGGCGAATGCTTTGGACAGCCCGAAATCAGCAATCTTGGCATGAAGGTTTTTAGTTAATAAGATGTTGGATGATTTCAAATCTCTATGGACTATTGGCGGTCTGCAACCATTATGCAAATATTCCAAACCTGCGAGTTCGATAATGCCAGTTAATCCAACAAAATTTGCAGAACAAAAATGAAGAAAAAATAACTCAGGCACTAGAGTGAGACCTTGTGCTGTGTCTACTGCAATTTGCAGCCTTTCCCTCCATTTCAACATATTTGTGCTATTTTCTGCAGCCACAAAAACACACTAAGATCATAAATTAAACAATAAACTTTGCAATGTGATGAATGCAACAGGAATTATGTTTCATTACACATAGAAGTTCATCGATACTAGATGATTACCAAAGAATAATTTCAACTTAAAAGTTTAAGCTATTGAGTGAGGTCTTAAGATGTGATTTAAATTATTATCTAACACCCCCCTTAAGTGAAAGCTCTATGGACTTGAAATTTGCAGAGACCTATAATGAGATTCGAACTCATGACATCTTGGTTATCAAGGCTCTGATACCATGTTAAAAAATCATCTCAACATAAAAGCTTAAGTTATTAGGTGAGATTACAAAATATAATTTATATTATTATTTAATAATGATAAATTCGTACAAATCTGAGTGAGAGTTCTATCTGTAAACTAGTTTTTATCCTAAAATAATTGAAGAATTCTATGTTTATGAGAGTAATTCTATAAATACCTAACAATTGCTCCTTCAAGTTCCCATTTGCCATGTATTCATAAACAAGTGCCATATTTGCATGCTCATTACAGTAACCAATGAGGGACACCAAGTTTCTGTGATGAACAATCATCAATAGTTGGACCTGCATTTGGAAACACTACTCTGTCATAGCTGAAAGAAAAATATTTGGTGCATCTCTCTTGTCCTCTACAGGAAAGGAGAAAGCTAACTAATTTGTTACCTCCGCTAGAAATTCTTTATAACCTTGCCTTGAGGATTGAGATAACAACTTGACAGCAACTTGACGACCATCTTTTAGGTTTCCAAGATATACTTTTCCAAATCCTCCTTCTCCAATAATGGTTTGGAAATTATTGGTAATGCTAACTATTTCAGTGTATGTAAATGGTTGATTCTTTGATTTCAGTGACAATTCTTTTCTAGATAAGCCCACT
>Ga0307517_10003080_pt1 | contig 26312 bp, 25 predicted proteins | sample 23_EM_MG_FD_194515 | JGI IMG/M metagenome (GOLD analysis project Ga0307517, IMG submission 194515) | Populus trichocarpa ectomycorrhiza microbial communities from riparian zone in the Pacific Northwest, United States - 23_EM | ecosystem: Host-associated > Plants > Roots > Unclassified | place... | reverse complement strand
GATAAGCCTAATTCAAATATTTAGAGGAGTTACCAAAATAATTTACTGCTTCCTCTACTTATATATATATATAGCGGCATAACCCATATGAAGATGTAAGTTTTCATTGTTGAAAGAATATAGTTTCTCTTTCTCTTCTCGCATCTTGAACTCTCTGCATTAACCTGATAATATTTACAAAAATATTCGTACTACAAAATATCTTTTTAATTCTAGTAATTAAAGTAGTACTAAAGCAATTAATCCAGGTACAAGAAAACAAATTCTCATATCAAAAGTAAATCTCACTTGAAATCTATAGTTTCTTTTCTAGATTATGACAATGCTACATGATTTGTGGTATGGTGGCAAAATTGAGTTGTTAAACTAGAAAATGCAGGCATAATCTGAGGATTTGACTTGATTCAACTCTGGTAATTAAGAAACTAGGAGGTGAAAGCTACACTGACTTGCCTGTAATTGAAAGTCCTGAGCTTTTAAGAGAATCAATGGCATGGATATAAGCATGTGTTTTTTGAATGGCACAACTCCATATTGGTGAATTATATGTGGTGAAGTCGCATCCTGAAGACTGAAATAAACTACAGGCAAGCCCAATTCAATCGGGCATTATGTAAAATGTAGGAACTTCCCACTTAGAATTAAGACATAGCTACCTTTTTTTCTCTTTTCTTTATCGCATCTAAGAAATCTAATGCATTCAACAAAGTGAATAATAGATGCCTCCTAGAGGCTCATGAACTTGCTTGCTTTCGGTTTACCTTTACAGGCTTTATTTTCTTCAAGTGGTATAAAGTATTGATCCTAGCTCATTTTAGGATAGTGCACGGCTCTTCTTTCTTGCTTCTTTGGAAACCCAAGAGGTCTTCATTTGATTGAGACTCACAATTAAATAAAAAATGTTTAGAATATTATTTTATTAAATACAAAAACATATTCGGGGATTTAATTTATTCAATACCATTAAATTTTGATTTTGTTTTTGAATAAAATTATAGCATTCTTTTTTTAACATCAACAAGCTATCTTTTTGTGTGATCTACATGATTTTTTACTTGAATTTTTTTCCACTAGTTTTCCATGCATCTCTATTTTTATTATTTTGTAATTATATACAAATAGATTTCAAATAATAAAGTTATTAGATAACAAGTTCATGACTCGAGTCAGGAGTTTGGTGGGTTGACTTGATTTAACCCGGGTCAACGCAAAATACCATCATTTCAATATTAAAATTAAAAAGCTAAAAAACATTGCCTCCATTTTGTTAGGATTAAACAAGGTTTTGAATAGGTCGACTGGGTTGTGTTTGGACTTATCTGTTCCATCAATTTACATAAGACCAACTAAAACAATGTTTAATTTGAAACTTGTACAGACAAGAGCTTGGAAAATAGGTTCTCCAAGGTGACCTAGCAGGCAAGACCAGATTATATAACACTATCAAAACATTCCCTACAACAACATGTGGGTAATGTATTATTCTTATATTTTTAATATATTTGTACCAGAGTTATTAAAAAATAATAATTCAAACTTGCTTTTATTATCTAATGTTGTCTAAAAAAATATTTGAAAAAAGAGTATGATAAAAAGGGAATGTATTAACTAGATAAAATGGTTTTAATATGAGGGAGACATTTCTTATTTTGATTTAAAAATATCCAAAATTTGTTTGATTTTTTTTAAAATTTTTATTAAGCAAAGGACATATAACAAAAAAAATATTTTTTTGAGGATGAAAAAAATTAATTAAAAAAATATTTTTTTTATGGGTGAAAAAACTTAATAAAAAGTGGAGGGATTATAATAGCATATTATTTTATTTCAATAAAAAAAATTATTGTTTTTGTTAAAAAAAATAATAGGATAAAAATAAATGAGAATAATTGAACAACTCCCAACGAAAAGATATTATATATTTTAATTTGTATCTGGTATTTTTAATTCAGTGTTTACTATCATTAAACTTGTTTTTACATTTATTTGTGTATATAATTATTAATTTTTTTTTATTAAAACAAGTCTCAATCTCTCACCTCACAATTAAAATATTTCTTGATGAGAAAAAAATAACAACACTTGCAATTGCATATTCTACTTTTCTTTAAAAATTAATTTAATGCAACTCGCGGCAAAATACGGGTAGATAGACCAGAACATCGGTTTGTAGGAAATGGATGGCTTTTGGATTTGTAGCAGCACTGTTTATGCAACTGCCACTCTACGCCTTTTCCTCTTTGGAATTCTTACAAGCCATCGCTGCCCTTTTCGAAATAGGGTTCAATCAACAACTTCGTAAGAATTAAACATCTTTTTTTCACTTTTCCAGATGACATTTGCATCGTTGCTTTGTTGCAGGATCACTGACCTTGAACCCTTTGATCCATTGCTTAAATTAAGATTTGTGCAGCAAGATTGATCAACAAAACACTTGCAGAGAAAAATCAACAATCCCCTCTGCAATTTTACCCTTTTTCTTACAGCAAACTTCATGGCTTTGTTTGGCCTAACATTGCTGATCTCTAGACACTCTGACTTTTGCTTCACAATTGCCTATACTCTTCGTACAAAAAATCCATAGCCCTTTGGCGTTGGTTTGTCCTGCTCAATGCATCTTTATACGCTGCAAACTTTGTTTGCGATACAGATGTTGAAAGGTCACCCGCAGTATACTATCTAGTAATCTCCGAAATGGATTGCCCTTTCTGTTCTGCCCACTAAGCTAGGCTGGTGATGCATTTAATATATATTATACATGTGAATTTGACTCAATATGGTGCTATGGAAGCAAACATTTGGTGCCCGTGACAGACAAGGATCGAATCCATAATCACACATCTAAATTATTGCCCTACCAGTCTACCAAATGAAACGTCATCTTGACTACATCTTGTTATTGTTGAGAAGAATAATGCTATACCTATAGTCTATAGATAGCCCTATAACCTGTGGCAGGGAGATCCTCTCACGAGAATGGGGAGGGTAGCAGCCTCTCCAACGATTTTTCTTTTCTTTTCTTTTCTTTGCACAGTATACATTTAGGTCCCTATAGTTTATGAAGTGTTCAATTCTGTTCCTATATTTCAAAATTTATTTGCAATTATATCCTTGATTTGTGGTTTTTCTTCTTTTCAAAGCTAAAAAATCCATCCTTCCATGCGTGCATGTGTATAACATACATATAATTTTCTCAAGTAAATAAAACACACACTCTTGAGGATGCTTGAAAGATTTAAAAGTAAGAGTCTTACACTCACTTTATTAAATCGTTGTTTACTATTAACATGAATAAAATTGAGTGTTGACATTATTCGCCATTGCCTTTAACATCTTGATGAATTTAGTATTATTAAACTCGGCCGGATTCTAGACCCAGCTGTTATCAAGTTTTAAAAAAATGGATAGAAATTAACTGAGCCAAGCCAAACTTAGATGACCCAATAAATCAACCCATGATTCGATCATAATTTAGTTTGATTTTTTCTAAAAAAATTCAAAACAATGCTATTTTAACTTCTTGTTTTTGTAAAAAATATATCTTGAAAAGACGCATTTTGGATTGATTAGGATCAACTCGGGTGACCCGCCTAACTAATGACCCGGGCATCAAACCGGATTTAATAACTTTGGTTCAACCTTGGATTTAACAATATCTGCGCACATTCCATGAAAACTTCAAATCTCTCGTCAAGGTTCTGACAGGTGCAAGTTGATTGTTGTTTTTTAGCCACTGTGAGCATGTGATGGTCATCTCTCTGGATCTCAATTTGGCAAGAGAAGAGCGCTCGGAAATGGCCCCGAGGTTCTGGTGCTAATTCGAGTAGTGTCCCTTTCATGACAATCTCAAGAATGCTATCATTTACTGGCCTCCACCGCACCAAACAAAGCCACTGGATCACCCTCAGGCACAGCTATGCATATGAAAAAAATCAATCAGTAATTATTTTTGTGTTCTATTTATATTTACTAGTACGAAGAAAGCGTTGTAAAATCTAATGAATGAAGAAGAATTACCAAGGATCGATGGTAAAATCTAGTAAATGGTTACATGGTTCCTGCACCCGTGATGATACTGTGAAGCTTCTACTGTCAAGTCAACATGCTGTCTGTATCAGATGCATTTAGCATGTGATAAAAGTAAATACAATTCTGATTTCTGTACTAGGAATATACTTCCACATGAAATGGCAGATGACTTGATCGATAATGTAGCTGTTGTCTCTCTTTCCTAGTAAAAAAACATTTTTCACTGTTATCCTCTCATACACTATGACCCTCTGTAAAGATTTTACTAACTTAAATATCGAAGAATTTCTACTTATATATAAAATCTCTTTTTCACAGGAGAATATGAACAACCTGAACCCAAAAAAGAAGGGAATCTCTCCTCTCTTTTTTTAATGCAATGAGGGCTCAACACCCCCACAATACTAATGAAGCTAAAATTCTTCCAATATCAAGTTCTTTATAAAGCCAAAATAACTAAGAAAAATCATGGCACAGCACACTCAATGAGAAGAAGAAACAAAAAAGAATTTGGCAGTGATACGATCATTGAAGCATGTGAAGATAAGTGAACACGGCAAAGTTTGTTTTCTTTCACATCTCTTCACCTCCTTGGATACAAGGCAATGGTCAATGTCTTGTCTTTTAAGTAGCAGAAATTGAGGGACCAATGAAGTTTGCAATTTGTTTGCAAGTGTCACGGGGATTTGTTCCAAACCTTCAATCCTCTGCACAAATTATATAACTTCACTCTCTTATCCTCTATACAATAAGTCAATTCCATTCTTCTTCTTCTTCTTCTTCTTCTTGAGCTTCACAATATGTCTAAGAGTTCTGTTTCTTGTTTTGCTAAATCCCATGATCATGAGAGACCAGATCTTGAATCCATAAGGGGAATTGTAGATTCGATCAATGAATACATGATTGGATTCTTGGAAAATGTTGAATCTTGGAATTCTTTGAAATCACAGTGTACTTCAATGCTAAATACAATTCAAAACCAGAAGTTCTTTGAATTCTCTGAGCACTCTGTCCTCTCAAATCTTTACTGGGGAATTGAAAGCATTGAAGCTGCAATACAAGCAAAATTCCCAGAAGAGAAAACTGATCATCTCAGGAACTCAGAAAGGTTGCTTCAGGTTCCAGCATTGCTTGATGAACATGGGGTCACAGCAGGAATTCAAAACCAGTTCTTAGTATGCTTTTCATACTTCTACCTCTCAGCCATTAAAAAGCTACAAAATGATGAGTGGCAGGTTGCGCTACATTATTTACAGGCAATGTTGGTCTCCCCTAGACTTGTTCGAACAGAATTCGCACCGGAGTTTTGTCGAGTTCTTTTTCCTCTAAGCAACAAATCTGAGATAGAGGATGAATCTTCCTGGGATTTTGGTGAGGACAATACTGATGAAGCAATCAGACAAATTGCGAGGAGGTACAAACACTGGTTAATGTATTGTCAGATCATGTTGCATGGAGAGACTTCTGGGCACTGCAGAAGCAGAAATACTTCTTCCCCTGATAAAGAATCACAAGATTTATCGTAAGTTCTTGGCCTACTATCATCATAGTTGATGAAAATAAAAACCAACTCAATAATTTTAACGTGACAGTGAGGCCACAGATTTAGTTTGAGCCTTTTGATTAACCTAGGATCAGCTATGGAGATGTACTGTAGAGAGCATGATTATTATCTTTTTAAGTTTATCTTTGGAAATTTTAAGAATCTGGATCCCCCGAGCCATCCCATAATTATTAGCTCAATACAGGCATGTGATGAAGAGCAGCAGTGATCTTTCGAATTCAGTTAAGCAAGGACACTGCTTGCATAATTATCATAAGGTGAGTCTTAGTTATCTTTCATCTTATCCATGTATTAATCTGACTGCATGAAGCTATTCAAAAGGGATTCCAGTACTGAATTTACAAACTACACATTGTTCACATGATTCGACAATTAATTTTATAGTGTTCGTTTGTGAAATCTTACATCCATCTCATATGATACAGAAATTAATGCAGTATGAGAAGGTGCATCCGCTTGATCTTCAAGGAAATAGAATTGAAGGCACAGCGAATGAACCTATGTCAAACGATATCCAAGAATTTCAGTATTATAGCAATGCTCTGAAACATTTGGATCAAGTTCCAAAGGTCAACATTCAGAATGCAAACCTTGAAAAGTGTAAAAGCATCAGACGCCTTGAGGAAATACTGATGGAAGGCGAATTGGACTCGCCAACTTCAGTAAGTTCATGCGACAGTTATGATTTGGAAGAACATAATTCAGAGGTAATTACTTGATATGTGGAATATGCATGCCTTTTTCTGGTATTTCAGCAATGCTACTTTCAAAGTACTTCCAGCAGCTGTTTTTTGAGAGTAACAAGGCTGAACGCTTATTTATATGTTGTTCATGAATCAGGAAAATATGGATGATAGTAAAAACTCAACAACTACTACAAGAACAGGTGTTCATGATCTGCAAGCAGAATGTTGGGATCAGTTATGTTCAAAATATTTTTATTTATTGTCCAAGCATGTTATAGATAAATGAACATCGAAATTATACTTACTTGAAATATTCAATTACAATGACTTCAACAGGATGCTGCAGGCTCCTTGTTCCACAGTGCATTCAATGTCCACAACAAAGATTTTGCCACATGCTTCTCAGCACCGAATGCGGGAAGAAGCCAGTGAAGTAAATATAGATGACTTGTTTTCTGAAAGATTCTTAAGTTCTGTCAGCGATTTAGATTTACGTGTCTTGGAACTCGGAGGTAAAAGATCAGACATCCAGTGGAATTCCCATCTAAAAAAGTCATCTCAGAAGCTAGTTCAACACAGAGCTATAGCGACAAAACAGGACCCACATAGCCGGGAAAACTTCAATAAATTCTGTGTGCATTACAGAAGAGACTCCAGTGCTGAGTTTATAGGGGATATTGAGAAAGTAATTTCAAAACTATGTTTCTCAGAAGGTTTAGCAAAGTTTGATGAAGATTATGCTGGAGAAGTGATGACCATTTACAAAATGCTGAACAATAAAAGAGGAGTGAAGTATACTATGTTGAAAGATGTAATGCTGGATCAACTTCTGACAGCTATTTCAACTTCCAAAGAGGAAAGAGTTATAAGGGCATCGGTTTCTATACTTACAACTATCATATCGATAAACAAGTCTGCTATAGAGGACATCAAGAATAAAGGCTTGAGGCTGTGTGATTTGGCAACTGCTTTGAAGCGAAATGTGCATGAGGCCGCTATTCTTATTCATATGATAAATCCATCTCCAGCAGAAATGAAGACATTAGAACTCTTGCCAGCATTGGTTGAGGTCGTGTGCTCTTCAAACAGTTACATGGAAAGACCAGCGACACCTCTTCTGACACCTCCTGCAGCATCATTGATGATTATTGAAGTCTTGGTCACTGCATTTGACTGTGCAACTAATAACACGCACTTGGCTGCAATCAATTCTCCTCGTGTTCTTCGGGAACTCCTCAACGTCGCTGGAAATAACAATCTGGAAGGATATGTCTCCTTGGCCAATGTTATAGTAAAATGCATGCAGTTTGATGGGCAATGCAGAGAATCAGTAGCACAATGTATTCCAGTGGCTCCATTTATACGTCTACTCCAAAGTAATGAGAAGGGTGCCAAGTTCGCAGCACTTCGGTTTTTCCATGAACTACTTCGCATGCCAAGGTACGAGTTTCAGAATGAAAATACTCGCATGCTATGGTTCTCTGTGCAGTATGTGGTTTCTGTACTTAGGAAAAATATCCTCAAGTGTTTTTTTTTTCTTTTTTGTCAGATCACCAGCTACGAACTTATTGCAGCAGATAAGAAAAGAAGGCGGCACCAAAATTATGAAAGTATTGGTTTATTGTGTCCGAGAACTTCCAACTGATTACCAACTCTTGGCAGCAAATTTACTGCTTCAACTAGACACATTGGTAAGTGTGTAATAATTTGAATGTATAATCTTAAAGCTAATTACTGTCATTTCCTCCACTCACTTTTAGAAAGAAAACATGGATTCATACCATGGCCAGTTGCTGTTGGATAAGACTTTAATTGATGTGGCCAGACATTGAACACATGCAGGAAGAATCATCTGAGAAAGGTTCATTCAAAGAAGAGGCTATACAGGTCATCCTCAAGTCAGTGGATTCTGAAGTAAGCTCTCCTACACAACAGTTATCTGCATTCATTTTTGCAAACCTTGGAGGAACTTATGCCTGGACAGGGGAGCCATACACTGTGGCATGGCTAGTAAAAAAGGCAGGCTTGACCTCCTTGTGTCACCGAAATATGATTAGAAACTATGATTGGTTGGATCAAAACCTGCAGGTGAGTGTTAATAATATACAAAAATAAATCAATTTCAATATGGTAACAACTATCCAGATTAAGTGAGGTGCATGAAAATAAAATGCAGGATGGTGTAGTTGACTCATGGAGCAGCAAGATTGGAAAGCATGTAATTGACGTAGGAAAACCTGTCTTCCATGCTTTAGAGAAAGGTCTAAGGAGTAAGGCAAAGAGGGTTTCTCGGGACTCTCTCACCGCAATTGCATGGATTGGATTTGAAATTGCAAGGTGTCCTACTAGCCTAAGATATTCTGCGTGTGAGATCTTGCTTGGTGGAATAGAGCAATTTCTGCACCCTGGATTGGAGCTTGAAGAAAGACTTCTGGCATGTTTGTGCATCTATAACTATGCTTCCGGAAGAGGTAATATGAGCACAAAAGCAACTCTAAATGTGAATGATCATTTTTAAGTCCATCATGACACTCACAACATATGAACAATCCGATTCATTCAGAGTAATTCAACACTTACTAACAGTTATAATTCTTGTCATGAAGCATTAATATCACTCATTTTTCTCTGGGATTTGTTATTATCGTATACCAATGTCTTGCATCCTCCGCTGCTGAGATTCACATTAGCACGAGTGACACAGTAATGAACAGGCAAAATCCAATCAACTCCAATTCAAATGCATTTTATTTTCTCTGAGTAGGGATGCAGAAACTAATTCATTTCTCCGAAGGAGTACGGGAATCGCTGAGACGTTTCTCAGGAGTAACCTGGATGGCAGATGAACTGCATAGAGTAGCTGACTATTATTTGCCCAACCAATCGGTTAGTATTCTTTGACACTACTAGTAGTTGTGCAGATGTTAGATGCCCTCATGACTGTCCTATCAAAATTCTTAATATGACAAAACAGCGTATTTCCTGTGTTCACACACAAATTTTGGAGGCAAGTGATAGCAGCAGCGGAGCCATAACTTCCCTCATCTACTACAAGGGACTGCTTTATAGTGGACATTCAGATGGTTCAATCAAGGTATGAAATAGACTCATCTTGTATTTTGGATAGTCAATTAGTCACTGTTAGAGATGGTAAATGTCATCAAATCCAGCGTTACTATTTTCTGTAGTTTGACTTATGGGAATGTTGATCAGGTTTGGGACATCAAACAGCAGTCAGCCACAATTATATGGGACTTGAAAGAGCATAAAAAAGCAGTGACATGTTTTTCACTCTTTGAAGCAGGGGAGAGCCTTCTGAGTGGATCTTCTGACAAAACCATTAGGGTATAAAATTGTCTCATTGCAAAGATTACTGTTCTTTCATCAGCCAACATAATGCAAGAAGTTTGAATTATGTATTTTGTGAACCACAACCCTTCTTCTAACAGGTTTGGAAAATGGTACAAAGGAAACCGGAGTGCACTGAAGTCATAGCTATGGAGGAACCGATTCGACAGTTAGAAAAATATGACCAAATGATTTTTGTTATCACCCAAGGCCACAGAATGAAGGTAATAACTAATAAGGCCATACATATGTGGAGAGAAGGAACTTGTAATGCTCTTGGAAAATTATTTATCAGATTACCATGATCTACTGAAATTTTTACTTCAAGGTCTATGATTCATCAAGAACAGCCAGAGACATCTGTAAGGCTAAGAAGGTGAAGAGCATGAGAGTGGTCCAGGGAAAGATTTACATAGGCTGCAAAGATTCAAGCATACAGGTACAGCTTAAGAGCCTCTTTTGATGCATCCTTGTGCAGCAACTGGACATTAAAACAGTGTGTGACACATTCTTTCAGGAATTAACCATAGCAACTAAGAGGGAGCAGGAGATCAAGGCACCAACAAAGAGTTGGATAATGCAAAAGAAACCCATCAATGCAATTGTTGTCTACAGAGATTGGCTTTATAGTGCAAGTTCAGTCATCGAGGGTTCAAAAGTTAAGGTAAGAGCCATACACATAAATCTAGGTACTGTGCTGCAAGAAGCTTTCCGTGACGCAGAATATTACAGGAATGGAGAACACATCATAAGCCCCGTATATCTATAGCAGCAGACAAGGGCAGGAATGTGTTACTAATGGGAGTAGTGGAAGACTTCATCTACTTAAATTCCTCCTCGTCAACCAGCACCCTTCAGGTACAGCTAACAAGTTGCATTTTATACTGTTCAGAGGACTTTCTGCTTAGTTGCTGAGAGCCATTATAACTTCGAATACTACATGTGAAACTAGATTTGGTTAAGAGGGATGCAACAGAAAGTGGGCAGGATTTCTGCAGGCAGCAAAATAACAAGCCTTCTTACTGCCAATGACATGGTTCTATGTGGAACTGAGAAAGGACTGATTAAGGTTGGTTCATTTCTATTATGGACTTCATTTTCTTCAAGCACTTAGGGTTCCTTTGTTAACGCGGCCAACAAACACACACTTAAGCAAGTCAATGATTGTCCTCACTGCAACTTTTTATGATGGACAGGGCTGGATACCACTCTAGTGCACGATATTGCTCCAGCAATGTATAGCTTCTGATCGATGCAGTATACACGGTTATGATGTAAGTAGCAGGGTTTCGTTGTTGGTCCCATATGAACAGAAGAACTATAAGAGCACACGCAATCGGTTGTTGTAAATTTTACCCTCAAAGAACATATTTGTGAAATGTGAAGTACAGTTCTACTACAGAAATAAAGATAAATAGACTTTTAGCTCAGCTATAAACAAAATCAAAGGACGATTAGTGTTGCGAATTCCTTTCAAATAAACAAAATCAACAGCTGACAAAACAAGAACAACAAATGCAGCATTGCACGCGAAAATAGCGATGAACTATGGGAATATTAAAGATGGCTCTGCCCAACAGATTGATCTAATAACCTATTGCAGTGTTTTTAAACCCGGACCGGCCCGGCGGGCCGACCCGGGTTTGGCAAAAAACCGGTCAGTGCAACGACCCGGTCAAACTGGCGGGTCAACCCGTGACCCAGGCGACCCGGGTGAGACCCGACCAAGACCCTGTTTTTTTTTTTTTCAAATGTGGAATTTGTAACCCATTAGTATATATACTCTATGTTCCAAAAAAAAAATTATGTTTTTTTAATGTGGGATAAAAAAAGTTTTGGTTTAAATACTTTAACTTAAAAGGATAATATAGTATCTTTTTAATGTGAGATTTGAAACCTATTAGTATATATACTCAATATTCACAAGAAAAAAACTATGTTTTTTCAATGTGGGATTTGAAACCCATTAGTATATATACTCTATGTTCCCAAGAAAAAAATTATCTTTTTTCAATGTGGGATTGAAAACTTATTAGTATATATACTTTATGTTCCCAAGAAAAAAGTTATCTTTTTTCAATGTGGGATGTGAAACACATTAGTATGTATACTCTATGTTCACAAGAAAAAAAGCTATGTTTTTTCAATGTGGGATAAAAAACTTTTTTGGTTTAAATACTTCAACTTAAAAGCTTAACATAATATCTTTTTAATGTGGGATAAAAAACTTTTTAAAATATTCTTTTAAACTTCATTATTTACAATATGTATAGCCTATATTTACATGGATTTTTTCTTATTTTTTTCATATAAAATATTAAAACTTTAATTTTTTTTAATTTTTTCGGGTTGATCTGGGTTGACTCGAGTCGACCCATGAAACTCGGGACCCGGCCCCTTGGCTGGGTCAACCCCCGGGCCAGGTTTAATAACTATGACCTATTGATTCAAAATTCAACTCATGTTAGATTTTATTTTGAACTAATTTAGATATTAATCGAGTCATTCGAACAAGACTTAGCCAAGTCAACTTCAAAAATATTTATAATTTTTTTATTTAAAACCATGCCACTTTATTTTAACACAAGACACATACCTTGGAGATGTTTAATAACTATGACGTGGATAGACAAGCCACATATTCAGCTTTCAACAAAAAAAGACAAATCATCTTATAAAAATTGTTTCAAGAAGTTTCTTGGCCTACAATGTTTTTCCTTGCCTTTAATTTTTTTTTAATTATAATTGTAATGTAATTTGTTGAATTTAATATAACAAATTTATCTAATAATTTCATATAGAAAGAAAGGTGAAGTCTTGAATTTGATTATCACTTCCTTCATAAACTCTAATAATAATATCACCCAATCACTAAAGGGAAAAAAACTTGATAGCAATTAATGATTAGATTCACTATTATAATATATGTAATTATGTAATAAATAGTCGAAAATCATTCATATATATCAACTTGATTTGTAACTATTTGTTAAGCTAATGGCTTAACAAAGAATGTGAAAAGAGAAACAAAAAGAATATGAGAATAAGAGATAAAGATTAGAAGAAAAAATTGTATTTTTGTATTATTACTTCACTTACAAGAAATGAATGTTTACACATTTATACTTTTGCATTCTTCAACTAACTTGAGTAACTAACTCTTTAACTTCCAACTAATTCCAACCACCTAACTAATTAAGCTTAACAACTTAAATCATGTGTCTTACATGTTATTCGATCTTCAAATCCTTTAATAGCTGCAACTAGTTTGTTCTTCATGCCAGCTACAACTAATGCTTCATTTGATTCCATCATGTGCATCTCTAATTATAACATGTGTAGAATGTGCAGAATGTAGCAATACCCTTCCATTGAAGAGATTCTTGACCTTAGAAATCTGCATAATTATGGAATTACCTTATGAATCTATGCAAAATTATAGAAATTGCAATTGAATTTTCTCTAACTCCTCCCATGTTGCATCTTCAAGGAAGGAATTTGACCATTGAATCAATCCCACTACTACAACCTTATTATCTTTTTTCTTAAACTTCTTATTTAAGATTGAACATGACAAATTATGATCTTAAATTGTTACATTTTGCACATTTTATACATGTTATAATTGGAGGTGCACGTGATGGAATCAAAGGAAGCAGTGGCAGTAGCTAGTGTGAAGAACAATAGCAGTTGCCGTTGTTGAAGGGTTTGAAGATTAAAGCACATGTAAAACACGTGATTCATGTTGTTATGCTTAACTAGTAAGTTGGTTGGAATTAGTTGGAAGCTATAGAGTTAGTTAGTCAAGTCAGTTGAAGATTGCATAAGTATAAATATGTAAACATGCATTTTTTGTAAGGCAAGTAATAATACAACAATATAATTTCTTCTTATATTCTCTATCTCTTCTTCTTTTCTTCTTTTCTTCTTTCTATTTATCTCTTTACATTTCTTGTTAAGCCATTAGCTTATCAATTGATATTAGAGCCTAACTTCGATTGGAAGTAAATATCTTGACTCAAAAAATGGTAGAAAACAATAAAATAAAAGTTGTTGAAGAACATTGCAAGAGATTAGATGAAAGACTCCAAAACCTTCACTAGGAACTTCAAGAATCATTAGCTGATCAACAAAGAAAATGGTGAGAACAGTTCGTGGAGCAAAACAAGAGAGCTAATTAGATTAGTTTACAGATTCAAGCATTATCAAATCAATTCCAATCATTTCTTGCTAATAAAATGGCAAGGAGAGAATTGTGAGCCAATTTTAGAGGGATTTTTTTTTAATCAGAATATTAGTAGGTATAAAGATCAAAAGTAACCATGCTGATAAACCAACAAGTCAAAGTACATGAATATACAACCAGATTAGAAAAGACCAAAAGGAATAAGCTCCCTAGATAAAATAAACCCAAGCTTCAAGCCCGTACAAAAAAGAACCAGGCTGAAGACCAACATAACAAAAAACAACAATTTACAACAGAAAAGACGACAAAGGCAAAACCGAAAGCATCATCCATCAAAGGAGGTTAATCAAGGAACCAATTTAGGGGAGAGGTGCCGAAGTTAACCCATCAAGCATAAAGAATAACATAACATCAGCAACGGAGGTAGATGAAACAAGTGGATCCGAAGGCCGAAAATGAGGGCAGCCAGAGTAGTAGTTTCAAAGAGCCCACAGATAGTCATTAGGAGATGAGGCAGAGGTTAGGGAGCTTCCCACATCCGAAGCTATGAACTCAGGCAAACCAACACAACAATAACAACAAAAAGCCAGCCATAGCAAGCAGAATCCAAGGCAACACCTAGCAACAATTACTCCATAAAAAACCGCAAATAGAGATATGGATTTAGAATCCAGCAAACAGCAAATAAGTGGCCGGCCAAAGCAATCCGCAGCCTAGGAATTAGATACCTTCCATGACTCCAGCAGACACATGCATTGGACTTAGCACCTACAAGTTAAACATGTTCCACTTGAAGAGTGCAAAAAACAACAAAGCTAAGTAAAAAACCAGCCATATCGATCAGATAGCCCTGAATCAAGATGCATCCAAGACAACAAGAAGCATAGTTGTGGCCTGTAGTAGCAACAAACATGGCTGAACAACCCATACCAACTCAGCCACCAACAAATAGAAGCAGCATAACAATAATGAACATGAAGAGCAATTGCATCATATTCATCGTCATAGTAAAAAGAACCAGAGCATAACATCCATTGAAGCAAAGAGAAAGAAATTTCAACCAGCATACACAATATCAGAGTTACCGCAACAGACCATCCTCAGCAAAGAGAAGGCAAATCTTTAGGCGCAATAACAATAGAGCAATAGGGTGCCGCTTAGCAAGGAGTAAAGGGCCCAAGAAATCTCAGCCTCTAATAACGGAAGCCACACGGTAACAGAAATCAGCATGGAGATCAAACATCAGGTCAATATGAGCTTGGGATAAGAGAAACAGCTACAAAGACTTCTAAAGGAAGAACCAACATTGACAAAGCAGCTGACATATATATCTCCAGCATGCTAAACCAGCAAAACACCACAGTAGACAATAAGAACAGACCAACCAAATAAGAAGACCCAACTGATTGTCGCAAACACATGGAAGGACATACACCTTCCAAAGTGATCTAGCCTGAACAATCAAGCAACCACCACAAAGCAAATACTTCAACTAATACAATAGCCGCTAAAGGAAACAAGGAAATTAGCTTCCCAGAGAGGTTAGTAAGCACACTAAGTGAAATAATAGAAAAGGATGTTCAGGACCTCGAAGACCAATCTTGCATTCACAGTAAGCAGTCAACAACAATAGCCGCAGCTACCAGCCACAAAGCAATGAAGACAACACGTAGATGGGACAGATACCAGGAAAGACCAGTCATCCACAAGTGTATAACCCAGATAGATCTTTTATATAAAACTCGATCTAAAGCTATCCACTGCACCAGGGCTGACAATAGCAATAGAGGCAGCACCAAAAAGCCTTGGAGAACAAGAATACAGCCTAAAATATAAACCAATGATCAAGGCAAAATGCCCTATAAACAAAACCAGCACCTGATGAGAACATACCCCACACACAACCCAAAACTCCAGTCCAAACTGAAATCAAGGTCAATAGCAGATCCCTGCATCAACTACCAAAAAAGCATTAACAGCACGAGCCACCTTGCATCAGGATATGAAATCAGTAAAGAAGAGACTACATAGTAAGCAAGAATCAATAACCAGCCATAGTAGCCTGATATAATAGAGAAAAAGGAGATCACTACACCAGCTACTAGAAGATCCTTATAAACTAGCGCAATCAAGCTTATGAGGAAACCCTTGGACAAGCAACAATAACAAAGCAGTAATGAGACTATCAAAGAAAAGAAGATTGCCAGCAAGTCAGGCCCTCTAACATCATCCAACATTGATAAGGAAATGGTTTTTTTCATGAAAATGTAACACTATATAAAACAGAACTTGAAATTTGCGAAATAATACATCAACCAAATTATAAGTGCTATCAAATATTATTTTGTTTCTTTCCTCCCATATCAAATAAATCGTAAGGCCTTAAGAAACTCTTCTCATTCTAGCTTCAAGGTTCTTACTCCATGAAGCTAGTCCTTCAACAACACTATTCAGAGTTGTCATACACCTGTTTATTCTTAGCCAGAACTTTATTTTGCTCCACAAAAGCGATGTCCAACTATAAGCAAAGAATAAATGGCTATGACTCTCATCATCCTACCTACAAAAGATGCAGAATGTGTCTGTTGGAATAAACTGAAGTATATCTCTAATTCTAAGCTTCCTTATCATAACCAACCACAGAATGGAATTATATCTAGTTAAAGACCAGTGCTCCCAAACCACATTCTCCCAGCGGACAACAATGCTTTTAGACCTGAGATAATCATAAGCATTAGAAGAGAACCGACCATCACATCTTTGTCAACTTGTTATCAAAGCAATAGCTTGTGAATGCCCCCTAGAATCCTCAACAAGTTAATTCTTTAAATGAAGAATTGATTTCCATAATGGAGAAGGAGTTCTTTGAATCTGAGCATTCTAAATGAAATAGTTGCTTAAATAAAAATGATGCACCCATTGAATCCAGATGGAATCAGATTTTAAGTGTATGTTTCATAGTTGTTTGGCTAAAAAGACTCTTGTTTCTAGCCTTAATGTCAAACAAACCCAATCCCCCTTCATTTTTTGGCAGACAAACAGTTTTCCATGCCACCAAAGCAGACTTGTTTCTCAGAATATTGCCTGTCAACAAAAAGTTTCTATTAATGCAATAATTTGCCTGGTTACAAAACTCGGCATGGGGAAGATACTTAGCCAAAATTGAACTATATCATAGAAAACTAATTTGATTAACTTAAGCCTACCAGCATAAGTAAGATGTTTTCCCATCCAACTCTGGACAACTTATTCTAGCTTGTGCAACAGAGGAGAAAACTGACTTGCTAGAAACATGTGGGGCTAAGAGGAACTCTATGATATTTGAAGGGAAAAACTTTTTTTTGAATCTAGTGTCCTGAAGAATAATTTGTTTCAAACTCTTGCGTACACCACCAAAATAGATTGAAGATTTTTCTACATTTATATCCAATCTTGAAGTCTTCCTAAAGATCAATTGCTGAAAAAGAGTTTACACTGAACTTCTATCCCCACAAGAGACAAGAAGAATATCATCTGCAAAAGCAAGGTGAGAAATACCAAGCCTACCGCATTTCAGATGGAAATGAAATGCAGAATTCTGATATGCTAATTTAAGCATTCTAGAGAAGTACTTTTTGCAAGCAATGAAAAGGTATAGAGATAAAGGATCACCCTGCCTCACACCACTTCTCCCAGGAAAGAAACCATAAAGTTCTCCATTTATGGCCATCGAGTAAGAAGTTTTTTCAACACATGTCATGACTAAGTGAACAAATCTGTCAGGAAAACCAAGCAACAGAAAGAGATGCCTTAGGAAAGACCACTGAACCAAGTAAAAGGCCTTCCTAAAATCAATTTTAATAAGGCACCTAGGAGGGGCCCTTCTTCTTCCATATTACCTAAGAAGCTTTTAAACCAAATTAATATTGTCAGCCATAAGTTTACCACCCAGAAAAGCATTTTGCATAGGACTAATGATGCCATCAAGAGCTTGAGCCAATCTCGCAACTAAAATTTTTTATATCACCTTGTAGACCACATTATAGTAAGAGATTGGTCTGAAATCATTGGCAAAAGTTACATTAGCAAACTTGGGAACCAAAGCTATGATAGAGTGGTTAATTTGCTTTAAAAACTTCCTAGAAACAAAGAAGTCATTCATAGCAGCACATAAATCCTCCCCCACAACATCCTATGACTTTTTGAAGAAGAGGGGAATAACCATCAGGCCTAGGAGATTTGTCATCTCCAATACTAAATAAAGCCTTCTTGATATCATCATTAGAAACTGCAGATAAGAGGAATACATGTGAAGCTTCATCAAGACGTGGGCCACATCGAACAACGTCTATATTAAGGGGGAGAGTATCCTTTTAGGTACCCATAAGCTACTAATAAAATCTAACAAAACCTCCCTAACCTCATCCACAGAAGTAGTAATAGAACCATTACTACATTGAATGGTAGAAATGAAATTCCTTCTATTCTTCTAACTCATCAAAGTATGGAAAAAAATTGGTCCCTCTATCAAATTCCTTAAAGAAATTACATTTAAGTTTCTGAGCATAAAACATTTTTTCAGTAGATTTAAGGTTAACAGAATCCAATCTAAGTTATTTGTCACGTGTTAAAACATAAGTGTTGTCCCTGTCATTATGCAAAATAGTTTGGTGTTGTTCTAAAACAGCCTCAACTCTAGCAACCCTCTCGGAAATGTGGCTAAAATAAAGCTTATTGAGCTGCTTCAGAGGGCCCTTCAAAATTTTAAGCCTTTTGTATAAAACAAATATGGGAGAGCCATATACATTGGCATGCTAATTCTTTGAGATAAGATTCATGTAATTCTGATGTTCATCCCACATATTGAAGAACTTGAAGCTTCTTTGACCCTTTTTCTGCCGAGAGCCAATATAGACAGAAGTAGGAGAGTGATCCGAGAAGGCACCAGGAGTACTTAAGTGTATATGGGAAATTTTTTGAAGTGTCGACCAATAAGGATTCACCAAAACTCTATCGATTTTTCTCTATATCTTCCCATTTATCTAGGTGAAATGGCAGCTTGTAAAATTCAGGTCAGTAAGCCCAAGATTAGAGCAACAATCTCTAAAGTCTGAGACTTTGTAGTTGGAGACTGGCTCTCCATTATGCTTATCATCTTGAGATAAAAGTAAGTTAAAATCACCCAAAATAATCCAAGGAGAAGTAAAATACCATTTCCAAAAGTCTTCCCAAATGGATCTTTTAGCAATTACAGTGTTATAGCCATACACAAAAGTTGCAACATAACTATATTGATTAACTAAACTGCTTATGCTGACATGAAAACCTTGAGTAGAAAAATCAATAAAATCAACATTAATAGTGGAAAGGTTCCAAAAGACCAAAATTCTAGCATTATTGGCAGCTCCAGCATTAGTTAAAAACTTTCAATTCCTTAACCTGAATTTATGCATGAAGGATACCTTGGAAGAAATCAACTTAGTTTCTACACGACCACAAACAACCATCATGTTCTTTTTCATAAGGTTCATTACCTCATGTTATTTTATAGGGATGTTAAGCCTTCTGACATTCCAACAGTGAATTAACATCAACTGACTGAAGTGGTAGGAGGTCCCCTACCACTTTCTTGTGCTTTGCTAGCATGTTTCCTTGCCCCATTTCTGGTGGTCACACCTATAAAGGCTCTTTCACAAACCCTTTCTTCTATGACTACATCAGCCTTAACAACATTCTTGCCCATATGATTACGTGACACAACCTGAGCAACATTACCTTCAGACAATCCACTTTTATGAGAAACTGTAATGCTTTTTATTCCTCTTTCCCCTGATAAATTCCTAGTCACCAACCTCGACTTCAGCTTCAGCTTGCATACTCCAATAGTGGGCAATCAAGAATGAGTGTTATAAGGGGTTAAGAATCATGTATAAGGTGATCCAATTAGTAATCAAGAACATCACAGGGTAGGGAATAATCCACCTTTTTCAAGGATTGATATACCAATATTTTAGGGAGATAATCCTAATGGTTGGTTAAGGAAATGTAAGAAATTCTTCAAGATCAATTAACTCTTGTATAACAATGGGTTGAAGTAATATATTTTTACTTAGAAAGGAAGGAAGAGATATGGTTTGAGGGTTACGTGTGTGACATTGAATGTATGATAAGTTGGGATGAATTTTCAGGAGCTATGTGCAATAGATTTGACAGTAGAGATGATATAGTGAAGAATTCAATAAGTTAGTGCAAGAGGGCAGTGTAGATGAATATGTAGAGAAGTTTAAGGAATTAGAATCTCTTATGCATGGATTGAACCCTTCACTTCCTGAATCCTACTACATTTCTAGTTTTGTTAGTGGATTAAAGGAAGATATTAAACTTATGCTAAAGATACTCAAACCAATGGCATTGACAATAGCTTTTGAGCAAGCCAAATGACAAGAGGAATCAAACAATGCTTAGGTAAGGAAAAATAAGTTTGTGCCAAGAATAGTAAGATTAGGGAATATGGCTTATCATTGAATGCTTTGATTGACAATTATGCTCAAAATACTATCAGAATCACATAAAGCTATCAAGGAAAGGAATTAATTGTTCTCATTGATAGTGGAAGCACCCACAACTTAATTGATGAACAAGTTATTAAAGAAGTACAAACTTTCATTGTTAATTCTTCAATATTAGTAGTGATTGTAGCTAATGGTAGTGTTATGCTCTGTGACTCTTATACTTTTGGTTTTAAATGGTTCATGCAAAACTATGAATGTATAACATATTTCAGGATTTTAAAACTAGGCAGATATGATGTTGTGCTGGGGGTAGATTGGTTAAGAAAATATTCCTCGATCTTATTTGATTTTATCAAAATAAAGATATCCTTTAAAAAGGAAAAAAAGAGTGATAAAATTGAAAAGAATTATGGATAAAGCTAGCCTTTAATGTATTATAGTAAGGAAAGTCCATAAAAGTTTAAAAGAAGCTTTAATAAGGTTTGTAGGACAATTCTTCTTAGTAGAAGCAAATGAGGAGATAAAGACTATTATGGAAGTGCATAAATTGAAAGGTTGTTTAGAGATTATGCAACAGTGTTTGAGGAGCTTGCATGTCTTTCATTAGCCAGGAAGTTTGATCACAGGATTCCATTGAAACCTGGGGCTTAACATATTAATTGTAGACCCTATAAAAGCTCTTTTGTTAAAAAAAATAGAAATTAAGAGGTTGGTCAAAGAGATGATGAGCAATGGTATAATTTAACAAAGTATGAGTCCTTTTGTTTCACCTGTATTGCTAGTAAAAAAAAGGATAATATATGGTGTTTATGTGTGGATTATAGGCAGTTTAATGAAGTAACAATAAAGAATAAGCTTTAAATTCCATTGATAAATGAATTGCTGGATAAGCTACAATGTTCAAGCTTCTTTTCAAAACTAGATATAAGGTATGGTTACCATCAAGTTCACATACATGAAGGAGATGTGGAAAAAAAAATAGCATTTCAAATTCATCAAGGACATTATGAATTCAAGGTAATCCCATTTGAGCTTATAAATGCACCTACCACTTTTCAGGCATTAATGAATGACATCTTGGAATCATTCATGAGGAAGTTTATTCTATTGTTCTTTGATGATATTCTCATTTATATCTCTTATTTGGAAACACTTGTAAATCATTTGAAACAAGTTTTAGAAACTCTCAAAACAAACCAATTGTTTGCAAAGAAATCTAAATGCACTTTTATTGCGCAACAAGTGGAATATTTAGGACATAATTTTTAGTAAAAGGTTTGGCAATTAACTGTAAGAAAACTGGAGTAGTGAAGAACTAACCAATTCCTAAGTCATTAAAGGAACTAAGGGGATTTTTAGGGTTAGTTAGCTATTACAAAAAGTTTATTAGGAGATTTGGTGTTATCAGTAAGCCATTAACAGACCTGCCGAAGAAGAATAATTTCAGATGGCATGATGAAGCATGAAAAGCTTTTAACCATGGTTAGTTTTCAAAGTTTCTAAAACTTGTTTCAAATGATTTACATGTGCTTCCAAAGAATAGTTGTAAATAAAAATATCATAAAAAAACATTAAAACAAATTTCCTCAAGAAAGGTTCTAAGATGTCATTTATTCAGGCCTAAAAATGGCAAGAGCATTTGTGAATCCAAATGGAATTACCTTGAATTCATAATGTCCTTGATGAGTTCAAAATGTTGTTTTTTTCATATCTCTTTCATGCATATGAACTTAATGGTAATCAGACCTTAAGTCTAATTTTGAAAAGAAGCTTGAACCTTATAACTCATCCAGTAATTCATCTATAAATGGAATTAGGAACTTATTCTTTATTATTACTTTATTAAATTTCCTATAATCCACATATAAACACCATGTATTATCCTTTTCTTTACCAACAATACATGTGAAGTAAAATGACTCATATTTTGTTGAATTATGCCATTGCTCAATATCTTTTTGACCAGTCTCTTAATTTCTCTTTTTTGAAAAAAAAAAAAGCTTCAATGGAATCTTGTGATCAAACTTCCTGGCTGGTGGAAAACCTGTAGGCTCCTCAAACATTATTGTATAATCTCCTAGCAACCTTTCAATTTATGTACTTACCAAAGTAGTTTTTGGCTCCTCCTTTGCTTTTACTAAAAACAACTATCTTACAAACACTACTCAAGCTTCCTTTAAGATTTTCTGGACTTTCCCTGTTATAATGCATTGAAGGCCAACTCTATCCATAATTCCTTTCAATTATATCATCATTTTTCCTTCTTAAAGGATATTTTCATTTTGATAAAATTAAATAAGATTAGGGAATAGTTTCTTAACCAATTTACCCCCCAACAGAACATCACATCTGCCTAGTTTTAAAATCCTTAAATTTGTTAAATATTTATGGTTTTGTATGAACCATTTAAAATCAGAAGTATAAGAGTCACATAGCATAACACTGTCATTAGCTACAATTACTGCTAATATTGAAAACTTAACAATAAAAGTTTATACCTCTTTAAAAACCTGCTCTTCAATAAAGTTGTGGGTGCTTCCACTATCAACGAGAACAATCAATTCCTTTCTTTGATAGCTTCCTATGATTTTGATAGTGTTATGATGAGCATAATTGTCAGCTAAAACATTCAATGATAAGCTATATTCCTTAATCTTACTATTCATTGCTATATTTCCAGTGGTATTTCCTACTTCAGCATCCATAAATTCTTCACATTCATCCTCATTACCTTCAATCATGTGTAATCCTTTAGCAGCACATTGATGCTAGGTACAAATTTATCTCCACATTTGAAACACTTTCCCAACTTACATATTTTCTCATACAAAGTTTCTGAAACAATTTTATGTTTTTGTTGAGCCTCATTCTTGTATTGGTTGACATGCTTAGTTAGGAAGTTACCTGTTGGTCTTCCTGTGTGAATACTAGCGGTAATTCTTGGCACAAACTTATTTTTCCTTGCCCAAGCATTGTTTGATTCCTCTTGCTATTTGACTTGCTTAAAAGTTGTCATCAATGTTGTTGTTACTCATTTTTGGACCCCACGTGCTGGAGACGGTGTATACCTCTTTTGAACTTAGTGTAGGAGTTTAACTCATGTTTGCTGAAGGTTGACAAAAGCAGATGAAAGAAATATTTTTTTTTCGAAACACCGTTTGAGCTGTTTTCTGCTCTCTTTATCCTTCCCTTTTGCTGCCAAAATCGTCAGGTTTTCTTAGATTGATCAGAAGTCTTCATAATGCTAAATTCATTCCTTCTTTATCTAGTCTTTAAGGTTGGACAAATCCCTCAGAATTTGCATTAAAAAATGGTTCTGCTGCTATCGTAATTTTTTGTTCCAAATTAGGCTCTGATTCTGACTTGGTTTCGTACGATATCTGACCATCCTAGCTATATTCTGTCACTCATGACATGTTGAAAAATTGACCTATATCTTTATTGGGTCCTAGGGATCACTGATCTTAGGGCAGACTCTCAGTCAGATTTGGATGCTCAGCATTGTCAGATCAAGAACTTTTTTGACCAACTAGATTTGTGCTAGATTCTGTTCTTTAAAACGATTTTATCTCAATTCAACTCCTTCATCAAAGTTGTATTCCTAGACACGTAGATAAATTTGGGCTTTTGAATCGCTTGATTTCTATATCAGAAGCTCAAGATATTCCCGTTTGAATATCTAGTGTGAAAGCAGGGATTCCTGCCGCGAGAAGGATCCTGACCCAAGTTTTGCACTAAAGAACTCTATTTCCGTCATAAATTTTGATGATTTGTTCTTAGGTCATACTCTTAGTCATATCAGGATTCTCGGCATTGTCAGTTTCTAAATTAGACCCGGTGATCCTTTTTGACCAACCAGATTACTGCCAGATTCTGTTATCTAAAATGATTTTATCTCACTTCAACTCCTTCATCAAATTTGTAGTCCGAGACACGTAGATGAATTTGAGCTTTTGAATTGCTTGATTTCGATATCAAAAGCTCAAGATATTCCTGTTTGAAATCTAGCGTGAAAACATAGAATCCTGCCGCGAGAAGGTTTCCAGCCGAGTTTGGTTGCGATTCTGTTATTCAAAACGAATTTATTTCACTTTGAATCCTTCATCAAGGTTGTATTTCGGGACACGTAGATGAATTCAGGCTTTTGAATCGCTTGATTTCAATATCAAAAGCTCAAGATATTCCCGTTTGAATATCTAGTGTTGAAAGCAGGGATTCCTGGCCGCGAGAAGGATTTTTGCCCAAGTTCGCGGGACTGATTCGAAGGATTTTTTTTGGACCAAGGACTGAATGGAAAAGTGCTAAATTGAGGGATTGAATTGAAGAAGGACATTGAAAGCTGGAGAGGGGGGCTGGATCATCATAAATGACAGGATTTTTACCACACCAAATAAGGAAAATAAGACTTTGCAGCTGCACCCTCCATCTGATTTCTTTCCTTTTTTCTCTGCAAATTCCTGCTGTTTTTCCTTTATCATCACGCCTGATTTTTGGAGCTGCACCTGTGGAAGGATAGAAAGAAGCCACACCATCCTCTAAAAAACTGGAAAGAAATCAGACATCAAAATCAGAATATGGCAGTTTCCTTTTTGCGTTTTTTTTTACTGCAAATCAGTAGGGATTTGCATCCTAGAATTAATGCATTAAATCTTTCCTAAATAGAGATATGTTAGACTATATATAAGCCCCTCTAATGACCTAGTAGAGGAGGTGGAAAAACGCAAAAAGAAAGAGCATAAAAAGAGAAAAAAAGGAGAGGAACGAAAGAAAAAAAGAGAGTAGAATGCCACTGTCAAAAGCAGAAAAACACAGAGGCAGGGGCGTGAACTCAACCAGCATAGCACGTTTTCATCGCCGTCTCCCTCATCATCTCCACAGAGAGCATCAGCAGAAGGAAAGAAAAGGAACAGAGAACCGGCGTGGCCATCATTTTCAGTGTCCCCAGAAGCAGTGACCACCGGCTGTGCGCAGAAGCTGCAGTACCGTTGTCTTCATCCATCTCAGTTACCAAAGAGGGAGAGAAAGAAAACACAGAAAACGGGACAGAGGAGGAGAAAAAAAAGGGAGAAAGCGCAGGAAAAACGAAAAACCATAAACCAGCAGGGACTGCCTTTCGGTCTTTGCTTTCATTTTTTGCATATAAAATCTGCAGAACAGGGAAGAAGAAAGTGCAGAAAACCAGTAGAGAGAAAGAGGCACGAAGATTGCAGAGGTGAAACTCAGAAGAAGAACGCCAATAGAGAATAGGGGGAAAGAACTGAAGCAGACGGCAGCACTGATCGACTAGCCAGCAAGCCTTCAAACATCGCCGTTGTCCTTTCGTTCCCAGGTCTGTTCTCTTCACCTCCCGCACCATGCATTCCTTTTGCTTTGTGTTTGCATTGTTCAAGTGAATTTTAATTCACTTGAACAGTAACGTGGTCTCTTCGCATGCATTTTGCCTTGTTTCATTGAGAAGACTGCGCCCTTTTGTTTTTGGGTCCAGCCGGGTCACTTGCTTGGGCAAGTGACCCGGCCGGACATGCTGTTTTTTTTTCTTTAAAAAAAATAAAAGAAAGAGAAAGAGATTTATTTTCTAGAATATTTATTTTAAAGTCTAAATTTTTTTTATGTTGTAAAAAAATATATACCAATCTCGTATTTAGAACACCCGGTTTTCGACGCAATTGCGGCAAATACACATATATATCAAAATTTGTTTTCTTGTGTGTTGCATACGGCCAATACCCTAACATGTTTTGAATGTTTTTTTTTATATACAAAAAATATTGAAAGTTTTGAAAATGTGTTTTCACATGGATTTCTTAAACATAAAAAAATTTGTTTTCTTGCATTTCTGGATTTTACAACATGTTTGTAAAGCTCCAAAGGGTATTGGCCAATATTCCAAAAAATATAAAAATCTTATTTTTGGGGGAATTCATCTATTATTCACCGCTAATGTTTGGATAAAGAAATCCTTAAAGGACGAATATCCAAAATATTATTGGGAATAATTTGTTATTATT
>Ga0307517_10003079_pt1 | contig 26314 bp, 9 predicted proteins | sample 23_EM_MG_FD_194515 | JGI IMG/M metagenome (GOLD analysis project Ga0307517, IMG submission 194515) | Populus trichocarpa ectomycorrhiza microbial communities from riparian zone in the Pacific Northwest, United States - 23_EM | ecosystem: Host-associated > Plants > Roots > Unclassified | place... | reverse complement strand
GATTTGTTGTTAACATAAGCTAGCAACATGAATGCCTGATGATATTTATAAGTATGGTGTTATTTAGATAAGGTGATTAATATGATCATGTTAATAATTCATGATGAGCTAATAACGATAAATCATCCGATTGGAACCTTCTTTGTGTGTGGTTTCCAATTGAGTAATAAAAAGAGTTTATATTATATTTATTTGAAATACCATTAGTGGATCCTCTAACCTTGACATCTGTTTTATTATTGTTTAATCCTTACATCAATATCATTTTCCAAAACTCTCTTTAACTCCTTTTTTGTTATTATTATCTTCAAGTCTTTCTCTTTATTTGTAATTTATACAATTCACCTCTCTGTGGTTCGACCCCGGTCTTGCCGGGTTATTTATTACTTTGACACTCCTACACTTGGGATAAGACATCAACTCTTTGATCTTGTCACACATACACACCAAAGATAGATGTAAACAAAGATAAAACATAGACAAAACAAGTACATGGCGTTGTTACACTTAAGAATGATCTTAAGATTTGGTTACAGATTTCCAGTAGATATACTTGATTTTAAAACAAAATACAAAACTATAAATAAATTTTTAATGTGAATGAAGAGGTAAGTCTAGAAATGACAGGATCTTCTAGCAAATACAAAGCATAATTAATTTTGTAGAAATATAAATACAGAATAATGAGTAGAATTTAAATATATATAGAAATGAGATTTAAAGGAATCTTATTTAAATTTGTATAAAAACCAGTATAGGAGATATAAGTTATAAGGTTTGAATAAAAAAATATAGATCTGTTTACAAGATAATAGATGGCAATATAGAAGGTTACAAGGAATTACAAAAGAAGAGTATTGATGACTTATACAGAGAAACTCGTCTATGTAGTTCTGCCTCTAAAGCTTGAAAGGAGGCTCTTTATATAGAGGAGGTTGAGATTAGCTTTTTGAAAATTTCGTAAAGAAAATGATTTGCCTTTTTGAAAATTTGGAAAATTTTCTTATTGCACTGAAAGTTATTTGTCATTCTTTGCAAGTGGAGGATCAGCATTTTGAAAAGTTGAATAGGAATATTGCTAGTTTAACCACTTGTGCCGATAGGAGGATTTGGGCATGCAAGTTTTGAGAATGAGCCAGAATATTTCTTGTCGACTTCTTCTCATCTCAACTTCATCCTTCAATCAAATATAAAATTTATTTTGTATTTTAATTATGATATTCTTATTATTTTTATTTTTAGTCATTTTATATAATTAAAATTATTTTTTATATTTCATCATTCAATATTTGATTGATTGGGAATTGGACTTTATGATTAGTTAAAATTAGGTGCTTCAGGTCTAATGACTAGGGTCACGAGTTTGAAAATTTAACTATAGTTTTTCTTTTTTAAAGAAAGACTTTATAATTCTCTTTATTTTTTATTAGATTATTCCAATCTTATTATCTAGATTGTAGATTTGAAAAAATTTCTCTGGTTGGTTCGATCTGATTACCGTGGTTATAAATTTATCAAGACTTATTTTTTTATTTATTTTTATCTTATTTAAACATCTAATCATTATTTTTTAAAAATAATAATTTAGCCATGCTCTAATTAACATATGAAAGGAAATATATATGGTAGAAAAAAAAAATACTAATAAGTGACCAGAGATACCATTAATATTTAATAAAGAGATGACCATGTTGGGTCTGGCCACTGAATTCTATGTATAAGACCTATGCCCATTTAGCAGTTTCTGGATTTGCCCATTTAAACAAGGAACATTATCATCAAGGGGGCTTCGCTATTTTTTATTTTTTATTTTTAAAAATACTATTCTTTTTAATATTTTAAAAGAGAAAATAAAATATCAATTCCCATGGTTGGTTTAGTAGCTGTATATGTGATAGTTTTCATTACTTGAACAAAATCTGAATTTCAATTACTATATATTTTTAATCTATTTTATACCTTAAAATCTTTAATATTCTTATATAAATCATTACAAATTGTCATTCTATTAATCTTTTTTAATGCCACTTGAATGCTTTGCTTTTCAACCTGGTAATTAATGTATAGTTTCTACAATATAAAAGTGTTTTTTTAGTGTTAATTAAATGGGAAAAGTGATTTGATATTAAAGATATCTTTTTTGAAAGAAAAAAACTTTGAACAAAAAATTTGTATAATACATTTATTATTTTTGTTTTAACAATATGTAAGATTTTATTTTAAGATTTATATTGTATATTTTTTTCAACTATGAATAAGAAAAATCTCTAATGTCATTTAAATTCATTTCAAGGTCTTTATGTTGTTTAAAAGTAATTTTTAATAAAAAATACAATCATGTACTATAATATGCATTACAATTTTTTGTAAGTTAAGTTTCTTTTATTTATTTATAATGATGTCAATTTTGTTTTATTATATATATATATATATATATATATTCGGATTGGATAAGTCTATTGGCCTAGAATATGATGACCAAAGGGTAGCTAGAAAGTCAAGGTATGAGTATTTTTTTTATCTAAAAAATTATTTTTTAATATTTTTTTACATTTAAAAAATATCATAGAGACCTAAATAAACTATTACATGGCTTCAAACAACCCAAAAATCATTCAAAAAAAAAAACATAAATTAAAAAAAACCCTTCACATCTCCATATGTTTTACCTTAGGCAAGGTGAAGGCTAAAAACTATGTTAGTGAAACTTCTCTTATCGAATGAAACTCGTTAAACTATGAATTTTTTTTTATGGATGGAATTAGTGCATACCAACTTTTTCTCTTTTTTCTATCAGAATCTAGAAACTCTCTCTTTTCTTTCAATCTAAGGACCGAAATATAAAGTTGTGTATCAAAAATGAATTTTTCAAAAACTATAAGGACTGAAAATGTCTCCATTGAAAAGGTAGAGGATCAAAGTAAATTTTTTATTTGAATTTTAAAAGCACATCTTATTTTCCTGAAGTTTTTCACTTTAGTCTTTTATCCTTGAATCTTATCCTTCTATAGTAAATTAAAAACAATTGGCTACTAATTTTGTTTCAAAAGGATCAAATCATAAAAAGAAAACTAGATAGATGGCCCGCGCTTCGCTATGGGCCAGGCTGATTTTTTCTGTAACGTAAAAAAAAAGAGTCTAGGCGTTATTATTGGATTTTAAAGAGGGAAAAAAAATCAACGACTCGACACCATAGAAAGAGAGCTAAAAACAATAATGATAATCAATCTTCTATAACAAAAATATAGAAGGATGAAATTATAAAAAAAAATCAATGAAAACAAAATATTAAAAAAGAAAGCACCAGCAAAACCATGTGAAGTTGTCAAAACCATGTGAAGTTGTCAAAACCTGTGAGTAGAACTAAGCAGACGATCATTATTTGATAGGTGGCTCACTCTATACTGTGGACCTATCATTTTTTTTATCATAGAAAATATATCGAGACAATGCATTTTTTTTAAAAAATCCAAGATCATGATCATTGACTTGAGATCCAAAACTATTAAAAAGCAATAAAAAAATGGTTGAGCCAAACTTAGTGAATCTGTTGAGTCCATGGCTCGAGACATGATATTGTGATAACTCAATAGAAAAAAAAATATAAATAAACAAAGAATACGAATTTCCAAAAACACAATTAAAAAAATAAAATTCCTTCAAGTATTGTCTCAAATTAAATGTAAAGGATGAAATCAATAAATTTAATTTAATAAAAAACTAAAATATAAAATAAGGCCAACCATATTTTTCATCAGAAAAAAAATCAAAATGATACAAACCTTGTAAACCCAGGTAAACTCCCAAACCCGCAATCCATTAAATTCTTGACCCGGGTTCAATCTAGAAGGTCAACACCTAAAACATTAAATGTTTGATGATGAAATCAATTAATTCAATTCAATTAAAAAACAAAATTCCTTTAGAAAATCTAAATGTAACAAAGACAAAAATAAAAAAAAAAAAAAAAAAAAAAAAAAAAAAACTAAAAGCAAGGCGACCTACTTAATTTTAAAATTGACTAAAAAAATCTCATATAAAGAGAATTGAAAAAATAACAAAATGGTAAAGGATTTAAAAAAGCTTTTAAAAAAGCAAAAAAACCACGAAACCTGTATTCATGTCAACTTTGTAAATCAGAGTTAATTTTTTAAATTTATAAACAGTTAAATTCTAGACCCGGACTAAACTAAGAAGCTTAACATTTATTCAATTAAATATTGAAGGATAAAATAAAAAAAATCAATCTAAAAATCTTGAAAATAAAACAAAATACAATAATAAAAAAATTAAATTTGATAGGAAAAAAACAAAAAATATGATGAAATTATCAAAAAAAAAAAAAACAACTGCAAAAACCATTTATAAAAATAACAATAAAAAAACCAGAACCACATCCGATAAATCTAACTACTCCCCTTTTCTTTTTGTCTTTTTCTTTTTGTCTTTTTCTTTTTGTCTTCATGGAGAGAACACATGGCGAAGAATGATCCGCGTGTGCGCGGAAGGCGAGAGACGTTGACATTGAGCTGGTATGCCTGGTTCATCCAAACTTGATGGTGATGGCACACTGCATGATGGATCTTCTTCAGCTATTAGTGGAAAGACAACCCATTTGAAGGTCACGATCGTTGTAAGCTTATCTCTTCGCATCGGTGGTTGTTTTCCTCAAACTCAAACGCAGGGTGGAATTGTAAACAAATTCAATTTTTTTCTTACCAATGCCAAAAACAATTTGACTCATTGCGAAGTATGTTAATGCTAAAGTTGTGGTCATGTGGAAGGATAAAGAGCTAGAAAGAGATAGCTGTCATGAAATATTGAATGCAAGGGACGTGTGACTTATGGCAGTGCATGGACGGACCTCTATTTTGGAGGAGCATCTTGCGTTTCAATGGAGATTAAAAAATTTCAAAAAGCAGAAGCTAAAAACAGGGCCTCTATTGAGTTTTGAACAAAACAGACCTGGAGGTGTTTTGCAACCATAAAAGCACAGAGTCCCATTCAATTGCAGAGCCAGACCTGCATAATCAACCTCCATATGAGACACATCACCCTGCCTAAAGCAAACAACAGGCATGCATGCATGCCTAGCACAACCAGGAACAAAAGAACACCAAATTAGAAATAAATCACGAAGGCGAGCAACCAAAGAAAATAGCAGAGCACTTACACATGGCCTAAACCTGAATCAACAAACCTAAAAAAAGAAAAGAGAGACCAGAAAGTGCTGCCAAAAAAGCATACCTGTAACACAAAGACTGCAATGACAATGTCACAAATAGAGCAACAAAGAGCATTCTAAACCGTAGAGCATAAGGCGTTTGCCACAGAGAATAAAAGACAGAGAAACAGACAACCTGACCAAAGCAGCAGCAAGAAAAAAAAAGCACAAAAAATATCAAAACTGGAAAAAAAGAAACCCTGGAAGAATAAACAACAACCTGAAACTTAAGACCAAACCAATCACATTAACAGGATTCCAACCACAGCTGGACCATTGAGAAAAAGATAGAAAACAGAAATGCAAAAGCAGGGGGAAAAAAACAGAGAGAAAGTGGCATATGAACGCTACTACATGTCTCCCAAATAGACAGTGACAATCTAATCCATTAGTATAAAATAGCCATAATCCCATAGCACAGGAGAGGCACACCATACCAGGAAGTTGGACCTTCTCAAAATCACAAGTTGACTTGTAAATCGCATGATTTTACGAGTCAACATGTATTTAACATATAAAATGGGACTAAAAACTTTAAAATCGGTCAAATCGGTAAACTTAGACTGATTTTACAAGTTTGAAAGAAGTATAAAATTGTGCAATCTGATAATTTGTATTTTAGCGTTTTCATTGTTCCAAATTTATATCTTGCAAAACTTGTGCAATCCGATAATCAAAGGCTTGATTTTGAATATAATTATTATAATTTTTTTAACGATATAAAGTTATATGTGGATTTCATTTCTGTAAAATAAAAATACTTATTCATTCTCACAGTTTCGTATGTAAACTATTAATATATTAATTGGCATATTCCTCTGTTTTAGCTGGCAAATATATAGAATAAAGTTGTAAATTGGGATGCTTGACTCTTGGAGTAATTAATGTTAAATGACCTATCAAAATTTAAAGGAACTCGTTTCTTATAAATGACGAAGTAAGTGAGTCGATTTGTCCAAGAAGTAGAGAAATGAATGTGAAAAAAATAAAGGTGTTTGGACTTTTTTATTGTTTATTTCACTTTTATTTTAATTGTGTTATATTGTTAATTACTACTTGACTGTAATTATTAATATATAATTAATTAAAATATTTTACTTATGATTTTATAATTTTACAATTCAAGTTTACAATACAAGTTATATTATATATGAGATGGAATCCCCGCGCGCTGTCGCGGGCTTATAAAACAAATGTACTTGATAGTGTTATAATTATGAACCAGCGTTAGATAAGTAATAGAAACTAAAGGTACGATGAAGCCAATATTTCATGACGGAAAAAAAAGTTGTGTTGGTGATAAAAAAACTTAGAGACTGAACAAAATGATTTGTAGCAATCCACAGTGTTTTATGAGGAAAGATACAATACTTTCCCCACATGATTTAACTTTTCTGTTAATAAAAAGCAAAAAAAATTACAAAGCTAAATTCTCTACCAACTTAATATAAAAAAATTGACAAAGATAATTTTGGAAGGAAAAAAACCCATGAGAAAAAATGTTGTGGCAATTGACAATGTTTTGTGAGGAAAACTAGTGTGCTTTCCCCAATAAAATCGACAAAAACAATTTAAAAAAAATCATAAAAAAAACCATTTAGAGAAATACCGTAGCAATCCACAGTGTTTTGTGAGGAAAACTACAACACTTTTCTCGTATGATTTAGCTTTATTGTAATTATAATTCTTAATCAACTTAATATTAAAAAAAATTGACAAAGATAATTTTGGAAAAAATCATAAAAAAAATCATGTGGAAAAACACTGCAGCAATTCACAGTATTTTAAAGAAAAAAAATTACAAAGCTAAATTCTCAATCAGCTCAATATTAAAAAAATAAAATCGACAAATATAATTTTTAAAAATAAAAAAACTAAAATAGAAAAATCATGTGGGAAAACACATTAGCAATCCACAGTATTTTAAAGGAAAAAATTACAAAGCTAAATTTTTAATCAGCTCAATATTAAAAAAGTAAAATTAATAAAAATAATTTTGGGACAAAAAAAAAAGAAAAATGGAGAAAGTACTGTAGCAATCCACAGTAACATGTGAGGAAAGCTACAGTACTTTCCCCACATGTTTTAGCTTTATGTATAATGGTTTTTTTTCCTGAAACTATTGTTTTTAATTATATAGGATAAACGATAACAAAGTCAATTTCAATTAAAAAGAAAAACAATCCTACCAAACTTGTAAACCGGAACAACTTGGGTTACCCTAGCAAATAGATAAACCATTTTAATATTGTAAAAAGGCAAAATGAAAAGAATAAATTACAAAACTTAATTTTCAATTACATCAATATTAAAAAAAATAAACAAAATTTTTTTAAAAAAAATAATAACAAAAATTTAAAAAAAGTGAAAAAAAGTAATATATTGTGAGTGAAAAAAAATTACAAAGAGAAATTTTTAACCAACTCAATATTAAAAAGTAAAATTGATAAATATAATTTTGCGAAAAAAAAAATAAAAAAAGAAAAGAGAGGAAAGTACTGTAGAAAAAATAAAAAAATAAAAAGTAATAGATTGTGAGTGAAAAAAAAAAAAAGTGAGAAAAAAAAAGTAATACACTGGAAAAAAAAAGAGCAAAAAAAAAAAAAACTGGTCGGAGCTTCATTTAATGCTCCATCATGACCTCTCAAGCTACGTACAGTAATGGCCGAGCAAGCAACCGAAAGTGCCTTGCAATCCCTGAAGATGAGACAGCCTCTCTCTCAAATGTAACAATCAGCAGCACAAGCGAGGGGCAAACCACACTGTCCTCCACTTCTCTCCTCTCAAACTTAGGTTTTTTTTTTTTTTTTTAATATAAAATGACTTAGAACTGCATTTGTTTTGCAGAAGATTCAAACGGATACTTGCAATCTAATCTAAATAATAAATAATAATAAAAAAAACATTGGTTGATGGGTTCAAAAGTATGGAGTGACTTCTGTTTTATTATCAGTAAAAACAATGAATAAATTAAGTAGTTAATTCTTTTTTCTTGTGGACATTACAACTGCATGTGAATTGGCTACGTTTTTATTCTAAAATCAACCAAACAAACAATGGTTAGTTGAATTACCAAAATTTGAATTAATGGCATCCACAAACGTTGGTGGGTGGTTGATTTAATGGCAGCAGCGGATTTCAAATTGCATCTCACTTCTTACACTCTTTCTTGATGCAGAAACACACTCGGAGTGAACTCATAATGTCAAAATTAACTAATAAATCGAGTTCAACAATTATTTTTTAATAATTTTTATTTAATTATATGATGAGAAAAATAAAGTCGCCACTATCATTCATAGAAGCGCATTGATTTTGCGCCACCACTTGAAGGCTCCCATAAACTATTTCCTTGATCATAGAGTACAAGCTTTCCATCATCAGTCAGTTTTAAAGTATACCCTTGTGGTGCTGATTCTGTATTAGCAAACCACACAACGATTGTCTCAGGTATGTTATTGAACAAGAAGTGGTTCTCGTTATCATTGGGCAGTTTCTGAAATCCAAAGGCAAATTCTTGATTAGGAGAAAGCCATGAAGGGTTCGCAGCAAGTGAAGATAGTGATGAGCCTTTACGTAGGGTTCAGTAAAGTCGATGGAAAAAACTTCTGGTAAGAGAAGCGGAAGAAGAAGAGAAGCAAAGAGAGATTGAAGAAGATGGAGATTTGAATAAGCTACGCATTCGTTGGTTTCTTGCTCCAGATAGAATCTATAATCATCTTCTTATTTATTCTTGAAAGATTTGTTTGGTGTTGTGTGTGACTTCTTTGCAGTTTCTGAAATGAAGAGGTGGAACTTCTCAGAATTTTGAATTGATCAAATGCTTGTACAGGGAAAGTCTTGCAAGACAATGCAAAATATCCAATACTTTTTCAAAAAATCCAGCTATTGCTAACACAAAATCAGGATAAAATAACTTCTAAAATCAAAATCTAATTGCTTATGTTCATGAATAGAAACAAAGGAATTAAGAAAAGACACAAGATTAAATACATTCCAGGATGGTTCTAGTGTCGAATCCATACAATGAATTTAGGAGTTATTGGTTTGAATTCTTGTTTTTTTTGGAAACAGAATGATCCATGGAGCTTCAGTAACTAATATAGAAGACATTTTTGAAGGTTGGAGCGACTATGCATGCAATAATCTTACAAGCAATAGTTTAACATAATTAATGACAATAGTTACCCAGAAGAACCATATACATATTACTCCATCAACTTTAAGAGCTGATAGGTTTAAATAGAATAGAACAAATGTAAATTTTAATATTCCCGTGTAATAGCCAGATTGGGACAACCTACAAGATGTGAGAATCAGAATTTAAGCTGAAATAAAGGTCACAATCCAACTTTCTCTCAAAAGAAAAGGCTAAACTACTATGAGATAACTCAAGAAATTTTAATATTCCCGTGTAATAGCCAGAGGAATCTATGGTTTATTGGTTTAAGCTCCTTCTAGATTATGAGCCACGGAACTAGATAACTCAAGATTACACCAATACAAGGACAGTATTCTCAGCTTGTCCCTCGCCTCTCCCACATCATCTTTAGTAAGACACTGTTGCAAACTACTTTTCAATTTTCCGTATACTTTTCTAGAAAGAGGGGGAAAAAACAAAATGGTGTTAATTCATAACATCTGCAGTAAATTAACTAGAGAAGGAACGAAAGCATGGTGACAATTCATGGGAGTTGATGCTAACCATCATGTAATGGCTTCTAGCCACCCAATTTGGGGAGGCCAGAGATTGTGCACCCAAGGCTTTTTGAGAAATTGCATCCACAAATTCCAAAGATCATGAGAACAAGGAATAAACACAGGTGGCTCATAAAGAAAACCAACACCACCGGGCATGAATAGTCCATTACGTGCTAAGATGACTCTTGTAGTAACGATAACCAATTAATTCAATCCAAGTTGATGAAAGCTCTACATGAGCACGAGGAAAAGACAGGTACATAACCATAGAGAACGATGAAATATCTAATGTCTCTACTTTTACATAAAGAAATGGTGAAAATAGAAATCAAGTAGCCAAGCAGAAAAATTAATGAGTGAAAGGTATCTGCCATGAAGCTGTTTATTCATTGATCTCCATCGGCTAACACAACTTGGGATATACGTCTTTGATTTTCCATAGAAGTATCGTGATTTTAACCTTGACGACAAGGTATTCATACAAGTGTTTTCCCAGTAAAATCAAGGTGGTAGCATGATGACAGTTGGTACTATCTTATCTAGCGATGATTGCCACACCTGATATTACGAGAACCCGTTTTCTTTCCTGGAAAAGAAAAGGCTTTTTAGTGCAGAGAGAAGAGAAATATTTGAAACTTATAAAAAATATAAAGAAGTCGTAACTTAATATTGTATTTATCAGTAACCCTAACCGGTCATTTTAGAGTTATAAGATAAGGAAAAAATTATGCTAGAGAAAAGATTTTATTACCTTAAAGCATTTTTTATAAGTTAAGTTGTATTACTACTTGTCTTTTATTTCTAATGGAATGTTGTGTCTAATATGCCAATGATCTTCATACATGGGTCGTAATGGGTCTACTCCAATGAATGATAATCCTTTTTCTATTCTTTATATGTTAAGAAGCAATCTGTTAACACTAATCAATAACAAAATAAATATAAGTGCGGAAAATTTAAATGAACAAGTTATTTGATCACAAAAGAAAAACTTTTTGAAGAACTTTTCAAAAGATAAAAAAAAACATTTAGGGCAACCAAAACCAGAATAGACAACTTTTACTAGTTTAGAAGATTACATGATGAGTATTTTCAGCTACAAATCCTTTGTATCTATATTACCTTACTTGTCAAGAAAAACACTCTGTTTTGTCTTCTACCACAATAGCTTGCAAGAACACCTAATGATCTTAAGCTGTTGTCGTCCTAATTAGAACATTTAGTTGCTAACAGTTAACATAAGAACTCCCTCTAGGATTGGAGTCTACAGGATATCCAACTCTTCAGTAAACAATTCTCTTTGAGAATTTTCTTCACACCATTGTGTCAAGAGTATGTGCTGCTAAACTCTATATAACTCTTTAGCTGGTTGGGCACTCTTGCTCCACTACAAGTGTTGCTATCACAAATGCTTTTGATTGTCCTTATATACATATTCATGTGATAAGGACATGAACCTTTGATAAATATTATCTTCAAGCTTCCTAGTTTGTTACATTCTTAACAGATTGTTAATGTGTTTCATAAAAACACTTCTCTGATAGTTATCTTTGGATAAATTGTATTTTTTTTTTTTTTGATAAAACTTATCTAATCTTTCTATATAATTTATTCAAAAAAAAATAAAATAATAATCACATTATATCCTATAAGATAAACTTGACTAATTCTTTATATAATTTGGATAAGCTAACAATCTAAATAAATTCCTCTCCATCAACACAAACAATCTTTCACTAATCAAAGTCAATCATTTTGACATTTACAATCTCTATATTTGGCTAATTTGTGACAAAACATAATAAGGTTGAATTAACATGCAAGTAATTCAAATAGTTCAATCATAAGTAGATATTGCAATAAAGCATACCTGCAAGCACAATTAAAACAGTGTTATGTAGCATGAGAACAATTCATAATATTTTTGCAACAACATCTTAACAGTTCCTCACATGTTTCATACAAACAATTTATAACATATTAAAATAATACTTCATGCAACATGTTGCATTCTAACAGTACATAATATGTTAACAAACTATCATACTTTAAATATTGTTATAAAACTAATTGCATTAAGTTTAAAGTGCATCAAGTATTCAACATGGAGGTTCCTATGCTAAAACAATATCCTAGTTATTACAAACTATAATATTTAATATTCATTTCTAATTAAAAATAAGTAAAATTCCAAAAACAAAAAAACAAAAAAAATAATATGATGGTAAACTTACTCCAACTTTTTTGCATCCTTTACGTGTATCTTTGTCTCCCTCTTGGGTTAACACCAATCTTACTCTTTATCTTCACCAACAACAGACTGATACACATGTTTGACATCCAAGGTGAGTTAAATAAGTCTGTCATTAACCTACACAATATCTTGTTGCATACTTATTAGCAATTTGTCAATAACATCAATCTTTTGTTCCCACTTACCAGTAAAATTATCAAACTTGTTTGATAGTACTTGAAATTGTGAATTTATAAGAGGGAGTAAGGGGTTAGTTTAAGGAGTTTCAGGCTGAGAAGAGATAGACTCTTCAGGATGTGACCTCTTTTTACTGACCACAATTTCATATATGACAACAGTTGTAAGATAGGATATCCTTACCATTGTTGTAGAAAGGTTAGATGCAAGATGAAGAGGATGAGCAAATGGTTTGTCTTAGAAATTTCTTTTGTATTTATCATAATATGTCAAGTAAAGATGAAGATATTTTAGTGTTCATATCTTTGCTTTCTTTGCTATTAGCTTTGGCCGAACTCTTCTAGGTAGGGATCTTAAAATCTTCCTTACAATTCACGAGTACTCTATTTTTTCTCTTATATTGAATTTGGAATTTACAATATCATTAAGTTTTGCGTAAAACTCATTTAAAGATTCATATTCCAGCATTTTTATCTCCTCAAATCTTGAGATTAGCATTAATAATTTGGAATTTTTTGTCGTCTTGGTTTTTTCGTGAGTAATTTCAATAATATCCTAAGCTTCTTTGGCTATTTTACATATAGAGATTCTTTTAAATTCATCAAGAGACATTGCCATGAATATAACATTCAGGCCTTTATTATTCCAATTACAATTAGTGGATTCATCTCTGGTCCAATTGTTGAAAGGTGTTTTAAGCTTGGTTCATCAATGCTTAACTAAGTGCCGAACTTTCTCGATTAGTGATTTGAGGAAAGTTGTCATCCTCACCTTCTAGTAGGCATAGTTCTCACCATTGAATTGCGGTGGTGAAGTCAATGTTGACATATTCAATAGGGAAAATAGATCTCACTCTAGAATGAGTGAACTTGCTCTGATACCACTTGAAAGTCTCATTTTTGTTCCTCGTATGTTAAGAAGCAATTTGCTACACTGATTAGTAACCAAATAGATGTAAGTGCGAAAAAATTAAATGAACAAGTTATTTGGTTATGAAGGGAAAACCTTTTGAAAAACTCTTCAAAAGACACAAAAAAAAAAACTCTTCAGGACAGCCAAACCCAAGATAGACAATTCTTACTAGTTTAAAAGATTACAAGATGAGTTTTTTCAACTACAAATTCTTTATACCTATACTACCTTGCTTGTCAAGACAAACACTTTATTTTGTCTTCTACCATAGTAGCTTGCCAGAACACCTGGTGATCTTCAAGCTATTGGCATCTTAGCTGGAACATCTAGTTGCTAATAGTTAATATAAGAACTCTTTCTAGAAGTTTGTTGGCTCTCCAACCCTTAAGCGAACAATTATCATTAAAAAATATATGCTATGAAACTCTATGTAACTTTTTAGTTGGTTGGGCACTCTTTCTCCGCTACTAGTGTTGATCGTTTTTCTAATGTTTCTAATTATCCTTCCTTATATACACATCCATGTGATATGGATAAGAACCTTTGATAAAAAAATATCTTCAAGCTTCCTAATCTATTATGTTCTTAATAGATTGCTAATATGTTTCACAAAAACACTTCTCTAACAATTATCTTCAGATAACTTGTATTTATATTCTTTTGATTAAACGTATCTGATCTTTCTATATAATTTATCCAAACAAAACATAAACAATCACGCTATATCCTATAAGATAAACTTGACTAATTCTTTATCCAATTTGGATAAACTAACAATCTAAACAAATTCATCTTTATCAATGCAAATAATCCTTCATTAATCAAAGCCAATCATTTTGACATTTACAATGAGATAAACATTGGGTGTACAGGCTCAAGCCTATCTTTTTTACGACGACGCCATTTTTTCCATTTCTATTTACTTGGTGAATTGACATATCTATAACCGACTACTCCTCATCAAGACCCATGACTAATAATAGTCTATCAGTAGATATTAGTTAATAACTAGATGGGACCATATTAGGTTCATTGAACCCAATTCAAATTTTAGGAAGAGTTGTCGCTAAACATCTATTTATGCAACCAAGGTTCATGGACAATGACCGATAAAGGTTATTTATCCTAGGGTGTGTTGTTATTATCAACCACGTTGATGTTTTAGTTTTAGATTTTTTCCCCGATCAGTATTTATGCACACTAATTGAAGATGACTCATGTATGCATAACCATTATCAATGGATAACCATTCAAGGTCAAAATATTTGCATCACACATGAATAGAACACCTTTTCACCCCTAATTGATACCTAAGAGTAATGAATTTTAAGGGTTTATTTACTCTAGGAATTGTTGATGGATGTTTGACTAATGCACTTTAAAACAAGGTTTTGATTTTGTAAACAAAATTACAAGATAAGGGTATTATTCTCATTCAAATCCAAATTAATGACTTGTTATAAGTTCATTTATCTTTAACATTTTAAGTGAATGATACATATCAAAAATGAAAAAAAAAATGTTAGAGATTAAGCAAACATGATTTAATAAATGAAATATTTTTGAAAACATTAGAATGTTGACCTTTGTTAAGCAAGGTCTTTTAATATGAGTCGAACCCTTGGTGGGTTTTATAAACAAGTTACAAAATCCACTGCAAATTTATGTATAAGTGTGAACATTATCCTTTTATGTAAAATCAAATTCATTTATAAATAACATAAGGGATTGGCCAAGTAATCAAATATAGGCAAGATGCAAATTTTGAAGAATTCGGCCTAGATACGCACAAAAAAAAATTGAAATTACATTCAATGTATTCATAATGCACACAAAGCAAGTCATATCAAAATATCAAACACATAATAAATTCAAATGTCAACACACATGTGCAATCAATCTTAAAGTTTGTTCAATTCAAAAAAATCTTATCTCGGTACACACTAAGATAAAAAAACTAAACTTAAATAATTATTCAAAAGATATTTGGGGTTCAAAATGGATCTTTTAGGGGGTCAAAGTGGACTAAAAATGGATGAAATAATGGCTGGACAAGAGGAAAGAGTGATGGCGCGTGACAATCATATGCTAGTGAGGGTTGTTATGTTTAGCATGTTGTTCCACATGCCACCAATACTTGATTGATACATGGAAAGGACAATAAGATATGTCACTCCATGGTCTTTCTTTTAGTGCCAACAATGTTATCCACCGTTACTAATTAAGAGATATTAAAACCAATGAAGTTTTGGTTCCTTTTTGTCTCTCTACTAGTTTTGTCTTCTCTCTCTAACTACTCATATAAAGTTCATTAGGTCACATGATATATGTGGTGTTTAGTACTCGTCAAGAAGAGAAAAATTGGGGTGGTGGTGCTTTGTTTAGAGGTTAGAGGAGAGAGAAATTTCAATGACTATTTTTCTTTTTCCCTGATCTACAATGATGTAAGGGTTTTAGCTTTAATTGATGAAGGGGTTTTATAGAGGGCTCCAATATGAAGAGAATGGTGGTTGTCTTGTCAAAAATAGAAGTCAGAAGTGAGGGAAATTAAAAAGAAAAGTTTTGGTTGTTTCTTGGTTCGCTACCACTATTAAGAGAGAAGGAACATCATTGTTATTGTTGTCATGGTTTAGTTGTTAGCATCATGGTTCAACTGATGTCATCATAGGTAGGTTGTTAGCATCATGGTTGGGTTGTAGGTGTTTATGGTAGTGGAGGTTGGTGTTAATGGTGGCTAGGGTTTGATTGTGGAAGAGAGAAAGAAAAAGATGAATAATGATTATTATTTTTTTTCACACAATGGTGGTTAGGGTTTCTGGAGAAAAAGATGAGGTTAGGGTTTTTTTTGTAGTAGCTCCCCCTTTTATTTCGGCTTAATATCTCTATTTATACTACTATTCTTAGGGGTATTATTATTTTTTATCCCTTATTATAAGAATATCCTTATATTATCTTTTTTGGTTCTTTATATTTCTTATTTTGCACTTTAGCTTACTTGTCCATTTTGCTCTATATTTTGATTTTCTTATTTTTTGTATTTTTTTTTTCAAAAAATAATGCTAACAACAATTTAATAAGAAAAGTAATCAAGAATTATGAAATGGACGTGTTAATGGTCGAGATGTGTAGAAAGCGTATTCTTGAATTTTTGTTTTTTTAAAACAAAAAATGTTTTGGCATAGGTATAAATGACTAAAATGCATCAAAAACATGTTTTTCTGATTTTGTTTTTATCTTTTTTGTATTTTTGGAATATATTTTGGAATTGAGAGTCAAATTTCAGATTATGATAGATGCTCCTTCTTTACATTGCTTACGATACAAGGCCTTTTTTAAAAAAATCTTTTTTCATAGACTTTATGTAGTAAGTTTGTAAGGAAAACATAGTTTATGGAAAATTTTAGAAAGCTGTAAAGTCAAGAAACGACTTCACTAAGGAATTTTGAAATTTTCAGAAATGTGGTCATTTAAAGAGATGACCTACCTCATGGTCTAGCAGTGACTTATTTAACCATAGTTGAATTGAAGTCTTCTGATAGTAAAGTTAACTTTCTTATTGCAACGCTTTTTCTCCTAATAGCAAGGATGATTCTCCCACTTTTAAGGCTTGACTTCTTGATGACAAGGTTGGTTCTTCTCATTACAGGGCTCTTCTTTTTCTTCATGATGGCAGGAATCACTTTTTCCTGATGGAAAGGTTGAATCTCTATATTTTTTTCTATAAGAGTAATTTGTATAAAAATAAAAAATTGTACAAAGACATGAGAGGCATACCCCAAGAAGTATAAAGACTCATTGCTTAGAGTTGATAGACCTCAGGCAACATGTATAAAACAAACCAAAGAAAAAAATCAAAAGGTTCAATACCCAGAATGCCTGAACAAGTTAGGTATCTAGTCGACCGATTCCTGAAAATCCCATAATCAGTCGACCGGTTGTACAAAGAAACCTAGAAAAGTTTTTGACAAATTGGTTAACTGATTTCTAGAAGAGCTTGAAACATGTTTTGCAAAATAGCTAAAATGCAAAATAGAGCTCAAAGGACACCATGAGCGGTGGTACCTCATGATACTAGAAGGTGTTATATGGATCTGAGGGTAGTTGGGATCTGATATCGTGGTGCAAGCTCAATCAACCTGGACTGGATAAGCTAAAAAATATCCTTACTAATATCATAATGAGGTCGATAAGTCTATTGAAAGACCTGATTATTTTTCTCATACCAAATAAAGTAAACAATGGCTTAAAGGACTAACCAAGAAAGCAGATGAGTGAAATCCTTCTTTCAAAAGTGCATATGAGCCTACTGAATCAAAGTTCACCATGTCATAGCAGGCCAGCCCATAAGAATCTTGCTCATGGTAGCCTCCTAAAATACAGCGGATAAAGGGCACTGAAAGAATAAATGGTTGTGTCTCAACATCCTACAAAGGATACATAACGAAGAGGTGATGATCTAATATGTATGGTGTTTGTCTATAATGTGAAGCCGACCTAAATAAAGAAGCCATTATATAAAAAGGTGTCTTGGGATGAGACCTGGAAACTAAAGAAGGTGATGCATAGAGTCTGTGGGTTTAGAATCTCTAAGAACCTTTTAAACAAAGTCAATAGTAAACTTTAATGATGGATGACCCTTCCAAACATAGTGATCTAGAATATCAATCCAGGGATGAAAACAAATTAAGTCCCAAAGGGGCTGAAAATCCTGCAGATGACCCATAGGAAAAGCCCAAGCTCCATCTGAAATAATATTTAAGACCTTTGTGTTCCAAGGTAATCCTGTTGAAGATAAGACCTTGAAAGATAAAAGGTCACAAAACTATCTCTCATCTGGAAACTAGTAGTTCAACCATAGAGATGTACTCATACCGTTGCCAATTCAAGAAACGAACTTCCCTATACACTAGTCTCTACTGAGTAGAATCTTCCTCTAGGACCATAAAGTGACTGATGTAAGTCTAACATGCAAAAAGAATCTCCCTCAATGAAAGTAGCTATGAACTTATTGTGCCCATACCGAGGAGTTGTTTGAAATGAGCTGTCATACATGCTTTGGAATAGTTGCTCTATTCCAAGTGTTTACCTTTTTAATCCCCAATCCCCCTCCTTCAGAGAGTAGCAAACTGAGGCCAATGCAACCTTAGCCCCTAAGTAGGTAAGAGAAGAACCTTTTCAGAGGACAAAAACTAGAATACTCTCAATCTTCCTAACAATAGAGCAAGGTAAGATGAACATAGTATACCTGAATGAAGTAAAGAATAAATTTGATCAGTTGAAGACGACTAGTATAAGTAAGGGATGCTAATGTCCAAAGCTTGATCCTAGAGATAATCCGCTCCACCAAAAGCATACAATCATTGTGAGTGAATCTGGTTATGATTAAAAGGATAGTAAGATATTTAAACGACAAAGCTCCTGACCTAAACTCTAGATGATCTTAAAAAGCAGTTCTTAGGTCCTCATCCACCCCTGATAAATAGCAAAACTCTTATCTTGGTTAATGACTAATCCACAAAGCCTAACAAAGGTATCTGAAGCTCCTCACAAAAGGCCCACCGAGTGCATATCAGCATGAACAAATAATATAAGATTATCAGCAAAACAAATATGGGTGATAGAGTTCTGTTTATATCTCTAGTGAAACCAAAACCTGAGATCATGAGTGGCCTCCTTAATAATGCCTCACAAGTATAAAAAGATAGGGAGAAAGGGGGTCACCCTGCTGAATGCCTGTAGTAGACGGGAAGAACCCATGCAATTCTCCATTCAATGCAATGAAAAAGGTAGCTAGAGAGAGACAAGCCTAGATCCATCTAACCATGTGATCCGGAATGCCAATAGCCATAAGTCTTATTATAATGGCAAAACTAATGTTCTACATCACTAAAGCTCATTATGATGGCGAGACTAGGTACTTGAATATGGGAAAAGGTGGTCCTTACCTTAGTACATGCATCTTGCAAGCTTAGCCTTGCTTCTAAGTGCACCTAGTCACTATCCTAACTGATCATTCCCCTAGATAGATCCTTGATAAAACATATATATTTAGATAGATGGTCAAATGGACATTGATATTTGGGAGTTTGGCTTACAATATCAATATCGGTCGACCCTTAAAGCACAACAATTTATGGATTTTATTAAAGAATGCTTATTGAATAAACCATCCATGGAAGATCAATTTTTCATGCCATCTCTATTAGATAGATCCTGAAATTTATTTATAGATATGGTCTATATTATTAAAGGATATGAGGTATGCATAATGCTTATTAGTCCAAACTAGAAAGTACATAAATATGACCTCTATTTTGAATTCCCCTTCTTCAACAATGTGGTAGAGTATAAAACACTAATCATGAGACTAGGTTTGGCATAAGCTCTTAAGTCCCATCTTTTTTTTTTTATTTATAGTGACTTCCAACTCATTCTTGGTTGGTGTTAGGGGTAGTTAGAGGTTATCCCTTATAACCATATATTATCGTATAGTACAATATCATGGTATAAGAAAGGGACATATGATCTCTATCACTAGTATTATAAGAGAAAACAACGAATAAGTTGATCTCTTATTTGGCTATTACCAACCCTACATACATTTCCTAGAAGGAGTGGAAAGAAATTATAAAGATGCCTAACATTAAAGGGTGTAGAGTTTTCTAATCTTATATATTAAAACTAATCCTACCATAGCTAATTAAAGGAACCTTATCATATATTATCTAATCAGTGGAGAGCTGCTTTCAAATAGAATATAAGTGAAACAGCTTGTAGGAAAAACATTTGGTTATTGCTTAATGAATGAACAACTATATAAAAGATTAAGATCATCCTTAATCCTTAAGTGTAGTCTCTATAAAGAAAGCCGATATGTACTTTAAAAGATACATGAATGGATACAAAGAGCTTTGGTTGCCTAAACTATTCAAGTAGGATTCCATTAGCATATTATCCTCTACATGTAGTAAAGCTAGTTAAGAAGTATGACAAGTGACAAAGGTTTACTTTTGTCCATCACCAATCATCCTCTAAAATGACACCAATCCCTTCTCTCTAGATATTCTCTCAATTAAGTATGGATATCTTAGACCTTTTCCCCCAAAGCATCAAGAAAGAGATTGTTTATCCTTATGGTTTTAGATTAACTCACCAAACAAGTTGAGGTTGAAGTTATAGCTAACATCATAGCTAGGAAGGTGTTTTTTTTATGTGAAAGAACATAATATGCTAATTTGGGCTTCTAAAAGTCTTGATAATTTATGATAACCTATGTTTAATTACAATAAAATGAAGAAGCAATGCTAAAGACTTCAAATCGAGCATATACATTTTTTTAATATCCTATCCTCAAACAAATGGAAAACTCATTTCATAAACATGATCTTCTTGAAAGGGCCTAATAAGAAATTAGATGGGGTAAATAGGGAGTGAGCCGAACTATTGGATGAGATTCTATAAGTGTACAAGATTATCCAAAATTTTCCGTTGGTAAAAACATTATTCCTACTAATGTCTAGTGCTAAGATCATGTTTCTAGTCAAAATCAATTATCCCAACTGTCAAGTCCAATACTATTTCACTTAGGCTAGTTAACAAGATTTGATGACCACCTTAGATATCCTAAAAGAAACTTGACTAGTGACATCCATCAAGAACAATGCATATGGATAAAATACTATCTAATAACATAACATCTAATAAACAAATGGATGCTTCTATACATAAGATCTTGTGTTAAGAAAGATTAAAACTACATATAATATGGGAGGTAAGTGAAAGCTAGCATTGAACTTTGGTCATTTTAAGTTGTACTATCAATAACTTGTAATAACTTACATGAATTATAAAACATCAATAAACTATTCTCTTTAATAAAAATCTTATTTTATGCATTATACTAACTAAATTTTTTAGGCTAAATCCCCCTACCCCATATATAAGGGGTCACTTTGTCCAAGTGTAATGGCCAAGAAAACTTAACCCGGAAGAAGTTACTAAAAACCTATATTAGAAAGGATCAAAACCCATATGTATGACTCAAAGCTATTAGATTTAATAAGATGCTTCATAATGGATGCATTTGAATGAGTTAGACTTATATAGGCCCCTATCACTTAATAAGGACTAGATAATGGATAAATGGCATTGGACACTAAGCATCAGAATTTGAGGATGTTGGATCCTAGGTTACAAGGGATGATAGGCATTATATCCTTGATAACAAGATAGAAATATTTTAAAGACTTTTAATCCTATATTTTATAAGAACCACCCTCGGGAACTTGGATCCTAAGATAAGTCTTACAAATCCTTCCTTAAAGTAAGCAAAACCAACTTACCTTATTTGACCATCTTATTATACACCTTTGTCATCTCTCTTTGTTCAGTTTTCCATATTTAAAGGTAATGAAACTAGATATGAGCTACTTGAAAAATTCATAAAAGTTATCAAAATGTTGATAATGAAAATAAAAGGGAAACATTTGAGAGGAAATTACCTTAAAAGCATATTGAAAGCTTATCATCATCTTTCTACTAAGTTTCATCTACATCCAAATATCCAAATCCTTAAATATTTGACTTAACCATCCAAATTACTCTATGTAATTATTCCCATCATCACCCTAAAGAGTATGAGTATCCCCTAGCAAGACCTTTAGTACCTGTCTATAGTCTACAAATAAAGGTATTAAAGTGAAAAGAATCCACCCTGGCTTAACTTCCTCAGGTGAAGAGGAATATTTTAAAATTAAAATGAGGCTATATTTATACCTAAGTGATAAAGGGGAAGGGAGGGTGCTTTGTAAGAAACTTCTTCAATTGAAGGTGGAACTGGTTGCATTTAGAAGGTTGATAGAAAATAAAAGATGACCTCTACTTATATTGAGGCCCTAGTAGGGGAAGGGACTGCTTCATTTGCCTCATTTTCTTTTCTTGTTTTCCTTTATTTGCTTATATTTTTTTTAAAAAAAGAGTAGGATTGTAAAAAAGACTTCCTTTAAAATGGTTCGGTTCACTCTCCTTTTCTTCTAAGAGGTTGAACTTCGAGGTAGTGTAAGTCTTCTTTGAATCTGAATGTACTAAAGAATTGGGTATTAAAAACTCTATTATAGATGATTCAATTATGGGTGACTCGAGTGCTAGGGAGGATGGAGAAGTATTAACAATTTGTCTTTATGTCATGCAATTTTTTGTACTTGATTAAGAAATACTAGCCTTAAAATTCTAAGAGGAAGTAGCATTTTTAGGACTGCAAAAGTCATTTAGGGTTACATTATTTTTTAAAATAACAACTGCTATAAATCAGGAAAATAAAGTTAAGATAAAAGAAATTAAAAACGTGTAAAATTATTAGACATGTTTTCCTCTAAGCTCTCTCCATAAGTTAAAGGGTTTATCTTATAGCTAACCTTCATCGTAAGTATCTGGTCAGTAAATTTTCAGTAAGTATTATGTAGTATATAACAATTATTATATAACTCAACTTGCACTTTCAAGAAATAAGGACACCTCTAAAAATTATTTATCCCATGTGGCTATCAACTTGTACTAAACCATGAACTAATCCTATATCCATTCCTTTATATGGTCTATCTTGACAATAATGGTGTCATATTATGATCTTTTGTCTCAAAATAAGGAGTAAAACTAGAACATTCCTTTTTTACCCATATGTAACATATTATTCAATAACATATTTTGAATAACACTAGGTTAGGTATCATCCTATATGACTTGTAGAACTTTTAAAAAGCTATTTTTATGGCCTACCCAATTGAGTGTAGTTGGCTAGCACATAACTTAAGATGCCGAAGGAACTTTTCTACAAACCCGACTAAGGGTAAATTATACTTGTATATAAATATGCACAACTTGGTGATTAATCTTCCCTCTTCAAAGGGTACCCTAATTGAGTAATTGTGACCTAACATTCTTCTACTATAGTTAATATTAACTAGAGGAATAATGATCTTATAAGGATCATGCAATTAGAGTGTCTCCTTTATAATAACCTCTTGGGGTACCCCAACCTGTTTTTGGGTTCCCTTGCCCCATCTAAAAAGTGTGTATCACTCATTTAGAGCCCCTAACTTGTGGTAACCCCCGACCTAGAAGCTACTCATGATTGATCTACTATACTTATGATCTAAAATATATTTGATAAGGAATTACCTATCCAAAAACTTTTTGATCAACAGAAAATGGCATAACCACTAGGAAGTCCAGTGAAAGATTCTAAAAAATGATGAAAATGACTTGAAAGAATCTTAAACAATGAAAATGACCATTTAAAACCTTTATAAGCACTTACAAGAAACAATTTAAAGTTTGAACATCAATAGAATGATTTATTGTAGAGTTTTCTCATTATAAATTGCTTTGGATTAGAAAGATTGAGATTGAAAGATAAAGTATAGGAGAGATGAAGGAAAAATGCCTTATATAGATCATCCCATGTGACCAAATATGTAAATCACCTAACTTACTCTTATTCAGGTAGGCCAATCAACGTTGGGCTAATGGCATATATCCCATCTAACATGGCTAAGTTAATGGTGACTCTTGAATTTTAAGAGACTTGGACCTTTAGCATCATCAAATGCACATATATATGGACTTCTAGACTCTTTGAACATGCCCATCATACACGTACATTCCTTTATTTATATCATATTAATTACATCTTGAAAAAACGTAATTGATTATACCAATGAAGAGAATTGTCACTTGACTAGGTGTAGGATACATGTCACCCTTCTAAGTCATACTTTATTTTCCACGCTTATTTAACATATAGGCAACCTTGAACACAAGTTAACAACTTTATGAAGGATGGACAAACACCTTAATCTTATTTCCATCCTTGCAACTAGGACTCGAGGGTGTAACTAATGCACTTGAGCGTATGTGTACCTAAAAAAAGGCTCAATAATATCATTATAAACCTTTATATATAACTAAAAACTTGGATGACATACCTAATCCATCTAACCTGACTAAGAAATATGAAGTATATGCCTTAATGAATACCCTCAAATAACACTTTGAACTACTATAATACTCTTCATACAATCCATACCAAGTATTAAATGCTCACACATCCCTATACCATAATTGAGCCTATAGAACAGTGTTAGGGCATGCTTATACCAAGTGGATGCCTCATATGACATAATCCTTCCAACTCAACAATGAACCACCAATTATTAGGGGTTCTTATCATAAATGATGGCTTCTAGGATAAGTGTCACAATATTTTTTCCTCTCTACCCTTGTGTTTATGCAAGTGACATGACTCATAGCTACATTAACATCCATAAGTCGTCAAGCAAAAGGTTTTAATATCTCAACTTACACTTTCCTATTATACTATCTTTTTTCTTCAACTTTTGATTATCATTTATTTTCTTGCATCTTATTTGAAAAACACATATAAAGCTTATCTTGTCTCTAAAAATTTAATCCTTTTATTGATTTAACCATTAAAGGGTCCCTAAAACCCAAAAGGTCTGGTTTTGCAAGTTTGCAATCCCCTCACCACCATTACTCTAGTGAAGGATCAATCATCTTGTTTTTAATGTGAAAGCTTATTTACCTTTAAGGATGAATACCCTCGTTATTAGCTACTTATATGTTATGTATAAAAGAGAAAAGATATATCTATAAAGGTTTTGTTGTGTTTTATTTTTTTAATATAAAAAACAATTATATAGTTAAGAATAATTTAGATATTCAATATAAATAAAAAGGAAAATTTGCAATGATAGATGTTTAGGCTGTGCTAATTGACACTCTCTATAAATAAATAATAGGTTTAGAATGTCAATTTTACTATCCTTAATAACTCTTTTTTTCTCAAAAACACTAATTCAAATGGTAATACCCCTCTTAATAATTTACTTTTTTCAAAAAACAAATATGAAAGAAACTTAAATTTCATAAGGATAAATTTCAAATCTTAATTAACCTCCGACCATATATATATATATATATATAATCATTCCACTTAGAACCACCAACCTAGTGTATAAGCTCTTTTCAACTTGCAATCACTTCAATATAGTTAAATATTTGATTGGAGTTTATCTTAGTATATTTTTAGAGTAGGTTATGAGATTATTGTCAATGTAAAAGGATAATGTTGTTCCCACTTAACAAGTAGTTATTTTCACTCCATATTGTTTTTTAATGACTAATATGACCTTATTGAATAAGTGTTTTAATAACTCAATAATTTTAAATTATGAAAAAATTATTGTTTGTGTTACTTTTAGAAAAATAAGAAGAGGAAAAAACACTACATAAAAAACCTATATTTTGAAAATTTTATCTTATCTTTGTTTGGTTCAATTTTTTACTTTAAAATATTTATATATTTTGGATGAACTTGCCAAATAGAGATTGATATCCATGATTATAATATTTTTATTTTTTAATACATACCTTCAATAGTTAACTCGTTACATAATAAAAAAAATATAGTACAATGTTAGTAATAATGTATGATTTATACTGTATGGTTTTTTATACTCAAATAATTTAGGATTTTATAAGATTTGTAATATGTGTTAATTTAATATTAAGTTTGTGTGAAAAATATTGTGTAACTTGTATTTTTGAAAAATAAAATCATGCATAATCTACTTCTTTGTTTGTATATTCTTTTTTTTTTAAGTCCATTTTAAATTTGTTATTTGTAAGGTTTGAATAAAATTGAAGAATAATTCAATAAGATAATTTAAGTCTTTATACTAAATAATGACATTAGAATAGCTTAGAGTGTGGATAACACCACCTAAATAACTTAGTGGTCTTACATAGGAATAGTAATGGGTATTTACGGATCGGGTTTTTTCTAATCATATATTATCCAATATTATCTATCGTGTGAAAAACCTTTAAATTATAATCTGAGTAAAATAAATAAAGTACCGAATAGATTAAATAAAAGGATTTCAAGTATTGTAATTGGATACAATAGAATAAAATATAAGATGTTATGGTGAGAATTAAGTAAAAAGAAGAGTTGAGTGACAAAAATA
>Ga0307517_10003078_pt1 | contig 26325 bp, 15 predicted proteins | sample 23_EM_MG_FD_194515 | JGI IMG/M metagenome (GOLD analysis project Ga0307517, IMG submission 194515) | Populus trichocarpa ectomycorrhiza microbial communities from riparian zone in the Pacific Northwest, United States - 23_EM | ecosystem: Host-associated > Plants > Roots > Unclassified | place... | reverse complement strand
TGAGATATGATCCCGAAAAGCCGAAATAGGTCTGATAGGAGTGTGACACAATGGAAACCTGCCCCAAGGCACCAACACTATTGGATTGAGTAGAATGACGCCACGAAGCCAGTTAATCTTCGATAAGCCAGATTCAGTTCGTTCAAGAACTGAAGAACACAAGAATCACTCTCACACGTTAAAACTGAAAAATTCAGAAGAAATTATCCTCCAAAGCTGCCGAAATTTAGGTTACATGTGTTTAAATAGTTCTTAAAAGTAACCATAATGGATCTACCCTTGTAGGCTGAACTGACCCACATACAAAACTAACCCAAAAACCCTAAACTGTAAAGCCCATAACCTGATCCAAACAAGCCTTGGATCCTAGCTCAAAACAAAGTTCTAATTAAGCCAAAACATGAAAGAAAATAATAAAAATAACTTATTTATCATTAAATACCACCGGCCCTTCTTTTCTTGTATAGCTAGGATGGATAAGGAATCCTTATAAGAAAAGGATTCTGAAACATTGATGAATCCTTGCCACACTTGGATATTATATTGCAGCTCATTAAAGATCCTTGTGGAACTAGGAAATTCCCAAAACAACCTCTCACATCCTTGCAGGAAAAGGATCCTTGCCAAATAGGAAGTCCACAAGTCAAAAGGAAGTAAATAACAGAATTCGTATAGCCTGTTCTGACCTATATCGCAAGTCCTTTCCGAACATGGATTCACTTGAAAATGTACCCCAACATAGACAAATACCTCTGGAATCTTATGGTAAAGTTGCAGCTTGATCCAACAGTTGGATTTGAAGTTATGCTCAATAGCGTAAAACTGAAAGGTAGAAACTCTTACACCAAAATCCGAATCTGACCTTGCTTGGGTCATATCACAAGGCTGAACTGTATCAAACTGTCTTCGTGGCATCATCCTTATACTTCTTGTTCGCGGATCAATATTCATTGGGTGGGGGTTTCCGTTTCCAATAGTGTTGGTGCCTAGGTACAAGTTATCTTTGTGTCACACTTCTATCAAACCTAATTTCACAGATCAAACTCGCATACCCCTACAAAGCACAAGTGATGCGAACCTTTTGAGCACGCGGTCAAGCAACCCACACGCAAAGACAACAATTCCTGGAAGGCCATATAAATCTCCCTTTTATTGTGTGTGTATGTGTGTTGGTGAGATAATATCCCTTCCATGGTTCTCTAAAGAACTGAAAAACGACTTATCGAAGAACACTGTCTTTGTAGCGTCATCCTTATACTTCTCATTCGTGAATCAATATTCATTGGGTGGGGGTTTCCGTTTCCAATAGTGCTGGTGCCTAGGTACAAGTTATCTTTGTGTCACACTCCTATCAAACCTGATTTACTTGGCTTTCTAGGAATTAGTGTCTTTGCGTGTGAGTTGCGTGACCACGTGATCACGAGGTTCGCATCACATACTCACTTGACAAATCAACTTTATAAGCATTGTCATTGATCCTCCCAAAGATCTGAAATGGCTCATCTCCTCGTGGTAGTAGCTTTGATCTCCTATGGGCCGGAAATATCTCTCCTTCCATGCACCCAAACCCAATTGTCGGGTTGAAAGACAACATGTTTGCACCCTTTATTGGCTTTGGTCGCATGCACACGGTTTCTCTTTTTAATGTGTACCTGCACACTCTCATAGAGTGTCTTCACCACCTGTGCTTTACGATTACCATCCAAACTAACCCTTTCATAAACAGGCAAAGGAATCAAATCCATGGGAGTTAAAAGGGTTAAATCTATACACAATTTTAAATGGTGAAAATTCAATAGTAGAATGCACACTATGATTATATGCAAACTCTATAAATGGCAAACAATCTTCCCAATTCTTTAAGTTCTTTTGAATGACAACACGTAGAAGTTGTGTTAAGGTCCGATTAACTACTTCGGTTGTCCATCTATTTAGGGGTGACAAGTAGTTGAAAACAACAATTTAGAACCCAATTTGCCCCATAACACCTTCCAAAAATAGCTAAGGAACTTAACATTTCTACCAGAGACAAATGCTCTTAGGGACCCCATGAAGCCATACTATCTCCCTAAAGAACAAATCAGCAATGTTAGTTGCATCATCGGTTTTATAACATGGAATAAAGTGCCATCTTTGAAAACCTATCAATAACTACAAAAATTGAATCCCTACCCCGTTTTGACTTAGGTAAACCTAAGACGAAGTCCATCAAAATGTCTACTCATGGTTCTTTAGGTACAGGCAAAGGGATATACAAGCCATGTGGTTGAGTCCTAGGCTTTGCTTTCCTACAAGGTATGCATTTATCAAATATGAGTTGCACATCTTTTTTCATTTTAGGCCAATAAAAATTTATGCAAACCTCGTGATCACATGGTCACGCAACCCACACGCAAAGACACCAATTCCTGAAAAGCCAAGTCAATCAGGTTTGATAGGAGTGTGACATAAATATAACTTGTAACCAGCACTATTAGAAACAGAAAACCCCACCTAATGAATATTGATTCGCGAACGAGAAGTATAAGGATGACACCACGAAGCCAGTTGTTCTTCGATAAGTCGTTTTTAGTTCTTTAGAGAACCAAGGAAAGGGAGATTATCCAACCAACACACAACAAGTGCGGCAAATAAGTTTATTGATCTGAAAATTGTGTAACCTTACATGTTTGGTTATGCCTTTATTTATACTGACTCTAGACTTAAAGAAACCCTGATGGACCACCCTTAGGTGGACTTATATGAAACCCACTTATAATTGACCCAAATAAGTAATAATAATCCAAAGACTAAGAAGAAAATAATAAAAATAATAAAAATCCGAAAATTATCATCCTAAATATGCTAGAATCAGATTTGTCACCCTTAAGAAGTCCCAAATAAACTAGGAGAAATCTGATTTGGAAAATTTGTGTTGTTGCCCTTTTGATGTCCTTGATTAGCTTGGATTTTCTTGTTTAACTTGGACAAATAAGAAAAGAAATTTCCTCCTTTGTTGCTGATTTAATTACTTTCCTTTCTAAGTTAGGAAAAGCATTAAATAATCCTCTCCTCTTTAGGAATAAGATCTGGCCAACTTCCTTACTTAATTAGGAGAATAAATTGTTGGATTTCTATCCTTGTAGCTTTAGGAAAAAACAAGCCTAACAAGGCTGGTATGGGGCCAGACACATTAGCCTCTTGTTCCACACGAATTTGGCTCTTCTTGGACCCGAATTAGATGAATTAAAGGTTGTCTTTCATGCTCCTTAAATGTCCCAAACCCCTCTAGGTTCATCTTGCTCCATATGTTCTAAACAAGCTCATTCAATGCTTCTTTAAGCTTTTTTACCCTAACTCTTGTAATTGGCCCAATTGAAACCTCCAATGGGTTGTTGGCATGATTACGCTTGGTGTTGGGCTAATCCTCATCATCCCCTCTCTCTTTAAAAGGATTCGACCTCGAATCATCACCTGCGTGAAAGTGCATCAGCCACAATGTTTTCTTTTCCTTGCTTATACTTGATCACATACGGAAATGTTTCAATAAATTCAACCCATTTGGCATGTTTCCTACTCAACTTACCTTTCCCTTTCAAGTGCTTCAATGATTCATGATCAAAATGTATCACAAACTCCTTGGGCCACATGTAATGCTATCATCTCTCTAAAGTTCTTACCAAGGCATAGAGTTCCTTATCATATGTAGGGTAATTCAAGGCTGCCCCATTAAGTTTTTGGCTGAAATACACAATGGGCCTCCTATCCTGCATTAACACAACTCCTATACCACTACCTGACGCATCACATTCAACTTCAAAAGCTCTCGCAAAGTCTGGCAAAGCTAAAACAGACGCCGGACAAAGTTTATCTTTCAACAAATTAAAAGCCTTATCCTGTTCATCATTCCATTTGAATCCAACAGACTTTTTCACAATTTCAGTTAAAAGTGCAGCAATAGTACTAAAATCCTTCACAAACCTTTTATAAAAACTAGTAAGTCCATGAAAACTCCTTACCTCACTTACCGATTTTGGTGTAGGCTAATCCCGGATGGCCTTATCTTTCTCCTTATCCATCTCGATACCCTGCGTAGTTACGACATAACCAAGAAACATAATGTTCTCCATGCAAAAGATACACTTCTTAATATTAGGATACAATTGCTCACTACGCAATACACTAAGTACATTACGAAATGATTAAGATGCTCATGTAAGCTCTTGTTATAGATCAAAATACACAACAACAAACTTACCTATAAACGCACGCAATACATGATTCATTAAACACATAAATGTACTAGGCGCATTTGTAAGTCCAAACGACATGACTAACCATTCATACAAACCATGCTTAGTCTTAAATGCAGTTTTCCACTCATCACCCTCTTTCATCCTAATCTGATGGTACCCACTTTTTAAGTCAATTTTATAGAAAATACATAATCCATGTAACTCATCTAGCATGTCATCAAGCCTATGAATAGGTTGTCGATACTTTACCGTTATGTTGTTGACGGCATGACAGTCGACTTCCTCTATGTTCATCCTTTTTAGGCACAAGTAACATTGGCACAACACAAGGGCTCATACTATCACAAATTTACCCCTTCATCATCAGTTCATCTACTTGCCTTTGAAGCTCCTTCATCTCCTCGGGGTTGCTTCTATAGGCTGTATGAATCGAAGCTCCGGGTACAAGGCCAATTTAATGTTCAGTTCCCCTTAATGGTGGTAATCCACTAGGGATGTCTTCAGGGAATACATCATCAAACTCCTGCAACAAAGAAAAAGTCACACTAGGAATAGCAGAATCAAGATCGTTAGAGTTAAAATAAGCCTCAATATACACAAGTAAGATCATCAGCTTGTTAGTGAAAAACGCAGATCTGATTTGAGCTCTTTTTGTGTAAAAATTAGGTTGTTTCTTTAATTTTTCCACACTATTATCATCACAACAGCTTACTTTCTTCACTCCTCGGGTTTTACCTGCACTCTCAACTGGTTTAATTAAAGATTTAGGGGTAGTCGAATCTGATGGTCTTCTCTCACCATTGTCCTCACGTGAATTTTCACTCTTCCCATCCTCACACTCCCTTTTTAATTTTATTTCATCATTATACACTTATTTTGGAGAATGAGGTACAAGAGTGATGGTTTTACCATCCTTTACAATAGTGAACCTATTTCTAAACCCATCATGAATCGCCTTCCGATCAAACTGTCATGGTTGCCCTAAAAGTAAGTGACTAGCATGCATTGGGACTCCATCACACATAACCTCATCAGAATACTTCCCAATAGCAAATGCAATCAATACTTGCTTAGTAACCTTCACTTCACCACATTCATTCAACCATTGCAATGTATAAGGCCTAGGATGCTTAACACAACTCAGATTCAATTTCTTCACAAGAGTATCACTAGCTACATTAGCACAACAACCTCCATCAATTATCATGCTACATACCTTGTTTTGGATGTGACATCGAGTGTTAAATATGTTTTCCCGTTGCTGGTCTACATCATCTTCTTTGATTTGCATGTTCAGCGCACACCTTATAACCAAGGCCTCCCCTCAACTGGATATGCAATCTCCTCATCACTACAATCTACCAAAGGTGGCATCTCTTCACTTTCAGATTTGTCACTTTCAAATTCAACCTCCCCATTGTCTCTTGTAAGTATAACTCTTCGGTTTGGACACTAAGATGCAATGTGTCCTTTCCCTAAACTCTTAAAACATTTAATATCTCTATCACGAGTAGGTTGAGATTTAGATTTACCTTTCTAATCTGTATGAGCATCCTTTTTTGTGTTAGGTGGTTTGGCCTTTGCATAAGGCTTTGGTTGGACAACCCCTTCTCTCTTCAGATTCGGCCTCCATGTTGAGGAAGATGAAGCTGAATTGGTCTGAAAACGCGTACTACCCCTTCTTTTTATTTGCCTCTCCACTTTTGTTGTCATATGGACCATGTCCTCCAATTCCACACAATGTTGTAATTCTACAACATTCGTAATGTTCCTATTCAGTCCATATAGAAATCTAGCCATAGTAGCTTTCCTATCCTCAATCACATTAGCTCGAATCATTATGATCTCGATGTCCTTGAAATACTCATCCACGAACCTAGAACCCTGATTCAAACCCTGCAATTTCATATACAAATATCTATAATAGTGGTTAGGCACAAATCACCTTCTCATCAACACTTTCATCTCCTCCCACGACGTTACCGACCTCTCTCCACTCCTCTTTCTACTAATCGCATTCTTATCCCACCAAATCAGTGCGTAATCTGTGAATTCGATGACTACCAATTTTTACTTTTTTCACCTCCGAATAGTATGGCAATAAAAAATCCAATCCACCTTTTTCTCCCACTCCAAATATGCCTCGAGATCATTCTTACTTTGAAAGGAAGGTATTTTCAGTTTGATAGGATCCAAATCACCATCTAAATCATCATGTCCCCCAACACTACAAATTTCCCCTTTGGCCGAATTGACTCCTAGTTCTATTCCCAAAATCCCTTCGGTTTCTAGGCTACCGAAAACCTTCCCGATGACCTATGGTCTCGTCCTCAAAACCACCATCACCAATATCATCAACATCCTCCTCAAAATCCTTATAATCAGCCCACCTTGGCCTTTCGGCTCTACTACCACTGTTTGCTTTTGGTTCAACCCCAACCTTCCTTATGTCTTAGGTGCTTGTACCAGCCTTGTTACCACGTTTCTCCACCATATTAAGTCTGTCACACACGTTCCCCATCACAAAATTCATCCTCTCCATCATTTGTGTCATGGCTTGCATTTGGAACTTAAGTTCTCCCTCGGGTGGGGGTGGTGTGTTGTTTTGATCTGAATGATAGTACTTGCAAAAATTAGTTAGTAGTAAAAACATATCCTCACGTTGCTCTTGTTTTTCTTAAACACTCTTAATATCCTCACACGCTCACACCTCTCGTCTCACCTACTTGCGGTTCTTGCAGAACTAAAACCAACACCAAATAGAACCATCTTAGCAGTGCAATCCAAATATGTATATATGACTCAAGAAGCAAGAAAAACCAGAAAACAAGCAAAACAAAACTGTGATGATAGTCTCGCAAGTACCAAGCGAATTTATTCGAAATATGAATGAAACTGAAGACTCGAATAAAAACAGAAACAAAATATGCAAAACAATGAAACAACACCAAAATATGTTGTATATGTTGAAAATTTATTGCAAGAAACGAAAACAAAGGAAAAAAAGTGAATTCCAAAAGTTGACGCAAAACAGACCCGTTTACGACGAGTTAAGTCCGAATCTGGAACATAAAGTAAATGGTGTCCAATTGAGCTAAAATTTCAGATGTAGTGCGATTTAAACCCAAATAGACAACATATAAAATTTGAGAAATTTACGATAAGGTTTGATATGCTGACGCAAAAACATTATGAATCAAACCTTATTAGACCCGAAATTGAAAACCAAAGCCAACGATATCCAATTGACCCCAAAATTAATATGTGGTACGAGTAGGACCTCAGTATTTAGAGTATAAAATTTGAGCTAATTCCGAGTTGATTTGATCCAATTTGCCCTTGTTTAGTTTTCCGCGGCAGAAACCAATAAACGTCTTTTTGAGCGATTTTTTTTCTTTCCTTTTTCTTTCTCTTTTTTTTTATGCTACTGATATATTTTGGATAGTAACAGAATGAAATAACAAATTTTTTTTATATGCAGCAAATTCAAGGAGAAGAAGAAATTGGACACTAAGGAATTTTTGCGGAATCAACAAGAAACGAAAATTTCATAGGATATAACCTGATTAATGGAGCCAAGCTCTGATACCGAATGATGCGAACCTCTTGAACACACAGTCAAGCAACCCACACGCAAAGACACCAATTCCTGGAAAACCAAGTAAATCATGTTTGATAGGAGTGTGACATTTTAATTTGTATCTAGACACTAGCACTATTGGAAACGGAAACCCCCACTAAAAGAATATTGATTCACGAACAAAAAGTATAAGGATGACACCACGAAGTCAGTTATTCTTTGATAAGTTGTTTTTCAGTTCTTTAGAGAACCAAGAAAGGGAGATTATCCCACCAACACACAACAGTGCGACAAAAGAAGTTTATTGATCTGAAAATTACGTAACCCTTACATATCTGGTTATGCCTTTATTTATACTGACTCTAGACTGAAACAAACCCTAATCAACCCTTTATGTGGACTTATATGAGGCCCACTTACAATTAAATCCAAATAATATAAATAAAACCCTAAACTAAGAAGAAAATAATAATAACAATAATAAATCCAAATTTAATATCCTAAAAATGATAGGATCATATTTGATGTCTTATAGAAATCCCATATAAGCTAAGAGAAATTTGATTTGGAAAATTTGTACTGCCGCCCCTTTTAGATCCTTGATTAGCTTGGATTTCCTTGTTTAACTTGGACAAATAAGAAAAAAAATTTCCCTATTTGTTGCTGATTTAATTACTTTCCTTTCTAGACTAGAAAAAACATTAAATAATCCTTCTCTCTTTAGGAATCAAATCTGTTGAAACTTCCTTGATTGTTTAAGAAAATAAATTGTTGGCTTTTTATCCTTATATCATTAGAAAAAACAAGCCTAACAAGGAGATTGTCCTTGATGCTTCTTAAATGTTCTAAGTTCCTCTATATTCATTTTGCTTCATGTGTTTTGTACAAGTTTATTTAATGTTTTTTTAAGTATTTTTGCTCCAACTCTTGTAATTAGCTTAATTAACAACTCTAATAAATCGTTGTCATGATTATATTTAGTGTTGTACTGCTAAAACTAAGGTTTATTTAACTTGCCAAACAATAGTAAACTGTGTTTCGGAAAAAAAATTAAAGTTACCGCTGTCTGAAACACTGAATCATAGCGTAAAAGTTAGGCTGAGCACCTTTTACAATAGAATCATAGTGGTATAAAATATCGGGGGGGTTTCCCTCCAACGGAAGTAGATAGAAAGAGAGACAGTGAAGAGCGGAGCCAAGAGAGCGTAGAAAATGGGGTGGGCAATTGCACTACACGGGGGGGCCGGAGATATATCACTTTCACTTCCAGCAGAGCGTCGCCTCCCTCGCGAGGCGGCTCTCCATCACTGCCTCCAGATTGGTGTCGCCGCTCTCAAAGCCCAAAAGCACCCACTCGATGTTGTCGAACTTGTGGTACGTACTATTCGCAGTCATGTCTGAAACATATTCTGAATCCGTTGGAGTTGAAGGTGATGATCTCTTGTATTTTTATTGTTTGATCCAATAAGCCCACCAAACCTAAACCTAAACCTAAACCTAAACCTTGACCTCAATCTTCTTAATAAACTGGTAGCTCTATACTTTCAATTTGTTTTGCTTTTCTTAAGATGCTCTGCTCAAACTCTTCGTTTCTATCAGTTAACTTTCCTCTCTCTCTCTCTCTCTCTCTATATATATATATATATATATATATATATAATGAATGCTACAGGTCCGGGAATTAGAGAACCATCCAAACTTTAATGCTGGGAAAGGATCGGTTTTGACTAGCAGGGGAACTGTTGAGATGGAAGCTTGTATCATGGATGGAAATTCAAAGAAATGTGGAGCTGTTTCTGGTCTCACCACTGTTGTTAATGCCATATCTCTAGCACGATTGGTCATGGACAACACTCCTCATATATATCTTGGATTTGATGGAGCTGAGGCTTTTGCTAGGGAACAAGTGAGTGATACTCATTCTCTCTTCCTGCGATATTTTTAATTCCCACCAACCCAAGTTCACCTTGTTTCATTTTTTCCCAGTTGAAGTTCAGTGTGATTCCCTGCTTCTAATTACCCATTTTAGTTGTTCTTATCTTAGACCTAAATGTTCAAAAATGTTTGTCAATTATATTCTGGGAATGATCTTGAAAAGAATGTATAGAATTTCAAAGATTTTGAAATTTACAGCATTCATATTGATATCTGATCCTTGTCCCTGTGCAATATCTCACGGTTCATGCTGCTAAATTGATGTATGCTTGGCGAATTTGGAGAGATGTTTTAATAATTCTCCTTTTAACTCTTGTTTTCCATCTCCTTAGCAGTTTCTTATTATGCTTCTGTTTCACAAGCTTTAATAATTTAATGTTCTTATTATAATTGATGTACTTCAAGCATTTGTTATAATGAATGTAACCAAATTTAAATTTATCTTGAATACTTTCGTAAAAAGATTGTCTCTAATCTCCATGCATGTGGATCTTTTCACTGGGATTTTCATGTGTATCTGTGGCCTTTTGAATTCCCTAGGGTGTTGAGACCGTTGATTCCAGTCATTTCATTACTCCAGAAAATATTGAGAGGCTTAAGCAGGCAAAAGAAGCTGACAGAGTCCAGGTATGCTTCTCATCTTTCATATATGGGTCAGCATCAGATTCTGGCATGTTTGAATCATGCTCTAGTATATCTTAGCTTCATTTACTGTTTATAATCTGCAAGATGCATGTTAGTACAATCATTGTATTCCCAGTTGCCACACATTTCATTTGTTTTTCGGAAACTTAAATCCTAGAAATCCACTGCTATGAATCTTGATCATGGTTGTTAGAAACTTATGATACACAACTTGAATCTTACAATTCGCCTCAATTCACACATGAAACGATGCGGATTATGGGGTGAATTGCAGGTTTACATGAATCATGCGATTCAGTCACCATTCAGTTCAGTATGATTCATTGAATTTAATGCATCAACTCCAATAGAAAATAAAGTAAACTGCATAATTTTAAAAGAGATGGGTAATTATAGGAATGCGAAGTCTAGAGGACATGGATGACAACGACATATAAACAATTTTCTTTGGTAAATCTTTCTTTTTGAAACTGAGATGAATTAGATTTCAGTAAGAAAGAAAAGGGTGAATTAAAGTAAGAGTGCCAAAGACAATAAGAATGACAGTAGTGATAATGATATCAAAATTGAAGAAAATATTACAGCTTGTTAGTAGTTTAACTAGCTAGAAGAAGCTTTGAGACTTTGGGGTCATTGAGTGACTGGGAACTAACAAATCAAATGATTGATGTACATTTTTTTTTATAAATGATAATTTTTCCTTTGTTGTATAATTATGTAGTATGTTATTTATCTTTTATAATGTCATTTGCATTTGTTACCGAATCTCACGCTTTGCAATTCAATGTGATTTGAGATCCCAAAAATGGACTTTCTGATCTGCGATTCAAATCTTGATTTTCCATGATCTTGATATTTAATATGAATGAAGTATGACAATGATTGTATCTTATTACTTTTGAATGGTTGAAATGTTATAACATCATTGATTAGAAATCTTCAGGATTTCTCAGGTGTTTTGCATAACATTATATGCAAGCTGTATAATACTTCCATGGTCCTTTTGATTTGAAGCTTTGATTTTTATTCTGCATCCATAGATGGATTATACACAACCCATTCAGAAAGATGAAAAAAGTGAAAGTCCAACTGGTAATGGAGATAGCCAAATTGGGACTGTTGGATGTGTTGCTGTTGATAAAAATGGGAACTTAGCCACAGCAACTTCTACAGGTGGGTTTGTTAACAAGATGGTGGGTAGGATTGGAGACACACCCATAATTGGGGCAGGGACATATGCCAACAATCTTTGTGCAGTTTCCGCTACAGGCAAAGGGGAAACAATTATACGCGGCACTGTTGCTCGGGATGTGGCTGCCCTTATGGAGTATAAAGGTCTCTCTCTCAAGGAAGCTGCAGCTCATGTTGTTGAGTGTAATCCAAGAGGGGATGTTGGGTTGGTTGCTGTGTCAGCCAGGGGAGAAGTCACCATGCCATTTAATACAACTGGGATGTTTCGTGCTTGTGCTACTGAAGATGGGTATTCAGAAGTAGGAATATGGCCTTCTGTGCAAGATTGAATGATTTTGGTGAACTTGGTTGCTTGAAGTCCCGTTGTCAGCGAATGAGAACTGGCTTAAAATGTGTAAAACACTTGCATCGTGTGTAATGAATATTCTGTGAAAGAAGTTGCTTCAGATTCATCAATCTTAAAATGCTTGAAAATCATGGCCTTGACTTTTAAATCAACTCCTCTAAAAGAGAGCTGTCAGCTAGGTGTCTACTGGTTTTTATTTTATTTTTTATTAGTGTTTCATTTTAATGTTTGCACAAACTACTTGGCTTGGGATTCTAGAGGGTTTTTTTTAGCCTATTTTATTTTTTTTATTAAGCTTTAACATTGTTCTATTCCAATTTTTTTTTTTTTTTTACTATAATATCACTATTTTTTTATGACCACTCACTTTGGCATCGGTAATTGTCAGCGGAAGCACTTTTTTGGTAGATAAATCTGATGCTAAAAAAATATTTTCAACAAGCTCTAGGACTTTTTACCGAAACTGAAAAATACTTAAGTTTGGTTCAAGTTCATTAATATTTTCGAATTAATTTTCTGCCTAGCCTAAATAATATGTTAGAATGGGCTATTTTCTAAAGAAGTTTAAGAATAAATCTTTTGTTTGGTATCATTTCTGTTTTCTATTTTTTTTCTTCCTTTCAATAAGTTTGATTTTTAAGTTTATTTTTTAAAAAAATATTGTTTACATAGAAAGTAAATATAGAAAAAAAATGTTGCTTCCAACAGAACATGGGACAATGGAACCAGCCGTGCAGCTGGAAGGCCACATGCTTTTTGTGAGAGGCCAAGTCTTTGTTCTCTTTCCCTCTTTTCAGCGACACCAAATTCTGGAGCACCTAGTAACGGGTGTTTGAAGGAACTTGTAGAAATTTTGGTGGAAGCACAAATCTCTTTCTTCTTCATCCACGGGAGAGTTGAAGAAGCAGTCGATTGGTCGATTAGAAGTTATGATTGATAACAAAAAAAAAAATGATTAACCACCAAAGTTTAAATGCCCATACAAATAAGAAAATACAATCCTATTTATCCTATTTAGAGTGGGACTCCTTAACAAAATAACTAATAAAAAATTAAAAAATTAGTAATCAATAAAAGAAGAATTTATCTTGTATTAAGATTAATAAGCCTATTTATCTACTACTAATATATGTATAGGATTAGAATTATATATGTAAGTAGGATTCAAACTCTATAATAGTATAAATAGAGCCACATATGGTTAGCTCCACATATTCAAAATCCTACAATTTATTCTTCTTCTTTTTTCAAGAGGTTTTTATTTCTTTTACTGCTTTCTTATTTCTTTATTTTCTACTTTCTTTATTTTTCAGATTCAAGTTTTCAACAAACTCATTCTCTCTTAGAGTTATTGTGTTTACTTTATATGATAGTATTTTTAGAATACATTACCCTAATTGAGGGTCCGAGATCTAAAATCCATATTTCATTTTATTAGAGGTAGTCTTGTCATATTCAATTCAAAGTATAATTAATTGACAACACTGGGGAAAGTGATTGACTACAATAAAATGAGTTTTCATATCTTATCAAAATATTTAGTCCTAATTAAAGGAAGAGTCCTCAATGGAATAAACTGATATTTGAAGAATAAGTTAGGATTCATGTAATTAAAAAAAAGCTAACACATAATAAGTTAGAATTCATTTTGTATTTGGATTTATCATGTAATCTCTTTATCTAATATGAACAGTTTATATAGGCTTAGATTTAAGAATTTACTTTAAATTAATCTATGAATATAAATAGTGTTAGTGAATATGTTATGTAGCTAGTTAGTTGGTTACATGTAGCACTGATTTTATTCATGTAAAAAATATATTGTTAATAAAGGTTTTCTTTATCTTTAATATTCATCTATATTTGCTTAATGAATCCAATATTTAATTAATGAATCTGTATAGTAAAGATAAAGTTTATAAGACAAAAATGTTATGCAAAGAAAATTATGAAGTTATTATAATTATGATATTCCTATTACATCAAAGCATTGTTTCTAAATGCTTTTAGTCAATGTTCTATTAAGATTGAATATTAATTAGAGTTGTTGATACCAATGCATATTATGTTTTTTCTTTTATGAAAGGAAGCGGTTGCTCTTATAAACTGAGGTGTGATGAATACCTGGAACTAATATACAGGGGCTTGTCAGATAACATGTACACTAAACTAACCTGCAAGAGAATTTCATATAGAGAGATCACCTATGTCTATAGAAAGACTCATGTGATGGTTGTGTAAGTGATCTTTGGACTTGAGATCACTAAGTTATCTTATATAAGGAGTGTTTCTACTACACGTTGTCCTAATCCAGGATAACAAACGGGAAGATATTGTGTATAACATAAACTATATAAAAATATTTAAGTAATCAAGAGAGGATTCATCACCCTTGATACGATTCAGGCAAGGTCAAATTCGGATTTTGACGTAAAATGTGCAACTATCCAGTTTTACGGCAACATTCATATTTCTCAATTCGACCGTTGGATCAGGCTGAAACTTCACATGGAGTCTCCTGACATGTTTTGCTACATTGGATTAAAATTTCAAGTCAAGCGGAGTTCAGGAAGGCATCACGATACTGGTCAACAGAGGCTGTACGAATTTTGTTATTTACTTCCTTTTGACTTGTGGACTTCCTATTTGACTAGGATTCTTTTCCTAAAAGGATATGGAAGCTTGTTTTGGAAATATCCTAATTCTACAAGGATATTTAATGGGCTGCAATATAGTTTTCCAAGTGTGGCAATGATTCATTAATGTTTCAAAATCCTTTTCTTACAAGGATTCATTATTCATTCTAGCTACAACAAGGAAAGAAGACTTTAGAATTAATTCTAGCTTCAGATAAGATTTTCTAGTTTATTTGGGACTTCTTAAGGGTGACAAATTTGATTCTAGCATATTCAGGATGGTAATTTTCAGATTTTTATTGTTTTTTATTATTTTCATCTTAGTCTTTGGGTATTATTACTTATTTGGGTCAATTGTAAGTGGGCTTCATATAAGTCCACCTAAGGAGGGGTCCATTAGGGTTTATTTAAGGCTTCATAAATAAAGGCATAACCAGACATATAAGTTAGACAATTCAGATTAATAAAACTTCTTGTTTGCCGCACTTTGTGTGTGTGTGTGTGTTGGTGAGATAATCTCCCTTTCATGGTTCTCTAAAGAACTGAAAAAGGACTTATCGAAGAACAACTGTCTTCGTGGCGTCATCCTTATACTTCTTGTTCACGAATCAATATTCGTTGGGTGGGGTCTCCGTTTTTAATAGTGTTGGTGCCTAGGTACAAGTTATCTTTGTGTCACACTCCTATCAAACCTGATTTACTTGGCTTTCCGGGAATTGATGTCTTTGCGTGTGAGTTGTGTGACCATGTGATCACGAGATTCGCATCAACCCTAGGTGAATTAGAAAAAATGTTACATGTGTTCTCAAATAGTATTGATTACGAAATCCTTGGCCAAGGGGAATGAGTTTTGAAAAGAGTTTCAAAATCTTAGTTAAAGAATCAATAATTATAATGTTGAGAACTAACATGATTTGACAAAGCAGAAATACTCCATGTTATATTGTCTAAATCATAACATTCTTGATGAAGGGATATTAATTACATTGATAAATTAGTCACTAAAAAGTTAAGTCAAATCACTTATGACTTTCATAATATTTGGGGGATCATGACAAATTGTTAAACATTGTACTTGAAGATTCAATTATTGAATTGATAATAAATTAAATTATTTAAATTATTTAATCTTATTTTATTTAGGATTATGATTTATATTTAGGCTAACTTATTAGGGAACCTAATGAGTTATACACATAAGAATCATTGGTCAGAAATTAAAATGAGATGATTAATCAAGTTATGACTTGATTGTAAATAAATTTTAGAAATTGAGGACTATAATATAATTAATATAGGGTATTACAATTCTAGACCTAAAAAAAAATCAAGTAGGGACTTGATTGAATAACTTTCTAAAATTATCCCAAAATAATATATATAATATTACTTAAGGGGCAAATTGATATTTTAGCATTTATAGAGTTTTTTTAAGTTTCCTTATAAATAGAATGATATGCCTCTTATTTCTTAAGAAGTGAAGGGTGAGAAAAGTATAGTATGTAAATATCTAAAAAAAAAAAAAGATATAGCATTATAAGATATATCAATCTCTCTCCCCTAAAAAGGTTTATGAGATTTCTCATTGGTGGTTCGTGTGAATTATCGTTAGAAGGTGGACACATGAACGACTTGTGGTTTGAGACAACCAAGCCTTGAAGCAAATATTCAAAGTTGAAAAGAACATCTGATTTTCAGGTAATTTTCACATAAACCCTAAACAACTCTAGATCTGTCTAACGAGATCCTTGAAACTCCTGAGAAATTTTAAATTCACCGTTTTTGCTGCATATATGTGTTTTGAAAAACTCAACATATAGATCATTTAATTACTAGAAAAATAACTAGCTCGATATATACATTTTTTACAACTTTCTTGAAATTTATCTTTCCTTACCGTTGATTTATTTTAAGAGTTTCCTTTATATTCTAGTTTATTTATTTTACTTTTCCTTTTATTTTTTTTACTTGGCATCACTTGAAACAATATAGTTTTCTTTTAGTTTTTTTAAGATTGGAATATTTGATACCTATACTTCATTTGATTTGTGAGACGGTTATCAAATTTTTATTAAAAATTAAAATTTTAATTGTAGTTTCTCCTTGTTAAAAAAGAAGAAATGATGAATAGATAACATAATTGACCAAGAAATTATCTGAATGATCAACATATTAAAAGGGAAGGTGGGTTGTGTACAACGAGTGAAATTCTTGTGTGATTATGTTTTTGGATCTTCTTTTCTTGGTTCAAGTGTTGTTAAAGGAGATGTAGAATCAAAATAGAATTTGAGATAAATCGAGGAAAGGAAAGGAAGCTAATATTTTTTTTTTCTTGTATCTGTGTAAATCCCCTCCTTTGTGCACCAATTGTTTGGCTTATTTATAGGCAAAATCCGTGCTCCTCGTTGACTGGTTTGGATGACATCCATCATTGAGCAAGAGCTAGCTATTGTGGGAAAGCAAATGTGAGTAACGGTTTCCTTCTTCCTCTTTTTTTTTTTTAACTTTAAGATTTAAACTTGGTCCCCCAATGGGATATAAGACTTAATATTAATCCACAAGGTAGGTTATTCACTCAATTTGACCCCGATCCATAATAATATGAGAATACTCTAAATAAATTTGCAAGAAATATGATTTCAAATAAATTGGACAAAATAGGGGTATCCACATTTGCCACTTTACAGGTTCTAAAGAGTTAGAGAATATGCAAAGTCACAACGCGCTATTTTAGCCAAGGGGATCCTTGTAAATAAGAATTTGAGAGGTTAAAGTGTCATGATAACTCTCCCAATAGCTTGGACTTCACATAATCCAAAAATTAAAAATAAAATAAAAAAACAGGATGCAATTCAATATGACATGAGAAGAATCATGTAAAGAAGGGCTGCAAGATTTGAGAGGCCGTGATTATCTTCATAACCTGGAAATTTTGAAAGAAAGATTTTTTTCCTATAATTTTGATAATTTGAGTGAAATAAAAATAAATTATTAGGATTGTCGTCCTAATTATAAGAAGATGACAAACAATTTACAGAATAAAAGAAAAGAAAAAAAATGATTATGATAATTCTCGTTTCATAACCTTGAGATTTTGAAGGTAGGATTGTCTTCCTAACATTCCTAGCATTTCGATGACTTGAAAATTGAAAATGTTAATTGATAGGATTGTCATCTCAAATATTTATAGCAAAGAATGATTTAAAACTTATGACCAGAAGATTGAAAATTTTGAGAGCTTAGGTTTGTCTTTGTAACTCTCTTAAAAAAGTGCTAGAATTTTGAAATGCAAAGGTTGTTTGTTTTGCTCTTCGTAGAAGGGGTAGCGACTCCAGACGTTAAGATTATCTTCCCAACATTCTCAATGAAGGAGAAATAAAGTGGTTATAGTTGTCTTCTTTGCTCTCCTCAAAAGGTGGAAGAGAAGTTAGACTTTTCCTTGAAACTTTTTCATAAGGAACTAGTTTCTTACACTCGTTATACTATGTGATGCGAATCTCGTGATCACATGGTCACACAATCCACACGCAAAGACACCAATTCCTAGAAAACCAAGTAAATCAGGTTTGATAGGAGTGTGACACAAAGATAACTTGTACCTAGGCACCAACACTATTGGAAACGGAGACCTCCACCCAACGAATATTGATTCGCGAACGAGAAGTATAAGGATGACGCCACGAAGACAGTTGTTCTTCGATAAGTCGTTTTCAGTTCTTTAGAAAACTAAGGAAGGGAGATTATCCCACCAACACACAATAAGTGCAGTAAAGAAGTTTATTAATCTAAAAATTACGTAACCTTACATGTTTGGTTATGCCTTTATTTATACTGACTCTAGACTTAAAGAAACTCTAATGGACCCCCCTTAGGTGGATTTATATGAAGCTCATTTACAATTGACCCAAATAAGTAATAATAACCGAAAAACTAAGAACAAAATAATAAAAATAATAAAAATCAGAAAATTATCATGCTAAATATACTAGAATAAGATTTGTCAACCTTAAGAAGTCTTAAATAAACTAGGAAAAATCTGATTTGGAAAATTTGTGTTGCTGCCCCCTCTTTGATGTCCTTGATTAGCTTGGATTTCCTTGTTTAACTTGGACAAATAAGAAAACAAATTTCTTCCTTTGTTGTTGATTTAATTACTTTCTTTCCTAAGTTAGGAAAAGCATTAAATAGTCCTCCCCTCTTTAGGAATAAGATATGGCCAACTTCCTTACTTAATTAGAAGAATAAATTGCTGACTTTTTATCCTTGTAACATTAGGAAAAATAACAAGCCTAACAAGGCTGGTATTGGGCCGGACACATCAACCCCTTGTTCCACACGAATTGGGCTCTTCTTGGACCTGAACTAGATGAATTAAAGGTTGTCCTTCATGCTCCTTAAATGTCCCAAGCCCCTCTAGATCCATTTTGCTCCATATGTTATGAACAAGCCCATTCAATGCTTCTTTAAGCTTCTTTGCCCTAGCTCTTGTGATTGGCCCAATTGGCACCTCCAATGGATCGTTGGCATGATTACGCTTGGTGTTGGGCTGATTTGCATCACTATGGGAAAGATCAATTTTTTTTAATGTACAAAAATTATTCAAGCTGCAATAAATTATTTGATATTGTTATTAAATATGATATAAATATATATTTTATGTTAGGTTTGGGTGGTTTTCGGGTCTAGTTTGACAATATACATACCGATGCAAACCTCGTGATGTGAACCTCGTGTTCACGCAAAGACACTAATTCCCGATAAACCAAGTAAATCAGGTTTGATAGGAGTGTGACACAAAAATTCTTGTACCTAGGCACTAACACTATTGGAAACAGAAACCCCCACCCTATGAATATTGATTCGCGAACGAGAAATATAAGGATGACGCCACGAAGTCAGTTGTTCTTTGATAAGTCGTTTTTCAGTTCTTTAGAGAACCAAGAAAGGGAGATCATCCCACCAACACACAACAAGTGCGGCAAAAGAAGTTTATTAATCTGAAAATTGTGTATCCCTTACATATCTGGTTATACCTTTATTTATACTGACTTTAGACTGAAACAAACCCTAATGAACCGTTTATGTGGACTTATATGAGGCCCACTTACAATTAAACCCAAATAATATAAATAAAACCCTAAACTAAGAAGAAAACACTAAATCCGAATTTAATATCCTAAATATGATAGGATCAGATTTGTCACCCTGAAGAAGTCCTAAATAGACTAGGAAATCTAATCTGAAGGTAGAATTAATTCTAAAGTCTTCTTTCTTTGTTGTAGCTAGGATGAATAAGGAATCCTTGTAAGAAAAGGATTCTGAAACATTTATGAATCCTTGTCACACTTGCAAACTATGTTGCAGCCCATTAAAGATCCTTGTAAAGCTAGGAGATTCCCAAAACAAGTTGTCATATCCTTGTATCATTAAGAAAAACAAGCCTAACAAGGTTGGTATGGGGCCAAACACATCAACTCCTTAGATGTCCTAAGCTCCTCTAGGTCCATCTTGCTCCATATGTTCTGAACAAGCTCATTCAATGCTTCTTTAAGTTTCTTTGCCTAGCTCTTGTAATTGGTCCAATTGGCACCTCCAATGGGTCGTTGGCATGATTACGCTTGGTTTTGGGCTGATCCTTATCACCTCGTGATCACGTGGTAACGCAACCCACAATCAAAATTGAGATATGATGCCGAGAAGCCGAAAGAGATCTGATACGAGTGTGACACAATGAAAAATTGTTCTAAGACACCAGCACTATTAGAATGAAGTCGAATGACGTCATGAAACCAATTAATCTTCGATAAGTCAGATTCAGTTTAGAAGTATTATTCATCAAAGGTTGTTGAAACATAGGCTTACAAGAGATTAAGTACTTCTTAAAAATTAACCCTAATAGATCTACCCTTACAGGCAGAATTGGTCCCCTTACAAAACTGACCCAAAACCTATACTAGTAAGCCCAAACCCTAAACCAAACAAGCCTTGGATTCTGGATGAAAACAAAGTATTAATTAAGCCCAAACAAGCCTTGGGTTATAGCCGAAATAATAAAAATAAAACTCATAAATTAATCCCCTATGTTGCTGTGAGAAGAGAAGAAGAAAATCAAATAATACAAGTTTGATATAAGGCTTATTTATAGCCCACAATGCTGCCCAATGATCCTAGAAACCAATATGTAATTAAATACCACCAGCCCTTCTTTCCTTGTGCAACTAGGATGAATAAGGAACTAGTAAGAAAAGGATTTTGGAACATTAATGAATCATTGTCGCACTTGGAACTTATGTTGCAGCCTATTAAAGATTCATGTAGAACTAAGAAATTCCCAAAATAAGTTGTCACTTCCTTGTGAGAAAAGGATCCTTGCCAAATAGAAAGTCCACATGTCAAAAGGAAGTAAATAACAAAATTCAAACAACCTGTTTTAACCTATATCGCAAGTCCGTTTCAAACTCTAATTTGCCTGAAAGCTTAGCCCAACATGGAAAAATACCTCTAGAATTTTTTGGTAAAGTTTGAGCTTGATCCAACGGTTTGATTTGGAGATATGTTAAATAGCGTAAAATTGAAGGTTAGAAAATTTTACACCAAAATCTGGAATCCTCTGGAATTTGACCTTGCTTTGATCATATCATTCCATCTATCTTCAAGATGATTTTTCCTCGAATCACCAACATGTTTAATGGATAGTTTCTTAGCGTCTTGTTGAAGCCTTTGAAGTTCTTTTCTTGCATGCACTTGCCTACAACAATATTTTATGGAAGTAGTAGCCGATAATAATTTCATAAAAGCATGCTTTGCCATCCTCTTGCGTCTATATTTTTTAATGATAACCATTGTTGCCCTCTTTTGTTTTTCATCCTTTTGGCGCTGAACTAAAGCTCTCCATTCTTTTCTCAATATTTTTCTTCATAAATCTTTGCAATTCATTCAGCCTCACACTCTTTATCTAATCTCATAAAAGCATTGGGATCATAAATATTTGAAACTCGTAACCTCCATTTCTCTTCCTTACTCATATTGAATCTCCTTTGATCAACCTCATTAATCTGTTGATTCATCGAAGCAAATTCATCTTTTAGATCCCTCATCATTCTAGTCTGCAACTCAAGTTGTTTGGTGAAAGCTTGCATCTGAAAGTTGTTATTAGCTCTCGGTGTCCCGAGTTGTTATTTTCAAACATTTTTTAATATGCAGAAATTGATCAGTAGCACAAAATATATCCTCTCAACCCTCGTGTTTCACACAAATCAAAGCTTTTAACTCTAATATGCTCACCAATCCTTTTACCCCATAACTTGCTTTCTTTCAGTTCTTTCATAACTGAAAATCAACAAATCAAAGTCAGTAGCTTCCGAAAGGCAATCCAATTATAAATGTAGACTCAATATTAAATATATATATATATATATATATATATATATATATACTGAAAACAAGCAAAATAAAACTACGATTATGATTTTGCAAGTAGTAATGCAAAGTCATACGAATTGTAAACAAAACGAAGACACCAAATAAAGTAGAAGCAAAGACACTTATTTGACTCCTCAATAACCTAGATATAGTGTAAACCCTGGGAAATAAATGTTTGCGTAAATTGCAAACCAAATAAATTTTCGGATGAAATATTTCAAGATATTATAAATTTAACCCAGAAATATTGAGGGTTAGATTAAATTAAAGAAAATGAATTAAACTAAAAAGTTGAGGGGTGAAATTATAAGAAATAATACACTTAAAGAAAATGGGACCTAAGTGCAAATAAGAGAAATTATGGGGTATAAATACCCCTTTCCCTTGCTCATCAAAACAGGCAGCAACTATTAAGGGAGAGGGAGAGAGTTTTTTATTTTGTTCTTGCCTAATCAAGAGAGAGACACCAAAAATCCCAAGCACCCATCCAAGTTTAAGGGTTTATAGGTAGAATAAACACTTGTGGGCAATGAATTAACAATAAATTTTGAAGGTAGAGAGAGAAGGGAGGGTCGACTGTCATTAGAAAAGGGGGAGTCAAAGAATTTTGACTGGTTAAGGATCGAGACCTTGATTCTTACTAGGTAAGGAATTCTAAACATGGTTATATAAGTCGTTTTGAATTCGATTATGAATTGATGCCTTAGTGTTGAATTTTAATTATGGTTCTAAACTTGAATTGGAAGAAATGTATTAATTGTTAAACTTAAGTTAATTCATGTGTTGTATGTGATTAGGGGTATGAAATCATGATGATTTATCAAAGAAAATGTATGAGTAATTGAGTTAGGGATGACCGACCATATGAGGAGCAAAGAGGGAAAGAGGGAAATTGTGGTTTTTCTTATTGAATTTATTGTAATAGGTTGTTTTTTTATGTGAATGTGTGTGTGAATTGAATGAAATTAGCATGAAAATGAATAAGGGAACACGTGTTTCCTTAAGGCCATGCTTTTCGGCCAATTATGCATCAAAAGGGGAGGATTTTTAATTTGATATATTTAGCTTGATGATGTGTGTTTAATTGTGTCAAAATAAGGAAAAATACATGTTGAAATAGCAAGGATTATGTTTAGAAGAATATTGTTTGGAAAGTTAGTAAAATCGATAAAAATATTATGTTTTGACGTTAACAGGGAAAATTGAAATAAATAGAATAAATTAGTTCTTAAAAGATATTTTTGATACTATCATATGATATGTGATATGGCTAGAGGTTGAGATAAAAGAGGAAAAGTTGAATTGTGGATGTTGTGTGTAAATGGAAAGGTTGACGAATCTGGACAGATTCATCTCCTAACTTTTAAAGAGAATTCGCGTAGGAGGATGAGGGAATTAGGATCAGCTTCCTTCATAGGAATTGTATTTTTAGATGTTGACTAAGGAAATTGATCTTATTCAATTTGGATCTATAGAACTCCAGTTATGGGTCACCAACCGAGACTGGGTCATGACAGACCCTATAGGGTAGTAGGTCTAATTCGTTGACAAGTAATTTTGAGTGTGTTAGGAGCAGAACTGGGTTCTACTCCCTCATGATAATTGTAGCCCCTTATCTTAGCTTTCCAAAAAGACCAACCTCGCTTGAAACAGAGTCCTAGAACTTCGTATATAGTCAAAAATTAGAGGAGAGGTCGTAATGCGACCTCTGCTGGCAGATTTGAAAAGTCGCTAAACTGACTATCTAGACGCGTTAATATTACATTTTAGCTTCCAAAAGAAACGAGCCATGTTCAAAATGGAAATTTATAATGATAATTATAGTCGGACAAAAAATAACGATATTAATGGGTGAAATGAGAAAAATGTAAAATATAAAGAAAGGAATAATTGAAAGAAGACCCTATATTGGCTGTTAATATGTTTATTATGAAATGTATCCTTGAATGAGGATAATTTATGAGATATGTATGTGATTATAAGAGGGGACCACATGCATGGTGCAGCAGCAGGGAAGCACGAGTAGAGCTTCTACTGCAGGTAGGTGATCTGCACCTATGCTTTCTAGTTAAATTCCATGATTTAATATGTTATTGATGTGAAATGTGAATTAGCGAATGTTGGATATTATATGAAAGAATGAACGTTTGCGTAATGATGTTGTTATTTTGGATAGCATCCCGAATGTATATGTGTTGAAGGTGAATGGTCTTTCGTGTGAATTGCCAAGTAATAGAAGCATCGCTGACATAGAAAATATAAGAAGCGTGATATGTGGCACAGACTAGCATACATTTAGTGTATGTTAGGATCCCGGGTAAGGGGATCACCATGCATTGCCTAGCATACATTTGTGTATGTTAAGATCTCGGGTAAGGGGATTACCATGCATCGACTCCTACGGGATGATGATGGTACCGGTGAAATTGGTATCGGCAATGTGTTAAGAGCAAAGAGTTGTGGTTGATTTTATAGAATCTTGAATGGAAGTTGAAAATGAAAGATGAAACAGTTTTTAGTAGTTGAAAAGGAGTTCCAATAGAAACAAAAAGGGAGAAGTGAATAGAATATGAATACATGCTTGTCTTTTTAAATTATTGGATTTTTATGTTACTATACTTATTGTTATATTCATGTTTCCGTAATATGTATTTTGTTTCAGGACCATCGCATGCATGACAGGAGTAGATCCTAACTTTTGTTCATTTTTTGTTATCAAGTTCTTGAGAGTATATCCTTATATTTTGTAATATTAAAACATTTATATAACTTGAATAGATGAACTTAACTCTGAAATTCATATAATCATGTTCTATGTATGCGTGTTTATCTTATTTATTCTTCTATAATGATATTTGTTGTTCAATGTATCTTATAAAAATTATGGTTGTGATGATGATGATGATGTTTGTGGGATTGAGACCCAAGACTAACATGTTTTGGAACTTTACACAAATCTGATTGTTACACAATTTCAAAGCACCCGAATTGAAACTTAGACCTAATGATATTGGAATCACCTGAAATTCAATATGTAGTATCCTAATACCCAAAAAACTACAAATCTCAGTTCATAGGTCGTTCTCTTATGCGTATGTATGATTAGTTTGCGGCAGAATTGAACAACGAATTGAAACCTCAAGCAAATATGATGCGAACCTCGTGATCACATGGTCACGCAACCCACACGCAAAGACATCAATTCCCGGAAAGCCAAGTAAATCAGGTTTGATAGGAGTGTAACACAAAGATAACTTGTACCTAGGCACCAATACTATTGAAAACAGAAAACCCCCACCCAACGAATATTGATTCGCGAACGAGAAGTATAAGGATGACGCCACGAGGACAGTTATTCTTCGATAAGTTGGTTTTTAGTTCTTTAGAGAACCATAGAAGGGAGATTATATCACCAACACACACACACAAAGTGCAGCAACAAGAAGTTTTATTAATCTGAATTGTCTAATCTTACATGTCTGGTTATGCCCTTATTTATAGTGACTCCAAACTAAAATAAACCCTAATGGACCCCTTATGTGACTTATATGATGCCCACTTACAATTAAACCCAAATAATATAAATAAACCCTAAACTAAGAAGAAAATAATAATAACAATAATAAATCCGAATTTAATATCCTAAATATAATAGGATTAGATTTGTTGCCTTTTAGAAGTCCCATATAAGCTAGGAGAATCAAAATCTGAAGGTAGAATTAATTCTGAAATCTTCTTTCCTTTTTTTGTAGCTAGGATGAATAAGAAATCCTTGTAAGAAAAGGATTCTAAAACATTTATGAATCCTTGCCACACTTGAAAACTATTTTGGAGCCCATTAAAGATCTTTGTAGAATTAGTAGATTTCCAAAATAGTCTGATTGACCTATCCAGTTTTACAACAACAGTCATAATTCTCAATCCAACCATTGGATCAGGCTGAAATTTTACGTGGAGTCTCCTGACATATTGTCGTACCTTGGGTTAAAAGTTCAAGTCAATCGGACTTCGGAAAGGCATCTCCATATGGGTCAACAGAGGCTGTACGAATTTTGTTATTTACTTCCTTTTGACTTGTAGACTTCCTATTTGGCTATGATTATTTTCCTAAAAGGATGTGGCAGCTTATTTTGGAAATCTACTAATTCTACAAAGATCTTTAATGGGCTGCAACATAGTTTTCAAGTGTGGCAAGGATTCATAAATGTTTTAGAATCCTTTTCTTACGATGATTCCTTATTCATCCTAGCTACAAAAAGAAAAGAAGACTTCAGAATAAATTCTACCTTCAGATCAGATTTCTTAGTCTATTTGGAACTTCTTAATGGTGACAAA
>Ga0307517_10003077_pt1 | contig 26325 bp, 29 predicted proteins | sample 23_EM_MG_FD_194515 | JGI IMG/M metagenome (GOLD analysis project Ga0307517, IMG submission 194515) | Populus trichocarpa ectomycorrhiza microbial communities from riparian zone in the Pacific Northwest, United States - 23_EM | ecosystem: Host-associated > Plants > Roots > Unclassified | place... | reverse complement strand
GCCTCGAACCACTGCACGCCAGCCCCGAAGGTGATGACTGACGTCGAAATCAGCGAGAAACCGGGCTTCACCGAGGACCGGAAACAAACCGTTGTCGTATTCGACCGAGTCCGTTGCACCCGTGGGAGAGAATGAGTCGTGGAAGGTGACGTCCTTCATATGGTGAGTCCATATCAAAAACGAATCCCTGCCTGAGCTCCTTCCAAGAAAGTCGTGTCTGGGGGAAACGTCAATCAGCATTCCCCAACTCTGAGAAAGTAGATTAAAAAAGGCAGTTCACCCCGTGTTCCTGATTACGAGGCGTAAGTTGTGCTTTCCAACAAACCTGACAGCTTCCTGGATGTCACCTGGCGTCCTGGCGTCGACGCCGACTACTGGCACGCTCCCTTGCTGACACGGAATGCCGAGGGAAGTGTTCAGGTAGCACCCATGGATCGTGCCATTGGGAAATGTGTACGTCTCCCAGTTGGTGAATTCTGCAGCACCAGACTGATTAGAACGCCAGACACCATTGTACCAGCCAGCGAGGACATCGGTGCAGTTTCCTGCGGCAGAGTCGTAGCACGGGGTGGCTGGTGGTATCGGGTGGATCAGTGGCTGGGAGACCTTCGATGCGAGGGTCTGGAACTCTGAATCGGATGGCCAACAATCCGATCCAGATGTACAGCGGCAGTTTCGGGTTGGCTTGGATAATACGGATGTCAATCCGAGAGCGATGGTCAAGAGAGGCGTGAGGAGAAACATGACTGTCCTGTTTGTTTGAGGTGCAACCTTTCAGCGATACTTATACCCTGAATCCTACTATTGGTAGGACCTGGGAAGCCGGTGCGCAGGGCCGTGGAGTGATGGGTATATGTAACTTGCGATTCTGCAGAAAATACGATTGCGGGTTGGCTGTATACAGCAGATGTTCCGTCTCCGGATGTCCCCTGTGCATGTGATTGATTGGAGTTTTTTGCGTTTCGATAGACCTTTTTTTTTTTGGTGTAGCCATTGAGAAACAACGCCAAATCAGAACACATGATCGCTCTGTGAGACACCCAGAAATACCTTTACGCACTGGCCACCTGGGCGATAGACCGTTTCCCACAGCATACGTTTTGCCTCCGTTTCCTTTTATTTCATTCCCAGATAATGTGGAGTTGCGAATGTATGTCAATTCTCAGAGCTAAAGTCACTCGAAAGCGCGTCCTGGATTTCGATTAACGTTCACCAACCTCTCCAACCCCGCCTACCCGGGCTGAGGACTGCCCCTTTCCGCAATCTGTGACTTCATTGGTGGTTTCTATGTATTTTATTCAGCTGTTTCGTATTTTGAATGTTATGTGGCCACGTCCCCCACACCTGTTCCAACGCCAAGCCATCAGGCGGCCTCGGTCCCGGGCTCTGTGCTTGTCGGCCATACGGCTTATTGCAGGATGAATAAGTTACAAGACAGGACTTACGGTCCCGGGAATTGCGGATGAATGATTGCGATTAGCACACCAAAGAATGCGATGCAGATACAGATGGTAGATGGGTAAAATCGAAAGGGTCCTGATGTAATATCGTGAATGGCGAGCAGCGATGGTTGAAGACCACACCCCACTCAGACTCCTCACTACGGTAGTGTCAGCAGGGGGGGGGTTTCGAACCGGCTTCAGACTTTGCAGACGAGATCTGCATCCCACTCGTCTGACCCGACACCTTCATAAACGAGGAAGAGGGACGTTGGATCATATTTTCGCTTGACGGCTCGGAGCTTATCGTAGTGGGTGCCGAAGAAGGATTTCTTCCAGTCAAATTCGTATCTCGAAGCCTGCATCAACGAAGAGCTGAGCTGAGCATTGTAGATAGGTGTGGGACCCTTACCTCGTTCAAGTACGCGCCGGACTCTGGGGCTATGCCTTCGAGGATCTTCATGTCTTGAATGAGACGCTGACGAGCAGCCTCGATCTCGGTCGAATTGGCACCATCTTGCCAAACCGTGCCGAGAGTCATGTAGACCAGGCTGTTTCGCCAGACAGGGTTAAGACCTGTGGACTCGGGGTCCACACGGGAAACCTGTCCGCCGGTCACGAGGCTACGGGGAGGTTCTCAGGATCCAAGTCGACTTCCGGGATTGGGATAAACACTCACCAGTAACCGAATCCGGATATCTTGAGCAGTTCCGCAGCGAGCTCTCCAGGTTTATCTGTCTGGACGACATCCTTGGGTAGCAACCAAGAAGAAATCTCGCCCAAGGCCCCGACCTGACCATCGCCGGTAAATACGGGGTCATAGTACCCCCAGAAATCCTGGTACAGAACGGTGTAGTTTTCGACTGAGAGACCTGGTTGGGAAGCTGTGAATTCGAACAGCGGAAGGAAAGTGGCCTGGGTCTGTTCGGCCGTGACATTGGGTGACAGGACAGTGAGCGCAATCTGGTTGGCATTTCCAAGAACGTAGCCGCCGTAACCTTGGTCGACGAGCGAGGGAGTGAAACGAATGATCTCCGCGAGTAAGTTCTGGGTCAAGTTGGCGTTGGTGGAGTTGACTGTGAGAAAGGCGGCGGAGAAGGGAGTGGATGGATGCGTTTTGTAAGCGACCGAAGTGACGACGCCCCAGGTACCTCCACCTCCACCTCGAAGGGCCCAGAATAAATCCTTGTTGCGATAAGGGTTGGCAATGACGTGGTTACCGTCCGCAGTGACAATCGTCATCTCCAAAACGTTGTCCACGCCTGCAACAACACCGCGTGAGTACGTGCCGGTCAGGTTGGGTGAGTTTGGCGTACCGAGTCCATAGTTTGGAGCGATCGCGCTGTGCCCGCCACCCAAAAGCCAGCCACCGGCAGCACCGACACTTCCTCTCATACTCAAACCTCCGACGATGACCCGGTTGCGCTGTCTGACCGCCTCATATGCCTCGAACCACTGCACACCAGCCCCGAAGGTGATGACTGACGTCGAAATCAGCAAGAAATCTGGCTTCACCGAGGACCTGAGACAAACCGTTGTCGTATTCAACTGAGTCCGTTGCATCCGTGGGAGAGAATGAGTCGTGGAAGGTGATGCCCTTCATACGGTGAGTCCATATCAAAAACGAATCCCTGCCTGAGCTCCTTCCAAGGTAGTCGTGTCTGGGAAAAACGTCAATCAGCATTCTTCAACTCGGAGAAAGTAGATTAAAAAAGGCAGTTCACCCCGTGTTTTTGATTACGAGGCGTAAGTTGTGCCTTCCAGCAAATCTGACAGCTTCCTGGATATCGCCCGGTGTCCTGGCGTCGACGCCGATCACTGGCACGCTCCCTTGCTGACACGGAATGCCGAGGGAAGTGTTCAGGTAGCACCCATGGATCGTCCCGTTGGGGAAGCTGTATGTCTCCCAGTTGGGGAATTCTGCAGCACCAGACTGATCAGAACGCCAGACACTGTTGTACCAGCCAGCGAGGACATCGGTGCAGTTTCCCGTGGCAGAGTCGTAGCACGGGGTGGCTGGTGGCGTCGGGTGGATCAGTGGATGAGAGACCTTCGATGCGAGGGTCTGGAACTCAGAATCGGATGGCCAACAGTCCGATCCAGATGTACAACGGCAGTTTCTGGTTGGCTTGGAAAATACGGATGTCAAGCCGAGAGCGAGGGTTAAGAGAGGTGTGAGGAGAAGCATGGCTGTCCCGTCAGTTTGAGGTGCAATCTTTCAGCAATATTTATACCCTGGGTCCTACGATTGGTAGGGAGCTGCTTGTGGCCGTGGAATGATGGCACAGCTGGAATATGTGTACTTGGTGCCAAACACAACCGAGCAGGCTGCGCCTCAGTGCAATGGTCCTGCACAACATCGGCCTTGGCACCAGCGAACAGAGACCGGCCGCCGAAGCTGAGCGCTGAGCTGCAACCTCACCATGGTAAGAGATCTTGTGGAGACAGCAGTGTCAGTACCGACGTCGCCCAAATGACTAGACCTTACATGCCTAGTCGAAACCCCCCCGCCAACGCCTGTTCCACCGAGTCCGGCACCAAGTACGTGCGGACAACCCTGTCGTCACTCAGAACGCCGACGAATTCCAATCGCCGGTGCCAGGGCTGCGTCCGACTCGACACGGTCGGCGCACTGCGGTGCACCGAACCTCTACCACCGTACTTCCGCCACGATATATTTGACTGCCTGGAGGGTGTATGTTTGCAAACTCGAGCCGCAGCCACAGAGATAGAAGTGCTCGAGCCGCGCTTAAAATCTATTCTGATCTCCGATACCAAGCCCGCAGTCCGCCCGTAATCATATTCACATTTGGGGAGCTTCTGTCGTAATGCCTGGTTGGCGTAGTGGTAGCGCGTTCCACTTGTAATGGAAAGGTCACTCGTTCAACCCGGGTACTAGGCATAGTTTTTTTGCCACCTTCATGCCAACAACCAAGGTTCAAACGTATGAATAAATTATCGCATTTAACAAATCTTCATCCTATATACTTTGATCATTCTTTGAGTTGGTCATTTTTGTGCCCGCAGCGCATCATACACGATGTTTTGATTTCCCACCGCTGAGAACTCGTCCGGCGATGGGTTTTTCCCGGTCCGCCGCTCTTTGAGGTACTTGGAGATCAAGAAAGCCACATCTAGAAATTTACTTCAGCAAACGAGCACAGCACTGACCGAGAGCAACATACCAAGCGACTGCTCAAAGTTAAGTCGGGGATCACAGAACGACTTAAAAGATCGAGGATCGTCAGCCGTGCAAATAATTGAATCGAACCCCGAACTACCTGATAGCGCAGACAAAGTTCATCTTCCGACAATTCCATACTACCACCCAAACATTCGGTCACACTGAACCCTTCTTCGTTCAGCTCTCCGGTGAACTCAAGCGACACTCCACCGAGTCTCGAGTCACACTGCTCGTGAATCCGCAGACAGAGGGTGAGTTCTTCGACAATATCCCGGAATTGACGGGTTTTGAGCCTAGAAGAGGAAGTTACGGTGCTGGAAATTGGTCAAACAAGGGCTTTCGCGCTGTATCCGTATAAACGTACTTTCCGTGCATGGGGTCGCAAACCCAGATTACGGGGTGTCCAGATTGCTTCACCGCCTTGATGTGTGTAGCAAGGTATTTTTCTATCTTTACCGCGGGTGAGTTAAGGAAACTTTTCGCGTGTTGCTCGGACCGTACCTTCCCTACCCCATATCGAGTGATCAGGGTAATTCTCCCGCTCTCCCGGTCAGGGTCTAGAACGTCGAGCACCCGTACAAGCTCCTCGGTTTCCATGCTCGGACCAACCTTCATGCCGATGGGATTCCTGATACCTCTGAAGTACTCAATATGCGCCCCCGTAATTTGTCGCGTACGATCTCCGACCCATAAGAAGTGGGCAGAAGTGTTGTAGTAGCTTTGAGGTTCCTTGGCCTGTGGCAACGGATTCCTTAGTTTTCGAGTGAGGGCTTCCTCGTAATCGAGCATAAGCCCCTCGTGGCTGCACTCTAGTTAGCGGATCAATGCATGTAGGAATGGAAGAACAAATTGACCTGGTATATAAATCGACGGCACCGAACGATCCTAAACCACCACCTCGTTCGTACCCAATCGCACTCTCGCTTCCGGTCTCTATACCAATGGCCCTCGAGAAATCGAGGGCGTCTGACAGATTCGCTACGATCTCCTCGAATTCGTTTTTTAGGGCGGCAGAACGGACATGGGAGAGAGACCAGCCCCGGGGATGGTTGAGAGATGCAAACCCAGAGGTGAGGATGGCACGAATGTAGTTCAGCGTCGTGGTAGAGTGGAAGTAGGCGCTGTAACAAAGAAACTCTGAAAATGAGCACGGAAGGTGTGTCTGGGCGAGTGCCCGGCGTACCTGAGGAGCCTGTCAGGGTTTGGCGTCCTGTCTTCAGGGTCCAGACTGTTTCGAGAAAGGGAAACGCTCAGTACGAATGCATGGAACTTGAGTGGCCGGTTAAACGCATTGATCATACCCATTGACATTATCACCCCTGACATACGAACCCGTAAACACAAACCGTTGGAGAAAACTCTTGTAACTACTCACCTGAAGCTCGGAACCACTCTATCACCGATTTTCTCAGTTGGGCTGCTGCGAGGTTTCGCGTACTGCCCTGCTATACGACCAATTCGAACCACTGGTGTACGGGCACCCCAGATCAGGATCAGAGAGAAGGAGAGGATCAATCCGATCTTTGCTGTGATGTTTTCCTACGGACGTCATTCGTGAGGTCCCTTGTCGGACGCACTTGAGGGACATACATGCGTGCAGGCGTCGAAACTCTCTGCACAGTCGCCAGCATGGAGGAGAAACCCTTTGTTCTCTTGGACTTGGGAGAGTTGGTATCTCAAACGTTCAATCTGCCAACGCCGTTTCAGCCCGATCCCAGCGATGTTTTGGGATTGAGAACTTGCCTCGGATGGCGCTACCAGCGGCGGAAGAGTTGCAATCTTGGACAACACCCTAGCGGTCCTCATTCAGTGGACATACAGCGTAATTGGAGCGAATCCATTGACCTTCGGAGATGCTCTTCATCCCCATATTTGATTTCCTTGGGGCCAAACCGTCAGTTAAACGGAAGGTGGTGAGTTGGGCGGGAGTACGGACCTGCGCCGCCGGCTTTGACTTCCAAGAAGAGGGAGACCAGTCCATACCAAGTCCTTGGTGACAACAATCGAGAATAAAGCCACTGGACTGGGTTATATCATTGGGCGTGGAAACGACTGATAATCATCTCGGTCTTGTTGTGATCCAGCTGATACCGTCCGGGTTCTCACGACTGTTGCGGTGTTTTTTTTGTATCGGTTTAAAGACAAGCACAAGTAAAAAAGGCAAAGCGAAGTTTAAGACGGATTTAGGACTTGGGATACATCGACGTGTACAATACGACGTTCTCTTTTGCCGTGCCCTTGTGTCCGTTCGATCCGATTCCGTTCGAATTCGAGAATCAAATCCTGTAACTCTACCGGAAGTGTACGCAGCTCGACCATCTGTCTCGGTCCTCCGTCATAAGCGTCATCACCGTGGAGGTTGCACCAAGAGAAGACCTGGGTTCTGATTTGTTTCAATGAACTGGAACCGCTGGGGCCTCGTCCAGAGTGGTGCCCTCGATCATTCCAAGGCACAACCTGGACGAACTCGACCAATGGTTCCGGTTCAGCGACCGAAATCAACGAAGATGAGCGAGGCACGGGGTTGCTGCTATTGTTTGGTGTGGGCGTGCTGACTTTGAGTCTCCGTTCGAGTTCAAAGAAGAGCATTCGTGTGATCCCTCCTAGGCGTTGTTCCGTGGTAGTCGAGTCCTCGAGTTCCGAGACCGAATAGACCGGATCTTCGCTTTGAGCCGGCACCACAGATGGCGAGAACTCAATACCATCCGCAAAGCTAACGCGGCGAGGCTGTCGAGGTTCTAGGTTGGGGCTGGTCGACAAGATATCGTCCAACGAGGAGCGTTTCTCTGCGAGAAGTGAGGTAAGAGTTTGCTTAAGGATTGGTTTTGGATGGCCGCTAGGGGTAGTGGGGTTCTGCAATCCTGATGGCGGTCGTAGAAGTTCATGACTTTCAAGGCTCTCCTCTCGGACAACAAGTCTTGCCAGATGATCATAGGGACGAGGTGTGTACACAGAAGACGGGGAGTCGCCTAGGGATCCTAACTCGTCGAGGGTTGATTCGTTTGATTGCCACGAGTGACGAACGTCTTCGGGGATATCTGGCGAGTTGAGCGACGACGAACTGGACGTATCTTGCCCATCCGTATACACCGTCGGGAAGTAACCATCCGAATTCCCCTGAATAAGTTCTTCTCTTGCACCTCGAATCTGTTCCGTGCTGCGCTGGTACGGAATTGACTGAGGGATCTGTCGTGTTACCTGCAGTGCAATCAGTCAGCAAAAAGCACATTCCCACACACACAATGCTAACCGTTGTCATGACTGGGGGTAGTTTGAAAGATAGGGAGCAAGTTTAAACCCCTGGGTTGAACTCAGTCGCGCCAACCCCGGTGCCACGTGATCGGCAGGCAAGCTCAACGGTGGACTTCCGTCTAGAACCCAGCTCTCGATCTTTCATTTTCCAACGACGGTGACAAGCGCCACGAGCGTCGCGACCACATACAAGACGCTTTGCGGTCGGACTTTGCGCTTGGCCGTCATCAGGATTGTCTCCGTTTCGGACGATATCCGTTGTGGCATCCAGCAAGACGGGACAAACACTCGTGAGTACATATCGACCATGACCCTCTTGGTTCAATCTCTCATACATATGCTGTGCTGTTTCCCATACAGGATCGTGAAGACGGATGTCTCAACTTCGTAACGTTTCCTCACAATCACTTGGAACGCCCCCAGATCTCACGTTGAACTCGATTGGTTCCACTTCCATCCCGAGCCCAGCCAGAACGAATTCACCAAGACCTACATATACCACTGCCCAATCCACTGCCCCATCTTCCACCGACCTCTTTTCTGCGTCTCAGCCGAAACGTCCGACTCTATCTACCGATGAGACTGCCCTCTCGATCAGGAGACTCAGTAACCTGTCCTACGGTGGTGAAGAGGATGACTCCGACGTCCTTGATACTCCTCGGAAGGGGAGGAAGTGGTCACTCGACGACGACCCCACCACACCCCACCCCACCCGCACCAAATCCCGACAAAGTGTCGCTGCCTCCAAGTCTGCTACGAACTTAACCCTCCGCGACCAGGAAAAGGTATATTCGCGAACTCTACTTACATTCCTGTGGACCCTATCTGACGCTGATCCTGGGAGTAACAGCACATTGATCAATTAAAGAAGGAGAACTTCAATATTAAACTCAAGGTGCATTTCCTCGAAGAACGACTTGCCGAACTCGCCCCCGATCAGATCGAAGCCGCTCTTAAGCAGAACATCAATCTTAAGATTGAGGTTCAGCAACATCGGATGGACCTGAAGAAACAGAAGAAGCTGATTCTCGAGCTGGAACAGGAGTTGGAGCGGTTGCAGAAAGGAGATCCCCGGACAAGGGACCTGGAGGAGCGGTTGGCGGAGCGGGAGAGGGAGTTGAAGGAGCTGCGGCGGAGGAAAGGTCACGGGGTCGAGTCTGAGGACAAGATTCGACACCTGGAGTTGGCGGTGGAGGAGAGGTCCTTGGAACTACGAGATTTCCGAAGGAGCGCCCAGGAGATGAGGGAATTGGAGTTCGAGCTGGACGATACACGCGAGGCTTTGCGCCTGAAGGATCAGGAACTTATGCGCAAGAACGAGGAACTCGACTATATCCGGCAGTTACTCCAGGACAATAACGACGAATTTGAGCGCATCCGGAACCAAGCCGAAGGCACACGCAACACATCTCTCCGTATCGAAGCTCGGCAAGATGCAAGTGTCATGCAGCGCAAGGTCGTGGACTTGGAGGCCGAGAAGGAGCAGTGGGAAGACGATAGGGATCTTCTCGTAGAGGAGATCGGGATTCTGCGGGGTCAGATGGAAGGCTTGGAACGGAGACGAGAGGCCGAGTCGATCGAACGGAGTGCCAGTCGAGCTATGCTCTTGGACCAGGAGGAGGAGAAGGCCGTCGTCGAGGATGATCTGAACACCATGCGAGATAAGTATGCCGCTGCCCAGATCGAGCTTCAACAAAGGGAGGACGACCTAGAGATGAAGGAGAGGGAGATTAACGACCTCATCGACGAACACAGGCGGATACTTCAGCAGGTGGAAGAGGATTACAGGGCTGATGCCTCAGACCTCAATCAAGAACTCACGGATGTCAAAGCGCAACTGGACCACACTCGTTTGGAGCTTGATCAGCTAGAAGCCGATACCAAGGAGCACAACGAACGGCTTGAAGAAGTGCTGTCAAAGGTCGAACAGGATGCTGAGGACAAGGACATCGAGATTGCGGCTGCCAACGGCGAGATCGAGAAACTCGGACAGCAGATCTACCTCCTGGAAGAAGAGAACGACATCCTCAAGGAGGGGCAAATGCGTATCGAGGACGACATCGCTGCTGAGAAGGAACGACACGAGATCCTAGCTGCCACGTTACGAGAGGTATCGCCTTACTTGGGCTTTTCTGAGCAGGAATACATACTCACGATTTTCAGAAACTGGCCTCTTACAAGGACCAGCTCGATGAGATGACCGAACTCTACGAGGAGTGCAAGACAGAATTCAACAATTCCCTCCACAGGAGAGACGAGCTGGCCCGCCACGTAGAAAACCTCATCGGAGAGATCAACAAATTCCAGGAGGAGAGGGACGATCTTGTGCGCGATGCCGACGCAGTGGATCAAGAGCACGATGCTGAATACCGTCGTCAACGAAGGACGATCGAAGCGAAGGAATCAGCCCTCCAATCTGCACTCGATGACCTGACCCGGACGCAGTCTCTTCTTGATCAACGGAACATGGAGTATCAAGCCGTGAAGGATGCCCTACAGACTTTGGAGGCTGAATCAAAACGGGCGGGCGAGACGCATACTACCGCGAAGTTCTCGCTGCAGTTAGAGGTCGACCGCCTCCAACGTGACCTGGAGCGCATGGAAGCCGATCTTGCGCGGGCTCGGAGGGATCTCGACGAGAAAGACAACAAGGGCAGGGACCGTGACAACGTCCTTGACAAACTGCATGGCGAAAACCGAGACCTTGCCGCCCAGTTGGCCGCTCAGACACAGGCACGACTAAATATCTCTGAGAAGCTTGACGATACACAATCCAGCCTCAGGGCCGCAGATGCAGAGACCGCATCGCTACGTGCCAGAGTCCAGGAGTTGGAGCAGAAATTGTCCAAGGATCAACGTTCTTTGATGTCTGCGGAGGCGCAATACCGGGATCAACTTACGGAGAGGAACACTCTACTCCTGACCATCTACCAATACATGGATAAAATCCTTGGAGTGGATAAAACACCGGTAAGCCCGCTTTAGTGACCGACTACCGATCTCAGCTTGTTTAATGCATTCTTTCACCAGAAGAAGCATGGCCAGGCCGAAACCAAGCCCTTCACGAACTTCAGCGTGTTCCACGACAATCTGATAACGCGGCTCAAGGCCCTCAGCCAGATCCAGTTGGATTTCGACAAGCGTTATAAAGAAGCTGAAACGCGGTTCACTGAAAAGTTCAATGACATGAGGAAGCAGATGGAGTCTAGGTGGAGACAACTGGACAAGTTTGAGACGAGTGTTAAGGCGATCGCGGAGGCGAAGTCGGCATGGCGGAGGAAGATGAGCGCCAAAGAGGGGGAGATCGAGGCTCTCAAGGTGTGTGGATCGTTTAATTAAATCGATTGCGACATCGAGTCTAACGATGACATGGGTAGTCGTCAAATGGCGAATTACAGTCGCAACTAACAAGCCTCGGTCGCATGTCTGGCGGTGGATCCCTGATGGAAATACGTTCACTTACGGCCCGTGCTACGAATGCTGAACGACGGCTGGCTAATCTTCAGAATCAACTGGCTGCTTCCGAGGAGAAGATGACCTCGATGAATCAGAAGACACAAGCGGCAGACAACAAATGGGAGGCACGGGTTAAGGAATACGAATCTCGCCTTAAGGCGGCGGAGGAGAGGGTGAAGCGGGAACGGCAAGGGGCTAAGGAGCGAACGATGGAGTTAGAAGTCGCAGTCAAGTGAGTATCGATCCCTCATTGCGGTGATAACGGCTAGATGTGAGGGCGGTCCGAACTCATCGCGGCTCCCACAGGACACTAGAGAGACAGAACGAACTGTCGAAGAAGCGGATCGTGCAATTGAATGGGGTCATAGAGGAGAACGGACTAACGAGAACCCCGCCACCGCCGAATATTGGGATGGGGAGATGACAACTTGTACACCTAAGTTTTGTCCATTCTGCTGTGAGATTGAGCCCTTTCTGTATTCTGGTCTTTGCATTCTGTTTTGTGGACTTACTGTACCATTTCTCACACTAATCGGATCATGCATATGTGCTGTCCCCATGCTAGCCGTATCCACCGTGATCGGCATCGGTGATGGCCCGAGCATCTTCCACCCTGCGCGCAATCTGGCTGATTCTCATCAAAATGGGTCCCTGTCTGACAAACCTTCCTCGGGGCGCGTGCCCTCACGTGTCCGTTAACCATGGGTCTTCGTCATACACCAGTCCCTATATAAACCGGCTGAGACGTCGAGGGATTCTCACCACCAACCTCTCTACTTCAACTTCATCTGCTCTCCTCGCCCAGCCAACCAACAATGTCTAAGGTTGGTTCTCTGGTAGTTGCTGGTCCCCTGCCGGTCTCCTGATAACACCTCTTTCCGGTAGCCGACTGTCTACACTTTCGACCACTCCGTTTGGGCTGCCGTTGCCGAGATCGCTGTGTGAGTATCTTCCTCATTCAGGGGTACTCCCGGCGTATTCTGATCTCTCTCTCTCAGTGCTGAGCTCGGTGTTGACGTTGAGTTCAAGACCGTCAACCTCCTGAATGGCGATAACTTCGAGCCCTCGTTCCTCAAGCTCAACTCCAACGCCACTCTCCCCACTTTGACCGTTGGTTCTAGCATCTACACTGACACCAAATCCGTCGTCTCCTACTTGAACTCGATCGCTCCTTCCCCAGTGGCCAAGCCAACCGCCTTCACTGATCTTGTCCATGAGGACAAGTACGACCCCAACTTTGCCCTCGTTTTGGTGGTAAGTGGAACCCTCCGTTCTGCGCTATTTCTGGCCTCGGGCTTACGTGATGCCGTGAACAGAGGAGTGATGAGGAGCTCAAGGCCAAGGCCGATAGCATCCCCGGAGTCTTCCTTGCCAACCGTGCGTCGATCACTCTCGGCTTGAGGTTTTTGTATTCACTTCTGATGCTTCACGCGCTTCGGTCAGGTCAAGCTGCCCTTGAGCGTATCTCCGTCACTCCCGAGGCTGCCGAGTTCAAGGCCTTCTACGATGAGAAGATTGCCGCCAACGGTGGTCTCCTTAAGATCTACAAGTACCAGGTCCCCGAAGAGGCCAAGAACGGTTTCTTCCAGGCTTCCATTGGTCACGTTGCCAATATCTGTGACCTGATCCTCAGAGCTATCCCCGCCAAGCTTCCCACGAGCGGTTTCCTTGGTGGTGAGAAGCCCGGTGAGGACGACTACCACCTCATCGGTTGGCTCGCTCGTATTGTTTCCACTGTCTTCGGCCCCAACGATGCGAGCGGCATCCTTGCCTACGAAAAGGAGTTGGGTGTCCCTGTTCCCCCATCCGTTGTCGCCTACTGGAAGCTCTGGGCTGAGAGATCCAGCTTCAAGACGGTCTACGCCGGGGGACTCCATTAGGTCATCACGGAATTGTCACTTTGTACTATCATGATATGGAAATCTAGAGATATGCATTTGCAGCGGCACATCACGGCCTGAAACATCTCCGACGCCGAGGGTTGGTCGTCAATGTGCCCAGATTCACTCAAGAGCGGGCCGATCATGATGAACCCACCCACCTCCGATAATGAAATCAGATCACAACCTACAATGTTTGCCCGCCGTTCGGGACTCGGAAATCGTGGCTGTGATGAGGGGAACCCTATCAGGGTTGAAAAGAGCAAGTTATATAGGAAATGCTCGGGGAGTATTGTACTGTGAACCAGTACACGTATTCTATCTATTGCTCTGGCTGCATCTGGGACAAAGGGAATTGATGTTAGGGCCTGGGTGGCACGGGTCAGTGCGTCAAACCCGATCAAAAGTAGCACCGATCGCTTACTATACTGCTCAGGATACTGAAAGCTGTGGACGTGAATCGTGAGTCAGGTAAGGCAATCTCGCGTGAGTGAGTGAATGTACCGTTGCCAGCAGGCTCGCTTGCACGTAGAAGGGTTACAGGCTGTACCGTGATTAGGGCTGAATATACACCTAGTGTCTACGCAGGTAATCTGGATATCAACGATATCAGATGCCAAAATATCCCGCGAAGTTTCGATCACGGTCACCGACAGTCTGATCGCGCTATGAGAAATTAAGCAGGGTGCCGCTTAGATAATGGGAGAACTGCTCACCTGAGGGACACTATGTCCACACCCGGTGTAGTATATATTAACCCTGAGGGGGTGAATCTCAAGGGTTAGTGAATGGGAGACAACAAGTGACACCGGTACATCACACGTACTGTCTGTAGCGGCACATCTCTGAGAACTGGAGAGGCGGGGAGTTTACGATGGAGGGATGTGTCGAAACCTCCCAGTTCTTATACTCCACCCCAGTCCGGGCTGGCGCCTGGTACCGCTCGCTACGGAACCCAATGGGCTGGGCCGGACGTGGACGGAGTCTCGTACTCGCACGAAGGCGGCCAAAGGGCGCCAACAAAACGAATGGCTGCATCGCTATCGCAGTTGATCTGCGATATAGAAAGTATAACCAAAACCGAGTTCGGGGGCTGGAAATGCGATGCCCGAAGATGAAAAATGAGGACATCAGATCGGCTCTCAGGGGTTGAATACCAAGGACCGTGTCTCAACCGTGAGACGGTGTGGGCACCGACTGTTGAGATGGTGTGAACCCGAGAGGTGATGGAAATGGACCCCAATGCAATCGTGTTGCGTTATCACAATGTCGTTTTCCTGTGCGTGGAACCATGGATGGTGTGTGATCGCCTTACTTGAGTGAGATCGTGGGTCAACCACCCGATGATCCTCGTAATCCACGGTTGCTAATGTTAGGAATACCCCCAGTTCAGAGACTACAAAACGTTCAGTTGCAGCAGGGAACCCAAGAAAGAAAAGGGGTCCACTTATTCGTCCTTGGTCAACAGGTGTGAGAAACTCGATTGTTCCAACTGATCGCTGCTGAAGAACCATGTGGCAAGGAACCAAATACAGGCGTCAATCTGAAAATAAAATGCCCAGAGGTGGTGGCGTTGAACGTCGCAAGCTTGCGGCAGGCTTCATTTTGATAGACCGTTTTCCAGAAGATACAGCCCCAATTCGCGCCCGGCATCCGGGTATGACGCACAATGCCGGAGTCAGGTTCATATTATCAGGCCACTCACAGAAATCGACGACAATATTCCCAGTGCGAATCGCGAGTCGTTGACGACCCTGCAGACCGAAAATTGAACGGGAAAATCAAGTTCCCAACCTCCTTGAGCCCAAAGTACGAGCCGGCTGACGCCGCGAGGCCGGGTGCCGGACCCCAATACAATCAAAAGGCGAACAACGAATTGGGGCCGTTTTCTGTGGAAAACGGTCAATCGAAACACAAACAGCCGTAAGCTAACCACTCGCGACATCAGTGCCTGGGGGCCATGGCGATTCTCCCGAACAGCGAACAAGAGACAAAGATAATGAAAGAGCGGAACCCAGAGAAGGCATGTGTATGGTGTGAAACTCACACAACCTGACCCGTCTAACCAACAGCACTGAAACGGGTGTCCCTAATTCTTGAGTACTTGAGTCTTGGGTCCTTGTCGACCGGTGGCAGTGGCATCCCATGATCATTTTGGGTAAAGTTTCAGAGTAATCGACCTTCCAGGGTTTTGTCTGGCATTACGCAATGGGAGTCAAATTGGCGCGGCAGAGCAGAGCGAGGCGCCTGGTGGGCGATGGTGGAGAAGTCGTCGGGATTCAATATTCACAATCGAGGCAGAAACGCATCCAGATGATTGAAAGACACAAGACGCGCGTCATTCTCGATTCCAATTCAAAAGATTCAAAGGGTTCCCACGTTTGGTACCCGTGAGTCACATGATTCCTGCTTCCTGCCATTGAATACAAACCTCACAATCCCGGGCATACGGGTAGAACAGCATACCACATATACGACAGGAGGTGGGTCTAGGGTAAGCCTAAGGGGTGCCGGCGGGCAATCAACTAGCCTACGGCCGGCGGCGGCCACACAAACACTTTCTCTGACCCTCGCGGTGCCACAGCCAGTTGTCGGGGCGACCAAAGCCAGATAATGTCCCTATCTGTGATACACCGAAGCCGCTGTGCGGCTAGCCACCCATTTTACCGGGTCGTGTGGTCGCAGAAACAGCCTGACAACCACCGAGTCGATTCGTAAAGTTTTCTCTGCAATACCTGATAGAATCAGCGGTCCTGGACGCACGACACCCCCCTACCATGGAAGGCTACCTCGTCAGTACATTGATATGCCGGATTAGAACCCCGTACTTTGCTGTCCACCCTCCGTTTGATTTGAAGTAACTTCGCGAAACACCTCGAGAATGTCGATTTATCATAATATAGATCAAGGCTACCAACGATCACTTTCCCCCTTTTGAATCCAACACTGCCAGTAGTACAACATTGATGTGTGGGACAAGGCGCTCGCTCGTGCGCCTGGGGGGTGGGCCACGCAAGATGACTATGTTTGACCGTATCAGGAATCCTCGACCTAATGTATCATCAGCACTCACTACGACACCTTGGCACCTCGTTCGGGCGAGAGCGACTGATAGGGTGCCAGTTCGCAATGAATCGGAATAGTAAGCTCTCGGAGTACCACGGACAAACATTCATGCAGAATCTTCCTGAATCCAATTGAGAGCGCCATGAGAGATCCGTTCGGACTTTCCAATTTCGACAGAATACCCTAGACATATGAGACAAATTGTAGTGGATGGACCATACACGTAACCACAAGGATTGTTTGGTCTCCGGCCTTCCAAGTGGACTTGATGATGGGTCGTCTCTGGCGCTTTTCACCGAACAACTGCAAGGCGAACAAAGCAAAGCGCTCCCAGCAAGGGCCCCAAGGGGCGCCCTCGTCTCACCAGCATAGCCACTCGGAGTGATGGGTCGATGGCGACAAAGCGAGGTGAAGAAGGGGAAGATAGGATCCATCGATGGCGTCTGAGCGGTTGCCGTGACTGGGGGGGACGAATACCTGAAACCACCCGACGCGGTCCGTCGTATCATCGGCTGGCCTCCGCAGATCAGCTTTTCCAAGCACTCGGACAGAAAAAAGTCTCGGCTATGGGGGGCTCTCTATGTGCCGGAGAGAAGATACCTGGAAGACACAGGTCGGATACTTCTCTAGGGTCCACGGTCCAAGCCGGTGAATAAGAATTTCAGGCTCCGCGGCTCCATTCAAGTGAAACGGCTCGCGTGAGGCTGAATTGAAGGTACCCATGGTGCCACCCGCGCTCTGGACGGGTTTGGCCAGGCTATACACGGGAGTCACCATATTTACGATCCATTATCGCGGGGGAATTCCGGTCAGTCTCAGTTTTCGATCGATCCATCAAGCTTCAAGGTGTGCGGGAAACGCGCATCGCACCCTGCTTAAGTGTGGTCGTCCGAACTCCTCATGGAAGAACTTCTGCATCTTGTATTGATGGTTGAGTACCGCCAAAACGATTTCTTGCGTCTTTTATGGGCCCCAGATATCAACTTTGTAGGAGGCCCACCCTGATCCGTGATCCGTATAAATCGCCCGGAATGATGATTCGCCCTCACTTTTCGCCCATTGACATCCTCCTTTCTGACTCGGGGAGGCATTGGGATCTTCCGACACACCGATCACCTCAGTTCTCCGATCAGCTCACCCGGGGAGGGCCAAAACACCGATCTCGACCGTGGACCGGCTGGTCACTCTGCGATAAACTCTTCACGAACCCGCGCAATCGTAGTGGGGACCGGCAGTCACGCGTGATGTTTTGGAATCGGTTCCTTGGTGAGGGTATCTTGACATCTCCCGCAGTGCACCCAAAGCAAGAACATCGGATTAGATGCACGGAGACAAAACATGGCGCGGTTGTACATCTATCATTAATTGGGATCATTCAGAAAAGCAATACTTTGCATGAAACCTTCATCCTGGAGGTTGCACAAAGTATGCCCTTCCTCGGCAGTCAGGATATTATAGGCATCGGGTTTCATCACGTTCCATGTCACCGAGTATCATGCTTGATGCCGTGCCTAAGGCTGCCCGAATATTATGTCAAGCTTGAGGTATGCGTTCTTTGTGCTGTCGGAGGTAGAGTCGTGTTTACGCCCCTGTCCAGGTGGCATTTTTTCACCCGACTCGATCGCTGGCCCCCAAGGAAAGCTTCAATCTCTATGACCCGATGTAAATTTCTCCCAGAGTCCCATTACTGCATTAAACCCCGCTACACCTCCTCCCAGTATGCAGCGGTCTGGGGAGATTTGAGTGTGTGGGAATTCCGCGCAGAATCAAAAAATTCCAACGGGTTGCTGGTCCCCAATCTTGGATCTTCCCCTTTAGGCCATGACTACAGAACAAACCCCACTTTTGGCCTCCGAGGCAGCAGAATCTGATCACAATCTCATTTATTCCCGGTTCTCGCCTCGCCGCAAGCGCACCATCGTCGCGCTCATCGCATGGGCACGCTTCATACCCTGTACGACCTTTTTTTTTTTCGCTTTTGGCTCATGGGTGTTCAACGTTCATATGGCACCGACTGACCGCGCAATGACACGCTTTTTTACCTATTGTAACCCAAAGTCTTTGCCTCGGCCTCGTTCATTCCTGCTATTCCTGAAGTCGCGAGAGAGCTTGGCACAGATGTTTCGGTCGTCAGGTACGCGCCTCCCATGTTTTTTCGTACCCCTTACTGAAGAGAACTCCCGAACAACAGTTGGGCAGTTAGCGTAATGTGGTTTGTTGTCTCTTTTACCGGTATGACTTGGGCCACGTATGCGACTTTCTGTGAGTCACCCATCGATCTATCCAAACAGCGACATCGGATGGTTTATTTCCACAGATGGTCGAAGGGCTGTGTACTTGTATTCCACGCCTTGTCTGGCTCTGGGATCTTTCGGCGTTTCCGTTTCTCGTTCAGTGCCTGAACTGCTGTTTTGGAGGGCACTTCAAGCCGCCGGAAGTTCGGCTAGCGTATCGACCAGTATGGCGGTAATTGGAGATATCTACAAGTTGGAAGAGCGAGGAACTGCGATGGGAATCGTTCTCGGCGTATGTCTTTGATCCTTCTGCACAGAATGCATGGGTTGGATACTGAAGATGATTTATTCGTAGGCTGTTTTACTTGGGCCTGCGGTTGCCCCATTGACTGGAGGAATCGTCACGGAGTATGTTTTACAGTTCCACAGCCATACGGATCTAACGCTTATTGATGGATCGACCATCCGCTTGGCGGATTCATCCATTTGATCTGCAGGTATGGATCTTGGCGGCTGATGCAAGCTGGGGTTGGGTTTGTCGCACTCCTGACGCACTTGCTCATGTACATCGGTATGCCCGACACCTCACAACCTGGGACTCGTGGGGTCGACAAAGAGTTTGGCGGTCAATTCAAATGGGTGTGGTTGAACCCGTTCAAGTGTCTCTGGTACATGCGTTCACCAAACTTGCTTGCGCTGGTGAGTCAACTTTTGTCAGGTTCACAAACCATTGTTTGTGAGGCAGTGGATAACACTGATCCTGTTGGACCGAAACATGCTAGGCGTTCGTCGGGGCCACGGCTTTTCTGTCTGACTTTGGTACGAGCCTTTCAGTGAGATAAACCGGCGATGTGATCCTAATCGTTGCCATTCCGGTCATAGTTCTACTCCTCCCAATTTCAACAACTTTTGTGCGTCGTTTCTGCCTCGATCAACGAATTCCCACAGATTTGATCCCCACAATCTCTCCGTTCGCTCACGAAACGGGTTTTTAATAACGCGTTGCAGGGAGAACGGTACAACATCCGTAGCAAGGCATTGATAGGGGCGTGTTTCGTACCGGCCGGTGTTGGAAACATGAGTTAGTTCTGTTCTCACTTCGTCCTTCGCTTCCACATACTCACCCATCAACCCTAACCGCGAACGCCGTTTTTTTCTCCATGAAAAAAATAGTCGGCGCCCTGCTTGCGGGCCGTATCTCTGACATTATAATCAGGAAGTGGCGCAAGAAGAGGGCTGGGAAGTGGGTCGCTGAGGATCGTCTTAGGACTGCGTTGTTCGGCGCGATCTGGTTGGTCCCGCTATCGACGGTCTTGTTCGGAGTCGCGAACGCGTACGTTGACGGGACTCCGGGTTTGGTGCTGTGTCTGGTTTCTTTGTTCATCAACGGAATAGGGGTGAGTTCCGAGGATTTTGCGATCTGGCGGGGATTGAACCCAGCCAACGTTGAGGGATATCCTCGGATCGGAGAAAACTCAGGATCCCACTGGTACTAACACATCCTTATTAACCCAGTTGGACATCGTTTTGGTGCCAATCGCCGCTTACAATGTGGACGTGGTGCACGCGCATAGCGCAGAGGTCATGTCCGCATATACGTAAGCCGTCCTTCACTCCGACAGACTTCTCAATTTGTTGATCGGGTGGCCGTGTCGGTTCTGCTTTGCTGGCGTTGGCTGTGATGCCGTCATTTCCTGTGTTCCAGTGGTGTCAGGAACATAATGTTGGCCATTGCGTCAACCTCCATCGTTCCTGCCATTGAACGATGGGGGGTCCTGGTAACCAGCTCGGGTGTAACGGTCGTATTGATCCTTGGAGCTCTGTAAGTCTTTCTCTTTTTTTGTTTTTGTTTTTTTCGCCTCCTACCTCTTCCTGCCATTCACCTTTTACCCCACAACTCCAACCTTACTATAAGCCACACCTTCACTCCTCGCTTCTATTCCCACCGCGGGTGTACGCTTAGTTTTTGGAACGGGTAAATCTTCTTGCTAATGACGTTATCCATCACTTTCTACAGGGTTCTATGGGCAACGATCCGTTTCGGAGAGGTGCTACGTGCTTACGTCGATGTCGGTTATTCTACCATCGCCGATACTTGAGTGCCGCCGCGCCATACCCTTCAATCGGATTGAAAAGGAGCTACCATTCGGAGTCGGGATTTTACGCAAGAGACGATAATGCTTAGAGTTCTCACCCAGCGTTGTCTGCACTAGTAGGCGGGTTCTTGGATCTGCGAAATGACGGTCTGGGGCAAGTGGGACCGAACTCGCGTGCGGTGACTGCTGTCTTTAAACCTAGGTGAAGAGCGACCGTGATTCGGGGGCATCGGCTTTCCCTGGGTAATAGTTAAGAAGACGTGAAACGCCCTTCGGGTTGATAGGATGGGGATGCCAAGGAAGACTGTAGACTGTGACCGTTTCGGTTCCAGGTCATTGTGTGATGAGCCCTAGCCTGGAGCTGTTTTAATGATTCCGTAAGCTAGTATCCGGGGTAGGATACGCATGTAGTTGTGAAAGTGAAAAGAGACGGCGTGAGGGGGATATGAATTTGTGAAAAATATGCGTGTGAACTTGATTGGAGCATCCACTGTGAATGAAGAATGGGCGAGAAGCCACACAGGAGACCTAGTAATGCGGAGGATGGCCAATGAAGTAAACCGATGTACCAGGAACGGGTGGAATGGAAGTAAAGTGGTGTATGGTACGGTGTGATGATGATGATAATGGACGTTTCAAACGACGTGAGGCAAAACCGAGGATGTACATGAAAACAAACAGGGTCGACTAGCGAGTATGACGGGAACGTGAACGCGGCGTATGGGTACAAAAACGTGATGAGGGGAAAGAAACGCTTGGTGGATTCGTGAAAGAGAACTTTGGATAGGGTCGTAAACGTGTCGGGTCGTTGAGTCGTAAATCGAGGATGAAACAGACAACAATGCGTTGAGAGTGGGAGGAGGAGGACAGGAGCCGTAAATGAAACCCCGATGGAGACCAAAACAAACATGGCACTGGGGTGTGGGAAGGGAGGGGAGCGAACTCATCAACAGAACTGAGACAAGGGCGACCTCCTGGCCATCGTTGTAGCTTTCCTCGCTATATGGTTCCTAGGGCGAGGTGGCCTCGTGGCTCGATCTCGATTCTTCATATGAAGTGCAGCGACGATCTGTGGCATCGTCATAACACCCGGTCCGGGGGCGGGCGCTGGAGAAGGCGAGCGCGGACTCGGCGTGGACGCGTCGGACGTGGGGAAGGGAACCGGGACTGGATACATCAGCTCCTCGTCCGTATGGACTCCGGACGTGAGGCCCGGAGGAGCGATCTGGCCCCTTTGGGTTAGATGCTGGAATATTCGTTGCGCGAGGAGCCCGTCTTGCGCGTCTAATTCCTGGGATCCTGAGTGACGGGAATTTCCTAATCGTCAGAATCCCCGGACGGTCTGGATCCAAAGGACGGACCTTTTGCATCAGACTTGTTTTCGATGTGCCAGGTTATGCTGTGATGGAGAGTGATAAGGAACTTGGCGTCCATGGACGCCTTCTTTGCTTGTTTCTTTGTGACCATCGAGGCATTTCGCTTCCGGTCGAATTGCTGAAGTTTCCTTTGGCGCGCGGTTGCCAAGGTCTTGCTCAGGTGGTTGTTGGCCACCCTGGACACAGCCCCAGAAGATGTTATGGAGAGTACGGCAGCGGCCTTTCCAAAGTCGACGTATCCCACATTGGCACGTGACTCGGAGTTGAGGGTTGCAAGTGGACGGGGATTCCGCTGTTGGATGGACATCAAGCCCGAGTTTGAACGCTGTCTGCGGTACGAGTGGGTAGACGGTATATGCTCCATTGATTCCTGTCTGGAGTGGAGGTCACCTGGGCAGGGAGTGTACATCCCATCACGGCAAATTTGGGTGGAAGGGACTGGCAGAGTGGTCGATGGAAAGGGAACACAGCTTGTGGGGGAACGGTTCTCCTGACCGGTAGGGGTTGCAGGGGTTGTGGTGATTGACACGACAGGAGCGGCCTTGCGAGAGAATGAAATGCGTGTCCTCAAAGGGGTATTGTCTGGAGAAGTGGAGTTGTCTGGGACGTAGCGATCGTAAGGGTTTATCATAAGCATGACGACAAGGGAAAGTAGGGGAGGAAGAGGAAGGAAGGGTATACAGGATAGGTTGAAGGAGTAGAAGGGAGGAACGAACCAAAACCAGCTGCGACCGTGCATCTTGCTCGGTGGCCTGCCGATGCGGTGGACCCACATCAGGCCGTGTCAAGGCCGACGACTGCTCGCATGACCCAATGAAATATTAATATTAAAAGTAAAATACCACCCCGAACGTCAGTTGATGTAAAGTCCGGTGCGCCGGTCGGTCTTGCAGGTGGCTGGATGCATTGAAGACTGAACAATGAGGCAGGCCACGACTTTCTCGTATGGCGCAGCCCCCGAGCACCCGTCCACCACGTGCCCTGGGGTACAACTCATCGCCCTTTCCAACCGGACACCCACATGTCCAATCTCCCGCAGTCGACAAAAGACCAGCGGCCAGCAAGAGACACGACCCACTCACGACCCCTTCTCTAACGACCCTTTACCTTTTTGGAATTTTTTTTGGCGACAAGGCAAGCGTTTTTTTTTCACATCCTTTTTTTTATGCGTATTTTCGGAAGTGTTTGGGGGTTCGCCCCCAACAGACGCCCCAGCCATCCCGAGCCGACTTGCTGATATTGTGCCGGTCCCTTCATCGTGCACAAGGTCCATGAGCTGGCTGTGTCCATTCGCCGGTTCCACCATGTCCTGTCTCTGATTCCATTCCGTCGCTCGTTAGTGCCATGTCTACGTCCTAGCTGACCTATTGCCTTGGTCACCGCCGTAAGACTTTTTTCTCCCACTCTTCTCCGCTCCACATACGCAGCACGCCCTCTTTCGCTTTCGTTACTCATCTTTCCTCCCTTTTTTCCCTCTCTTTTTCTCTTCCCCTCTCTCGCTCCTGCTTCCACCCTTCGTCCAAATGGTCAGAAAACTGACCCCAGACTTTTAATCCAGGATACACACGTTTCGCAAGATACATGGAATCACTTGTTTATTCGACTCACCCTTCTTACAACGACAGTGACTCTAAACACGTCCAATCCCGTCCCGAACTTCCCCTCCTTCTACCATCGCCACAATCCGACTCATCGCTGCGCCCAACTCCACCATCGCCCACCTTATCCCAAACATCTCTCTCCAAAGGATCTGCTTCGAACCTTCCGCTTACCTTATCCCCACTTCTCGACGGAAAGCACTCCTATCATCAGGACGAGCTGGTTCGTTCTCCTGATATGCATTGCGACATACTGCAGCCTTCAGAATTACCATTGTCACCATCTGCCGCTCTGCCTTCTTCCATCCTGCATCTTCCGATCGACCTCGACGCTCGGTCCCTCCCACTCACTCACTCACCTCCGGAAAGGACATCCCATCTCAATGACGACCAATCCTTCCTGGAACCGTCCGCCAGCGATCAGGGTGGACCCACCTTTTTTCACCGGCCCTCGCCCTTACCTGCTGAGAGCTGGCTGGACGTGGGACCCACGTCCCTCACAGAACGTGATCCTTTTGAGTGGGAGGACAGTATAAAACCCCCACAACCTCTCTGTCACGAACCACTTCGGTCCGTTTGGTCTCCTGAATCCCCACCGCCTATCGAAGAACTCGATGAGATGGACTTTGACCCGTCTACTCCCTCATCCTCCCGTTCCTCTACTGTCTCTTCGTTGTGGAGTCTCGAGTCCTTACCGGAACAACAAGAACCAGATCGTTCGCCCCGGTGGACAGATACCGATGATAGCTGGACGACCAGTCCTGATCATCAGGATGATAGTCTGCTACATTTCACCCCCATTCCTCCATCTTTCTCGTATCCCAGCTATGATTACAAAGCTCATCCTAATCATCACTGGGATGACCGAGGCTATCTGTCGCCCACTGGTTATTCACAAGAGGATGGAGAGGAACTGTTGAGATCCCCTTCTTCTCCCCGCTCTCCGCTCGTAAATATCCCGGATTTGTCCCTCCATTCCGACGATGACGGCGATGACTACGACACGTCAGCATTGTTGTCTACCCCCAACCGCCGCAAGTCTCTCCCAGAGTTGGAAGACGATTACGGTCACATGTCTCCGTCATCTAGCATCCTGAACCTTCCCGGGCCGGGGACAGACCACACTGTGATGGATTTCGATCAAGAACTTCCAGAGATCAATCTGACATCCCCGCCACTGACCACTTGTCCTACCCCTCCCGAGTTATACGGGGGGCCCGCGCTGGGTCTGTATGTGGCTGACGAGTTCTCGGACGCCGCCCAGTCCCCATCACCGGAGTACACCCATGTCGATGACTTCTTCACCTACTTTCCCGAGCTCGAGAAGTATGATATCCCGAACGCGGACGACACCGCAGAGGGCTTGAGTCCTCTTGATCCAGACTACGACCTTGTTCGGCTCGTCAGGCTGTGCAGGCGGAGTCGGGATGCAGAGAAGACGGCTCGTGCCAGGGAGATCAAGATCGGAGAGAAGGTCAAGGCCATCGCCGCAAGCATGTGCCCTCCAGAGGGAGTGGACACCATCGAGAAAAGGATCATGCTTCAGCAGGAATACGCCAGGAAGATGGAACAGACCAAGATGAGAAAGAGAGAGAAGGAGAGATGTCGAGAATTGCGTTCGCTATTGAGGATCAAGTTGGAGAGCATGGAGAGAGAGAAAGAGATGTTGCAAAGTCAAGGTCAGGTTCCGGGTCAAGATGATGTACCTGGACCGTCCCAGACCCAGGAGGAGACAATGGGTGTTGAGGGTATTGAAGAGGTTCCGAAGGCTGTCCTTGATATTGAGGGGCCGAACAAAAAGTGGATGTCCAACGATATGGGACAGCTTGTAGCGAAGATGCTTTTCAGTCGCAGGGATGTTTACAAGCCACTCGGGACGAGGAAGGTGCCTGGTCATGGGAGTTCTGTATACATGCGTTCTCGGTTGGCATATCCCAGGGATGATGCTGTCGTCGACCCGGATGCTGTGTTGGTGGGAGATGTGGATGTTGTTCCCATGGACGTCGAAGAACCGCCACTATCGAACTGAGACCCCGGTTCTAGTAGAAGTGGTGAGATGGCTTGACATATCTTTTGTGAGCACGTATCTAACCGCTCTTCCGTCATAGATATAAAATAAGGGGGGTCGTGACTGGCGGCCTTGGTCATTGTGTATCTCGTATCGCATGTCTATTCCTCTTCTCACGACCCACCTCATTTTCTTCACTTGTGCTATATGTTCTTCCTAGCCTTGCTCGCGTCCTTTTATCTCCCCCTCTCCCACTTTCTTGTCGGCACTAAGATGCTTCCACGGGTTGTCACGTATCGTTCATCTTGGGTTTTCTCCAGGATTTCCCGGTTCCAGACCTACTCCATGACACACATCCCTCTCCCCCTTCTTCGCTCGCACGTTCATCCCCATCGGTGCCCCATGTTCGCACAACTTCCCCCAAGCCAAACCGTCAATGCATGCATAACTGATCCCTCCTGTAGCTCTTAGTGTTCACCGGTCTCTCCCTCCCCTATCTCTCTTCCCCTTTTTCAGTTCGCCTATGTCTCTCTCGCTCAATACCACATAAACCACATACCGTCCCACTTTGCTCCTACCCCATTCGATCTATTGTCGATATATCTTTTGTTCCCTGATATAAAGCCTTGACGATCTCTCCCATCTCTCCTCATCCCCTATTTCTGTTTTCCCTCTACCTGTTATTTACTTCCCGCAGTTTTTTTTCGTTTCCTTTTCCTTGACGGCGGGCCGCGGG
>Ga0307517_10003076_pt1 | contig 26329 bp, 10 predicted proteins | sample 23_EM_MG_FD_194515 | JGI IMG/M metagenome (GOLD analysis project Ga0307517, IMG submission 194515) | Populus trichocarpa ectomycorrhiza microbial communities from riparian zone in the Pacific Northwest, United States - 23_EM | ecosystem: Host-associated > Plants > Roots > Unclassified | place... | reverse complement strand
AATAAAAAATAAATTAACTAAAAAAACTAACTAATAAAAAATAACTAATTGAAGTTGAAATGTTGAAATAACTAATTCTCAAGTTGTATTAATATTTCTTTCTTTTCTTTTTAAAAAATAAAAAAATAAAAAACTAACTAACCTAGCCAAGAAGTTGAAATGTTGGGGGGGGGGGGGGAAGTGAGAAACTTCCTTCTACAAGTATTTTCATTGTCATTAGTGTCATACCATCAATTATCCACCATATTATCTCTTAAATTCATGCCACACATTTATTTGAAGAAAAAAAAATATCGGCATATTTATTATAAAAACTTGTAAAATACACACTCTTAAACATCTAAAGGTAATTTTAACTGCTGTTGGGACTGTTGTTTCAAAGAATTCCCAGAGGATGTGTATTATTGTCTGACTTCGGACAGCGTCCTCCTTGTTTTTGGCTGACACTTGCAAGCCCCCGAGGCATTACTCCACCAGAATAGAGGTTGAACCATGTTTTCTCACAATTCAAAACTAGACTGGGAAAGTCTTTCTCTTTTAGCTCTCTAGATTTTATGCTCCGGATCCACATTTTTATTATATAGATGTTGAAGCAGTTGAGGCTTCGAAAAATTAAAGCTGGCGCCGCGCAATTAAGCCAAGTATGAACAAGCTTGTGATCTCGAGGCATGAGTCAACTTAATTCAATTCTTGATCCAAAAGAGCTTTGGCCCACAAATTCAATTCAAGCTTGTGACACTGTAATTCAATTAATTTCAACCTCCGAACTTGTATTTATTCCAAACAGGTTGCTAGGAGGTGTGTTTACGAAACCTTTTGTTTTTTTGTTTTTATGATTTTTAAAAGTATTTTTAACTTGAAAAAATATATTATATTTATTTTTTTATAGTGGAAAAGTGCTAATATTAAAAAAAACTTATTTTAATATATTTTTAAATAAAAAATTATTTTAAAAATAACATGAAACACGATCACGGAAACTTCAATACTTTAATTTGTCTTCACTTGGTGGTAAATGGTGTGACACTTTCTTTCTCAAGGTCCTTTCTTCCTGGCCCCTCAGCCTTCATATTACCATATGGCCCACAATTAAAACTAGGACAGGCAAGATTCCATTTTCACAACAAGTTGATTCTCTACAAATCATAGACGTTTAATTTTCATAGTACACTCACTCCTGTTTACTGTGCTTGTGATTTAAGCCGTGTAAGCATTTTTATTTTCATAGTAACTCTTGATCGGATGATATATCTGTGTTTGATTTATTTATTCGTAGAGATATCTTAAACTTTGATATCAACGTAAAGATAATGGAACTTCTCTAATACGCATGGATCTGGAACAATAGGTGTTTGTTCTTGTTTTTTAAAGATAGAAGAAGACAAGGGAGGGAGGGAGGAAGAACCATTTAACATATCGAGACATGTAAAAAGGGGCTGGAAAAGGGAAAAGGAGCTGGGAAAAGGGAAAAGTTTGTGAAGACGAGAATGGTAGCTAGGTTGTAGGCTAGATTTGCTTTGTGAAATTCATCTTCACGTTGCTTCCACTAACTGCACTGTATTCTCTTGTGAGGCTGATTCTGATTGTAAGTTAGTGCCAGGGAAGGTCCAGGTGTTCTTGAATTTCTCTACGATGTCGTATTTTCGTACTGACAGTAAATTCCAATACTCTTTAATTTAAAGAGAGCATCTCAGAGCACAATGTGGTAATCATATCAGGCATGCAAGAATTTGCTGTCTCTCTCAGATTCACTGCCAGTGAAAGTAAAAGCTGGTTAATTCTGCTCGAGCTTGAGGGCACTTCCAAGTTCCAAATAGCAAGAACTTCCACCGCATTTCAGTGTTTGGAGGGAGGGACTGCCAACTTAGCCAAAACTGTCAAGTGGCTGCTGCCAGGAAGAAATGCTGTTAGTGGGTGGATTGTCACTGCCCTGCCTTTTCGTCCCAATTTTCTTGAAATATCTGGTATTAGCTGAAAAGGGCAAAAACAAATATCCATGCATTTATATATATCAGTTTGCGGATTAGGATACTCTCATGTTAATATAAGAATTATCGAATTAAAAATTAAAGATGACATTTAAAACATGATTTATAAAGGATTTGGATGCTGCCTAGTTATCTTCCAGCTGTCTCCCGAGTGCTTCCCACGTGTCTTCATCAGCAGTCTCCATGATTATCAGCCATTGGATTGTATTTCTAGAATTGTCTTAACCTTCCTTTTCATTTCTTCTCCAGACACGCATCGATTCTTCTTCCTGATCTCCCTGCATAATAAAATCAGGTCCGTGGTGGTTATAATATTTACTGGTAATTTCTTGAATTTATCACGATTTTGAGTTTTTTTAGAATTAAAAATTTACATGGTTATTAATTTTAGATTCTATATAATTAGTCAAGCTCGAATATACATATTAATTATAAAAAAAATTCAGTATCCATTACACTACCGCACTGCCAGACGGAAAAAAAGACTTGCAAATGCTAGAAATCTAATAGAAAATGTGGTGAGAATCGCAGACACAATGGACCGAAAGCATTTCCCAGTCACTAATTCAAACTCAATCCGAGGCTTGAAGATCCTTCCTTCTCGTCATTGTTAGAGTTCTGATAATTGGGAATTGAATTTTCCAATATATATATCTCCTTAGTTAACTTTATTTACTCAAACTCTCCATGCATGCTATCCAGATACAATGATGTTAGGTCCTCCGGCACAAAACGAGATCCAAGGAAAATCCAGGTCAATTATTAGGCAAGATTTCTATGATTTTGTCCAGATTCTTGAAAATTGGAAAGTGATCGCGGACCCGTATACTTGTAAGAAGAAACAGGGGGAGTCATGAACTTAGAAAGTGCTTTCTTGAAGTAACTTGAGTCATTAAGAGCACGACCTCTGCCATTCTGGCAAGGAAAACTTGAGCAAACAGAGTGCCGGTCAATCCATGGCATGTGTCTAGATTGTTGGTTTACGTCCTAACTCCTAACCTTGCAACTTAAGACCATACCTGTCTTCGAGAACAACCGACAGCCTTTTTTTTCCTCTTCAGGACCACTATATTTACTAGTTCAAAGGCCATCCACTTAACAAGCAAGCAATGGTTACAATAGTTTGATGATTTAAAATGAAAGCTATGAAATCTGAAATTCCTGCTCTCAAATTGTGTTATTCAAAACCAAATGGGCCTTTTGTTTTTGTTAGGAGAACGGCTGGCTTGCTAGTCCAGATTAGAGCAATCTTGGGCTTCTGGAATGCCTGTATTTTTATTTTTTATATATATAAAGACAATGGGCTTATTGGTTAGTAGTTAGTGATAGTAAAATGCCCAGGTGTTATAAATTACTGTGGGAACGAATATTATTTTTTCATTTTTTATATAATTAATTAGTAGGGAATATTATTTTTATAGTTGTGTTAAATTGATAATTTTTTATAAATTCTATAAATCTCTTAATTTATCTTGATTAATTTATGAGATTTTTTTTCTCGTTGAAATTTATTATTAAGATGACTCGAAATAATACAAAAACAATAATAAGGTTTAATTTATGTTTTATGTTCTTAATACATTATTTAAATCTTCAAAGGGTTTGGAATATCCAAAAAATAATAATAAAATTCTCGAGATAAAATAAAATTACTTATAAAAGGTGTTTAGGATTACAGTGTATGATGTTTTTAAAAATAATGTTTTATTTAAAAATATATTAAAATAATTTTTTTTTTATTTTTTACACTAACACATTAAAATTATTAAAAATAAATAAATAAATATTACTTTAATATCTTTTTAAATAAAAAACACTTTTAAAAACACTTAAATACAGAAGTTATGGGAAAAAAAAAACTATATTGTGTTCTCTCCGGAGACGGTAGCCAGAAATGCGTAAATATTGCAAGAGAAAGAACAATAAACAAATCACAAGACACGTGTTCAAATATGCACAGCCATCCTTCTCTGCATGCCTCCCATTAATTTTATATCATTCTAGATAATTTTTTTAAATGCATCCATAATATTTTAATTTATTTTATTTTATATTAGATTTAGTTTTATTTTTATATTGTTTTTTTTATCTCATTTTTGTCTAAATTCTTTTTTAAAATTTTACTTCTTAATGTTTTATTAATAATGATTTTGTTAATATTTTCAGTCATAAATTTAAAAAAATAACCCGAATTAAATTAAATTTTTTTAGATATCTTTTTATAGTTGAATTTTATTGATGCCATCTTTTTATATCATGATTTTAGATATTAAATTACGAGTTTTACTTGTTAACTTATTTTTGTTTTGAACAATATTTTTATTTAATTTACTTGTTGTTATTATTATTTAATTTTTTATTATATTATCAAATTAATCAAAATTTAATCTAATTATATTTTTTTCTTACATCTTTTAATAAAAAAAAACCGTCTCCTGATTTTTTAGGCTGGAACAGTTTCTGCTCCATTGCTTGAAACAGTTTCTATCTTTTTAGGCTGTCATTTTAAAAAGCATCGTGCAGTCCTACTGCACTATGCTGCTGCGTTTGCATAAGTCGCGACACAAATTTCAACGCATTTGTGCATTGCATGCTTGGAGAATTCTTCTATGCACAGCTCAAAAGTAGTTTCTTTCTGCTGGATGAATTAATTTCAAGTGGTCCTTTCAATATATATTATATGTGTGTGTGTGTGTCAGTACCCTCATGACTCATGTGGTTTGTGTGTCGTTTTATGCACGCGTGCCAGATTTTTTTAAGTAGATTATTAGTGAATTTTTTTATATATATTTACAAGAAATGAGTTACATGAAAAAAGAAGAAGTCAAATTCTGAATTAAAAAAATCTGAACAAGTCTTTGAACAATACTCAATTTAACTTTTTTTTTTGGAAAACAACCTACAAAACTATTTAAATAGTAACTAAAATGATTTAACTAGCTAAAACTAAATTAAATTAAAATTCTAAAATCTAATTAGAAAAGGAATAGCTAGGGAAGAAAAAAAAATCTCTAACAACATCTTCTAAACCTAATTTTAACATATTCTCAATCTCAATTAATAACAACTAATTTATGATTTATAGAACTAATTACATGCTAACCAAATTTCAATTGGATCCAATATTTAAATTAAAAATTATATTTTTTTTTGTTAAATATCTTATTTAACCCGGCTGAACTTGAATTCCTCAATATGCATACATATACATACATGGAGGACTTGATTAGAAATTAAATACTATTTGGCTGGATCTGCTTGCCGCATTATTTGAATCAATGGGAACCTCAACTAGTCATATAAGACCTACTTATAGCTTATCGGCGCCGTGCTCTAGAATCCTACGACATGGTTTCAAAGCACTCCCGTCGGATATTCACGATCCCGATTGAATTGTTTTTTTTTTTAAATAATAATTATCTTTTATCTTTAAATTTCAGTTAAAATAGATATTTACTTAAATAAAAGTTTATTACAGAGATTTGAGTGTATATGATGTTTAGCCATTAACTTGTTGTTTCTAACGCGTACTACATTTTTTTAAGAAAATATTTTAATTCAAATATAATTTAAAGCTAAAATTTATTTTTTCATAAGACATGCAAAACATAACCATAATCAAATAATCTATAAATTGATTTTGAAATTTTTTAGAGCTGTTTCTGAAAATAATATATGAGAAGCAAAATCTAGAATCTCTCAGTATACATGGATAATATTTGTTTACGTGGCTAAATTGTTAAGAATAAATAAAAAAATTATTTTAAAAATAAATATTTTAAAAAATAACATCTAATTCAGTCAAGAACATCTAACACTGTCACGAACACGATATCATTAACCAGCTTTCAATGGTCTGGCAGTACTTACAGATAGCATAGGAGGCCAGGACACAATGACACTATTTCAAAAGATCATCTTCTTTAGCAAGGGAGGTGCTTATGACTCCTGACGAGTTAAACTGCCATTGATTACGATGCAGCAAGTAATTAGTGAAAACATCATTCTAAATCTCTCTTCCAACCTAACATTATTAAAGACCAGTAGTTGAATTCATCTAGCATTCTAAGAGTGCATTAGGACATTGCAAGCTGCACCTAAAGCCATTTTTGACACCTGGGGCCAACTACATGGATCTGTTTATTTCTTACTTTAATCAATTTATTTAGCACTAAGCATGCCTTTAATGTTGATTTGTTACATCATTTGTCATCTCCTCTCCTCTAGTCACTTCCAGAGCCCCCTTGTCCATTTCATGATGCCCGTTGCCCCATCTTCAATTATGCAGTAATGGGAAATGCCATGATTAAGCGCGATTTAAACATGCAAGAGGAAGGATAAAGAGAGGCAAGTACTAGATGTTTATTACAACAGGAATGTGAAAAGAAATCAAGAACTGTGTATACAGTTTTAAGTTCTCTTGCATCAACAATGGAAGAAGAAAACCAACACTACAAAGAAAGAAAGTACAGATAAGAGGACATTGCCAACAGGCTTAGTTGATCCTGCCATAGAAATGACCTTGTCTCCTGCAAAATCAGCAACCAATGTTAAAAAATGGGTGGACAAGAAAACAAACCAAAATACTAAACATTCAAAGAGATCATAGATGAGGATATATGCTTACTACAATCTTGAGGGTGGCATATGCACTTCAACCCAACGCCACAATTTCCATTAGATTTTTGGCACTCATTACAGATATCTGGCACATGATCAGGAATGTCAAATGATATCCTTGTACCTAATTCATATCCCTTGTAGTCTTCATCATCTAGAGACCTTCTATACACCTGGCTGTAATGGGAACAATTCAAATCTTTTGGATGAAAAGCCTTATCAAGATTTTCAAGGTCATCGACAAGTGAACAGGAATAAGGGGCTTCAAGTTTTTGCCTCTGAGTTTTAGCAGAAGCTGCACATGGATTCAAGTGACTGCAGTTAAGCATTGATGATGGCATGGGAGAGTTACTATTTAAGCAGTTGAAGAGAAGAAGTGAGTTGGGCTGTGGAGGAGTAGGAAAACCAGCAGATAGAAGTGAAGGAGAGATATAGTGCCTTGAAGAAGAACAAGAAGAGTGAGAAATGGTAAGTGTTTTGCTTGCATAATTAATGGAAGAGACTGGAAAAAGACCGAGAGAGGTTCTAAAGTACAGTTTCTGAGATCTGCATAGGATCATGCGGTTTAACGGCGATTTAGCAGTCGAATTTGGACTCCAAAAAGGAGTTTGAATTTGGATTTTTCCACAAAAGCTTGTGGAAGCTGTGTGCTGGCACAGGGAAGAAGTGAAGAAGAAATTGATCAGGGTGAGAAGAAGAGGATAGAAAAAGTTGAGTTTCTTAGATGTATGCATTTCCTTTTCTTTTTCTAAGCTTGTTGATCTTTGAAATGGTGAACAGGTGAAGAAAATTTCCAAGGTTCCTCCTGTCCTTGATGACTAGATGAAAGTAGATGAAGAAGAATCTGCTTCTATTCATCAAGGATAAAAAAAACACGAGAAAAGAGAATCTACTTTTATCCTTGCGATGTATCTTATCTTCTGTCTAGTCTTTTTTTTTTAATCCCTAGGTAGCAACTGGCATGGCACCTTTGATAGCCGAAATGGAAGAACATGCATTCACATTATGTTTCCCATAGGTTCAATATTTTCTTTTCCTTTTCCTTTCCCTTTTTTGTAGAATTTGAAATGTCACATGGACCCTTTTTTACTTTCTGCAACTCTCTTTTGTCCAGTGTGATGTTGCTTTTTAGATTCTGTTCGACTCTTTGCTCTTGCTACTCTAGTAGCTGATGATATGTGAATATGTGAGAGTAATGGGGCATTAGCCCACTTGCTGGTTAGCTGATCTCATTGTGCTCGTGCATTTTCTCACACACAGCTGATTATGAGCCAATACAAGTTGAGAATAAATTAAGGCAGAACAGTGAAGCAGTCATGGAACAATTTACTCTACCGTTTATTTACTATTTGCTTACTTTTTGAACTGGGGAGGAGCCGAATAGGCAGCCAAGGGTTGCTTTTTGCTAACATGAGCGATGGGATCATGATTAAGAATCCAATGTTTTATGGATCATTGATTACATTAGATGAAGGTTTTGCAACAAAGTCAAGGTTTTGTAACAAAGTCAAGAGAGTAGTTTAATCACCTTTTGACTAACAAGTATAAGGTTCAAAAGTACAGATTTCACAGCAGGGCAATCTGTCTATTCATCAGAAAGATGATAAGAAAGCAAAATGATCATAAAACATTTCCATATTACAGAGGTTGAAGATCCATAGGGTGAGCTAGTAGAGGAAATAGCTAGCCACTAACAATTATACAAAGCAACCACATAATGATTTCAAACTTTATAAAACACATGCAAGCACCATTTTTTTTTTTTTGCCTTCTATTATCATGAGATGTTCTAGATCATGCCGATGACGATGGCTTAACACAAACAGATGGGAAACAAAGCACCACAATTTTCTCAATAGCTGCTGAAAATGTAGCAGAATATTCAACATGGTTAGGATGGCTCTGAAATGCAACATGGTCTTCCTTCTTGTCAAACGTCATGGAGAAGGAATGAGTAAAGCCTTGTGTAAGCATCTCTGGGCCTTCAGAATCCTGCCCCCTGTCAAAACCAAGATGCAACATAGTAGTGCTTGAATTGACTTGTAAGTTACAGAAGCAAAGGGCTCAATAAAATAATGAAGACTTACCATTCAAAGGACTTGACAAGATCAACCTCTGAAACCAGCTTCTCCATCCCCTTTACAATATCCTCGACCACAACACCTTCCTTGAACTTAACAACCACTAAGTGCTTGATCTCTCCCATGGCTCCTGCACCCATGAACACCAAATGTGTTAACCAAAACCTAGTATATATACACGCAAATATTATTCATGTGTCAACTTCCACAGTCTTGTCTGTCCACTGTTACACCCAATGACACATTTCACCACTAGGGTTAGCAAATCTTCACCCTCTCTTGGACAGCAAATGCAGCTTGAAATCTGGAAAAGTACAATAAATGCATTGCATGGCCTATTGACCCACTAGTCAGTAATTTCTTTGCTCCAACTCTCAGCAAAATTGTCCAGTCTCCGTTGTCTTAACCTTTTTGCTTTTGCACATGAATGGGGTCCTTGATGGTTTAGTGCCATCTATTATTTCTTGAAATTTGAAATTTCAAGTGTGATCTTAGTTTTTTTTTCCATGGACATGATCATCACATATGACAGGCCTTTTGTTCTCTTTCTTTTTGATGTGTGTGGAATAATTCTTGAGGGAGAGCACTTTTGTTTTAGCACTACTCCTGTCTGAAATTTAAGCATACAATTGTTTTTGCTGAACTTTTCTCCATGTCCTCCCATGTGCTCCTTCCTTAATCCTTGGTCGTCATAAATGGATGCCATATATATCCCTACTTAATTATCTTTAAGGAATCTTTATTCAAGCCTTTCACAGCAAGGGGAAGTTGTAAGGTTGCTATCATTAAGATCATTTCATGATTTTGAACATTTTAGTTAAGATCATTTCATGATTTTCACAGAAAGGGGAAGTTGTTATAAGGTTACTATCATTAAGATCATTTCATGATTTTGGACATTTTAGTTTACACGCACCTTGCAAAAGCATGTTAACCATTGCCCCACGATTTATAACTAGCCTGATTTCATTTAAAATTTGGAGAAGCTTCAGTTTAGTCCCTGATCTATTACTCCTTTATCATTTGAATCCTAAACCTTTTGATTCTTTTCATAAAAAAATCTACCAAGATCTTCTCCAAAACATAACCGATATAAGATAATGTTATCTCTCTATACATCCAAGACGTTCAAACTTAAAATAAGCTTTAATATGTCTTGAGGGAAAGTTATATAACACTGGCAAAAGAGAACTTTCAAGGGGAAATGGCTCCACATGTTTTATATTTTAAGAGTTTCATAGATCTGTTCTTATATGTTATCTAACCCATCATCCTGTCATGTTTTCACCGTCAAAACTAACAAAAATACATCACCTGACATGTATATATATATAATCAAGTTCTAATTTTACATATCCAAGATATCCTTCACATATAGAGATAGAGATAAGAGAAGAGGATTTGAGATCTAATTAGGGTTCGATAAACTGAAATTTAATATAAAATTATAGTGTGTTGATTGTGTTTGGGATGAAATTGATGAAACTAAAAGGTTTATAACTCAATTGATAATGGAATAATATGTCAATGGCTAAATCATGGTTTCCTTTAAAATTATGTCCATGGCATTTGGCCAATATGTGACACTGTCAATTCAAAAGGATTTGTTTAGATTCTCAGATTAGCAATGATCTACAAGCTTTTCGTTATTATTTTTTTTTGACATAATTAATGGCATCTCGGCTTTAGAGAAATATTAGCATATCCACACAAGAGATAGAGTGGTCTTGACGTGTTGTTTCAAGTCTGAACATTGATGGGTAGTTTTCTTACTTTTTGGTTGGAGTTGCCGGTTAAACCACAGACATTGGACACTACGAACTAGTAATCTTCTTTAATTATTGAGTAAGCATGCCCACATGACTCCATCAAGATCTTGACCATCTCTGTTTACAATGTCATTAGCTAGCTTAATAGCCAATATAGAAAGCAAGAAAAAGTAAATCAAGTTTAACTGAAAGTTCCTCGTAGATTTGGCTCCAATGTCATTGACAGAAAATGCCGGACATTTCCCACCTTCATTTCTAGCTTAATCTGGTAAGTTGATCGTGATTAATTACTGTCATCACCTTTTTGTCGTAAATTATTTGACATCATCCTAACAACAAGCTCAATAGTTTCTGGTTAATTAACTGATCAAATCTTGAACAGGGTGGTGAACTCCTTAGTTAATCTTGAACACCTTACTGTTAAACTCAAATTAACGAGGCCATTGGCATGGCTTAGAAGTGATGCCAGTAGAAAAATTAGTCTGCAAAATAATTCTGCTGTGAAATACTCCATGGAGGGCCTCTGATGACACAAAGATACAAAAAAAATTTATATCATGTACCAAAATTCGTGGGACCGAAAAACAGTTTGATTGGTGACTATACAATAGATTGAGGAAGCTTATCACCATGTCACTGGTTCAATTGATGGGTTATTGGCCGGCTAGATTTTCTTTGTTCGGTTCTGAAAGGATGTTTGATGGGTTATAATTTTTGTAACAATACTATGCTTATACGTACGTAGGGATTAATCAAAAATCAAATTGAAGAAATTCCTCAAATCTTCTTGAAAAACCAAAACTGGATTGAACGGCTCTGCTCAAACTTCTATTGTAAACAATTTAAAATTAAAAGTTTGTTTGGAGTGTAATAAGATTTTATTTTTTAAAGTGATTTTTACTTGAAAATATATTAAAATAAATTTTTTTATATATTTTAAAAATAATTTTTGATATAATCAATACATCAAAATAATCTAAAAATACCAAAAAATATTAATTTAAAGCAAAAAAATCAAATTTTTTAAAACATAAAACACAAACATATTCTAAAAATTTGATAGATTTGGTAGCAGATTCATTGGTTTTTTTAAAAAAATTTATTCAACTCGCTTGTTCGGCTATTGCACTTGCCTACTTGTATCCTGCAAATTTCTTTTGTAAGAACAATATATATTAAAAAAACGATGATACATTGAGGGAAAACTTAAAAATGTTTGCCAACAAAAGTAATTAAATATAAACGTTTCATTTCACCAGAAAACGGAACTAAATCTCATAATTTCTTCTTAATTATCCTTAATATTGTATCTAAATCAATTATAGTCTAAAAAACTTGTTGCAGTAGGTTGACCCAAAAAACTTACAATTCACTTAATTAGATATGTTTGTTTCAAGCTAAATAAAAAAAAGAAAATGAACAATGAATTTTGGTTGACCCAACCTAGTTGAATCGTAATTCGATCAAATTATATTTAAATTTATCTAGATTAATTTCAAGATTTTTAAAAAATAAAATAATATCATTATAATAAAAATAATGATCCAATGATCTTTATTTTTTAAAAACATAACCCTTAGATCAGCGGTAACAAAAAAAAAAAAAAAAAAAAACCAATACTCACAGGTAAAAAACCAATACACCGGAGATGCTAGAGGGGACTTTTACTTGTATTTTGATCATGACTATCAATTATTTACTCTAGAGGTGATGGCATCTATTTTATTTTCTTTTCCGATTCTAGGTTTATGAATTCACCCTGTGGCTTTTTTTACCCTACCGACAGAAAGAGCAAATCCCCCCTCGTGCAGGGAATAATTGTTGAGTATACGTCTTCTTGTTTGTACGACCCCAACGTTAACAAGAGTTGTTGGTATTAGACAAGGTTAAAAAAAAAGGCTCCACATCCTATTGAGTGCGGTTGCCTGCTGCTCCATTTAGGACTGGGACAGTAGGTTTTAGGACATGGAGTTAAGGACAACTTGAATAAGGACACTCTTGAAGCCCTCGGTACGTTTGGGTCCTAAAAGAACAGGCAAATGTGCCGAGAAAAATGCAATTTCGGTGTCCCTTCCTTCCGGGTTATTTTAATACATTAAGTCAACATGCAATGATATGTTTTATTCTTCTAAATCTTTAATTCAAATCTTAGGATAGCATCTGGGTTATTTTAATACATTAAGTCGATATAAATGATGTGTCATAGAATCATTTAAAAAAAATTAATTTTAACTGATCTGATAATACTTTTCATCATCGAATAAAAAAACAAAAACATAGTTAGCCGATGTCAAAATAAATTTGTTTATTTCCCTTCAATTAATTGAACCTGGACGGGCCCCAGTACTCTTACTTGGACTCTGTGATCTATGTTTTCAGGCCCTCGGCTTGGATTTATGATAAAAATAAAACAATACTAGCACCGGCCCAGATGTCATGCGCCATCGTTCTGGCGTATTTGTCCAGGCAAGTAAATCCCTTCTTCCTCCCAGTTTTTAATCACTGCACCAAACTTCACGTCAAAAATATTCGACATAATGTGTTTGGTCTCTGAGAAATTGAAGGAAGAATCAAAACCATATATTTCTAGAATATTTTTATTTTTTTTGGCTTTCTTTTCTAATGTAATTTATTTATTTAGATGCCGGTGTAAATGGACTGGCATTTACAAAATACTTTTAAGGTTCCTTGAATTCTACAATTTGCAAAGGAATCAATTATATGATCACTAACTATAATAGCAACCTTAGATAGATGCATGATGCATCTTATGCTTTCATCTCTGTCTTTCATGTGTCACGTATGAAAAGGAGTAACAATTTGAACTGAAAATCACAAACACAACTTAATTTATTTGTTTAAATTATTTTTTAAAGTGTTTTTTGTTTTAAAATATATTAAAATATTAAAAATACATTAAAAACAAACACAAAAACAATACAAAAAACACAAAAAAATTAATTTAAAACAAAAACAAATTAAAAAATTCTCAAAATCACAATTTAACCACAATTCCGAACACCACTACCTATAGCTTCATGTTTCTTTATAACACGACTTCCAAGTAGTATATTTTGTAGTTTCCTGCTCACTTCGAAGTTTGAACTTCAATATAGAGTATACTTGAAATGTCGGAAGAAGACACTTATAGCTGCTTAGGAAAATTTCCCGATTTTTTTTGGCTCTGAGTCGTGTGAGTTTCTCGGCCATGTTGACTTGGACCTCACTATTTCATGACTACCTTGGGCCATCAATTGGGTCCTTACGGAACAATATATATGATTAGCAGACCCGAAAAATAGAAAAACAAAGGCTTTTGGCCCATTAATAAGTCAGACCCAATTGAATACCAAATCCACACATTTCAATTCACAGCCGAGAGGATTCTGGAATTTACGAGAAAGTTCGTCAATCTTCTAATTTTTATCTGATGTTGTTGGTTGTCCTTAAGAATCTTCCTTCATCGGCGTACAGCTCGATCGTCCAGAACAAACCAGATGCCTCCTTTACTTCTTATAAATACCCGACTTGTTCTGTGACTGTCTCTCACACATAAGAATCAAGAACTAGAAGAAGCAATCAAAATATTAGCAGCAACCCAGCAGATATTAATTCTCTGAAAAAGAAGATGGCAATGGTTCCAAGCTTCTTTAACAATCGACGAGGCAGTAGCATTTTGGACCCATTCTCTGCTTTTGACATTTGGGATCCACTCAAGGACTTCCCTTTCACTTCCTCTAATTCCCTCATCTCTCGTGAAAATTCAGCTTCTGTTAACACCCGCATTGATTGGAAAGAGACCCCAGAAGCCCATGTCTTCAAGGCTGATCTTCCAGGGCTTAAGAAGGAGGAGGTGAAGGTTGAGATTGAAGATGACAGAGTCCTCCAGATTAGCGGAGAGAGGAGTGTGGAGAAGGAAGACAAGAACGACACATGGCATCGTGTAGAGCGTAGGAGTGGCAAGTTCTCGAGGAGGTTTAGGCTGCCTGAGAATGCCAAGGTGGATCAAGTTAAGGCTTCAATGGAGAATGGGGTTCTTACTGTCACTGTGCCTAAGGAGGAAGTCAAGAAACCTGAAGTCAAGGCAATTGAAATCTTTGGTTGAAGGAGACAGATGCCTATTGGTTAATATCCCCTGTTTGTAAGAATTATGGTTCTTTTGTGTGTTTGTTTTTCTCAAGTAGTTGGAAGTTCCGGTCTCCCTGTTAACATGCACAAAAGTGCTCAATGTATTACATAACACATCAATTTTGCTAATAAAAGTTTTCATCCCACTCTCCCTTTCCTTCCTGATGTGTTTCCTTCTTTTCTTTTTCATGTTCACTCTTTCACTTCCGTGGAGCATACTTGTTAACCCAATCTGGTCTAACAGCTTAATCGTACAAATTTAAGACTCGAAACTCTAGCTTAATTGAATTTTAATTGATTTAGTATAGGTGTTGATATAGTGCAATTCATGATTTTAGTGATTTGATTCAAATTTGAACAAAGCCTTTTCCTGGATTAATTCTCGGATAGATTTGACAATTTTCCTCTTCGGAATGTCTATTTTTGTTTTTATGATGTAAAATTGGTAATTCCAAACAAGAATGAAATATATTTCAAACGGATATATTCAACATAACGAGACCAAGTTCGAAGCCAATCAACAAAAATACAGATTTGTTTTTATTGTTTGTAGAAAGTAAAACAGATGGACGCTTCATCATACTCACAGTTTGCATACAGGTTGAAGCCCACCAGAAAATATTGAATTAATGCAGATTTTACCAGTTAACAATGGAGAGCCAAACACCACTTATTAGAAGAGCCTGCTCCCCCCTGCGCGCCACCATTTCCGTCTCCCCCTCCTCTTAAATCTGGAGTTTTCACCTTAAAGAACGCAGACAGTGAGAAGGATCTTTCTTGACGTTTTCAAGTTATTCTTACAAATTTGTGATCACATCCACTAGAAAATTTATATCTCCACCCATGCGATGTCATTGTTAATCATGGAAAATCCTCTTCTGGGTTTCCACTACCAACTCATCGGGATGGTAGAGATAAATGACATACCCAATATTTTCATGGTTATAATTCCTTGACAAGCAGGCTTACGTCTTGTAAATGGGAGCTTACGGAAATGAAAGACCATCTTCATCTCCAATTTCCTATTTTGCAAATACCAGATTACCAAAACGCTTTCACACGTCCATGACAGCATTTAATGGAAGAAAACGTTGTTATTATGTTTTCAAAATAATCATCAAACTTAAATGATTTTTTTAAGCTTGAAGATTTGAATTATAATCTTAAATAAAATGAAGTGGGAAAAATATATGATGAATAGTTTTAAAAAGTTATTTATCAATAATCACAACTAATCATAAAAAAATAACAATAACTAAAATCGAATCATCAACAACTTTGTTAGATCCAATTTTTTGAATCTAAATTGACTTTATGCTAATCAGTTAACTCTATTTTTTTTAATAAAAAAACTCAATTAATGTCAAGTAGATTACAGGGGCCTATAAGCAAAATAGGAGACATAGGTTTGAGCCCATTGGAAGTTCAAAACCCTATCGAACAAGTCCATAAATTTCAATCCACAGCCGAAAAGATGAAGAATTTACTAGAAAGCTCATCAAACTTCCAGTTCTTAATCCGACGTTGGACCCAGAATGTTCCACAATCAGTTCTCACTCCATTGTCCAGAACAAACCAGATTCCTCCTTTACGTCTTATAAATATCCCAAACTTGTCTCATCGTTCTCATATCATCAAGAAAAATTTGAGAAGAAGAGGCAATCAAGAGTTCCACAGCTAGTCATCAAACCAAAAGATTGTATCCGACAAAGAAAGAAGAGAGAGATGGCGTTGATTCCAAGCTTCTTTGACAGCCAACGAGGCAACAACATCTTCGATCCATTCTCATCATTAGACATCTGGGATCCATTCAAGGACTTAACCCCTTTCATTTCCTCTTCAAACTCTCTCTTTTCTCGTGAAAATCCAGCTTTTGTTAACACCCGTATTGATTGGAAAGAGACCCCAGAAGCCCATGTCTTCCAGGCAGATCTTCCGGGGCTTAAAAAGGAGGAGGTAAAGGTAGAAATTGAAGATGACAGAGTGCTCCAGATTAGCGGACAGAGGAACGTGGAGAAGGAAGACAAGAACGACACATGGCATCGTGTGGAGCGTAGCAGTGGCAAGTTCTTGAGGAGGTTTAGGCTGCCTGAGAATGCCAAGATGGACCAAATTAAGGCTTGTATGGAGAATGGGGTTCTTACCGTCACTGTGCCTACGGAGGAAGTCAAGAAACCTGATGTCAAGACTGTTGAAATCTCTGAATGAGATAATCAATCCTTACTTGTAACATCTGAATGTGGTGTCCTTTATAAACTATACTAGGAATCTTGGTCTCTCTGTTAGCATTCACATGCCTTCAGTGTATTGCAATGTAAGATTACAGTTTTGTTAATCAAATTTCCTGTCTTCCTTGTGATTTTCTGAACTTCGAGATTATTGATTTATATGATTAACACATGATCTGGATACATTGACAGCAATAACATGAGCTCCTGTTTAATATGACAAATTCATCAGCCAAAAGGGCAATTACTGCAGAAGAAGAAGAACATGTTTAAAAATGTGAATTGAATCAACTTGGAGAACCAGCTGGGAACAAAAGAAGTGCCAATTTCGTTATAAATAATTTGAATCAAGCTTGTGTCTTATTGCTGAACAATAAAATGTTAATAATAAGACAAATCAAATTTATATTTTTGAATTATAAATATTTTCAGATGATAAACTCAGAAGAAAGTATCATAAAAGTTCTACCATGTTTTCCTCATGTCCCTTGAAAAAACAAATAACTTAAACTTGTTCTTTTCTTGTTTTATTTTTTAATAAAGTAAGAGGGTGGTTATAATGGTTGTAAAAATTGTTTTTTAAAGTATATTTTATTGAGAAATATATTAAAATAATATTTTATTTTTAATATTAACATATTAAAATGATGTAAAAATATTTAAAAAAATTAATTTAAAATAAAACTTTTTTAATAAAAAAATAAGTTACATCGTGGCCACCTTAAACAGGGTATAAATTGGATATGTCTTGTACTTCAAAAAGTGAAGAAAATTCACCAATTTTAGCTCTTTTTTTTTTTTTATGGTCCCTTGAGCACCATCTCATAGTTGTCAAACTCGGATTTACTGAGAAGTTTATAACTTGAAATATAATAGGTTTCGATGGGTGATCCTGTTAATTTGATTATATATAATTGGTTAAATACCAAGATTTTTTCTTAAAAAATAAAATAAAATCATTTTAATAAAAAAATATTGATCTTGATTCACTCATTAATCCACCAAGTAAACTCACAGCATAATAACCTGAGTTTTTTTTTTGAAGTCAGATGCCGGGCTTGTTCCGGCAACTATACAGAATACACCAGCCACCAGGCCGGATTTCATTACAAGTGTAGCAAAGGGCCCAAAATGTCACTTGCAAGGCAGCTACGGCCTACTACCCAACAAATCCTTTCTCTTGGAGTATAAACCAAACCTCCTCCTTTTTTTTTAAACCCTCGTAAGCAAGCGAACTCTCCATTAAATTCCCATCTGTATCAGACTGTCAGGGTATTAAATTAAATTCTGCAGGGCTTCATCTCTTTAGGCTTTACATTCCAAAAAAATTAAAAAATTAAAAAAATCCACCACTTATTTCTACTGAAGAAAATGGGGGCTTATAGCAACGAAGAACTCCCACTGCCTCCAGTTTCCGATTTTTCAAATACCCGACTATCCAAACACGTTCACGATAATGTCCACGGCAACATTTACCTCGATCCGGTACCCTTACTCCCTTTATCTCTCTGTAATTATTATTTTTTTCATTTTTAAAATTTTTTTTCCTTGGACTGCAGCTCTCTTTAAAGTTCATTGATACAGAGCAGTTTCAAAGGTTTTGCTTTTTATTTTTTTTGTTTTTTCATATATAATTTCTTTCCTGAATTATGCAATTTCACGTAATGCTTGTCTATTTATTTGTTACAGGCTGCGGGACCTGAAACAACTTGGTGAGTTCTGTGTTCTTTTCCTGAAAAATAACTTTCTTATTTAATTATTTTTTAATTATGAAAATTAGTTACGGTTTCCGGTGTCTCAGGTGCTGCGCATATGGTTTATCCTGGGGCTGTGCATACCAGGTTCGAACATTCTCTCGGCGTGTATTGGCTTGCTGGTGAAGCTGTTCAAATGCTCAAAAAGTACCAGGTAATAGAGTCATACACCTACCTAGCACCTATCCTCTTAATTGCAGCGTTTTTATTTTTCATATTTGCTACTGATGATTGCAGGGTCTGGAGCTAGGTATTGATAATTTTGATATTCAGACGGTGAAACTTGCAGGTAGTTCAACATGTTATATATAGCGTTGTTGCCCCGGAGATAGATTTATTTTCATATCTTCGTCTTCCCAACCAAACATGTTTCTATCCTGTTTCTTTTGTTATAGGACACTAACCAAATGCAAGGCAAGTGCCTCTCTTTAATGTTAGCTGGTGTTAAGGTTTTTTGTTTTGTAATTTTTTCATTCAATTTGTAGGACTTCTACATGATGTGGGTCACGGTCCCTTCAGTCACTTGTTTCAATCCGAGTTTCTCCCTCTGGTTATGAATGGCACGGAATGGTACATTTTACATCTTAGAAAGCGTGTGTGTGTGTGTGTGTGTTGTGATTATACAAATCAATTGTTGGATAGATGCCTTAGAATTAGAAGCCTAAATTTGAGGAGTTAATTTTTGAGAAACGACCTCCATTCCAGAAATCTATCTATATAGGTGCAAGACTAAATCAATCCAATGAGTTAATTTGAAGGTACTAACATTAAACATTTAACTCTCCCTCATGAATGTTCTTCACATTGTTTTTATTTTCCTCATATTATAATTCTAATAAAATTGGATGTATTGAATGGTCACGTTTTATTTACCATAAATCCCTTTAATCTTCTTATGAAAATGACGTTGCAAAAACTCCTAAGAGATATATAGCTAAACCAGTCCACTTGAGTTTTTTTTTTCCTAATCAATAACTCTACTGCCTTTTAAGCTTTATCCAACCACTATATGTTAAATACTGAACCTATACTCCAAAAATAACAAATCTGAATGGGTCTTTAGGTCTTTTGCTTGCTTTTCTTTGTGTGAATTTGTTCTCATGAATCTTAGTGTTTAAAATATTGTTTCTTAATAGATAAAAAGGTAACAAAGCTTGAATGTGTTTGCTTCTTCTTCTTCTTTTCTTATATATTATTTCAAAAATAGTTTCAATATCTGTTTATGACATTGTTATACTTACCAGGTCGCATGAGCAAATGTCAACAAAAATGGTTGATCATATTGTTGATAAGCACCATATAGACGTTGACTCTGAAATGATGAGAAAAGTTAAGGTAATTTGATATTTTTTGGAAATTCTAATTCACATTATCTTTTGTGAATACGTTACTAGCATTCACATGCAAGCTACAGGTTCAATGAATCATGTGAAGTAAAATCAAAAGACAAGGTGTGGATTGACTTTTTGAAAGAAACAATGGATCTTATAAAGGGTTTTTCGCTCTCTAATTGATGCTTCAACAGTAATTTGAGCCATATATACTGTATATCATATTATTCTAATCTCTTAACATGCATGGAAGCTCCTCTAGGTATTTCTAGATCACATGCATGGAAGCTATGCCCACAGTTCAAATTATAATATGCGTGTAAGGTCATGCTACACTAATTTATAGGCTCGTATGTGCACCTGTGATGATAGTTTGGGCCTTCCATTTTTTCTCATCTAGACATCCATCTTGTAATCTGATCCTTATATGCTCTCATTACATTTCCTTTTCATTTTGATAAAGTAACGTGGTTCATGGATTTTGTAGGATGAAAAACAAAAAAACTTTCGGAGTTTTTTTCTTTTTGTCATGATTTTTATATATACTTTGCATTTATTTACAGGAGATGATACTAGCTAGCTCAGGATCAGCACCAAAAAATGTAAGGTCTTTTTTCTAGGTGCTCCATCATGTTGCAATATATTGATAAAATGGGGGTGAAAGAAACTTGTTGAAACATATTGTTTTTTTATCATCTTAGTTTTATTTTCAACATTTATGGGTTTGCTTTGATGTGCAGGATGCAGGTGAGAAGTGCTTTTTGTATGATATTGTTGCGAATGGTCGAAATGGAGTTGATGTGGACAAGTGAGTGAAGTTTAGGGATTTTCCATTGCTAAATTATGTGCTACATTTCTTCTTTTGATTGATGATACTGTTGATATACAGGTTTGATTATATTGTCCGTGACAGCCGAGCCTGCGGTCTGGGATGCAGTTTTGAGTTTCAGAGGTTTTTGTTAATATCCCTAAGTCAGTTTTTGTTTTCTGCAGCTGGTGCATTAATACAATTTATTACCTAGCAAAGCATTAGTAATATTTTGGAATAGTTTTCCAGTGCTATATGCTCTTCATTTTGTAGGTTGATGCAGACAATGCGAGTTATGGGTGATGAGATTTGTTATCGCGCCAAGGAGTGTTAGTATCTTCTATCCATCCATGAAGAAATTTAATTATGGTCTTTATTGTCATTTTCATAATTTTGGGTATTTTGGCAGATCTCACTGTCCATAAGTTGTTTGCTACTCGCGCGGATCTTTACCGTACAGTTTATGTTCACCCAAAAGTAAAGGTATAAACTAGGATTGGTTATTGTCTTCTATGGTGGCACATCCCTTCTAATCTCAAAAATAAAATAAAATAAAATAAAGAACACAAAAGTGTAGTATTCTTCAGCTGCTTCTGTCATGTTGACATGTTTTCCCTGTGACATTTCTTTCCTTCTTTTTCTTTACCTGTCAAGTTATTATTTTTTTATCTTTTGTTCATTTGCTCATTTTCCTCACTTGATTTGAAGATCAAAGCGGCTATTATGATGTTGATGCTATTGCAGGCTATAGAGCTGATGATTGTAGATGCCTTGGTGGAAGCAAATGATTATCTGCAAATTTCATCTTTCATTGAAGATCCTTCAGAATACTGGAAGGTAATGAAAGCTGTTTTCTATAAGAAGCTGGGGTGAATAGTTTTATTTCCTATTATAAGATAATGCTGTGCTTTGCTTGTTATCGAGAATGCAGTTAGATGATTCAATAATCAAAACTATTGAGACAGCTCCAAACCAAGAACTAAGGGAATCCAGGAATTTGATCCGACGCATACGCACGAGAAATCTTTACCAGGTAGTGAATTTTTGCTGTTTTGCACTTTCTTTAAATAATATAATTTGCCTTTATTTTGTATGTTAATTGTATTGAAGGAAGCATAGTAATTCATGTATTTGCATGTGATGCTAGCATGCTTTTTACACTACGGTTTCAGATACGGTGTGTGGGTGGTGAAGTTTAAGCAATTCCCTTTTCCTTGTGGCAGTTTTGCAATGAGTATGCTGTTCCAAGGGACAAGATAGAAAATTTCAAAGACGTCACTGCACAGGATATTGTTTGTTCCCAGGTTTTGCACACTTTCATTTTATGCTTTGAGAATTGAGGTCATCGCACAAACATTTCCATACAAAATGGGAGTGTGCTTGCTACTGCTTCTTCTTTTCCCCATTTTTCGTGTGTGTGTGTGTGTGTGTGTGTGTGTGTGTTTGCAGGGTTGGGTATGTCAAATTTCCCTTTCTTGTGTGTGCCGAGCACAACTTCTACTATATAAGCTATTTTTTTGTGGCAGAAAAATGGCGGGGTGCTACTGAAGGAGGAGGATGTTGCTGTAAGCAATGTGAGGATTGATTTGACTCGTGGAAGGCATAATCCTCTTGAAAGGTACTTGACAAAGTACAAGGGAAACTATTTTATATTTGAACATGGCATCACTTTTTTGTTGTAATTTTGGGTTGAACAGTAAATTCTACTAATTTTTGTTTCTCTTTGTAATCTTCTCCAGAATCAGTTTTTTCAAGGTAATCTAATCTACTTTGTTAACCTCAATTGTCATGCACTCTAGTTTTAGTTTAGTCGGATGTTATCTGGTCCCTAAAATGACTATTTGACTTTTGTTCACGATTCTGCTTAGTTGATGGCATTTTCACACTGTTATCATAGTTGCAGGAGTTTCTATAATCTAAAAGTAATGAATTGGATGAACTTTTAGGAGAGGATCAGAATGGAACTCAACATTATTATATGCTCAAGCCAGAACCCATATAATATTCAATTTCTTACACATGGTTTTATTTCCTTTTCTTCTCTCCTGTTTAGGATTATGAGAGTGAAGAAAAATTTTCCATACCAGATGATCGCATCAGTCACCTGCTGCCTACATGCTTTCAAGATATGATAGTCAGGGTCTACGCCAAAAAGCCTGAACTGGTTTGAGATCCAAATGACACAGTAGTTTGATTGCAAATGGATGCCTAACCATGTCTTCCAGTAACATTTCTTTTTCTGAACATCATGTAACAGGTAGGAGCAATCTCTGAGGCTTTTGAAAACTTCCAGCTAAACAAGTATGGGATTAAGGCGCAAGTACATGCAACTCCAGAGAAGAAGAAACGACGAATGTAAGGTTTAACGAAGTGTTGATTGTCTGTCCATTCTATCTAGCAAGGAAAAATGAATGTAAGATGATTTTTGTTTTTGAAAATTTTGAGGGAACATAATATACCTGGTTAATAGCGGAAAGCAGTGTAGATCCAGGTATCCCTGTACCCGCATGATCTTCATGAGATTGAGCTGGTGTTCTTGTCATCATTGCGAATGTAGGAGGGATTCGAGAGACGAAGCATGATGAGAGGTGAATTGCATCTTTCATTGAACGTCTTGAACATTCACACTGCTTTCTCAAAGTGATTTAAAGATGCATTTAATTAAAAGTTTGAACCTTGAGCATTTCCAAGAAATGATGAAAGCAAATTAGAAATATTGTTATTGGGTCTGATATAGCCCACCTCCATCTGGGTTGGTCTGGTGGAGGTAGAAGAAACCATGGGTTATTGTCATTTCCTTTCCTTTATTATAGCATGCAGCCTGCAACCATTTTTGTGAACGTGGAAAATTCTTTATCGTTATCCTAGCAAATTTGAGGCCCGTTATCACACACAGTATTACTTACAAAAATTAAATTCAGTTTTATAGCAATCATTTATGATTATGTTTAATCTTTTTATTAATAGATATTATAATACAATTCTAAATCTGAATTAATTAAGTAGACATATAAAATAGTTAAAAGAGTAATGATCTTTTTCTTTCTTTATTTTTTTTAAAAGAAAGATTTTGGGTATCAATAATTGAACACTACCCATGCACCAAAGTTACATGAGGGTCTGCAAGGCTCGGGTCAACTTAATTTTTTATCTTAAACAAATGGGTCAAAACTAGTTTGTTTTGTAAAAAAACGTCAGCATAATTTTGTTCTTAAACAAATGGGTCCAAATTAGTTTGTTCTGTAAAAAAAGTCGACAGATTAATTGACTGGGTTTTATCGGTTTAATTTAGGTTTTTTACTAGGTCATCTGATTACTATTTTTTTGCTTTCTCTGTTTTTTCTTGTTATAATAATGTACTCTATTACTTATTTAATTATACAAATTAGATGATATCAAGGTGGTTTCATATTTTTAGGTCCAATATTTTATGTAACTTTTAATACATTCAGTTTGAAGATCTAATCTAATTTCAAACTTGGATCCATCACTGTTTAATTAAAACTCAAGTTCCAACAGTAGATGAATATATAAATCCAAGTTTTGGTTTAAAATATGCCAAGGTTTAAATTTTGATGTACATGTTTTACATGGTGTATGAAATGAATTCTTTATTGTAATTTGATTCACATATGAACTCACAAGACGTAAACGCATTTCAAATCTAAGGTTTGCTACCACTCTCAAATCTTGTATTAGCCCACTAACTTTCATTGATATTCAGAGGAATTCCTGAACGAGTGTATCCATTCAGTAAAGGAGTTTGCAGAAATTTATACAGATTTTTGTTGTGCTCGAAGCAGCTTATACAGTTTGGAAACATTACCCGCAGCTTATAAATAAAAATCCCAGTAGAGTTGAACCACGCAAATTTGCCAAAATATGTTTCACTTCATATATATATATATATATATATATATATATATAGCTTTTGTTTGAGGAACAAACCCACGGAAAGAAACTAGTTGTAGAATCTATAACATTGATCGTATTTTTTTGTGGCAAAGATTATAGTGAATATGTACCCAAAATTACCTGAGAAACTTTTCTTCTGTGACCTGTGTATCATGGAGCGAATTGGAAACCAAACACATAAGACAGCTAGCCATGCATGACTATTAGATAAAAACGCAATTCAGAGAGGGTTTTAACCATCTTGACTTGCCTCTAAACAATTACACACCACAATCTACAACCCAAAAAAATGGAACAGCCTGCATTGTAAAATATTGGGGGGCTTTCCATCACTAGCAATTTTCAAGCACCTTTATTAAGGGTCATCAGGAAAGCCATGACAAAATCAAAAGCTGCCCTTACCACAGGAGTCAAACATGAGCAAGTGAAGATCCCTTCCCGCCCTGTTCACCTCCTATGCCTCCCTTTAAATCTAGAGTTCTGACCTTGAAAAACTCAAGCTTTGAGCAGGACTCTTCATCGCTAACTTATACCATATCGCCGACTACAGCATCAATTTTTTCAGCCATGACATCTGCCATAACATGTTTGGTCTGCCGTGTCTTTAATACTAAAACGTTTATCGGCTCGTGACTAAACCTACTACAGCCCAAATGATTTTTAAATGTACATATTCTGCCTTTGACCTTTGAGTTCTCTTTCGTAGAAGCAACTTTGCCTCACCATAAACAATCCAAAAACACACAAAAATTTTAATTTAAAACTACAAATAATTCATAAATTTTTAAAAGTTTGGTTTGACCGTAACACCAAACAAGTATCAAATTTAATATTGTGTTAATTACAAACCAATTAAATTGCATCTTCCATTGAGTTGGAACTTCCAGAATAGGCAATAAAATTATTAGAATGTCATATGAGGTAATAATTATTCAATTATTCTGTACTCAGTTTATATATACTCTATTTATAATGTCAATAAAGACGTATTCAGATTGAGAAGTTCGAAAGAAATTACAACAAGCTGTTAATAAAATAAAATAAATAGAAAATCTTCATTTCATTGCATTTATCTAGTTGTAGTAGTACTGGGCAACCTACTGAACATGTTTCCTCAGCTAAATTCTTCAACCTTTCCTTTGTGTCCCGAGTTAACTGCAAAATCAAGCTCTCCCATAACCTAATTAAAATGTAGCTGCTACGTACGCGGTTTCGGCTGGCCTTCCTTGATAGCTAGGCAAGATATTGCCATGGAAGAGGGTGTTGTTGAAGTTGACTTCTGCCGAGTCATGACTCATATTTCTTAATCAATACCAAATGGGTGAGCTAATGAACCTTCCATAGCGTGCACAACTACCTTAGCATTGCTAGTCAGCATAATGCATGGTTTCTTTATAAGAAAGGAAAGTTTTGTTCCTTCTATTTTTTTCCCCTAAAACATTGACGAAAATTCCTTATATATATATAAAGCTGCCCTGCCACAAAAACTGGAAAATTCTTGATACCACGAGGATGCAGTGAAGACCGAGTATGTTCAAATAAAAAAAAAAAAACACAAGGGATCATCAAAACCATTTGCGAGGCCCGTCTTAAAGGGGTGTATATTTAAAATCATTTTGAAATGAGATTTAGTTTCGATTAACGTTTATATAAAATTTAGTTTTTATTAAAATTCATATAAATTAATTTGAAGATGTCCTTAGCTTT
>Ga0307517_10003075_pt1 | contig 26333 bp, 17 predicted proteins | sample 23_EM_MG_FD_194515 | JGI IMG/M metagenome (GOLD analysis project Ga0307517, IMG submission 194515) | Populus trichocarpa ectomycorrhiza microbial communities from riparian zone in the Pacific Northwest, United States - 23_EM | ecosystem: Host-associated > Plants > Roots > Unclassified | place... | reverse complement strand
TTTTTTTTTTTTCCCTAAATAAATCTAGCACCATAGAAAAAAAAAAATACAATCCTAGTAATTATTTGATGAACACTAACATAGAAATTGTAATGAGAAAATATATTTAAAATCCTTAAACTGAAGTCTCAAAATGGTTGAAAAACAAGTTAATAATAACATTCGACATTCTATATACACATAGCATTCCAAAAGTATTAATATATGAACATTAGTTTATGTTCACATCCATTATTATTTTAACAAAAGTTTAACTAATTATCACAAAATAGATATATCTCGAACTTACATATTAGTCATGTTGGGATTATGATGTACCTGTAAATTAAACATATATATTCAAGTTACAATCACAAAGAACATGTTTAATCCTAATAACTAAGAAAAATAATACATTATCTTTTCCTTACTTATAACTACTTCCTTTAATTCATCTCTTTAGGCATACATTAATTTTTGGATATTTTCAATCAAATTAACTCCATCAATACCGATAACCATACTAGGATATCAGGACTCATTTATTTCCAAATTATGTTCATATCGATCATTCTAATATCAAATGACTTTCAATATTTTGGTAATGTCGATACCAACATAACTTTACTAGCATCATTAGCCTCCATAACCTGAAATGGCTAATCAAGTCGTAAAAGTATTTATATCAACATAACCTTATTGATATTTTTAGCTTTCATAATCCGGAAGAAAACATAAGACTTAGTAATGTTGATATTATTAGCCTCTAAAATCTGGTAGGCTAATCAAATCCTTGTTTAATGTCGATATCAACATCATCCTATTGAAATAATTAGCCTTTTATAATCCGGTAGGCTAATCAAATCCATTCAAACACATAATTCCTTCCTATCACAAAGGTAAATGCCAATGTGAATCCTTAGAATGACTAATCAAGTTCATATTCATAATTTCTCTTTATATCCTTTTCTTTTCTCAACAAACCAGAAACAATAAATCTAGCTTATTGATAAATTTATTCATAATTTCTACAATATACACCATAATTTTTCAAACAATAAACCATTTAATTCTTTCTCTTATTTCCTTGTTAAACTAAAATAAATCAAGAATTGAATTCTTAGTTGTTTGACGCACTAGTCCTGACCCTCCAACACCCTGAGGTCTCACTAGAGCAATATCGTCTGTAACAATCAAAATATCACATTATCACCTTTAATATTTACTTTTAGTCTCATATAACACATTTTTCAATTTCTTCCACCTAATGGCATTTATTCCTTGTGTTACGAACCGAATTTTAACCTAACCTTTCCATAAGATCCCAAAATCATATTCTCATTTTTGACATGTGTAATTTAACAACGTAATAACTAAGCATTTAAAATCAACCCATTTAATTTTTTTTTAATTTTTTTCAATGACTTTTGACCGACACTTAGCCTAGGAAAAACAATAAATCTCTTGTTGTTTTCCTTTCAAATTTTGCATCAAATCACAATTATGGTATTAACTTAATCTTTCTCACCTTATAACTAAACAATTTGGAAAATTAATTCCCCCTTTTTTTGTGAACCCTAGGCCGGCACCTAGTTTTTCAATTTTGGTAAATAGTTTTCATAATTTATACAATTATAACTTTACCCAACATCCCTCAATACTCATTATCATTATTCTAATATCAATTTAGCAATTAAAACAAGAAATTGTTAAAACTCCTAACTTCCCCACACAAAAACAATACATTCAAACACTAAACATGTACAACATGTATGAATTTCTCCAAGATAAGGATCATTACCTTATACTATGAAGGTTTGAAGAAGAAAAATGAGAAGAATTTGATGATTTTTCCCTTCCTTTCATTCTCCCTGAGTTTTCCCTCAATTTTTCTTCCTTCTCCTAGCTTAATTCCCTTAATTTTGTGTACTCAATTCTCTTAAATCTACCAACACACCCCTTTGCTCCTTTTGATCATGAATTTTTATGGAGTTTATGACAATTTCTTACAAACAAATTAATTTTCTTCCTCCCATTTCAGTTAGAATGGTCGGCTGCCTTTGGCTTCCAAGGGAAGCCAAATGGCCTTTTATATTGTGTAGTAATAGTTAAAATTACTACAATGTTTGTTTTGTTTAATTTTGGGTGTTTTTCATCCCATTGTTTATCCCATCTTGGTTTATTTAAGAGTCAACCTTATTCAAGTCTAGATAAATTACCAAATTCCTCCAATATATTTTTATTTATTTATTTTATAAGTCTTTATATTCTCCCCTTCTAATAAATAAATTTCATACCTGAGTCTAAAAATAATCCTGGATGCTTATTCTTTATTTTTTATTCCTTTTCCCAAGTTTCTTCTTCCATTCAGGAACTTCTCTATAATACTTTCATTATCGGTACTACCTTGTTTCTTAGATCCTTTTTGCTGAAATCTAGGATCTTCACTTGTTTGACTTCAAGGGTCAAATCTTCCTTGACTTCTAAAGGAGTTTGTGGCAACACCCGATTTGGGTCCACCTCCACCTTACGTAGCAAGGACACATGAAAAATGTTGTGTTTTAGATAAATATGACGGTAATGTCAATTTATAAGCTACGAGCCCTACCCTTTCAACAACTTCAAAGGGCCCAATATATCTTAGAGCTAACTTTCCTTTCATACCACAACAAATAAAATTTTTCCAAGTTGCTACCTTTAAGAACACCTTATCCCCAAGTTAAAATTTCAATAGCCTCCTTCGATTGTCAGCATAACTTTTTTGTCTATCTTGTGTAGCTTTCATTCTTTCCTTAATCACTCTTACTTTGTCAGTATCAATGCACTAATTCAGGCCTAATCAACTTCTTATCGCCAACTTCTTCCCAACACAATGGAGTCCGACACTTCTTGTCATACAAGGATTTATATGGATTCATTCCTATATTAGCTTGATAACTATTGTTGTATGTGAATTCTACTAGCGGCAAAAGATCCTTCTAATTACCCTTGAATTCTAATACATAAGCTCTTAAAAGATCTTTGAGATTTGTATATTTCTTTCTAACTATACATCTATTTGTGGGTGAAATGCAATACTTTGATCCAAATTAGTCCTTAAAGCTCACTTTAGACTTGGCTACAACTTTAAAATGAACCTTGGATTTCGGTCTAACACTATTAACATCGACACCATATGCAATCTTATCACTTCATTTACCTATAGTCGTGCTAGTTTATCCATTGAATCTGTCTTCTTTACCAGTTAAAACAAAGCAGTCTTAGTCAGCCTATCCACAATTACCTAGATGACATCACTACTTTTCTTTTCTCTGGGTAATCTAGACATAAAATTCTTAGTGATATTCTCTCATTTCCACTCTGGAATCACCAAAGGCTATAGTTTCGCAACGAGTTTCTGATGTTCCACCTTTATTTGTTGAAAAAACCCATATCTTGCTAGATACTCTATTATTTCCCTCTTCATATTAGGCCAACAGTAGAATTCCTTCAAGTCTTGAAATATTTTAGTACTTCTAGGATGCACCGTAAATCTTGATTCATAAGCCTCTCTTAATATTTCTTCTTTAAGGGCCTTATCTTCTGGCAAGTAAATTCATCTTCCCATGGCAACTAGTTCATCATTTAACATTTTAAAAAAGGTTTCAACCCCTTGATTTGCTTTGTCCATAGCCTTCTCTACTTCTATATCCCTTTGTTGTGCCTCAAATATCTTATCTCAGGGGCACTAACTATATTTTAATTTGGGCTAACAATGATCCTTTAGGCCCCACACTCAATTGCAAACTCATCCTTTGTAGTTCTGCCAATAATGTTTCGTGTTGAGTTTGTAAATGACATACCACAACATTTCCCTTCTGGATTAAAGCATTTGCTACCATGTTAGCATTTTCTGGATGGTAGTCAATCACACAATTATAATTCTTGATTAGTTCTACCCAACATCTTTGTTGTATGTTTAATTCCTTATGTGACATTAAGTATTCCTTCTACGACATATGGTCTGTAAAAATCTAGACCTAGGACTTATATAGGTAATTTCTCCACACTTAAAAAGTAAACATCACTACCGCTAATTCTAGATCATGAGCTGGATAGTTTACCTCATGCGTCTTCAATTGTCTTGACGCATAGGTAAATTATCCTTTCATTCTGCATCAACACACACCCCAAGCCTTTTCTGAAAGCATCATTATACACTATAAGTCCTTCAATTCCAGAAGGAATAATCAATACTAGAGCAGAGGTGAGTCTTCTCTTTAACTCTTGGAAAATCCCTTCACTCTTTTGTCTACTCAAATTTAATGGTTTTCCCAGTCAGTTGAGTCAATGAAGATGCTATGGTAGAAAACCCCTCTATAAATCTCTTGTATTAGCTTGCTAATCCCAAAAAACTACGAATCTCTGTTATATTTGTAGGTCTTTTCCATTTCAAAATAACCTCCACTTTCCTGGGGTCCACTAATATCCTTTCTGTTGAGATGACATGTCCCAAGAACACCATCTCTTTCAACTAAAATTCACATCTCAAATGTCACTCATGTTCCACATAAGAGCTTGAATATATCAAACTATCATCAATGAACACTACTACACATTGATCTAGTAATGGTCAGAATATTCAATTTATTAGGTCCATAAATACAGCTGGGGCATTAGTCAACCCGAAAGGCATCACTAAAAATTCATATTGTCCATATCGAGTTCTAAATGTCATCTTCTGTACATCTTGTTCCTTAATCCTTAGTTGATGGTATCCAGATCTCAAATCCACCTTAGAAAATACTCTTTACCCCTTGAGTTGAGCAAACAGATCATCAATTCATGAAAGGGCATATTTATTCTTTAACATCACTCTATTTAATTGACAATAATCAATGCATAAGTACCATCCTTCTTTTAAAAAAATAGTACAGGAGCTCCCCAAGGTTAATTATTAGGTCAAATAAAACCTTTATCTAGTAATTCCTGAAGCTAGATCTTCAATTCCACTAACTCCATCGTTGTTATCCTGTATGGAGCCTGTGTTATCAGAATGGTGTAGTAATTGTTAAAATTATTACAATGCCTTTTTTTGTTTAATTTTAGGTGTTTTTCATCCCATCTCGGTCTATTTTAAGGGTCAACCTTGTTCAAGTCTAGATACATTATCAAATGCCTCCAATATATTTTTATTTATATATTTATTTATTTTTAGGGTCTTTAAACACAAGTGCATAATCATTATTGAATTGTTTGGATGCAAGACATTGAATTCATTGTAGTCGGGGGTATTTAGGTCTTTTAGCCTCATTCTTTTTGTTAATTTAAGTTTGGTTAAGGATAGTAACATAATTTACCATTAAAATAATAGTTTTATATTTGAAAATTTGTTGGTGCATTAGAGCAAGCATCAGCGTGTTGGAGCCGCCAAACACTTTGCCAATTTTCAGCGATAAAAAATGGCTTACACTATCTTAGTTTATTCCTTGTTGTCTCATCTTCCATTATAGGCGCCGCACGTTCTTCAAATGTGGTTGGTGTATCGTCGATGATCTTTTTGTTTTCTTCCTTCATTTCTCTCTCTTACCCTGGTAAATACATTGTGGTCCTCATTGTTATTTTATGTTTGAACCTTTTAGTTTTCATTACTGTTTTTTAATCATTTTTTCTTTTGTTGAAGTTTTGTTTATTTTCAATTTAGCCTTTTGTGTTTAATTTGTATATATAATGTATTTCGATTCGGTCCTTCAACTTTTAATTTCTTTTTTTTTTCTTTACTCTTTTGTCAAAGTTTTTATGGCTTTCAATTTTATCTTTCAAATCAAGTTTATGATTTTTTTTCTATGATAATAATGATTTCAATTTGATCCCTTTTCTTTTGATTTTTTATTGTTTTCCTTAGCTTGTTTTTCAAGGTTTTTATAGTTTTCAATTATATCCTTGAAATCAAGTTCATAGTTTTTATTTTTTCAATAATAATAATAATAATAATAATAATAATAATAGTAATAGTAATAATGATGGTATTACTTATTAATAACAATAGTGATAGTGATTTTGATCCTTATTTTTTGAATTGCTATTTTTTAAAATCTTTTTGTATGATTAAAATTATTATTTTTAATTTCATTCTTTAATATTTAATTTTTTTAGAAATTAGACTTCGTGATTTTTCTAAATTAGGTGTTTCAAGTTTAATTACTCGGGTCACGAATTTAAAAAGTTAATATATATTTTTAAAAGACTATAATTCTTTTTATTTTTAATCGGGTTATTTTAGTCATATAATTTGGATATTTTTGATGGAATGTCTCATGTTGGCTTAGCTTTAATTAACATTTTTACATATTTGTCATAAATGGTTTTTTTTTACTTTTTTTTCTATTTTCAATACTTAAACATTATTTTTTGTTTAAAAAAATAATCTAGCTTCGCGATGATACGCGTGCACAAATGCTAGTTTTATCTAGAAAAATAAACAAAACGACATTCAAACAGAGTGTGCCTAAACTGAATTGGCCAATTCTACTTGCAAAGTACATGAATATAAATAAAGAGTTAGACATTACAATTTTTACAATCCTAATAAAACTAAAATTATTGGATTTGAACCCATGTTAAATTAGAAGTACAATCCAAATTTGCTTTATATTTATTTTAATATATTTATAATTAATAATATTTTAAGTAATTTCTATATTAATTTTCTTCAAATATCATTTAGTGAAGGACATAAGGTAAATTGTACCAAAGAATCCATCAAGTTATTCATTTTATACATAAGAGAAATAATGAAGATTGAATACCAAGTATGCACCTTGAAAGTCCTCTAAATAAAATTATTAACAAAGCCATTTAGGTAAGGAAAAACATTCTATCCATAGACTCATTTGCATTATTTATTGGAATTGTATAATGATGTATTTTTCTTTCACACTTAAAAATATTGAACTGATTATTGGGGGGTATTGAGATCTTTTCATAAAACTCATTAATCATTACCAAATTAATCAGGGATGAATAAGTTTTTTTTTCCATTTTAAAAGCACAATGCAGCAACTAAAATGCCCTTGAAAGAAAAGATTTTAAAACTAGTGTCCAAGGTCTTTTTTTTATTTTCACAAAGATTTTTTTGTTATTATCAAATTAACTGATGAGCAATTTGATATTTGATTAAATATAAAAATAAAAAATAAAAACACGTGAGAGAAATAATGAAGATTGAAGACCAAGCACCACACCCTTGGAAGTCCTCTAAAAAATATATTAACAAAAGCCATTTAGATAAGGAAAAACATTGTATACATAAACTCGTTTGCATTATTCATTGGAATTGTTTAATAATATATTTGTCCTTCACACCTAAAAATATTGAATAGGTTGTGGGGGTATTGAAGTCTTTTTATAAGACTCATTAATTATTATTAAATTAATCAGGGATAAATAAGTTATTTTTTTTCATTTCAAAAGCACAATGCAGCAACTAAATGCTCTTGAAAGAAAAGATTTTAAAACTAGTGTCTAAGGTCTTTTTCTTATTTTCACAAAGGTTTTTTTTTGTTATTATCAAGTTAGCTGAGGGAAATTTTGGTATTTAATTAAATATAAAAATAAAAAAAATAAAAATCATGGTGAAACGACCAAAATGTCCTTCAAAGAAAAAATTTTAAAATCAGCACCCAAAGTCTTTTTTATATTTTCATAATGGTATTTTTTGTTATTACCGTATCAACTGAGGGTAAATTTGGTATTTGAGTAAATATAAAAAATAAAAAGTGGTTGACGTGTGCGTTTGTGTGGTTGACGTGCGCATTTGTGTGGGAAGAACCTATGCCCTTCAGGAGATGCATGTGGCGCCTCCTAGTGGCCAAACTAAAATTTATTTTATATATCAATTTTGATCCTTATTTTTTGAATTATAATTTTTTTTGAATCCTTTGTATAATTGAATTTATTTTATATATCAATTTTATTCCTCGTTCTTTTTATTACAATTTTTGTTTTGAATCCTTTTGTATAATTGAAATTATTTTTTTAATTTCATCTTTCAACATTTAATTGATTGAGAATTGGGCTTCATAATTTTTTCAGATATGGTGCTTCGAGTCTAATGACCTAGATCACAGGTTCGAGAAGTTAACGCTGGTTGACATTGATTTTCTTTATTTTTTTCTATCGGATTATCTAAATCTTATGACTTGAGCTGCAGGTTTGATGAGATAACCTAAGTTGGCTCAATCTTGACTACTAGGGTTATAGATTTATCATGCTAACTCAGGTTGACTAAGCCATGTGTTTTAGATCATTTTTTTTTACCTCATTTCATCATTTCATATTTAATAAATTAATAATTGACTCGGTCTCATTTAAAAAATAATCTAGATTATCATGATCACGTTTTTTTTTTTAAATATTTATTTGTTATTGTTGTTTTTTTTATTATCTAATTTAAATAAAACCAATTTATTTAACCCAAGTCATAAATTTTTTTCTTTTTCAAAAAACATTTACAACACTTGAAATTTAACCTAACCTGCATTAGTGCGGGTGAACCTAGTAAGCAAGGAAAGCTTGAAAATGGCAAAGGCTGGGGGGCGATGCATTGTCCACTCGCTGTTTTATTCTCTTATTAAAAACCTCACAGCATTCAGGCCAGGCCCTCATGAAGTCCTGCGACCAAGCCAGGCAGCCCTAGTGCCTACAACTACAAGCCTACACCTTTTTCGTTTACATATTTGTTCCATTTTTGGGAGGAAAAAAAAAAAAAAACAGAATTCTATTTCCCCCTCCCCATCATTTCCATGTACAATTTTATTTTATTATTGATCTTTTGTTGCTCTGTATATTTTAGCAACACACATTAATTAAAAGTAAATAAGAAAAAACGTTTTTTTTTTAATTTGCAATACATATTTTAGCTCCTGATTTTTTTCATCATGGAAAAGTCTTTAGACGATGACTCATAAGAAATCATGCATGTCCTTTAAAAAAAAGGTTTCTTTGCTAAAAGGTACTCAACCGTGAGATACTACAGATCAAAATACTTGATGCTACGAGTCCCTAAACAAAAAATTTCATTCCACTATTTTAGAAATTAAGACTCACAGCTTTTTTTTTTTTTTTAAAAAAAAAAAGAGGAGTAAAATACATTGTTTTGAAAAAGAAAAAGAAAAAGAAAAGGCAAAGGCAAAGGCAAACTTGCTCGTTTCAACATGAATGCCTGCAGAACCAATACGATAGTGCTACATAAAATTGCCTCATCAACCCTGAAAAGCTATTTAACATTCTGCTTTATTGCCATTGGTTGCTCGGTAAAATTGCTAAATCCAACTCATCCAAGGATGCTGATAGAATTTCCCACTTGTGCATATGAGACTATTTATGAATTGCTTCATTCTTCAACACCGCACTCAGAAATCTAGTTCTTCAGGAAATTTGTCAATCCCCAAGAAAACATACTGCATCTCCTCTTTCCATGTCTGCATATCTCTCAATCATTAGCCATGATAAGATTGCATAGCAAGTTACCAGATACTTTAAAAACATACCTCGTGTCGAAAGACAATCCTTATATCGGGTACGTTTGACTTGTGAATGTTGTTTCCTTCTGGCCCCCGCAAAAAATATTTGCTACCCAACCAATGTAACTGCAGTATAAACCCAAAGAAGGATCCTCTGAACCTTACTCTACAAAGCTATATGGTGCTTTAAAAACAAAATATCACTCATAATTCTTTTAAACTTGTAATGAAAATAAATGTCCTTTCAAATACTTAAAATATAACCTCGATAAATTAATAACCTTGAATAATATTTTCGTTCAGTCCCAACTTAAATTTGAAGTTTAAATAATATCTCGATTAATTAATAAATTTTCACGGTTCCAAGAGTATTAATTTATAGAGGTTTAACTGTATTTGAGAGTTATCCTTTAAATCTAATGCCATGAGTTTCTCATAACAGTAGAGTTTACTTTGGATACTTGAATGAACATTTATTTTTTCTTCTCACAAACATGTTTACTACCAACATTCGTTTCTCCTATTTTTCAATTTTCTCACCTTTGCTGCATGGGAAAATCCAGATTGATAAACAGAATTTCTCGCTATCTCGCATAGGTCACATGCACTGAGCTTCCATACCTGAAAAAAGAACAGAATTCTATAGCATGCACCACTACAACTGAAATTACAAATAATAAATATGGAACTACCGAACCTTTGCTGCAACACTGTACTCTTCCACTAATGGTTCTTTTGTTAAATGAATTTGCAAGGGGTCATCAGTTGAGAGAGAAACATTCAAGCCACGCTGGAAGAATATAGGAAATGGGTTGTGATGATAGTTCAGGAAAAGGGAATTATTGCTCAATGGTGACATAGCCAATCCAATCTGGAAATAAAAGTGACAGTTGTTAATCATCGGAGCATTTTCCAACTTATGGATATACAACTGCATAAGATGCAAGATGACAGAAAAGAAAAGAAAATAAAAGAAAAGAAAAGGAAAATATTTCTACTCTGGAGTTTTTTAAAAGAGAAAGGACTAGGAAGTTCAAAATCAATAGTAATTTCACTAAGGTGAAGCACTAGTGCAAAGTCAAATGAAGAACATAAACATGTGTCTCTAGGATATTAGATGGCAGATAACAGTTTTTTCCCCTAGCAACAGGAACATATATTAAGATATGCAATAATACAACGATGCTAAATGGAAGAAGATTTCTTCCTGATAATACAATGTTTCGTTGCAAATCACAAGCATATTCCATTATTTCAACTGCATGTTTCCCAGAGTCAAGTGGAGCTAACCTGAGCAAGGTAATACAAATATTGCAAGACAGGGGATTTCCGCAAATTGATCCCATGAGATATATTATTGCATAGAAGGAATGCAGCAGCCAAATGGTCAACATCACCAGCCTGCATATTGTACTGATCGTCAGCAGCTCAGCAATCCAAGCAAAAATAAAAGAAAGATCAAGAAGAGCAATAACCTCTCCACAGTGTGGACGAAATTTGATTGTAGGCAATCCTTTTGATTCGCGAAGCTGGAAAAGTTGGAGAACAAAACAATTGGAACATGATCAGCATAAAAGGTTTTACCTCCTTTTATTTTCTATTTTCCAAGAAAGAGCAACATGAAGGTGTAATAGACAAACAAATAAAACAAACATTGCCATCCAACAAAATTAACCAAATGAGTTCTTGACTAATGCATTTGTCCTAGGCAAATCAACCTGTTAAGTAATTACTCAAAAACATTCCTCCTGCCAAAATGAAATTGAGGCAACAAATTTATCGAGCATTCTGGTAAGAATAGGGGATATTGCGTGGTGAGATCTTGGGGCTTGCAACACAAGCAGCATGTTCAATCTTGTAAGCATCCATTTCATTAAAAATGCTGAGAGGACTGTCTCAAAAGTTTCCATCCCACTTCAGTAGGACCATAATTTGACAATGGCCTTTTCTGGTTATTTTGATAAATGAACTTGATGAATTAATAAGTCCAGTACTATAATTTGCTTTATATATCACCACATATCCTGGAGATCATCATGCAAAAGTTATAGACTACATGCATCAGCCAACTATACAGCAAGGCAACTTAAGTCAAATTCTTTAATGAGGTAAAAATCTGGGATAAACATTCAATTAATTGTTAGTGGTATACCTTTCTCAAAGATGTTTCATTGTGTTTCTGAAGAGACAGGTTGCCAGTAGTAGAAAGGAGATATTGAGAAGAGGTGCAATGGAAAACAGGAGACAAACAAACAAAAAAAGGAAAGAAAAAAAAGCTAAAAGAGATTATGTTGTTGAAATTTCAACCAGCCCCCCTCAACTGGGTGAAATTCCCTCCCTTTCCCTAACTGAACGAACCAAAAAGGGGGAACAATTGTAGCAAAAACCATTCCTCTATTTTACCACCAGGCCAAACTCACCGTTGAGAGTAGAAACTATCGTACTACTATGGAGCTTGCTATAACATTGAACTTGTATCAACATTAATACACCCAATAACTAGACAAAAACAAGCTACATAAAGCATTGTTAAAGAAACCAAAAAGTAGCAAGCAATGCACACCTTGTTAAGAGTATACAAGTTCGCATAACAGTAATATGCATAATAGGAATATGCTGGATTAAACTCATTGGTCCATTCAGCTGGCTTTGGCATGTGTTTAGTTGGACGCCTTTCTGGTCTGCTTTCATCATCAACAATATCTAATCCCACAACCTGCATGAAGATAAGAGCATTAATTTAATTCTCAGAGGATGGTCTCTAACATTTCAGCATGTTGAGGCAGACCTTTTTCTAATAAATGGGTTGTGAATTACACAAGCAAAAGCACAGCAGAGATAAAGAAATAAATTTTTTTAAAAAATCATGTTTGTTGGACCAAAGAGGAAAACATGAACTTCCTAACTATATCCACTAAAAACTACATGCCAATCAAATTATTACGGATATACAATATGTTCAAATAAGAGAAACTATGAGATAAATTTACCTGCATTAAAAAAACATGTAGTTGAGGATGGGAGCTCGGATTGATTGTAACTTCGAATAGTGGAATGAAAACATTATCAAGAATATTCTGGAACGAAGTAACTGTTCCCATTTGCTTGTATACATTGTAAAGCCGTGGAAGCTGCTCGAACAAGATTTTTATTAAAAAGGAAAAAAAAAGTGGTGAAGATAACGGGAAAACCCAATAAAGATTTCACTCCAAGCAAACTCATGAATTGTTACCAGTGAGGACTTGATTCTAGAACACTTAAATTTGCCTAGAACAGTGATGCTCCAAGTGATACTGATGCAACATATTCAATTTTGTCAACTTATTTCTAACAATAGATAAACAATGCCACATGATAGTTCAAGACTTCGATTTACTAAAAAAAAAGGCTTAGAATCTTTTGTTCCAATATAAACAATTTTTTCTTCCTAATATAAACTATCTTGTGTTTAAATAAGTTTCTCATGGTCCAAAGTTCTGAGCAAATACATTCTAATGGTATGAATCATCATGCTCAGGAGTGGCCACTCTAATTAGTTGGGTGGATGAATGGCTAAACACACATAACAATGCAGCTTCCATAAGAAAAGGCACAGCATTAAAAATTACCTGGATCAACCAAACAGCATTCTCACTGTAAATTGCATTATTAATGAACCAACTTGCCAACTGGTCCCATTCACTTTGTTTTCTCCCATATATGGATACTCTATACTCGGCCATCTGAGTTTATTGGATAACAAATTTTGGTGTCAATAATAATAAAAATGTTTTTATTAGAACTTAAGTCAATAACTGAGCTTACAGCTATTTGTAGCAATTCATAATCATTGGATACAAAATAATCAAATGATAACAGAGAACATGTAAGGGAGCCTGACGAGTGTGACTAATGGCTTGTGGCAAGAGATGCAACTATCATCAATGGGCGTGAGCATAGTTGCAAGGGGGCAGCCTAAGCCAGCCCTGGCAACATGAGAAAAAAAAGGAGTTGATCCAGAGCATGACAAGAGAGAAAAACAAAAGGCAGACTGTAAAAGCAACCAGCAGCCAAACTGACAATTACAGGCTAGCAACATTGGTGATGATACCTCTGAAACTGCCATCCTGCCTAACATTATGGCTTATTAGGGACTAAAGGAGAGCCCAAATTAGTTTTACATAGTGCCCAAACCAGTAATGTCCATTGTTGAGGACCAACAAAAAGGATAGTTTAAATATGCCTATAGAATTCCTAAGCATATTGCAAATAATTCCAAAGCTGTCCTGAAATAGTAAGGTATATTTTTTTGTCCAGTTTTTATATAAATCTTTTGAGCATCTTCATTCACCACTGATATACATCAAAAAACTTCCCAAGGCAAACTAAAAACCGTGACATATAATTTCCCCCGACCGCTAAAAGATCCAAATGTCAATAAAATCAAAATAAAAAAGCCTTATGCCATACAGCATCCAAGAGCAACAAAAGGTTCATTGATGCAGAGCCAAAAAACCATGCAAATACTTGCTCAAACTTGAGCAGCTAGAAAAAGATTTCATTGCACATGAATCAAGATTTTGGCCTCTGAAATCAGTTTCTAGAACTTACAGGGAGCTTACGGACGTACATGCAGAAAATGAGAGGGAGAGAACTTGTGAAGAGATTTTTTTTTTTCCAGTTGCATATAAATGCTGCCAAAAATATAAGAAGAAGAAAACTCCCTTTCCTACTTTGTGTACAGTACACAACATTTGTGCACATACTTTGAATGACTGAAGAATGAGAAAACAATTGTTCAGGTAGGATAGCAGGATATCAATGCACAAAGGGTCCACAAAGAGACAAAATATGAAACACAGGTGCTCCTTAGAATGTAAGGCATTATCTTTCAGGAAAAAGAAATGGAAAAACTAAAAGAATAGACAAGCACTGGATTGCGAAGCAAAACCTGGTATTTGCTTGCCTCAAGATCTGATAAAACTCTTTTTGTTACTTCAGCCAAGAAACGTCCTATCATAATTCAGTTAAAGTCAGCACACACTTTTTTTTCTGTCAAAAACAATCTAATTGAACACAGAAATTCACTTCATTAGATGTCTTCAAGTACCAAAAAAAAAGAGCAACCACAGAACAGTTCCTACAACTCAAAATATTTAACACAATTAAGCAAGTACCAATAGTTCAAAAAGAAGTCAAATACATGCAGTGAAAACAAACATCAGAACAAAGACATCGCTCGCAAAAATGGCCTAGTCGAAGAAAACAATTATGTAGCAATTTATTAGAATGGCTGTAAGTACTACACTAATAACCTTGAATGAGATTATCCTGCTTTAAAAAGATCTCTCTGAGTCTGCTTTGTCCACAAGGATTATATTTGAGGTTGAATTTATCAAAACGGTGAAAGGTGCTCTTATCAGCATGGACATCCAACAAATCAACATTCAAATCATACCTGACATGCAAGTTTAAAATGCTATATCAAAATCATTCCTCACAATGAGGATATTGATAAAAACATAACATATACACCCAATCAAATAGGATATCAATAGAACATAATACATACACAGTCAAATCTAAACTCTCAAAAACTTCATTTAGCGTCATGTATTTTCCATCTCTGAATATAACAACCTGCAAAACCAATGTACTTAGCACGTAATAAAAGGCATCTAAAGATAACATTGAAAGAAAGAAAATAAACAAAAAATTATCTAACTAAATGATAACGCACCTGAGCTATTGTTACATAAGTTCTATTTACTTTGGATTGATCAACAAAGAGGTTTCCTCTTCTACAAATATGTTTCAATAATAGGTTTCTTACTGTAGGGGTTGAATTTCGGCTATGGGAAAATTGTGTAAGCAGGGAAGAAATGTAATTTCTGCATATTCTTGCTAAAAAGAACTAGTTCAAATTTGATACAGGGTCTAGTCTTATTTGGGATTTAGAGTATCAATTAAGTATCAATTACAAATTTTCTGTTATGTCTGCTTTCCTTTACGTGCATAAAACGGAAGCACCTATTCTATGTTAATAGGAAGGGACTTTGAAAAATATAGTTATGCTTATTTTTGTTTAGTTTGAGGGTTGCGGCCCTCAGTGTTCTGCTTCTTCCCTTTCTTCTTGCTATTAGTAATCTCGGATTACTTATCACAACTAAAACAACAATCTCAAACCCTCCTTAATCAATCCCAACTCTACACACATCCCAACTCTACACACATCAAACCTCAATCCTGATTCCAACTTAAAAGCTCAACTTCTCCAAACCTAGCTCACCAAAAATATTTTGTGGTACACAAAATCTAAATTGTCCCACATCAATTTCGTATCAAAGATAAAGTGATACCTCCTCTTTTATTTCTTTCTCCAGCATCCAGGTTTTAAATTAATTACATAAAGTTTGAACACAATAAATGCTGCAGGTGGCAATATTAGGAATGTATAATCCTGTTAAGGTGTCTTATAAGGAGTCATTCATTCAATCAACCCAAGTTTTATTAGATCAATTGCATCAAGTCACAATGGAAGTGCTCTATCAAATATTGGTGTTTGTTGGATAATGTAATCATGATTAAAGAATCTGCCTTATTTGCTATATCAGCAAAGTGTTATTTCTGCAATGCTTTCTCTTAAGAGGCAAGATATCTACAATAACTACTGTCAAATGGATGTCCAGTTCTATAGCAATGTAGATGAAAAATTAGTTAAAGAAATAGAAGACTCCTTAGAGAATATTGCAAATTAATTTTTAAAGCAATTGCAATTACAAAACTCAAGAGAAAAGTGTTCCTTTGATAAGGAAGCAAACCAAGCAGTTTGACATGAAGGGGAAAAAAAAGGTTCAAGCTACATCAAATCTAAGACAAACACAGCTGGAATAGCACATACAGCCACCAGAAAGCGAAGATGATAAAAGCGCTATTGAACAGAACTGTCAAGCATAGTCAATAGAATGGAGTTAGCAAAATAGAAGCACAATATTGCCAATGAAATTGTTGGTGACAAAGGGAATACGGTGCAATATCTTCCTCTCACAACTTTATAAAACTTCAGAATTATCAACAATTCATTCCACGGTCTCCTCAATCTTTGGTAAAGATAACATCAACTGAATCAGCACATGTCAAAGTGTTAAGAGCTTTATATTACCTCACTTAAAAACTCAACATCAAGTTTTCTGAAGTAAAAAATAAAAGGAAGAATTGATGGCACACTTTATGGTTATAGAAGACACATGTACCTTGGAAAAATCAAAACCAAGTTATCTTAGTTAGAACTAGAGTCTGTTTGGCATGGCTTGTGAAAAATAACTTTTGACTTTTGAGTCATAATTCAGAAGTTACTTTTCAAAAATAACCTGTGATAAAAAGGGGTCAAATTAGAAGCATGTTTTGCAAAAAAAAAAGACTCAACAACATTTTGGAGTAGTATAAGTTAAAATCAATAATTTCAAAGTTAAGAACTTTAACGTTTGAATGAAGCAAAATTATGATTCAATTTTGTAAACTTTTTTATTTAAGTCAAAAGTTATTTTTAAATGTATTTATGACTTTTTTTGAATCAAAAGTTAAAACGCAACTTAAATATATTTGCAAAAGTCATACCAAAGGGAACCTAATTCTTTATCAAGAGGTTTCTAGTCTAAGAACAAGTTTTAATGACAGGTTCAGTGTTTGAGTTTAAGTTATGAATAATCTGTTGTTCGAGGCAGAATTGTTATGAATATTTTTTTTCTTATAAATGTGGTCTAGTCCTATTTACAGATAAAATATTAATTAGGATTTTACTATTATGTGTGTATTCCTTTCCCATTTAATTTAAGACTATTAGGCCTTTTGGTGCATATAAATCAAGCACTTATGCGGTACAAGGAGCACCTTCTCCATTTTCCAAGCCTGATAAAACACCAGTAGGAAAGAAATCTAAAAGCTGAGCTGTCCTTCACACTTTTGTTCTTCTCTTTGCTTGCTACAGTGATCTCGGATTACCATTCACCTTTACAGTAACAGTCCCAAATCCTCCAATTAACACATCATTAATCAATCTCAATTCCACATACATCAAGCCCTTACCTTGATCTCCACCTAGAATCCCTAGTTCACCAAAAATCCTAAGTTGTCTTACATCACCAAAGCAAACAACTTACATGGTCAAATTGGTGGGAAATTGGGATGTACCTCATCTGGTTCTTCTCTAAGTTTTGACTTGATGAAACGCAAGAGATGCTTCTGGTTCATGCAAGCAGAATGATGCACATGTGTATCGACTTTTCTGATATTGTAGAAATCACGGTGGGGTGCACCCTTCTGAGCCATGGATTCCCTGTCTGCATTTATTAACAGATGAAGGCGGAATTTCTGTATAGTGTGCAGATATAAGTTACAAGCTGAAGTTAATAACACGAGTCCAGAAGGAGGTTTGAAGAAAATTACCTCCTCGAGAAATCGTAGCCTGAGATAGCATGCAGAGCGAACATTTCCGATAGACATGATTCTTAAGACATGATGCATATCAGTGAAAAAGGCGGTTGCACTAGCAACAGGGAAAAGTTCTACAGTATCTGGATTAAAATTTAAAAAATCCTTGATTAGAAACATGCTAAAAAGTTAATAAAGTAACAACTTTCGAAATTTAAAAAAATAAATACCGTCTCAGAAAAACTTGATCTTTAAAAATGTGCAGAATAGCCATGACCCAGATGTTTTCTTCATGAGTATATCTACCTTCAAGTCATTTTTTCAGTTTGGGTTCCAGAAGCTATTACTTCCAAGTTGGATCTCATGGCCACATCATACAATGTAGGCCCAAAAGAGCTCTGGGTAAATTAATTTCAAGTTTTTTGAGGTATTAGTAGAATTTGAACCCTACACCCGTGGAGTATATTTTGAACTGAAACAAATTGAGTATGGAAGGACTAATGTTTTACCACAGCATAAGAATTCAGTGACTAGCATATAACTACAACGAAACGTCCAAGACCCAAAAGTAATTTAAACAATTTCTCTCTATGGATAATCCTACATAGGAAATGCTACACAGCCAGTGCTAACATATGGAAGTGGTGACCCAACTTAGAGAGTGTTTGTTTGTAAGGTGTGCTGTGCAGCGCACCTCTTAAACAAACACACCCTTAACAATCATTTCAGCAAGAATTACACATATGAAGCACCAACATGAAACGTGATCAAACAACTCAACATGAAAATCTAATACAATTTTTGTGATTAACAAATGTGCTCCAAGTCTAACAATTGCTAACCTGAGAAACATGAGTCAAATTCAGATAGATGTTCCTTTTGTGAAACAAGTTCATTGGTTGGTTTTATGGGAGCATTGTCAAAGACATTTTACAAGAACAAACTTATGAACTGGAAAATATATTGGGATTTGAATCCAAAGATCACAATTCAAAGGCCCATCAGATACCAAGTTGGATCAAATAATTATGTCCTAGGATAATGCTATCAGGAGACTGTTTAAGCATAGTTTGAAAAGGAGGTTCAAAGCCATTCCCAATTTCTTAAACTTCAGAGTCACCAGTGTATAAACAATGATTGATCAAAATGAATAATACTCTGTTACTACATACCATGTTCACTGGCATAAACATGAACAACTCCATCTTCCATCCTAAAGCAATGCTGCACAAGAGTTTAAGATAAATGATCAAAAGAAATATTAAAAGAGCTTTGTGGATAGAAGAACGGCTCCACTGGACTAAAAGGGGAAAAAATTTAAGAGAGAAAAAAGGAAAGAAAAAAAAAATGTAACTAATGATATTTGTGGAGAATTTCAAATTAATAGCTGAAAGTAACTTACTGAAGTTGCTGGAAAAGGTTCAAAGTGATCAGTATTCACCTCTGATGCAGTAGATTCTTCCACAGAATGCTTCATCCATGGAGCGACCTTTTCCGTATAAAGATAACTATTTCTCAGATCCAAACATTCACGAATCATCTTACGCACTTCTTCCTCTTCAATATTTATTGACTCTGAGTAGAAATATTTAGGGAGAAAGAGAACATATGTCAATATCAAAGGTTAATTTGTACAAAGATCCCCTGAAATATTGGCTGTTGGGATCGCCTCCCCCTAAACATTTTTATTATTATTATTATTATTTCAAAAGATGAATTATCTGTGTTTGGATTTGCACCTCTTTTGTTAAGTTCCATTCATAAATCCCATAAAAAAGCACATGAAAATCAGGTGTATCACCCAAAACCATAAGAAAAAAATATCCCTCACCTTTTGTTTCCTGCTAGTTGAAAAAAGGTCAAAATAATCGTTCAAACAAAAAGGAAAATATTTAAACCACCTTAAGACATTGAGAAAGAAGAAGAAATAATTCAAATAAAAACCATAAAGATGAGCACATAAGCTTGCTATCTTACTCGTGGGCTTGAAAAAGTTTTCTTGCAATCTCACACTGATCTTTGATCACCTTGATCAAGAAAGATTGGTTAGAATTTTTCAGGTTATTGCATCAGGAGAGAAGTATCTGATGAGAGAAGAACCAACTCAATAAGTCACCAACCAGATTGCAATCACCTCACATTTATCTCCACATTCTCCATCAACTCACGATCAAAATTGTCCACATGAATCATTGATGCAGGCCCATATGATATATTTTTTAGGACTATTTATTTTAGAAGGAAATCTAGGGTTTGTTTAATAATTTTAGTTTTCCTATGCTTTCGTACATTCATTAGGATTTTCCATTTTATTTGTTTGGATGCATACATATAAACATTCTATGTAGACATTCAGTTTAACAATTACATATTAAGTAAAATAAACTTGAGCTGTCACAATCATTTATGTCATTATTCTCATATTCATACTCTAAAGCTAAGGTGAGTTGTGACAATTAGCTACAATATAACCCCTATTAAGACAACCATGGCATTGTATGGAAGAACTTCTACCACAGGAACTGCCACTAAAACGAGAATTGGAAAAGGTGTTGCTTTGAGTTTTAGGAAAGACATCTTTTTGCCTAACATTATTATCCCTCTAAAGCCAAATTGAGAAACACAGTGAGATAAATGACTCTATGAATTGTTACATTCCTTGCGAAGAGAAAATGAAATTTTAATTTACATTACTGTAATAATAATTAAAAAACTACTCCATCAAAGATTGTGATCGTGACAATGGTAGAAAGTGGTGTTAACAATTTCACAATGATGTTTGTGTTGTAGTAATGATAATAACAATAATAAGAATAATTATTGTATCTATGGTGGTGGTGGTGGTGGTGGTGGTGGTGGTGGTGGTGGTGACAACGATAGGAGTAATTATTGTATCTGTGGTGGTGGCAGTAGCGGCGGCGGTAGAAATGGTGTTATTTATAACAATAATATATTTTGAGAAAAGAAAGCCAATAAACTATTCAACACATAATATAGAGAAAACACTCTATGAAAGCAAAAACAAAGATCTCAAGAAAGGACTAGAAAAAGAGTACCAGGTACAGAAGTTCGTTGAGGTAAAATCATGGCAGCAATAACGGGATTGCTTCCCACTTGATGACCTGAAGTTGCATGTCCCTTTCTGTCACCATGTTGTTCAAAATTTTGGCCGGGAACACTATTTGTACTATCAACATAACTAAATTGTAGAGCGGTAGAATTTTGAATTTTTGGATCAATATCCTGCAAACCCATTAGCAATAATTATGCACTTATTTGAATATGCTTTTTTAAATGGCACTCCAAAAGTAAAAAATAAAAAAGGCTCACAAAACTTTAAATAATCAATACATGGCAAGGAAAAAGACACATAGCAATTTACTAATATGAACACATATTAGCCAAAAATGATGTTTTTGTTGACCTATCTTAACCAACATTATCACAAATCATATGCACATGGCAGCCAACAAACCACAAAACAATTTGTAGGGTGGAGTTGGGACTTGGCTTCCATGATCATTAGTGAAAATTCACTCTAAATGACAAAGTAATCAATTCAAGTCAATAAATAGGTTTTTAAAGCATTGGGAACTACAATACAACATAATCTAAAGCATTTTCACTCCTCATCCATGACTATACGTAAAAGCATGAACTCTATTGAAACATTTGATTTGACCAAAATATTCTTATTATATATTTAATTTAATTTGGTCTTTGTGTCAATTAATTCAAAACAAATTAAACTCTCCTTTCCCTCCCACTACGTGACCTCAAAGTTTTTATTTTTACTTTTTTTTTTTCATTTGAGGCTCCTTTCATTTTTCTTTCAACTACCTTGAAGTCATAATCTAACACAAAAATCTCATAGATGTAAAAGACATGATTTCCTTACTTATCATCTTAATTATTTTCTAATATATATCTATCCTTTTAACAAGAGTTTTCCTATTTTTTACTAGCTAATTTTTTTGTTTATAATTTCTCAATTGATTGCTAGTGTCTTCAAAGAAAACTCATATGTTGTTAACATAGTGGTTTCGTGGGAGCACTTAGACATAATTGTGTACATATTCTTCTTTATGTGTTGAACACAAGAGTTTTTTTAGAAAAGAAATCCCTAAATTCATGTTTTTTAGGTCATGTCTAGGAGTATAATATCATTAGATTGAAAGAAAAAAAAGAAATAGAGCACTTTTATGAAAACAAACATCTAATATTTTTTTTCAGCTGGACCTTCAAGTTGTGCAAGTGTATCACCTTCAAGCTGATAGACAAAGTCCTTCCCCAAACACGATCGTTTTCCACTTGGATGACTTCAAAAGAAGTCGCCAATAAATTAGAGACCAAGAAACATAAACTATTTATTGACACTCAATCATCTCTTTGCTATTTCAATAATAGAGTTTACTCATGTCCCAGACCTAAGTTGTTCTGGAATAAACATGTTTGCAATCATTTTGTATTTGCTCATTCAACTTTCTGTGTAGATGTAGGTATCTGGGTTTTTGAATAGTAATATGGCTATTTAGATTCGTGTGAGATCTGGATTTGGCTTTTGATGGGTAGCAATTGAAAGAAAGGATCTTGAATTTGATTGTGGTATATTGGACCTTGGTATCTAAGATTGAGGAAAAACTAATTTTACTTTTACTTTATCGACATCATTTAGATAATAGAGTGAAAATCATGATTTTCACATCATTTAACAGGTTAAATAGATAATTTGATAGAATGGATGTAAATTCAAACACCCTATATAATTCACGTGTTGGAGAAAAAAACATTAATTGAAGGGATGTCAATCTAAGCAGGTAACACTTAAAGGGTTATTTCTACAATATAACCCTAAAACACTATAGTAATTAAAAAAATTCATTGCCTATTGTACCTTTAGCAATTAATTTTAGAAAGTCTTTTAATATCCTAACTAACTTATTGTGTGTATTTTTTTTCCTAGAAGGTTGACCATTTGTATACCTAAGTGACCTACACAAAAGCAAATTCAGGACTTATGGGAATATTAATTACTTTAGCTAACTAAAATCTAACCATTATCAAGACCATTATAAAAGGTTGCTTCTCATTACCTCCAAGGCTCACTACCATTACCTGGCAAACTATACCATCTTTTTTTTTTAGTAAAAGCCCTAAATCACTTGAGCTTTGTCTAGGTCTGACTATCCGAGATAATAATGCCTCTTTCAAAAATTGAAGAGAAGAAACCTATGTAGGATAGGAAGATCGACAAGCGAGGTGAGTGCTAGTTCTATAAATGTGCACCACCATTCCCAAGCCTAATGGTCAATAGATAATTACGGACTGGTTGTTCAATCGTATAACATGACTTACACACCCTTGTCAACCAATATCAACATCTTTCCAATGGGATAACCCTCTTTATTTGTGAAGAGGATCAATCTCTTTTCAATGAGGAGGTTGAGTAGAATGAATAGAGTTAGCAGCCACAAACCATGAGAGAGCATGTGTTCACACCTTGTACCCAAGCTTGCCTAACATAGAAAAAGGGCTTGGAGAAAGAGGTTGAATTTTTTAGATAAATAGGACTTCTAAAGTCCAAGCACCTGATCAATCTAGCTCAATCCAGTGCACGAGCAATTCCTTTAGCAGTAGTCTTTTGATGATAATGACACTCTATCTAAATGACTAATAAGAATTATTAGAATATAACTCTATATTATTTACACTAAAACTCTCATACTCAATATTTTAGGATTCTTACTTTCTTCAATGCTAGTTTATGGATGTATAAGATTGAGTCCAATAACATATTAATAAGGTTATTTCGTATTCATGCTAAAAGATTATATTTGATTCAACAAAAGTACCTTTATTATTTTAGTTTAATGATAGAATTATCTATTAAACTTTTATAAGATCTAAATGCCTCTAATTCTATTTTATTGAATTGTGATGATTAATAAATATTTATCCCATTTGATTATTTATTAACATAACAAATATAGATTTAAAAAAAAATCTAACTAAGATGCCAAGAAAAGGAACAAAAAGAAAGAAAAAGGGAGGTAAATACATGAAAAAAACCTTGCTTTTCATGATATGATTTTATGATAGCCTGACCATCTCAAATGAGTACCAACACATAATGAAAAAAGACAAAAAAAACCTTGAGGAATTTTTTTTTCATTTATACACATAAATCCTCAAGTCAATTAGCATTTTTTTTTTATTTGCCTGCCTCTAAATGTTTATTCAATTAATTTCTTTTAAATTATTAAAATAAGCAACCTGTTTGAAAGTAAATAAATAATCATCAGAAGCTGATTATTTGAAAAAACAAATATGATGAAAATTAATGCTAAGTTTGTCACTTGACATATTTAATATTTTCGCTTCATTAAAATTATCTTGATAAATTTAATTAAATATTTTCTTTTTAAGTAAACTAATTTTTCAACAACTTGAATAATGTATGTGCGTGCAAAAATTACCAGTCCAAGAGAAAAGGGATACTAATGGTTTATTTTCTTTCTAAAACAGTCACATAAGAAACACACATTACCATCTAATCAATAGCATGAGCAACAAGCAATTGCATTATAATCTTTGCAAATTGGATGCTATAATTCAAGAAATAAATATTAATAATTAGAAAGACTGTAAAGCTTGAACCCAATAGGCACATACATTTATATAATCAGCTGAAGAATCCACATTCTGAGAATAAATAGTGGTATCTTCATCAGCAAGTGCCGTTCCTTCATCTTCAGAATCCCCAGAATAATCAAAGGCATTACCACTTGGTGACCTTGGAGTCATTAACCTGCCCATAGATGCCAGTCTTTTAAGAGAACTAGAGTAGTTCAGAGTCTTATCATCACCTGCACATAGCACAGAGGGAAAAAATATAAAAGGCTTGCCCAGCTGAAGAAAATCCAATAGAACCATTTCTCCCTAAATTGTTACAATAAACTATGCCAATCACACCAGCGATAAAACAAAATTAACTAAAGTTGTTAGCATAAGAAGTAACAGTAAAGGTTTTCACTGTGGGCAATAATCTCCTCAGTCTGCATATAAATAATTTACGAGTCTCACGAAAGAAACATAAGTAATACCTTGTCTTGGAACCGTATGCAGAGGCGGAAGCCCTAAGGGAATGAAATTGAGGTTATTGTCTTCTCGGTGAGAACCAAGGCCAAACCTCATTGATTCCTCATCGAACCAATCATTGATCAACACGACATTGGGCATGGAAGACGACATCCTCCTATAACTTGGAATTGCAGTATCATCATCCAAGGAATGCGACACAAGTATTTTCCGGTCAATAAGAATCAGTTCACCGTCTGATCCGTGCTCTTCATCTTCATCATGATTTTTATCATCAACTGCAACGGTTTCCTTTTCCTTTTCTTTGAGAAGAGAATTGCGGCGGATGGTGATGAGGCGATCAAGGACTTGGTCGACGGAGCGCTTGTGAATGAAAAATGCAGAAATTGCCATTAGTGAGGCACCGACTAGAGCCGCCATTGCTAGCTGCAGAGAAGATGATGGCGGCGGTGATGATGAATCCATGATACAGTATCGGAGTTAGGAAGCAAAGGAGAACCCTAAAAAGAAAGGGGAGTCGGCGGTGAGGTTTTAATTTTGGTTTTATAGGTACAGCCTTTCGGCCTTTAGGTACGTGCCATACAACTGAGGGGAGGGGAGGGGAGGGGCGGGGCGGGGAGGGTGCACGGAGTTCAAAGCCATTGGGACCCAGGGAGATGGTTTTATTTTATAGCTGCTATAGTGTACAGATTTTTCAACTCGCTTAGAAAAAAAAAAAAATTGAAATGTGAAATTGCAAAACAGCGTTGCAATCACAGCAAGGATGGAGCGCGGCTTTTCTTTCCTCTTTTTTTCCCGTAGTTTCTCCATTTACACTTCAATAAAGGTCAAATATCTGAATTAAATTTTCAAATACACTATATAATCAATTTCCAAATTTGATTTAAAATACTATGGAATTAAATATAAAAATTAGTATTAACATATAATAAGTTAAAATATAAAAATTCAAGCAAAACATCATAATCACAAGAACTAAACCCGAAACAAGGCAAGAGTCACATGTCGTAGAATTGACTCTTGGATTAATCTGAGTCAACGTAATCTTTGATTTTTTTAAAAAAAAACTTAAAACAATATTATTTTGATAAAAAAAAATATGGGTCTCACCTAGACTAGATTTCAGCAGATCACTATAAATTTATGAGTTTGGATTTAATTTTATAACTATAAACATAAGTATATGAAAGATACTTGAAAAAGGAAAAAGCCAATAAGGTTGATATATTTCTCGAGGGAGTATGAGTGGAGATGGAAATGAGTGTGAAAATCAGGTATTTTTGCTTATTAACATGATTATTTTAAAAAAAAGGAGCAAAATAACATAATTTGAAGATTGTGGGT